>Ga0111538_10001276_pt1 | contig 35248 bp, 30 predicted proteins | sample SoiMethybrSBSTD1_FD_79669 | JGI IMG/M metagenome (GOLD analysis project Ga0111538, IMG submission 79669) | Bulk soil microbial communities from a Populus tree surrounding site in Tennessee, USA - Soil MetaG P. TD hybrid SBSTD1 (version 2)... | ecosystem: Environmental > Terrestrial > Soil >...
AGCGACTGTTTTCAGCCGAACGTCTATGTGTCGTCTGAGCAGATGCGCAGCCTTTTCTTTGAGACGCGCGTGATGCGCCGGCTCGGGGCCGTCGCCGAGATCAATGGGGCACCCGCCGGTTCTACGATCGATGGCGACCCGAATACGTTCGTCCTCGTCGGTAGTCAGGAAGATCCGGTTCGCGAGCAGGTAGATCTGAAGATCACGTTCAATGCGCCAGTCGACATGGCGGGCGCGGTGTTGATGTCGCGTCAGAACCATCGCGAGCACGAAGGCGAGATTCGTGGGTATCTGTTGCAAGTGAGTGACGACGGCGAGGACTGGCGGGAAGTTGCGCGCGGTGAATTGTTGTCGACGTTTGCGCCGCAGCGGATTGAGTTTTCGCGGAGCGTCACCGCTCGATATCTAAAACTGATCGCGCTCTCCGGCTTCGGCGTCGACAAGACCGTATCGCTGGCCGAGCTGGCAGTAATCCAACCCGGACTGAAAGTCAAAAACGTCACCACCGCGCCCCAGAAACACAAGCCGAAAACACCTCCCCGACCCTAGTTACTTTTTTCCTGTGTCTTGCGCGTTAAGTAAGTGAGAGGTAACGAGTTCACTTCACTCATACACAGGAGACAAAAAATCATCATGTTGGCAAAACATCTTGGAAGATCGCTTGCTGCGGCAATGTTGCTGAGCGCTTTGGCGGCCTTACCAGTGTTGGCCCAGAAAGCAGCAGAACCCAAACCCGCCGGCGCGCCCGTTATCTGGCGTGACCCCGGCGACATTTCCAAACGGAATCTGACGTTCGGTCCTGGATCGGCTGAACTCGCGCCCGTCGCTCCGTTCACCTTCGTTAAGGAAGAAGCGACCGGTGAGTCGCCGAAGTTCAACGTGACGGACGCGCGCGGCCAGACGTGGGTCGTCAAAGTCGGACCGGAAGCGCAAGCGGAAACAGTTGCGACTCGCCTGGTTTGGTCAGTTGGATACTTCGCCGACGAGGCTTACCACCTCGATCGGGCGGAAATTAAAAACCTTCCCAAGCTGTCACGCGGCCAGGAGTTCGTCGACAAGGGCTCTGTCGTTCGCGGCGCCCGGTTCGAACCCAAACGCAAAGAAGTTTCGCGTGGCGCGAATTGGGACTGGGAAGTGAATCCGTTTCTCAAGACTCGCGAGCTCGATGGTCTGAAAGTGCTGATGGTCCTGCTTGCCAACTACGACACGAGCCTTCGTAACAATCGCGTACTTGCAGCGAAGAACTCTGACAGTGGTGAACTGGAAGCGCGTTACGTCTCGACCGACGTCGGCGCTTCACTCGGCAAAGTTGGCGGACTCGGCGGCAAGCGTTCGAAGAACACGCTCGCCGACTACCGTTCGAGTAAGTTCATTCTCGGTGTGGAAAACGGCTTCGTGAAATTCGATTACGACACCACTCCGAAAAAGATGGGCATGTTTGCGTCGCTCTTCAAGCCGAGCTATAAGAGTAGCCAGGAGCGAAAAGAACGCGTGATGCAAAACATATCGGTCGAAAACGCTAGATGGATCGGATCGCTTCTCGGCGAGCTCAGCGACGACCAGCTTCGCGATGCGTTTCGCGCCGCGAATTACGACCAGCAAACGATGGATGGCTTCGTTTCGGCCATTCGCGATCGTATCAATCAGTTGAATAAGTTGAATGCGCCGGTTTCAGCTTCGAACTAACCGTCTAATTGGCCGGGAGAGAAAATGAGCAGCATTCAAAAGGGTTTCCACAGCTCGAAGGGGCTGGCGGCGGCAGGGTTTCTGCTGCTGCTGGCCCTCACGGGCGTTATTACCTCAGCGCAAAAGACCGTCACTCCGCCGCCGATCAAAAACTTCGGCAAACTTAACGACAACTACTTCCGCGGCTCACAACCGACGCATGCTCAGATGGCCCAGTTGAAAACGATGGGCGTGAAGACGATCGTCGACTTGCGAAAAGATTACGTGCCCGCGGCCCGCGAATGGGCAAGGGAGCTAGGGTTGAATTACTTCAACATTCCGCTCTTGCCCGGCAGGGCAGCTACGAAAGAACAGACGGAATACTTCCTCAGTCTCGTTAACGATTCCGCTAACTTTCCGGTGTACGTTCATTGTAAAGGTGGACGTCATCGCACTGGCGCGCTGACTGGCGTTTACCGAATCACTCACGACGGTTGGACGGCCGAGCAAGCGTTTGACGAGATGAAGAAGTACGACTTCGAAGACGGTTTCCTGGGTGGTGGGCCTGAGTCGCAGAAGAAGTTTGTGTTCCGGTTTTACGAGGATTACAAGAAGTCGCAACCGCGCTCTACCAACTGACCTATCTTACGAGGGTTCAGAAAGCGAGGATTGTCTGAAGCATCGGCACCCAACCACTCAAACCTGAGGTGTAAGGAGTAAAACCCCCGCTGTATGGAGCTCGCTGGACCCGCATCACCTCAGCGCTCATCCACAAACGCTCGGTCGGAAGGAAGTGCCATTTCACCCCACCGGCATACTCATGTGAGTCACGAAACTGTCCGAACACTGCCGATCCGCGAACATAGACCATCAGCTTCTTGGGAACGACAAAGTGGCCCGCGACCAACTCGAAGCCGTGATCGAACGTTGATGCGAGCGGCAGCGGCCCGTCAGCTTCGAAGTCGCTTAGCCAGCGGAAGTAGTACTGTCCGTTGACGGCGAACCCGCGATACTTCGCGCCGCCGTCGATCGCCCACATTTTGTAGAGCGCCTCTTGCACCGTTACACCCGGCGCAAACGCTCCTGTCGCGAAGGTCAGCACGCCGTCTGAATTGTGAATCGAAGTGTTTTCAGGGCTTGATTGATCGAGATTGGAAAAACGGTCCTCTCGCGATCGCGTAAACGACGTGCCCAGCCGAATACGAAGTTTGTCTTCGGCGAAATAATCGTCGTACATGTTGCGGGCCCGGCTCGGTGGGCCATAGGCTCCAAGTGGCTCCCACCACACGCTGCCGGAGACCAGCAGATTCGTATCGATCTTGTTTGCCGAGATATTCAGCGTGTTGAGACCGTTGCCGACGAACACCAGGTAATTCAGATTCTTTACCGGTTCTCCGTTGGCCCAGACTCCCTGCGTGAAGCTCGGTCGGAAGAAGTTGTCCGCCATCGTCCTGTCGGTGGACGTGAAAAACGGGAACGTGTTGACCAGCGATCGACTGCCGGGGACGCCGGTGTAGCCTCCGGTGATCGTAAGTGCCTTGTTGAACTGCCAGCCGATATTTCCGGCTACGACGATCGACGCGGCGCCCGCTGAGGTCCAAACGGTGAGGTTGTATTTCGCCCGCTTGTCGAAGATGTAGCCATTGAAGACGAACATCGAGCGATTGACGGTGATGTCGTTGCGTTTATGCACCTCGCGGACAACGCCAAGGTGATCGGTGAAAGTGTCCACGGATGACAGTGTGTTGAGATACCGGACCTGCGTAGTGTTGGTGAACTTCAACTGAAACGGAACTCGCGCATCTTCGGAAGTTTCCCAGATGATGATCCCGTCGCGGTAGTGATCGTCGGCATCGTTGTTCTGTTTATCGCGGGGTGAATCGGGTTTGTCAGGGACCGTTGCAGCGTCCGTTACCGGCACCGATGTCTCCGCCACTTGTGGCGGCACGGTCGCCGTTTGCTCAGCGGGTTGGACGGCAGTCGGCACGTTGCCGTCGAGACGACGCTGCAAACGATCCATTTGATCCAGGAGTGCTTTCTGCTGTTCCTCCATCTTCCGGAGTAGTTCTCGAACAGCAGCGTTCTCCGATTTCAGGTTAGTGATTTCGTTTTGCAGATCGTTGGGGCGAGGCTCGTCCGCAGCGACTTTCTTCTCAGTCTTGGTTGCGACCGTTGCGGGAGTTTGCGCGGAGGCGAAACCCGCGAACAACAACAATGAGGCCCACACTACCAGAACCTTGGTGTACACACTTCGACTTAACATGCAGAAATCACCCGCAATTGACTCAGAGATAAGTTGGTGGTCGGGCGTCTTCGATCAGCAGAGCACGACGGAAAGCGCGAGTCCGGCCTCGCTCGTCTCCTTGTACTTGCTGTTCATATCCTTGGCGGTCTGGGCCAATGCCTGAACGCACTCGTCGAAGCTGACGCGATGCCTCGTTTCGATCTCGTTGCTGGCGATGGCATACGCAGTCCATGCTTTCACCGCGCCGAACGCGCAACGTTCGATACAAGGTACTTGCACGTAACCCGCAACTGGATCGCACGTCATGCCGAGATGATGCTCCAATGCCGACTCGGCTGCGTTCTCAACTACGCGGGAACTGGCGTCGTGCGCAGTCGCAGTCAACGCCGCCGCCATCGACGACGCGACACCGATCTCCGCCTGGCAACCACCTTCCGCTGCCGACAGCGTCGCGTGGTGCTTGCAGAGATAACCGATCGCGGCCGCTGCGAGCATGCCGTCGCGGATCTTCTGCAACGGCAGCTTTCGACCGCCTTCGCCGAGTCCGTAGACCAGTGCCGGCATCACGCCTGCGGAACCACCGGTCGGAGCAGTGATCACGAGATGACCGCGGCCGTTTTCTTCGGACGCTGCCAACGCGTACGCCGAAAGTGCACCGATACCCTTGTCCGATTGATACTGCTCGTCCATCGCCCGCTTGTACACGGTCGCTGCTTTGCTGTGCAGTTTGATTGGACCAGGCAGCACGTCGTCTTCCGGCATGCTCAGCCCCGACTTCACGGTCGCAACCATCGCGTTGATGATCTTGTCGACGAAGGCGTAGACCTCTTCCTGTGATCGGCCCATGATCGACATCTCGTTCGCCAGCATGATTTGCGCGATGGACAGCTTGTTGTTGTCCGCGTGCGCGCGTAGCTCTTTCATCGTTGCGAATGGATACTTCGGAGCGTTCTTCTTCGGCGGCGTGTAGCCTTTCCACTCGATGAAACCACCGCCCACCGAGTAGTACTCCTGCTCGAGCAGCACCTCGTCTCCCGCCATCAGCTTACAAGTCATCGTGTTCGGGTGCTTGAAGTCGCCTTTGGTCGCGTCGTAGATGATGTCTTTGAGACTGACGTTGAAGGTTGTCGAGCCGAGTTTCACCGGAAAGACCTGGTCGGGCTTGTCGCGCAAACTGTCGAGAAATAGTGGATCCACTGTCGCCGGTTCCTTGCCGACGACTCCGGCGAGCGCTGCACGCTCGGTGCCGTGGCCCTTGCCGGTGGCGCTCAAGCTGCCGAACAAGTGGACCTTCAGCGCCGTTGCCTTGGCGAGCTTGTCCGCCGGTAGCTTGCTGGCGCGTTGATAGAAGTCGTAGGTGATGCGCATTGGACCAATCGTATGCGAGCTCGATGGTCCAGGACCGACCTTGTAGAACTCATCGATCGTCGTCATCACCGGCCCCTGACCCTTCTTGACGACGTTCAGATCGTTGGAAAGCGGAGGTGGTGGTCCAGTTTTTTGGGACGCCGGCGGGATGGCGATTGACCGCCCTGTCCTCTCCTGCGCGGAGATGATTTTGCCTGTCATGACAGCCGTGGCTCCGACCACGGCACTGCGCATAAGGAACGTGCGACGATCGACACCTGTCGGGACCGTCTGCGAGGTCACCTCGGCGGTGTTGGCCAGCGGATCTTGCTGCACAGCCTCACCGGAAGTATCTGTCGAACTAAGTTCGTCATGAGATTTGTCAGTTTTCTTATTAGGCATGATTCACCTCCAGCTTTGTTTCCGCCGAGTATGGCGGCAGGGGAAGGAATTCATACTGTCAGAATTACTAGGACACCTCGGTAATACGGCGAGGAGTTCAGCAACTTCTCTGTACAGCAATAATTCTGCGGACGTCGCCCGCGTCGAAATCGATGGCTGGGCGAGGTTTGCCTCGGATCAACGCAATACTCAAAGGGAAAATAAAATGAGAAACCTGAGTCTGTTTTTGAAAAGGATGATGGCGCTGGCGATCGCGCTCACGTTTTTGGTCGCCACGAGCATCACGCGAGTTGAAGCGGCCCCGATGCCGGATCCTACCCCGCAACAAATCGAGGCGGCGCTCGAGGACGCATTCGCCGGACTAGTTGCGTTCGACGCCCCGCGCGTCCTGAACAATTTTGCCGACGACGCCGTGCTCGAAGATCCGGTTGGAACCCCGCCGATGATCGGCAAGAACGCCATCGCCGCTTACCTGGCAAGTTTCCCGACGATCTTCAACCAGATGAAACTCTACTCGTTGAACATCAAGGTGCGCGCCAACGAAGCAGCCGTCACTTGGAGGATCCGTTTCACGACGAAGACCGGAAACGTCTTCTTCCTGGAAGGCATTGGCTACTTCCAGTTCAACGAGCAGGGAAAAATCAAATTGGAGAAAGAGTTCTTCGATCTCGACTATTTCCTGTCGCAGTTGTAGGGCATGAAGATCCCGTAATCGCAGGGGTTGAGGTTGCGGGTTGGGTATGGTCCATTGTTACGAGGACAGCAATGGACCATCCCCTAATTACTACAGAAGCCCTACCTGTTTGTGCAGTCTCATGAAATCGAAGTTGTTCCAGGCCTCGACAATCTTGCCGTTTTCGATTCGGACAATCGCGATGCCCGTAAACTCTACCGGAGCCTGACTCGCCGCTCTTCCCATAAACTCGCCTTCGTGTTTAGCACGAATCGAGCAACGCGCGACGACTTTGTCACCTTCAGCGATCGTGTCTTCGACAACGATCATCATGTTTGGGAAAGCGTCGCGAAACAGCGTGTGAAACGGTCGGAACTCTCTCGGACCGGTAATCGGCTGCGATGGATCATCCGACAACCCGTGCGCGACGCCGTTCTCGTCGAACAGCTCCTCGATCGCGTCAGCGCGTCCCTTGTTCCAAACTTCCTCAAACCAGCGACGAACTAGTTGTTTGTTTTCTTCCGACATGAGGCCTCCAATCTGGGTAATTGACGGACAATGAAGTTACAATGGCGCGGCTCGCAGCACCTAAGATAAAGAAAAATGCAAACAGTTCCAACGCAGGAAGCGCAGATCGCTGCGCCGGAGATTGTTGTAACTTCCAGCGGCGCGAAAGGGAATCTCTTGCGACGCGTGTGCGCGGCTCTGTTCCAACCAGTTGACATCTCGTTTCTGGTTACCTTCCGCATCCTCTTTGGCGGCATCCTGCTGTGGGAAGTCTATCGCTACTTCACTTACGGCTGGATCACGCGTTACTTCGTCGAACCTGTCATCACGTTTACTTACTACGGATTCGGTTGGGTGAAACCCTGGCCCGGGCGCGGGATGTACATTCACTTCTTCGTGCTCGGTTTGGCGGCGGCGTGTGTGATGGTGGGCTTTCTTTATCGCATCGCCGCGCCGGTCTTTTTTCTAGCTTTCACCTACTTCTTTCTGCTGGAGCAAACGCGCTATCTGAATCACTTCTACCTCGTTTGCCTGATCAGTTTTCTGATGTGCTTCCTGCCGGCGAATAGGGCGTTTTCAGTTGATGTCTTGCTGCGCCGAAAGATCCGTTCGGATGTAGTTCCGGCGTGGACCTTGTGGTTGCTGCGCGCACAAATCGGCATTCCATATTTCTTTGGCGGCATTGCGAAACTCAACAGCGATTGGATCCGTGGCGGCGAGCCGATGCGCACGTGGTTACGCCCCATGACGGCGATGCCCGGCTTTGGTGCGATGTTCAAGACGGACCTGGTAGTTTACGGATTCGTAATCGGCGGATTGTTGCTCGATCTGCTGGTTGTGCCGCTACTCCTGTGGCGACGCACGCGCCCGTACGCATTCGGAGCGGCAATTCTGTTCAACCTCATTAACGCGGTGATATTCGATATCGGCATCTTTCCGTGGTTGATGCTCGGCGCGCTATTGATTTTCTTTCCGCCCGATCTGATGCGACGCTTCGCTCGAGCATTCATGTCGCCGGGACAGCCGTTCGAAGGGAATCCGGCGAAGGAAGTTCCCGTAACGCCCGTGGTGGACGTGAGTAGTCGTCCACCTTCATTCGCCTCGCAAAAGTTAATTGCCGGACTGTTGGCCGCGTACCTTGCTGTTCAACTCTTGCTCCCGCTTCGTCATTATCTTTATCCGGGCAACGTCAGTTGGACTGAAGAAGGACATAATTTTGCCTGGCACATGAAGCTGCGAACGAAGGATGGAGATGCGGTGTTTACTGTTACGCATCCCGCCAGCGGGCAAACCTGGACCATCAAACCGGAAGATTATTTAAAGTCTCATCAGTTGACGAAGATGACTACGAAGCCGGATCTGATCGTTCAGTTCTCACATTTTCTCGCCGAAGAGAAGAGGCGTGAAGGTTACGAGAATGTGGAAGTGCGGGCGCGCGTAATGGTTTCGCTCAACGGCCGCGAACCGCAGTTGCTGATCGATCCCAACGTCGACCTGGCGAAGGAAGATATGAGTCTCCTACCCGCGCGCTGGATAATCCCGCTCACGACTCCGCTCGATCGCAATAAGCCTGGCCCGAGAAACGTTACCGAGATGGAGGACTAGTTCCTAGTGTTTCTCGTTGTTCAGCAACCCTCACCCAACGATCGCCGAAGCTACTGATGATTCCTTCGATGCGCCATTGTCGGAAGATTTTTGAGTTCCGGCCGGCTGAGTGGGCGCCGGCACTACGTGTTCTTCATCTTCGACGCGAATGTGCGTGCGCCAGTGTTGGATGTAATCAACCCATTCATCGTCGTATAACGCACTCAGAGCGAGCTCGAGCCGGTCCTGGTTTTCCTTTCCTGCACTTCCCAGGATCTGAAAGAGTTTTACCTTGTCGACATTTATCAAGTCGGTAGCCGTACGAATGCCATAAAACCGCAGGCAATCACGTAACGAGTGGCGTTTTTTTGCTTCATCACTCGACGAATCGAGTGTGGGATCTTGTCCAGCGCTCGGTGTCAGGTGCAAATAGAGAATCGCTTGATCGAGCCAATCGATCAGGCGGGGAACGGGAATACGTGTCTCCAGCATTAAATCAATCAGATCGTGATGGGCCAGAGCTTCAATGTTGGTGACTCCTTCGTCCGCAAGGCGCGAACGATCGTAGATGTCTATTCCCTCGAGATCCGTCAAAGGATGTTCTTCTTTCGGGTAAGGAATCAGCTTAGCAACGGCCGATTCGTCCTTTCTTATGAACTCGCGAATCACCGTGATCGCGCTTTCGGGGAAAATACCAACCATGAACGCAATCGCCAGTATTACGAGATTTCCCTCCACCAGGGTCACGCCGATTACCCAGGCTGAGATCACGACGACAAAAAAGCGGACGGCGATGCTGCTGTAAGCTTTAGGCTCCAAGTCCGCGCGCGCGTAACGCAACAGGCTCATGTTAAGCGCAAAGAAGTACACGCCGAGAAAACCAAAAATGAGGGCCTTTCGTCCGGGCACGAGAAGACTTGGTATTTCGCCGGCGTTATTGATCGCCAGGTTTGCATCGACCGGCATTAACGTCAGGATCCAACCCATAGTAATAAGCACGGTGGCCACAAAGATGGGCCAACGCGTGCCTCGTATGAGTCGTCCTTCGTTTCTCTCCAGCACTGGACCATAAATCTCCGTGATCTGTCTTCCATATCTGGCTTGTACATCAACCAGCGTTTCGACATTCGGATCCAGACGAAAGATTTGGTGTTCGAATCTGTCTCTCAGTGTGCCTAACTGTTGCCGGTCAAACAGGAAGTAGAGCAACGCGGGCAACAGCGAGGCAGTGATGATGAAGACGAGTTGGAGCGCGCGACCAAGAAAGACGAGCGAAAGCGGTTTTCCAGAAAAGAATTCACGCCCGCCGCCGAAGTAATAGATGGTTGCAGTGGGAAGGCCAATCCCGACCGCAAGAATGAGTACCAAACTGAAGCTTTGCGCGAGGAGTCCCAACAGTACAGATTTGCCCTTCCACCAGGCGAGCATGGCGGCAACGGCAGCCACCACGACGAGACTTATGGAGATTATCCAAAATGCTCTATTGACCGTCGCGCCGGCGGATTTTGTAAAACCGTGGCCAAGGGAGAATCCCAGGAAAAGGAAGGTTCCGACCACCGGCAGCAGAGTAGAAAGCTTCTCCTCAATATTCTCCTTACTTACTTCTGAGACGCTGATCAGATTTTTGGAAACCAAACGTTGATAATCGAATGGCTCCAGTTCTTCGTCAGTGATGCTGCGGTTTTTCTCCAACGGCGCAAGCACAAGAACTTTGTCGTTGGCGCCCTTGATATGCAGACGTTTGGGTGTGAGATTCCGGACGATTTTGTTGGCGGGGGTGCTCATTTTGTTTTCTCCGCGAAGAGTGAGAACACGGATTAAAAGAAGGTGGACCACAAGCTCGCGAGAGTGATCGGCGAGCTTGTAGTCCGTTGAGTTTCACATTAACTAAAACGCCGTGCGTTGCATGTTCGACTTCAATGCCTCGTCAATGCGGGCGATGCATTCATTCAGATGCGCCTTGACCTCGAGAGACGTGTTCAGTCCTGGTCTGGCAACGGTTCGCTGCAACTGCCCGCGAAGCGTTACAAGACTCTGACGCGCCAGAGTACGGGCGTCTTCCGGCGCGGCGGCGTCTCGCAATACCATCCCGATCATCCTGCGCAGGTGTTCGCGCTGCAACGATCGACGGTAGCTGTTAATGTTTAATGAGGGAGCCGAGCTTTTCATTTCAGCCCAGATCGAGTCCTGGATTTCCGTAAACAACAAACCCAGGGTAAACGGCTCGGCCGCCGGTGCCATTTTCAATTCCGAATCCTGAATTCGGTTCAACACCGTTGGCATGAAAAGTCGATCCAACACTTGCCGTTGCAGACTCAGGACCACCTGATGAATCGGCACGTCCATGCGTCCCGGCGTGAAGTTGTTGAAATCGATAAAACGCTCGTTTTCCAACTTGTTCAGCAGTTGCGGTTTGAATTGAAACGCCGTCGGCGAAAACAAGTTGTCGCGCAACAATTGCAGCGCCTCCTTCTGCCTTTCTGCCGGCACCGGTTCAAACGGCAAACGATTGCCGGGGTCGCCGACGAAGCTGCGGTAATGATATACGCCGCCGATGTACTTCGAGCTCATAAGTAAAGCCTGTCCCGTTTGGCCCAGAGCTGAATTGAAGCTGCGCCTTAACACGTTATAGCTCTCGCCTGGTTTCTCCAGCCGTTGCTCCATGTTGTTCCAGATTTCACGGGAAAGCCCCACTCGATGCGCATAATACTTCAGCGGATCGGTGCCGAGATCGAACCGGTTGACCACCGGATCCATATCTAGTCCTGGACCAAATCCCGCATCTTCGTCCGTGTCGTAGGCCAACTGTGGTTCGGCTGCTCGAGATGCGATCTTTCGCAATTCGGTCTGCTCGCCTTCCATGGTCGACGCGTCGATCGGCTTGTATGCGTATTCGATGGCCCAGTAGTCGTATGGGCCAAGCGTGGACTGGTGATATTCACCCTGCCTGCCGCCACGGGCCGCAATGTTGGTCGGAATGTAATCCATCACCGAGCCCGTGAGCCCGTCGCGTGCGGTCACGCCCGGGTCCTGCGCCTGTTCGAAACTGTGGATCGTGCTGGCGCGGAAGTTGTGACGGAGTCCCAACGTGTGGCCCACTTCGTGAGCGGCGATCTCGCGCAGGAAATCCTTAATGAACTTGTCGGCATCGGAGCCATTTGGGTCCATGCCGCGGCCCACCAAAAGATCAAAGGCAAACTCGGCATCACGCACCGCGCCGCCGGCGAAGTCGCATTGAAAACGAGAAAAATTGACCACGCTCCAAGGCGCGACGAATGCTCGCGGACTCTCATACTCCCACGGCATCGCGAGCGGATTGATCGTCTCGTGAACTTCGCGGCGGAAGAAGCGAGTCATAGCTTCCGAAAAACGAATGTCCGCGTCGTAGATCTGACCAGTCACCGGATCGGTGCGTGATGGTCCCTGTGCGAAGCCGGGGTCCGGATAACCGGCAAACCAGCGAATCGTGCTGTAACGAGTGTCGCCGGGATCCCAGTCCGCATCGTCGGGCTGTACCTTCACTTCGATTGCGTTTTGAAATCCGATCTTCTCGAACGCTTTGTTCCACATCAGAATGCCGTCGCGGATCGCATCGCGATACTTCACCGGAATTGTGTTCTCGAGCCAATACACGATGGGCTGCTTTGGAGGTGACAACGCCGCCGACGGATCCTTCTTCTCGAGTTGCCAACGATTTATGAAACGTTTCGTGGTAGTGGAACGGTTGTCGTCGCTGTAGTCTTCAATCGAGTTAACGAAGTGACCGACGCGAGCGTCTGCGAGTCGTGGGCGATAACCGGTTTGCGGTCGTTCGCTGATGCTGTAACGCAGATGGAAGAGCATGCTGCGTACGTCGGGAAGATTAGCCGGCGGCGGCGGTAGTGGTGGTGGTGGTTGACCGGGCGCGAGCAGCGGCGGCAATGGCGGACGTTCCGTTGCGTAATGCGCGAGCGTTTCGACTTCCAGGTTTTGCGGGAAGCCTTTGATTGTGCCGAAGTTGCTGTTCTTCGCGTCGAAGCGATACGGGATTCTGAACGTCGCTTCTAAATCGTAACTAAGCATCGGCAGGTCGGTAAGCACCAGAGCGCCGAGGTCGATCAGAATACTCTTGCGTTCCGGATGCGGCAGACTCTCGATCTTGGTGATGCCGAGGATCGAGTCGCTGAAGGATCTCGCCACCGCGCGCGACATTGGCCCGTTCTCCGCGTGGAAGCGAGTGTTCTTGACCATGAGCTGCACGTTTTTGCCCTGCTTGTGAAAGAGCATGGGCGCCTCGCCGGCCATCGAAGCGGCATAGAAGCCGCGCTCGCCGATGCCGGAATCGACGGTTAGCGACACGAGATAAACCTTGTCGAGTTGCTCAGGCAGGATTTCGAGAAAGACTTTTTCTTCGGTGCGATAGAGTGTGAAAAGTCCCTTGATAACTTGCGCATCTTTGATGATGTCCGCAAAGGGCTTGTCTTTCGGCGGCTCTGGTTGCGCTGGTCTTTGTGCGCCGGCCGCCGGGGCGCTCGTCTGCGTGCCGGCCGGCGCAGTCGCTGGGCCAGTCGGGCTTGGCTGTTGCGGCGGTTGTTGCGCAGTTAGCATTGAGGTGCACAGGAGGGATAATGTGCAAAGCAAACCCGGGCGGGTTTTTATTTGTCTAATCCTTTTACCGAAATGGGAAACTATCAGTCGTTAGAAAACCCGCGAGACGGATCGCTGCAATCGGTCGCAGGTCCGACCCTGGGGCGTGAAAGTGATTAGAGCAGCCGCAGTGAAACTTGTTCGGAACAGAATGTTAGCCTAGCGTGGACTCGAATATTGGGCGCTGGCCGTACTATAGCCACTTCCTTATATAACGAGATGAGTGCGTGAATTATTACTCGGGCGAGTGCAAAAGGTAAAGCAAGTTTATGCAGGTGGTATTGGGTCAGTTTGGAGTTGTCGTATAAGGAACGCCGAAGGCATTGACTAATTCCAGCCCAGGGTTGGCGCAGCAGCGACAACGCTAGGTAAATCAACAGACGTTTCGTAACCCTGAAAGGGTTCGTCCCGGTCGAACGCTTTCAGCGTTTACTTTTTGTTTCCACATGTCCCAGGGTTGAAGCAACCCTGGGCTCATATTAGCCGACGCCTCCGGCGTTCCCGTCAGTTAAGTTGCAACTACCGGTTCTTCGGAACGATGTGCGCGGCCCAGCCGCCGCCGGAGGCGAGGGTGATTTGTAGTTTTGTGGTTCGGGTGATGTCTTGGGTGGTTGTTTTGTAGTCGTTGCCCATGCGTTCGGCGTTGGGGCCGTCTTCGTAGGCTGCCATCTGGAATTGGCCGGGCGGTAGGAAGGAGAAGTCGATGTCAAGTGTCCTCCCGGTCCAGTCGGTCATCGCGCCGATGTACCAATCACGCCCGTGGCGACGGGCGATGCAGACGTAGTCTCCCATCCTGGCCGCAAGCACTTTGGTTTCATCCCACACAGTCGTAACAGTTTGCAGGAACTTCATTACTTCCGGTTCGCGAAGATAGTGCGACGGCGAGTCAGCCAGCATCTGAAGCGGCGCTTCATACACAACATACATCGCCAGTTGATGAACTCGCGTACCAAGGCTCATCGGTCTTTCGAAGACGGCGGCGAAGTTTCTCTCCCGTCCGCTGTTGACCATCGCGCCAGGCGTGTAGTCCATCGGCCCTAGTAGCATGCGCGTGAACGGCAGCGTTACGTTGTGCTCGGGGTTCGCATACTTGCTCCACTTGTTTTGCTCCAACCCTCGCACGCCTTCTACGTTCAGGAGGTTGGGCCATGTGCGTGTCATCGTCGCCGGTCGAATCGCGCCGTGAAAATCGACAACCATCCGCCGGCGAGCGGCTTCACGACACACCTTATTATAGAAGTTCATTACTGTCTGATCGTCTCGTTGCATGAAATCGACCTTCAGACCTTTGACGCCCCACTTTTCAGCCTGGTTGAAAAACGGTTCGAACTGATCGTCGAGCGTCTTCCAAACCACCCACAAAATGACACCGACATTTTTCTTCTTCCCATATGCAACCAACTCTTCGATATCGATCTCCGGCACGACGGCGAGCAAGTTTCCCAGCTTGTACCAGCCTTCATCGAGAATCACGTACTCGATGCCATAGCGCGAAGCAAAGTCGATGAAGTACTTGTAAGTTTGCGTATTGATGCCGGATTTGAAATCGACCCCGTAGATGTTATTGGCGTTGTACCAGTCCCACGCCACTTTGCCAGGCTTGATCCATGACGTGTCGCGAATCTGCGAAGGCTGGGCCAGCAGATAGACCATCTGATTAGTAATCAGATCGGCGTCGTTTTCGGCGATGGCGAGAATGCGCCAGGGGAAGGTACGCGTACCCGTCGTAACCGCAATGTAATCGGCGCTTTCCGTAACCTGAAAATCACGATCGCTTTTCTGGCGAAGCTGCTCCTTGAGTGGATACGGAGGAAACGTGGCTTCAAGCGCGTTGTCATTCGTGCCTCGCAACCAGAGACCGGGATAGTCGTCAACGTCCGACTCTGCAATCGCGATCTTTGTGCCGTTATTGGTCACTACAACGGCCGGAAGACTCGCTAAGCTTGTCGGAGCAATGTTCTTTAATGGTAGGTTGAGAAACTCCCTCTCATTGTGTGAGAAGAAGCCTTCTTCTTTGGGATAGTAAACGTTGTAGTCGCCTGCGAAATTGAGTCTGGCTTCTTCAGCCTCAACTCTCACCGGCTTTACAGGGAACTCAGGTGCGAAGCGGTAGCTGACGCCTTCATTAAAGACGCGAAAGACGACCGCATAATCAGCTTCCATTTCCAGTCTCAGCTCATTGTAGTGTTCACGGATCCGGACAGATTTCTGCGGTACGGCGGAGACGATTTCCTGATCGACCGTCGACTGCCGGGCGGCTTTCACTTTTGGCTGGACACCAATCGTGATGCCACGGATCTTCATCGAAAGAGTACTGTTCTGAAGTAGCGTGACGCCTTTCAGAAGGACGTCGTAAGTCAGTCGATCCGCTGTGTGAATCTTCACTTCGATTCGCTGGTCCGGTGACCGCAGTGAGTAATCAGACTGGGCCAGTCCGATCTCGGGCGAACAGAACAACGTAACCCATAAAACAAGAGTTAATCTCCAAAGAAGACTCCGGGTGTTTTTTGGCGGCATGGTTGTGGCGTATTGTACATTCACTGGGACCAACTAACCGATGCCGATCAGATTCATATTGACTTGGACCGTGGCGATCATTGTCGCGATCTATCTGGTGAGGCAGGTGCGCAACCCCCACAAGTGGATCGGCCGGCCTTTTCTTTGGATCATGAATCTGTCGCACTCGAAGCTCACTGATTGGGGTTTGCAGCACGTTTCAATAGAGAAGAATTTCAGCGTCCTGGATATCGGCTGTGGTGGTGGCAGAACCATCCAGAAGCTTGCGGCTGTCGCTACGGAAGGACTTGTTTGCGGCGTAGATTATGCGAGCGGAAGCGTAGCCGCCTCGCGTTCCAAGAACGCGCGATTAATAGAGAGCGGCCGCGTTCAGATAAGCGAAGCGTCCGTATCGCGTTTACCGTTTCCTGATGAGACGTTCGATCTCGCGACGGCGATCGAAACTCAATACTACTGGCCCGACCTCCTCAACGACATGAAGGAAGTCCGTCGAGTGTTGAAACCGGGCGGCCGTTTAGTAGTCATCGCAGAAACATACAAAGGTGGTCGATTGGACCCTTTCAAAGCGCCCGCAATGAGACTGCTCAAATCAACGCATCTGAGCGCAGACGATCAACGCGAACTGTTCTTGTCCGCAGGTTTCAGTGACGTTCAGATTTTCGAGGAGAAGAAAAGGGGATGGATCTGCGCGACTGGAAGAAGAGCCTGATGCGACAGCAGACCGCTCGATGCGATCTGCCGTCGCACTCTCCGAAACTCAAGCCGTTTGCGAGCTCGTCTGCGGTTTGCTGATGAACTCGAGCAAATCCGCGTTGATGAGGTCTTTGTGAGTCGAGCACATTCCGTGTGGCAAACCTGGGTACACCTTGAGCTGCGCGCCCTTCACGATCTTCGACGACACCATCGCGGTGATACCAATCGGCACGATCTGATCGTCATCGCCGTGCAGGATCAGGGTCGGAACGTCGAACTTCTTTAGGTCTTCAGTGAAGTCCGTTTGCGCGAACGCCTTGATGCATTCGTAAACGTTGGGCAAGCCGGCCAACATTGCGGTCACGAGAAAATAATCGCGCACCCCTTCGGAGATTTTTGCTCCGGGGCGGTTGTAGCCGTAGAAAGGGATGCTGAAGTCTCTCATGAACTGAGCGCGGTCAGCCTGGACTCCGGCGCGCAACTTATCAATCTCTTCAATCGGCAGTCCGTTAGGATTGTTTTCAGTCTTCATGATCAGGGGCGGGACAGCGCTGATCAGTACCGCCTTCGCAACGCGCTTGGTGCCATGTCGCCCGATGTAGCGCGTCACTTCGCCGCCGCCGGTCGAGTGGCCGACATGAATCGCGTCCTTTAGATCCAGCGCTTCGACGAGCGTCGCGAGATCATCGGCGTAGGTGTCCATGTCGTTTCCATACAATGGCTGACTCGAGCGTCCGTGACCTCGACGGTCATGGGCGATGCATCGATAACCATTCGCTGCCAGGAAGAACATCTGGTCCTCAAAGGCGTCTGCGGACAGGGGCCAGCCGTGACTGAAGACGATCGGTTGCCCGGTGCCCCAGTCTTTGTAGTAAATCTGTGTGCCATCTTTTGTCGTAATGGTGCTCATATAATTCGCCTTCCTTTTTACTTCGCTTTCGCAGCAGACGCTGCTGGGTTCTGAGTTAAAGATCGATCGAGCCAATCTTTGAAGTAAGTCTCACCGATGTGGGCCTTACCAGCGGGAACGAGTGTGCGTTGGGCCAACCTGGCGCCGAAGTAAAGACCTTCCGGATCCGCGACGACTTCGCGCGCATCGTTGTGGGCGCTAAGGCCGTGCCGGATGAATTCGTCGAGACGAAACTGCTCGGGTCCGGCGATATCGATGGTCCCATTCAACGGTGATTCGACCGCGACTTTGGCGAGCGCTCTGGCGACGTCGTCCGCTGCCATAGGCTGGACCAGCACCGGCGCCAGATGAACTGTGTTTCCGACAGTGGCGGAATCGGCGATGCCTTTGCCGAACTCGAAAAACTGCGTGGCATGGACGATCGAGTAGGGAATTCGAGATTCCTTGATCAACTTTTCCTGGGCCAGCTTCGCGAGAAAGTAGCCGCTATCGGGCAAACGATCAGTGCCCACGACTGACAACGCCACATGATGTCTAACGTTCGCAGCCACTTCGGCCGCAAGCAGATTCCGGGTCGACGTTTCGAAGAATTTCATGACCGCTTCAGTTTCGAATGAGGGCGAGTTTGAAACGTCGACCACGACCGAAGCGCCCGCAAGGACTTCAGCCAATCCCTCCCCGGTGATTGTGTTGACGCCGGAAGCAGGTGACGCTGCTACAGCTTCATGACCCTGCTCCGTAAGATTACGGACAAGCTTTGATCCGATCAGACCAGTTCCACCAATGACTACGATTTTCATTTATTTTGACTTCTCCTTTCGTTTCTCTGGAGCCACCAGTCATCCAGCAAACAAAGCATCATGTCTTAGCACTGCATTGCAGTTGCCAGGCATTAAAGTGTGTTTCGTTCGGGTTGTATTGTTAGTATACCGGATGGACGATGGTTTGTGGTCTCGTTCATCACTCTTAATCTTCGCAACACACATTAAGCAGGAGGAGGAAACATGCGCTGTCTTCCCAAGATCTTCTTTATGTATTCGATTCTGGTGTTTGTCACCGTCTCTGCACTGGCACAAACTGCGGCGCCAATCATCGCCATCAAGGCTGGTCGTCTGATCGATCCCGAAACAGCCACCGTAACTACCAACCAGATAATTCTGATTGAAGGCGAGCGAATCAAAGCGGTGGGCGCCAACCTCACAATCCCAACTGGCGCAACGATCATCGATCTCTCCAAACTCACAGTCCTTCCTGGTCTCGTCGACGCACACACGCACATGGCGCTGACTTACAAAGAACAGCCGGAAAACAATTACTACTACCTGACCTTTGTGACTGATTCGACAGCGCTGCGTTCGATTCAAGCCGCGTCGAATGGCATTCAGCTTCTCAATTCCGGCTTCACAGTGATTCGGGACGTCGGCAACAATGCGATGTATGCAGACACAGCGCTGAGACAGGCGATCGAACAGGGATGGCTGCCTGGACCAACGGTGATTCCGTCAGGCCCGATCATCGGCAGCACGGGCGGCCAGTTGTGGCCCACTCCGGAGATGTACAAGGAGCACAAAATGATGTTTCCGGAGTATATCGACGCCGATTCAACCGATGAGATAGTTAAGGCAATTCGGCAGAACATGTTGTTCGGGGCCAGGACGATCAAATTGTGTATCGATTGTAAGCCGTGGGGTTATTCAGTCGATGACATCAAGCTGGCAATCAGGGAGGCAGCGAAGGGTGGATGCAAAGTTGAGGGGCACGTCCAGACTCCGGAGGGAGCACAGCGCGCGATCGACGCCGGCATTTACATCATTGCCCACGGCAATGCTCTGACGCCGGAGCACCATCGACAAATGGCGGAGAAAGGAATTTTTCGGGCCGGCACTGATACGCCTTTCACGAAGTACCGTGGTACCGAGGCAGCTTTCAAACAAACTATAGCGAAGTTACGCGATGCCTGGGAAAAGAAAGTGCCCCTCACTTTCTCTACCGACTTCGACTACTGGAATGAAAGAATGAAAGACGATAAGAACGGCGAGTGGCTCACGCGCGGCGAGATGACGATTGCTTTTCTCGATACGTGGAAGGCAGCCAACATTCCACCTGCCGACATCCTGCGGGCCATTACAATTAACGGTTACAAAGCCGCTGATGTGATCAAAGAACGTGGACCAATCAAGCCTGGATTCTTCGCCGATCTCATCGCGGTCGCCGGCGATCCGTTAACCGACATAGATGCGCTTCGCAGCGTACAGTTTGTGATGAAGAACGGCATGGTTTTCAAGAAAGATGGAGTGATGAGTCCGGAGAAGTTTTTCCATCCCGGACCGGTGCGCACTCCAAACGGCAGGTGGACTCGCTAGGTAGTGGAGGATTAGATCATGTTGAGACGATTAACTGTTACCGCCGGGATTCTGCTGTGCCTGACTAGTTTCACTGCGGCTCAGGATCGCAACACATTTCGAGTAGGCACGGCCAGCGCCGCACGCGGGCAGAAAGTAACCGGCACAATCGAAGTCCCGGCGGGTGTCGACGCTGCTTTGAGCATTCCCGTCGCCGTGATTCATGGCGCGAAATCCGGACCTGTCCTCGCGTTGGTGGCCGGGTCACACGGCACTGAATATGCCTCCATAATCGCGCTTGAAAAACTAATTGGTCAGCTCAATCCGGCAGACATTTCAGGCACGGTAATCATAGTTCCGCTGATCAACATTCCATCGTTCGAACAAAAGGTTCCTCATCTCAATCCGGTAGATAAGAAAAGTATGAATCGATTCTACCCGGGAAAGATGGACGGCACTCAAACTGAACGCGCCTCATATCTGATCACCAAACAGGTCGTCGAGCAGTGCGATCATCTAATCGATTTGCACGGTGGCGACACTGACGAGAGCCTCCGTCCGTACAGTTATTGGACCAGGACTGGAAATGAAAAACAGGACCAGATCTCACGTGAGATGGTGCTTGCCTTCGGCCTCGATCACATCATTATTTCGACTGAGCGACCTAAAGACCCTCAGGCCTCGCGTTATCTTGAGAATACGGCGACTACCCGCGGCAAACCGTCAATAACCGCAGAAGCCGGTTATGCGGGCACGGTTGAGACCGACGATCTGAATGCGTTGATCGATGGCTGTTTGAACGTAATGCGGTATCTGAAGATGATTCCTGGCGCGGCAACTATGGTCGAACACCCGGTCTGGATCGAAAGGATCGCAACAGTTGCAAGCGAACAGACCGGAATCTTCTATCCTCTCGTCAAGCGTGGAGCCTATGTTGAGCAGGGAATGAAGATTGGTTACGTCACTGATTACTTGGGGAAGGTGTCGTACGAAGCGCGCGCATCGGTTGCCGGTATTGTCTTGTATATCTGTGCCGTGCCGTCCATGACAAAAGGCGCGACCGTTGCGAATATCGGCGTGGTAGCTCGCTAAAGGATAAGCAACTGGTGTTAGCCTGCGGCGGGGCGGCTACAACTACATACTTGTGCGGAGTGCGTTAAGCACTTCGGCCTCCCTATCGCCGGAGAGTTTTCCTACCCACGAGTTTGTCACTATTCCTTTGTCGTTAATTAGAATGAGTGTAGGTGTGCCCGTTACCCCGAGTCTGCCGAGTTGCGCTTGCCGGACGTCCTGAATGGGCACGCCGAGCGAGTTGAGATATTTCGCACCCTCGGCAACGTCCTGCGGCAGCACCGCGACGAGGTGGACGTCCGACCGCTGCGCAGTCTCGCGCGCCAAGCGTTGGTAGAAGGGCGCGCTCTCCGTGCAGAAGCTGCAACTTGACTGTAAGACTAGCAGGAGCGTGCGGCTATTCTTCGCCCAGTCAATGTCGATGAAGTCGGCCTTCGTGCCGGACGGGATGCCCGCCGCGACAGGCGCCGGGGCGATCGCGACCGTAGGACTGAAGTACCTTTTGGCGAGCACGGCTGTGAAGGAGATCGCAGCAATGATAATTGCGATGTTCGCGGCGACTTCGATTTTCTTGGCGATGGTTTTCATGCAGAAATACTCGGTTCTTCAACGGTTGTTACGGAAACAGAGACCGAGTGATACGCCGACTCCCTGCTCAAAGTACTCTCCCCGACACGGCTTTACTTTCGCTGGGGCGATTAGAGGGTTCCTTCGTCAACACTCCAGCGCAGAGTGAAATTACAGCCCTAAGCCGTAAGACGCGATTCTGAAGTTCGCGGATGGTTGACAGCGTTCCGTAGAAATCACTGACTGCCAAATGGCTGAGAGTCCCAGACAGGCTGAGATTGTCGTTGAACATTTCATAAAAGAAACCGAAATCGCCGACCTCGAGTAGTCGAGTTACTTTGCCGTCTCCGGTAAATCCTTCGCTGCCGTTCGCGGCCTTGCAGGCCAGCCTTAGAACCTCGGAGGCCCGAGGGACATCAAAACGCGAATAGATTTCCGCCATGCGGAGGAGCACCGAAATTTTTTCTCGTGTGCTGTCAAGCTTCGAGGCCAGCCGCTCCACTTCGTTGAGCAGCCTTGTCGCACGCGCAGGGTCTTTGCTGTCATCGTCCAGCAAAGCATTAGCTATCCGGGCGAATAGGTATGCACGCCTCGCCAAGTCAGCGTCATGTTCTGCCCACTGCTCGGCCCTTTCAAATTGGCGATCCGAGACGGATTGTTGGACGATACTGAATTCGATAAATTCTTTAACCTTTGCGCGCGACTCCTCTGATACGTGCTCGACGATATCTAACGCAGCCTCGTACTGTTTCTTGCGGATGGCGGCCAGAGCTGCCAGGTAATAAATGTAATCCCTCTTCGCAGAGGCAGGCAGCGCGTTGGCTCGCTTCAATAGAAATTCGACGTCCGATGCGTCATTTGTCGCGCCTTCTCCAGTCCCATTCCGCGCTCTTCCCAAGCCCTCCACATCCGACTGTAAACGCGAATACTGTTCTGACTGTAGATTGCCTACGAGCAGGTCAGCCTGCTCCGATAGGGAACCGAGAACCGTCGGGGCGTATACTGCCACCTGCGGCTTGATTAGGCTGATGAAGTAAAGATCGGCCGCCGGCCCGCTGCCAGAGCTAAGATTTCCCTGTCGGTATTGCGGGTCGGCCAACAGCATCTGCGCAGAGGCGCGCAGGAATTGTTGGGCCAGTTTGGGATCTACCGGATAGTCCTGCGCAACCTGCTGGTACCCCGGTATCTGTCGCAACACGATTCCTTGCGAATTCAGCCCCAGGACTCGCTTCGGGGAAAAGACATAACTGTACAGCAGAAGCAACTCGTTGATGTCGGTTCCTCGCCTTGCTGTGACGCTCTGTAACGCGGTGGCGAAAAAGGCGTTTGCCAGGCCTACATCTTTCTTTCTCAGGGTTGCGAGAAACTCTAACGTCCTTATCGGGACTACCCCCTGGACAGCAGTCTGCGCGACCCGCACACTGAGCGCCGGATCGGTTTCAATTAACTGCAGTGCGAGCAGCAGGTTTAAGTCGGCTTGCTGAGCTAAAGGCTGTGCCGGCGTTGTCGACTCGCTTTTTTCTGCTCCTGCTGTGTACTTGTTTATGTAACTACGCGCGAGTTTACGGTCGAAGGAAGCGGCGGCTTGGATTAGTTTTCGTAATAATGCGTCGGGGGATGGACGTTGAGAATTACTCTGTGAGCCTTTTGCATTCTTCAACATCATCAGGTCATCAAAAAGAGAATCGAGCATTTGACGACACCGCTCGGGTTTTGCGCCGCTGAATAATTTGACAATGTCGGTGGCAAATGTCACGCGTGCTTCAACATCTTCTACCGCACTCACTTCGTTAATCGTCGAATCAAGCAGAATGATGGCATTCTGGCGGAGCGGTGAGGCATTCCCCTTGTCAGCCAGTGGTCGCTGACCGTAAAGGTGCTGTCCCAACATTAAAGCGAAACTAACAATTCCAGCTATCCTGGCCAGGGTTCCTAAGGGGTGTGACATTAGCATCAGTCCGTTTCCTGAAAACTTGTCGTTAGCGGCGACGCAGGCCGGCGTCGCGGGTTTACTTTGTTGCTTTTACGATTTCACAGTCGACGACCCTGCATCCGCCGCCTGGTCCGATTACGCCGTACTGCTTGGTGTCAGGGAACATGCAGTTGCATTTTGGTTTTGCGGTTAACCAACGGTAGCCATACAAACCGACCACGATGACTACCAAAGTCAGAACGCACACCATTATTACTTTGGACTTTTTCATCGAAGTGTTGAGCATCGACCTCTACCGAAACGCGCTCGGTCCTTCGTTCGGTGGACAAACTAAGAACAAAGCGAGTGCAAGGCCGAGTGCCAAACTCCGACTCGCGCGTCTTATCAGGCCTTCGATGTGCCTTATGGAGAAAGGCTCCTTAGCCTATTAGCTCAGGATGCAGACCTCCCTCCATAAAAGCATCATTACGCCGAGATTACGCAGCTTCGTCTGCTGTACGACCTTCTACGATCCGGCGGATAGGTAGATGACGAGTCGTTAGAGCCGAAGAGGGACTACTCCATCTCCAAATCAATCCAGCAGTGCTGGACGACGCAGTCGGTACCTGATTTGACGCCGTATTGCCCCGTGTCTGGATACAGGCAAGTGCATTTCGGCGCCGATTCATCGGCTGACGAACTAGGACTCGAGGCGAGTGTAAAGCCTAGTGCCAACGCAAGGAACAGCACCATGCTACCGAATCTGATTCGCTTCATAGCTTCCTCCTTGAAACTCCGGTGCAGCCACGACACTGAGCGCCGACGGAACACAAAGAACCGAGAAGCTTATGTCGAACCAGCGCCGGATAAGTAGTTTTGTGAGTTGGGTAACGTCGAGGCATTATCCCTCGCGTACCCCCTTGAAACCAGCGGATATGATCGGCCAATTCTGCTGTTTATTGGCTGATTCTGCTACTCGCCTTTTACACTCAAGCATCAGTATTGCTGAGGGAGTTATGCCGCTTTCTATACTGGCTCGGCCGTAGGCCATAAGCCTTTTTAAAATCCTTTACGAAATGGCTCTCGTCGTACATGCCGACTTCGATGATAATTTGCTGATTAGTCAGGAACGTTGTCTCCAGAAGTTTGCGCGCGCGTTCGATCCGAAGTTTCTTGAGATAGACGACCGGCGTCATGCCTGTTTCTGCCTTAAACAAGTGCTCCAGGCGCAAGTAGGAAAGATTAACCGACGCCGCCATACGGCCGACGGGTAAATGTCGGTGAAGATTTCTGCTCATAATGTTTATTACTTGAACTACTCTTGTATCCACGTTCCTTCACCGGCTATCCAGCGCGCAAATTACTAAGCCTGAAGGAGACCTTCTGAAATCCATTTTGGACGGCGACGCTGAACGCGTTTTCAATCAACGTCGCCCGAGTTGCTTGCTGATTTTTTCCCCACCAAACAAATCACAACTCAGCTATAGCGCGCTGACTCTCAGATCCTATGGAGACCAGGAAGATATGAGAACACGAACACACTAAGTAATCTTAAAGGACGAAAAGGCATTAGCGAGTTTGCGAGGACGCAGAGGCTCGAGGTTAGCCTTCGATTCAAAACGGCAGGAGATTATTCCTGTTCTTAATAAAAGTCAACGCCACGAATTGACATGAAACTGTTGACAAGTGTCTGTGTAGATCCTTGGCAGGTGCCGAACCCACAGGAAGCGGCAAACATGTTTCGTTTCGAAAGTTTGGGCTCATTGAACTCTTGACAATGATCGTCAACGGGAATACGTTCGGCGAACAGTTCTCCACGTTAACTCGACCATCTTACGGCGTCATTCGAGGCGCGCATAAGATCCCCTGACTAATCCCTCTCATAATTCTGCGCGGGCGTGCCTGCGCGCCGCCTGTCGTTTTTGATAACCCACGATCATTTGGGAAGGAGCGGAAATAATGAGGAGTACAGCGAACGTCATCGTCACGATTGTTGCTTTGATAATAGTGACAGCAGTTGTAACTGCTTCGTCTAACGCGACAAACCCGCCGGGTCCGTCACAATTTTATCTCCAGCACAATCTCATCTCGGATGGATTTGTGCCTGCTGACATCACCCACGCGAATCTGGTCAACGCCTGGGGTTTGGTTTCAGGTCCAACAACACCCTGGTGGATTGCCAACAACGGGACAGGCACCACCACTCTATTCAATGTCGCCACTGGAACCATCGTGACAGACTTTGTAGTTCCCGGCGCCGGCGGCGAGCAGGGCAATCCGACTGGACTCGTCTTCAACGGCGGCACCGGCTTTGTTGTGAACAATGGAGTCGGTGCACCGGCAGCGGCTCGATTCATTTTCGCGAGCGAGGACGGCACGCTCTCGGCTTTCAAGGGCGCGCCGATTGTCACCGTGGTCCCGAACGCACAGGCCCCGGCACATGGCGCGATCTATAAAGGACTCGCGATTGACAGCGCCACTGCGGGCCAATTCCTTTACGCAACCGATTTCCACAACGGCAAAGTGGATATTTTTGACAGTTCGTTCCATGCCGTGACGATTCCCGGATCTTTTACTGATCCGAATCTCCCGGCCGGATTTGCACCATTCGGCATTCAGAATATCGAGGGAACGATTTACGTGACCTACGCATTGCAGGATGAGGATAAGGAAGACGACGTAGCTGGTCCAGGAAACGGTTTTGTCGATGCGTACGACACCTCCGGGACTTTACTGCGACGCGTTGCTTCCGCGGGGGAACTCAATTCGCCGTGGGGCCTGGCATTAGCGCCTGACGATTTCGGCAGGTTCAGCGGTGCTCTACTCGTCGGCAACTTCGGCGACGGACGTATTCATGCCTTCGACCCGACACAGTTTGTCGCCGGCGGCGAGTTCGAAGCCATAGGTCTGCTTCACTCTGCATCAGGAAAGCCGATCAAGATCGATGGTCTTTGGGCACTTCAATTTGGCCACGGCACCACCGCAGCCAGCGCTAACGGCCTGACGAATACACTGTTCTTCACGGCTGGACCAGACGATGAGGAACACGGCTTGTTTGGATCGTTGGTTAACGTTCCACCGCCGGGCCGGCAACGGTAGAGTGATATGAGTCTGAACCGCTCTAAAAGCCCGTTCTAACAACACAGCGCGGTTCAGACTCATCTCCGCACTTCAGTTTCCAGCAAATTCAAGCAAAATTCAGCGCCAATAATATTGATCGCGGGCGTCAAGAGCGTCTATAAGAGCGTCTTTAAGGAGGAATCGCATGACACGGGACTCAGCAACAACTGATCGTCTGCGGCGCTTTATCGATCACCTCACCTCATTAACCAAAAACGGCGAGTTGCGTTGGGAACGGCAATCGGGATCAGCTCACCGGTACGCTCGTTTGGATAACCATCTCTTGATTCTCGGTCCAGCAAGTCCCGACACTGAAAAAGACATACCGCGCTACTTGTTCATAACGCCGTTTGATTCTCCCCAATGTATCGAGATCGATTCAAACGACGTCGAGTTGGGCCCGAGCATTCTAAAACTGACTCGGGAAGTGGAAGTCATCACGCAGGGCCAAACCGAAACTGATCCATTTGCAGTCAACGTTGAATTCCTAAATCGCTTGAAATTCTAAGGCGGAACCAGAAAGGACCAACACATGTCAGCCCTTTTAAATCTGAGCGACGAAGCACAGAGTTTGGCGCGCGTTCCGTTGTTTCAGCGTCTCGAACCTCATGAATTGGAGCACCTGGCCGAGGATGTCGAGCAGGTTAATTACAAAGCCGGCGAGGTGATTTTTCATGAATATGACACCGGCGACGCCTTATACGTGGTCGAGGAAGGCACCGTCCGCATTTGGGTGACCGATGAAGATGTACAGCAAGTCACGCTGACGGAGCTGAATCCGGGTCAGTTCTTTGGCGAACTGGCGGTGCTCGATCGTGGTCAGCGTTCAAGCAGCGCATCAGCAGTCAGCGATACACACCTTCATCGACTCAGTAGCGACAACTTTCAGAAGTTCCTGATGGCCCATCCTGATTGTGCCATCGACGTCATTTGCGAGATCGGCGCGCGACTGCGGCAGACGAATTTGTTGGTGGCCCAACGAGCGTCGCGAAATGTGAATGAAGTGATGGAGAGGAAATATACCGTCGGGCAACGGGTCGCGGATCGAGTCGCGGCTTTTGGTGGCTCCTGGGCATTCATTTTCATTTTCGGCGGTATTTTACTAACGTGGATGGCCACCAATTCGTTTCTGTTGGCCCGCGTAGGACGCGATGGCGCGCAGTGGGATCCGTATCCTTACATCCTGCTGAATCTCCTGCTCTCGACGCTCGCCGCGCTTCAGGCGCCCGTAATCATGATGTCGCAGAATCGCGCCGCAGAAAAAGACAGGCTTGCAGCGGAGCAGGATTTCAAAGTCAATCTGAAAAGTGAACTGATGCTTGAAGAGCTCGTGCGTAAGCAACGCGAGCGCGACGGACAGATTGATAAGATCATTCGCGCTTTGCACGCATCGGAAGCGCCTGCCGAAGGTTCATGAGTTTTACGGGTGAGGTTTTTGAGACCTCACCCGGCGATTTTCGATCGCTAATCACGGACCGAATGGTTTGAAGATGTTCGAGAACGCCCAGTTGCTCTGCGTGATCCCGCTACAAACAGGAGACGCGAACCCCTGGCCCGCACAACTGCCATTGTCGCGTGCGACAGACCACATCGAGAGTCGCGTGATGTAGCTGTTTGCATTCGCAAAGTTCAATAACCCTTGCGCATCGGCCAATTGAAAGATCTCGGTGTTGACGTCGTTGATTCCGATCATCGGCGTCACTCCGATCGTCGCAGTCAAGCCAGCCGCTACAACCTGATTGTGCGTGTTGCTCGCGGCTTGTTGAGCGCTGAGTCCCATTTGACCGCCATTGTCATTGGCTGAACCGTAGTCCATTGCCATGATGTTTACGACGTTCAGGTTCAGTCCGGAAGACTTCACGCTGTTCAGAATATTCACGCCACTCGCCACCAATCCCGTCGGTAGGACCGGCAGCGTGTAGGAAATCACCAGACCCGGATTCGCGTTCTTGAGTCCAATCAACGCCTGGTTACGTCGATTGATCGAAGTTTGATCCGTAGTTGCACCGCCTTCGATATCGAAGTCCAGTCTGACGGGTGTACTGCTGTTCACGCTGTACTTGTTGAGCACCGCCTGGTAAGCAGCTTGCAGACTCGAGACCGTAGTGCATCCCAGTGCCAGTTCAGTTCCTGACGCACCGCCAAAGGAGATGATCACGTCGCCGCCGGCGGCGCGTATACCCTGGACCAGCGAAAGAATTGTTGTGCCGTTGGGCAAAGTGTCGTTCGCTACGGTGGCGCCGACGCCGCCCCAGGTCGGTGTGCATCCGCCATTGCCGACCACGAACCCGAGCGTGAACACCTTGATTCCGGACTGCTGTTGAATGGTTAAGAGTTGCCAATCAACAGTGAGTCCCATATCTACGTAAGGCGCGAACACCTTCGAACCGGGCGGCGGCGGTGGCGGACCGTTCAGCGTCGTTACGTTGATCGCAGTGCTTTGTGCGGAACTCCCGGCCGCATCGTTCGCTGCAACTCTGAATGAATAGGTCGTCAACGGAGACAATCCGGTAGCGGTGAAGTTGTTGCTGCTCGAGGTCCCAACAGCTACGCCGTTTCTGAAGATCGTGTAGCCAGTTAGAACGCAGTTGACGGCAACCGTCGAAGCGGTCCAACTCAAATTCGTGCTGTTACTCGTCGTTCCCGAGGCTTGTAATCCCGTCGGCACACTGGGAACTGTAGTGCAGGCGCTGCACGTTCCGATGATGGTCCATGGCGCGCCACTTCCTGGTCCACCGTTATTGGTCGAGGGGTTTTGTCCTTGCGTCCAAAAGTTTGCCTGATAGTTGACGCCGTTAAGACTCGCGGTCATGCCGCCGGTGTAGGCAGTGGTACTGTTCCAGGTTGGCGCGCATGAGCCACCACCGCCGCCGCCACCTCCCGATCCACTACACGCTCCGTTGCTGGTCCATGGTTGACCGCTGCCAGGTCCGCCATTGTTCGTCGATGGGTTTTGACCCTGCGTCCAGAAGTTTGCGGTGTAGTTGATTCCGTTAAGACTCACCTTCATGCCGGCGGTATAGACGGAGGTGGAATTCCATGTCGGATTGCAAGTAGTCTGTGCATTGCCCATGCGCGTCATGCACAGCAACAGAAACACGAGTCCGAGGGTACATTGGATTTTTCGAGCTGAATTCATAGAAACTCCTTAGGTGGTTAGGAGGGGTTAGGCGCGGGAATTGAAGAGTGTTCGATTCGGGGGAATGGGCGCACTAACTTCTATGCCTGATATTTGTGGTTGTCAATAGTCGGCGACATTAGGTGAGATCTCGCGTTCCTTTAGTTAACATCGTCTGATGATTGGCCCAGCACTGATCCGCGACTGCATTAAAGTTGCTTTCCCTGATTCCAGAATCGCTAAGAGTGAAATCCTTTCAGGCGGTTTAATCAATACCAATATCAAGGTTGAATTCACCTCACACCAGCCGCCCGTTGTCTTGCGGATCTATCGGGGAGACGCTGAAATCTGTTTGAAGGAGAGTGCAGTCCTTCAATTGGTGCGTCCGACGGTTCCAGTGCCCGAAGTGATTCACGTTGAACCAGGCGGCATCAATGGTTCCGGCCCGGTTTCTATTTTGGGATTCGTAAACGGGGTGACTTTTCAGCAACTAAAACGCACGAAGGATCTTGAAGCAATTCAGCAGGCCGCAGCATCAGTGGGCGAGACATTGGCCCGCATCGGCAGATTTGAATTCGTAGCGCCAGGGCGACTAAACGAGGATATGTCGGTTGGTGCGCGTTATATGGAAGGTCCTGATCCAATTCCGTGTCTGCTCGATTCATTCCTGGGATCGAGACATCTGCAAAAACGAATTGATGCCTCACTTCAGCAACAGCTCCACGATTTCATTTGGTCGTGGGCCGATCGACTGCGAGAGTTCGATAACGATAGCCAGTTGGTCCATTGTGACTATGGTAATCGAAACATTCTGCTGGATTGCATAGCTGGACGTTGGCAGGTTGCGGCCGTGCTCGATTGGGAGTTTGCACTGTCAGCCTCGCCGTTAATAGACGTCGGTCATTTCTTGCGATACGAAACGGAAGACCGGCCATTGCGCGAACCATACTTCTCGCGTGCGTTTCTTGAATCCGGAGGTGTGCTTCCCGATGAGTGGCGCCGGATTTCACGGGTGCTCGATCTTACTGGACTGGTGGAGTGCCTGACACACGACCATCTTCCAGAAGACATCGCCGGTGAAATTCTTCAATTGATCAACGCCACGTTGAAGCGAGTGGCGCAGGAAGGATAGGAGAACTTATGAAGCGAACGATTATCCTGGGAGTCGCATTTCTGATCGCCGCGACTACTGTCATTGCGCAATCGCAAAAGAAAAATCTCGAGCAAGAGTTTATGCGGTTGCAGCGCGCCCAGGACGACGCGGAAGCGAAAAAAGATGTTGCCGCGCTTGACCGTCTGTTCAACGACGACTTTATCTTCGTCGCCGCCAACGGAAGCATTTCGGATAAGAAGAAGTTTCTCGACGACGTCAAAGCTGCTGACGAGCCTTCATCCGCGCCGCAAGAAAAACTTACCTATGAAGACTTCAAAGTTCGTGTCTATGGACAAGCGGCAATCGTCAACTACGTACTGCTCGTTTCAGGCAAAGACAAAGACGGCAAAGACTTCACGAGCCGCTACCGCATGAGTGTGTTCTGGGTCAAACAAAAGAAGGATTGGCGGATCAGCAATTTCCACGCGACTCGGGTGCGCTAGTGACCTCTGTTGGAGGCAATTAGCTGTCACAATCGCCGGCGGCAAGGTGTTTTCGTAGTGGGACTACTTCCAAAACTACATCCGACAACTCGAAGGTTACTTAATCCGTGACGAATGGAGACAAAGTATGACGAGCGCATCTCAGGACCTGCGCTATAGCCTGCGCATGCTGCTAAAGCATAAAGGTTTTACGGTGGTCTCCGCGCTGACGCTGGCGTTGGGGATTGGCATCAACACCGCAATGTTCAGCGTGCTGAACACGTTTCTATTCGGCTCGCTGCCGTATCCGCAGTCGGAACGATTGATGCGAGTGTGGCGCACCTCGCCACACTCCCAGAGCTGGCCGCATTCCGCGGGAAATTTCTTCGATCAGCGCGACAAGAACACGGTCTTCGAGAAGATGGCCGCCTACAACTTCACGACTCGCAATCTGACCGAACCGGGTCAAACAGCCGAACGTCTGCGCAGCATCGCAGCGACCGCCGACTTCTTTCCGATGTTGGGCGTGCCACCTGCGCATGGCCGTTTATTCAAGCCCGAAGAATTCGAGCCCGGCGCTGACAACGTGATCGTGTTGACCGATGGTTTTTGGGCGCGCCATTTTGCAAGCGATCCAACGGTCGTCGGACGAAGGATTCAGCTTGATGGAAAAACGGTGGAGATCGTCGGTGTGATGCCTCCGGGATTCGAACATCCGATCCTCTGGGGACCGTTGGATATCTGGCAGCCGATGAGCTTCACTCCGGAGCGCAAGACGAATCGCGGTACAAACTATCTATCATCCTTCGGTCGACTCAAGCCCGGCGTCTCGATCGAGCAGGCCGAGCAGAGCATGGTTACTCTCGCTGCTAACATCGCTCAGCAGCAAAACGCATCGAACGTGGGCGAGAGCGTACGACTCGAGCCACTTCAACGATCGATGTCTGACAGTATCGGCAGAACTGTCATGTGGTTCACGTTCGGACTCGCAGGTTTTGTGTTGCTAATCGCGTGCGCAAACCTGGCTAACCTTCAGCTCGTTCGCACGGCGACGCGATCGCGCGAGCTCGCGGTGCGCGCCGCGCTTGGTGCGGGTCGGTGGCGATTGCTGCGACACTCGTTTACCGAGAGCATCCTTGTGGCACTGATCGGCGGCGTAATAAGTTTGCTGGTGGCACTGGGCGCGGTTCGTTTCATCAGCGTGCGCCTGTTTGCGGACCTGCCGGGAGCGAGTGTGCAACTCGATTACAAAGTATTTGGGTTTGCACTGCTGTGCTCGCTGTTGACAGGAGTGCTGTTTGGCACCGTTCCGGCGTGGTTAGCATCGCGCGCGGACGTAAACCTGGCGTTGCGGGAGAACTCACGCGGGTCAACCACCGGACGATCTCAACACCGGTTACGACACACGCTGATCGTCGGCGAAGTAGCGTTTGCGATGGTGCTGCTTGCAGCGGCGGGATTGTTCCTGCGCGGCTTGCAACGTTTCATCAACGCAGATCCGGGCTGGCAGGTTGATGGCTTGGTGACGGCGCAGATGAGTCTTCGTGGAGAGAAGTACAAGGACGAGAAGCAACGACTTCTTTTCCTGACTGAGCTTGAGAATCGATTGCGCGCGTTGCCGGGTATCGAGCACGTTGCCATTGGCGGCTCACATCCCGTGTATGGTTTCAACAGCAGTAGTTCGTTTCTGATTGAAGGCCGACCTGAGCCTCCGCTGGACAAGCTTCCGGAGATGTTTTTCGAACCGGTAAGTGCCGACTACTTCGCGACTCTGGGTGCGCGTTTGCAACAGGGCCGTACCTTCAACTCAGCGGACACGAGGGACCATCCCGACGTCGTGATCATCAATGAGACCACCGCTCGTACCTTTTGGCCCAACGAGAGTCCGATCGGAAAACGCATCAGTAGTAGCGGTCAGCAGAAAGACTATTGGGAAGTCGTCGGCGTAGTTAATGATCTTGCGTTTCCGGGTAGCCTGCGAGAACCCTACACCAAGTACGCAGCATTCCAGCCATTGACGCAAACAGGTCCCGACTATCTCACGCTCGTCATTCGCACTTCCTCGAACACGGACGCTATTGCCAACAGTTTGCGTAGTTCGGTTGCCGGATTAGACCCCGAGCTACCGGTGAATCGGATTCGCACCGCGCGAGAGACGGTAAACCAGGGGTTGGGAAGTATCTCGCTGCTCGGAAGCTTACTCGGAGCGTTTGCGACGGTTGGTGTGATACTGGCAGCGATTGGAATCTACGGTGTTGTGTCGTACACGGTGGTCCAACGTACTGGCGAGTTCGGAATTCGTATGGCGCTCGGCGCGCAGTCTCGCGATGTTCTGCGGCTGGTATTGGCGAAAGGCGCGGTGCTCGTGGTGATTGGAGCGTTGTTGGGAGGCTTGGGTGCGTATGGCGTGTCGAAGTTTTTGATTAGTTTGATTCCATCGTTGCCCACCCGCGATCCGCTCGTACTGCCGGCGGCGGCTCTGGCGCTCGGTGTTGTGGCGCTGGCGGCGTGTTACATCCCTGCGCGTCGCGCGACGAGAGTCGATCCGCTGGTAGCGTTGCGATCGGAGTGAATTGCAAATTGAAAGGGCTGGTGTCGCCACCAGCCCTACTTGAAAAATCAGTGTGTTGGAAAGGCTGAATTAGTAGTTGACGTTTCCCACCATGGTGAACGTGTAGGCGCCCGTGATGAAGTTCTGCTCGACCACGATGGCGGCTTTTCCACTCGCTCCCGCGAAACGGCCGGTGCCGTTTTGGAACACCATGTATCCGGTCGCGATTCCTGTCCTCAGGTCCATCTGACCATCCTCGATAATGCTTGGAAGACGATCGCCGTTGGCGGCGACATACGTAACATCGCCTGCGGGGTGCGAGATGTTCGGGTCGTTGGCGTCGGGGATGAATTGGATCGTGCCGGAACCGCTGAACAAACCGAGATGAGTGCCGTTGCCCGATACCACGACGGTAGCACCCACGACATTGCCGTTGTTATCCGTGATGAAGGTTGCGAGGCCATTTCCGTTGGAAGCAAATGGACGCTCAGTTGCGCTAACCGGAATGGTTCCCAGCAGCAGAGCGAAAACCATAATCAAACTTTTTAGTGTGACAAAACGTTTCATGATGCTCTCCTTCATATCGCTTCAAAATGTGGGCCCGGGCGAATCGCGCGACCCTGTACGTCTTGAAGTGGTCAATAATTGAAGAACATCACACCTGATTCTTCGGTTACCTCATGGCCGCGAATGTTAGTGGCGTGGCATGCGTACTTCACGTGGGTTCAGACTTTCTTTTCCGGAGCGGATCACGACGCGAGCGTTCTGGCCGACTGGCAGACCGCGAAGAACGGGTTCGATGCTACTGAAGATCGCCTCCGCATCGGGTCCGAAAAAGAAGAGTGCGGTTTCTTCAGGACCTGCCCAGAAGCCTCGGAAGCTATCATCGCCGGCGGCTGCTCCGAGTTCTGCAATGACGGCGTCGAAGTCCAGATTTGCGTAAACCTCCTCAGGCAACGTGATGCCATCGAGGTAGACCGCGACGCATTGCTGCTTTCCGAATTCGCGCAGCACACGTTCACCGTCGAGCAACTCGGAACCTTGCGGCGCGCCCGCTGTTTCGAGCGCTTCTGTCACCACGTTGAGCGCTTCGTCGAGGTTCGCGAGTTCGATTTCAATCTCGGCGTAGTCGATGCCGCCCAGCTCGTTAAGCTGAGATCCACCGCCGGTAACGCGGCCCAGGCCTTTGCGTTCCAGCACTGCCTGCAAAGGATCCTCGTAGCGTTCGCCACGATCGATTGGTTCGATGTGTTCGTAAAAGCGTCCGATTATGAAGTGTGGAAAATCCATGGAACACTATTACCACAGTTAACAAAGACTTATCTATTCATGCCTTACGAGTCGTGATATAAACCGATTGATTACCTCCTTCGTCGCCCAGTTGGATACACAACCCGAAAGTAACTCCTAGTAACCCTCACAAGCCACTGGCGTAGCGCCACTGGCGGACTCCCGTCCCAGAACACAAACGTAAGCATCGTGTCGATCTGCTTACTACGTTTCCAACCGCTGTTCGCAGCCAGCTTTAGGTGTGACTGCTGTCGAACCACCACAGAGGAAAGGGACAACGAGGATGAAAAAATCGAAGTTTGGATTAATTACCAAAACACTGATCGCATTCTCTGCCGGGCTGATCGTTCTGACTATTTCTCTCACCACGGCAACGATGACGCCGCTTAGCGAAGGCTTCGAGGCTGGCGGCAAGACTTCTTACGCGGCGGCGAACGTCGCACTGGGCACCGGATCGTGGTTCATGGACGATGCGCTCACCGGCAACCTCTCGACAGACAGAAAGACCGGCGCTTTTTCAGCCCGCGTTCGGG
>Ga0111538_10001279_pt1 | contig 35201 bp, 30 predicted proteins | sample SoiMethybrSBSTD1_FD_79669 | JGI IMG/M metagenome (GOLD analysis project Ga0111538, IMG submission 79669) | Bulk soil microbial communities from a Populus tree surrounding site in Tennessee, USA - Soil MetaG P. TD hybrid SBSTD1 (version 2)... | ecosystem: Environmental > Terrestrial > Soil >...
GCCACGGTCCCGATCCAGCGCCGGACCGGCGTCTCTACCTCATGCTGGGACATCGAGAGGCTCCTTCGGGATCCATCCCACGCGGGGATATTTCACTCGCATCAGATACAACCCGTGCGCCGGCGCGGGCGGCGCCGCGAGGCGCCGGTCGCGTCCCGTGAGAATGGCGCGGACCTGTGCGGCGCCCGCACCGTCCTCGGCGGCGCGGATCACGCTCGACACGATGCGGCGCACCATCGAGTAGAGGAACCGGTCCGATTCGATGTCGAACCGCATCCGCCCGTGCCGCCCCTTCCATCGCGCGCGGACGACCGTGCAGACCGGCCGCTCGTCCGCGTCCGATCCCTGTCTCGAGAACGACGTGAAATCGTGCCGTCCGAGGAGCGGACGCGACGCCTCGTTCAGCGCCTCCACGCCCGCGCGCACCTTCCTTTGCCAGGCGTAGCGCGCCAGCAGCGCCGAGGCCCGCGGCTCGATGAGATAGCGATAGGCCCGCCGCATGGCGTCGAAGCGCGCATGGAACGCCGCCTTGGCTTCCGCCGCCTCGACTACACGTACATCCTGGGGCAGGAGCGCGTTGAGTGCCGTCTGAAGTCCCGCGGCATCGAGCCGCGTCTTGAGCGTCGCGCTCGCCACCTGGCCTGCCGCGTGGCAGCCCGAGTCCGTCCGTCCGGCTCCCGTCACGCGAACCGCCTCGCCCGCGAGCCGCCCGAGCGCGGCTTCGAGATCGCCCTGCACCGTGCGATGCGACCGCTGCACCTGCCAGCCGTGAAACCCGGTGCCGTCGTACTCCACCCCCAGGCGAAAGGTCAGAACCCGCCGCTCAGACGCCACGGAGGAGCGCCGCGGCCGTGAGCGCGCCCAGAACCAGGACCATGACTTCCGGAAGACCCCAGGCGAGGACCTGCCCGCTCCTCCGGGCCGCCCCGAGAACGTAACCCCGGGCCAGGAGAGCCTCCTCATAGGATTCCCCCAGCCGAAGCATGGTTCCCAGGAACGGGAGGACCCAGGCCGCCAGGTACCGGCCCCGCCCGCCGAAGCCCTTGCCGGGCCGCAACCCGCGGGCGCGCATGGCCATGTGCTGGTGATCCGCCTCCTGGATCGCCCGGGGGGTCAAGGTCAGAGCGTGCCGGCCGCTCTCCAGGGCGTGGAGGAGCCACCGGGGGCGCCGCGGAAGCCCGAGCGAGAGGGCCCACCGGGCCGCACCTCCCAGGAACGTCCGCGCGGCCCAACGAAGGAGGTAGAGGAGCGCCAGGAGGCGAAGCGCGATCTTGGCCGCAGGCCCGAGCGCTTGCCGGACCGGAACGCCCGACAGGAGCGTGTGTGCCGCGAAGACGATGAGCGCGATCGCGAGCAGCGGCGTCTCCGCCGCAAGCGTCTTGCGCTCGGCCCGGAGCGTGAGCGTCAGGAAGAGGACGGCGGCTACGGCGAGCGCGGGCATGGAGGCGGTGAGGGCGATTCCGAGTCCAGCGGCGAGACAGGCGAGGAGGAGCGCCGCGGGATGGACCGCGCGCGTCGTGGTGCGAGGTGGCGTGAGACGATCGGTCTCGGGAGAGCCGGGCACCGGATTGCGTTTCCTCTGGGCCTGGAGGCGAAGCGCCGACGTCCGGCACCCCACCTGAAGCGCCACTTTAGCCGCTCCCGCGGCCCCTGTCAACGCTTCAGCGCCACTCCCGCGCCCTCTGCGGCGCGTCGAGCCGCTGGATCGGACGGAACCAGCCCACGGCGAGCAGGATCGCGGTCACGGCGATCGAGACCATCGTGATCCAGTCGCCCCACTCCAGCCAGAGCGTATGCGAGAGAGGCGCCGGGACGACGCCCTGCACGATCGCACGCTCGAAGAGCGGCGTCGACCCGGAGACGCGGCCGTAGGGATCCACGAACATCGAGATCCCCGTGTTCGCGCAGCGCGCCGTCGCGCGTCCCAGCTCCACCGATCGCAGGATCGCCATGTCCGCATGCTGGACGGGGCCGGCGGTCTTCCCGAACCACTCGTCGTTCGTGATGTTGACGAGGTACTGCGCTCCTTCGAGCGCGAGCGTGCGCGCGTGGTTCGGGAAGATCGATTCGAAGCAGATCATCACGCCGAAGGTCGCGCCGCCGCCCCCGAAGACGACCGGGTCGGTCCCCGGCGTCCACTCGGCCTGTCCGAGGTCGATCTTGCCGAGGAACGGCATCACCTCCTGGAACGGGATCCGCTCGCCGAACGGGACCAGGTGCATCTTCTCGTACTGCGCCGCGAAGGTGCCGTTGGGGCGCACGAGGCCGGCCGCGTTGTACGTGAGCGCGGTGCCTCCCGTGGAGAGGCGCGCGTCGGGATACCCCGCGAGGATGGGGATGCCGATCTCTTTCACGAGACCGAGGAAACGAAGGAGCTTGGCCGGCTCGAGGCGGACGTAGAACGGAAGCGAGGTCTCGGGCCAGATGACGAGATCGGGGCGAGGCGTCGCGGCGGCCGCCTGGCGCGCCCCGTCGAAGAGAGCGCCGACGACCGAGTCCTGCGCCTCGGGATTCCATTTGATCTCGCTCGGGGTGTTCGGCTGGACGAGCGCCACGCGCGTGAGCGGCGCCGAGGGTGCGGTCTTGAGCCGGGCGTAGCCCCATCGGACCGGGAGGATGAGCGCCGCGAGAGCGAGAACGGCGCAGGCGACGCGGTTCGGCCATCGCCGCGCGACGACGATCCCCGCGACGAGTGCGTTCACCGACACGATCCAGAACGTGAGGCCCGGCGCGCCCGCGATGGAGGCCGCCTGGATCCACGCGGGCTCGCGCGCGAGCGCATACCCGAGGTTGCCCCACGGGCAGCCGAGCGGACCCGAGGATTTCGCCCACTCGGTCACGGTCCAGACGAACGGCGCGACGATGAGGATCGACACCCCGAGCCGCCGCTTGAGGAACCGAACCGCCCACCCGAAGAGCGCGAAGTAGAGGCCCAGATAGAGTCCGAGCGCGGCGAGGGCGGGCCAGATGATCCAGGGATGGGTCATGGCGTGGACCGGCAGCCGGACGATCCACCAGAACATGAGGACGTTGAAAACGATCCCCGCGATCCACGGGGACCACCGAACGCCGCGCGATGTGCGTCCCGGCTCGCCCGGCCCCTTGGTCCCCTGGGACAGCATGACGAGCAGCGGGACCAAGGCGACGAAGACGAGGGGCCACAAGCGCGCGTTCGGGAACGTGAAGCTGAGAAGCGCCCCCGATGCGGCCGCGACGAGCGGCCGCCAGAGCCTCTTAGTGAAGGCGGACCTCGCGGCGGGCCTCGGCCGACTGGTAGATGGCGTCGATGACCCGCATGAGCTCGAGCCCTTCTTCGGCGCTGGCCATGGGGCGCTCGCCTTGGGTGATGCAGCGGAGGAAATAGTCCAGCTCCTGCTCGTAGGATTGCTTGTAGATGTTCCGCGCCGGCTCGGCCGCGGGGGTCACGTTGAGCAGATTCCCATGCAGCTCTTTGTGGATGCGGAACGGGTTCAGGAGCGCCGCGCCGTCCGTGCCGAACAGATTCAGATACGGAAAGTTCTTTTCGAGAAGCAGCGCCCAGCTCACCTCGAGCGTGAGCGACGCGCCTCCCTCCAGCACGAGAAGGGCCGCGAGCGTGTCCTCGACGTCCTTCCTCGGATCGGTGACGTACTTGGTCGCCGTGACCGAGACCACCTGCGGGTTTCCGAGGAGCCAGAGCGAGAGGTCCAGCATCTGGACGCCCAGGTCCATGAGCACGCCGCCGCCGGAGCTCCGCTTGTTCTCGTACCACCCCGGACCGCGCTGATCGGTGCGCCGTCTCAGCCATCCGGTCTTCGCATAGAAGATCTTCCCCAGCTCCTGACGGTCGAGATAACCCCGGAGCAGCTGGACGTCGGCGCGGAATCGATTGTTCATCGCGTACATGAGGACCTTGCCCGACCGCTTGGCCGCGTCCGCCATCTGCGAGGCTTCGGCGGCGTTCCGCGCCGGCGGCTTCTCGCAGAGGACGTGCTTGCCGTAGCCGAGCGCGGCCTGCGTCATCGGCGCGTGGAGGTGGTTCGGCGTCGCGATGATGACGGCGTCCAATTCATCGTTCCGGAGCAGGGTCTCGTAGTCCGACACCGCGCGTCCGATGCCGAAGCGCTGCGCCACCATGCGCGCCTTCTCGACGTCGTCGTCGCACAGGGCGAGGACCTCGACGTCACGCCGCGCCTTGAGCGCGGGCAGGTGGTTCACCTGCGCGACGACGCCGGCGCCGATCAGACCGATACGGGTGGGACGCTTGGCCACGACGGAACGCTCCTCGACGCGAAGGAACAACGGAATCGAAGTCGGCGCAGTATAGGGTCGAGGGTCGAGGAATTAAAGCGATTCCGGATCGAGCGGGGTCTCCGCAGCGCCATGCCGCGCGAGGCGGCGCATTTTTTTCCACAGGCCCTGCCGCGTGAGGCCGAGCGAACGCGCGGCCGCGCTCTTGTTGCCATGGGCGCGCTCGATGGCGTCCTGGATCAGCTCCGCCTCGAGCTCGAGGGTGCGACCTTTGAGTCCCTCCGGACGTTCCCTGAGGAGGGGCCCCGGTTCCAAGCCGATGCCGTCTCCGAGCGACGCCGCGGTCAGCGTGCCGCGAGACTCGAGCGCGTGCACCGCCCGCTCCAGGGTCGCGCCGAGCTCCCGCACGTTGCCGGGCCAGAGGTGCGCGGTAAGGCGCTCGAGCGCGCGGTCGGTGATACGAAGACACTCGGGGCGCCCTTCGTCGCGAAGGCGGCGAAGGATGTGCGCCGCGAGGACGGGCACGTCGTCGAGCCGCTCGCGAAGGGCCGGCGCCCGCACCGTGAGCACGTGGAGCCGGTAGTAGAGGTCCGCGCGGAATCGCCCCGCGCGAGCCTCGGACGCGAGGTCGCGATGCGTCGCAGCGATGATCCGGACATCCACCTTCCGCGATCGCCCCTCCCCCACGCGCCGTAGCTCGCCTTCCTGGAGCACGCGCAGGAGGCGGCTCTGCACCGAGGGACTCGCGTCCCCGATCTCGTCCAGGAAGAGCGTTCCACCATGTGCGAGCTCGAAGAGTCCCGGCCGGTCGGCGTGCGCGCCGGTGAACGCGCCGCGCGCGTGGCCGAAGAGCTCGCTCTCGACCAGCGAGTCGGGAATGGCGGCGAAATTGTGCGGAAGGAAGGGGCGCTCGCGGCGGGGGCTCGTCTGGTGGAGCGCGCGGGCGATCAGCTCCTTCCCCGTGCCGGTCTCGCCATGCACGAAGACGGTCGCGGGGCTCGGCGCGAGGGCCGCGATGCGTACGCCGAGATCGAGGAGGGGCCGGCTCCATCCGGCGAGGCCGAGCGTGTCCGCGTAGGGGCCCGGTCCGCGCGGCATGAGGTCGGCCAGAGTGCGCGACTCCCTTTCCGCCCGGGCGGATTCCGCACGCTCGAGCACCACGTCCGTCGGCATCTCCGACCCCCGGCCCTAGAGGAGCCTAACCTCCCGCTCCCCCGCCACGATCTCCCCGATCCGGTACGCGTCGTGCCCCTTGGAGCGGAGCGCGTTCTCGACGGCGCCTGCATCCTCGCGATTCACGACGAGCACGAATCCGATTCCCATGTTCCAGACGCGGTGCGCCTCGTCGGGAGCGACACCACCCTTGTCGACGAGCGCGCGGAAGACGGCGGGCACGGGCCAGGAGCCGACACGAATGTCCGCCCGGCACTTCTCCGGGAGGACGCGGATCAGGTTGCCCGGGAGGCCGCCTCCCGTGATGTGCGCCATGGCGCGGACGTCGCCCGCTTCGCGTGCCACGGCCACCTCCCGCCCGTACCACGGATGCGGGCTCAAGAGGACGTCGCCGACCGTGCCGCCGCCGCCCGGCATGGAATCGCCCGGGCGGAGCTTCAAGCGGTCGAAAAGGATCGTGCGCGCGAGCGAGTAGCCGTTCGTGTGGAGGCCGACGCTCGGGAGGCCGAGGAGCGCGTCCCCCGGAGCCACGCGCGATCCGTCCACGACCTTCGATTCCTCGACGATGCCGACGATCGCCCCCGCGAGATCGTAGTCTCCTTCGCGGTAGAGGCCCGGCATCTCGGCCGTTTCGCCACCGATGAGCGCGCAGCCGACCTCGCGGCAACCGCGCGCGAGTCCCGCCACGAGCTGCTCGACGCGCTCCGGCTCGAGCACGCCCATCGCAATGTAGTCGAGGAAGAAGAGCGGACGGCCGCCGTGCACGAGAATGTCGTTGGCGGAATGACAGACGAGGTCGTAGCCGACGGTGTCGTGGCGGTCGCAAAGGATCGCCACCTTGAGCTTGGTCCCGACGCCGTCGATCGACGAGAGGAGGATCTGACCGTCGGCGCCGGGAACGCGGAACGCTCCCGCGAACGCTCCGACGTCGCCCACCACGCCGGGCACGAACGTCGAGCGGAGGTGCGCCTTGATGCGCTCGACCGCCTCTTCCCCCTTCTTGATGTTGACCCCAGCTTCCTCGTAGCGGCTCACCGGAGATCCCCCGCGAACGCCTCGAGGCGGTCGGGCTCTTCCATGGGTGCGTGCTCTCCGCGCGGAGCGTCGGGCTCGGTCATCAGCCGTCCCTCCTCGTGGAGCGCCACGAGCGCGACGACGATCTCCGCGTCGAACTGCGTCCCGGCGTGGCGCGTGAGCTCGCCGAGCGCGCGGGCCACGGGGAGCCCCTTCCGGTACGGACGGTCCGAGACCATCGCGTCGAACGCGTCGCACACGTGAATGACGCGCGCCCCGACCGGCACGTCCGCCTCCGTGAGTCCGGGCGGATAGCCGCGTCCGTCGGGACGCCAGTGGTGCGTGCGCACCATCTTCGCCGCGTCGCCGAGCGCGCGGACCTGCCCGATGATCCGGGCGCCCGCCTCCGGGTGGCGCATCATGAGTCGCCGCTCCTCCTCGTCGAGGGTGTCCGGCTTCCGGATCACGTCGGGGCGCTGCGCGATCTTGCCGATGTCGTGGACGAGTGCGGCGTAGCGAATCGTCTCGACCTCCGACTCCGGCAGCCCGATGCGGCGCGCGACGCGCACCGAGTATGCCGCCACGCGGACGGAGTGCTCGTGCGTGTACGGATCGACGGCGTCGAGCGCGAGGCTGAGCGCGCGCACGAAGCTCACGTGATCCTGGCGGAGGTCGGCGTAGAGACGAAGCGCGTAGCGCGCGAAGAGGAGCGGAAGCACGAGGAGGAGCACGCCCGGGATCCCCGCCGTCATGCAGACGACCGCGAACAGGAGGCCGTAGCCGATCGAGAGCGCGTACTGCGCGAGCCCGTCCTGAAACTGCTGCCGCCAGATGGTCATCGCCGGCTCGCGCACCTGCGACCCGAGGACGAGGCTGACCCAGCCTGTGTTGAGCGCGTAGTAGAGCGAGCCGGCGAGGAGCACCGGCAGGAGATCTTGCGGAAAGCGCGGCGCTCCCAGGGCGCCTCCGGCAGCGAGGTAGGCCGCGCCGGCGACGATCGTGGTGGACGCGTAGAGCCCGGCGCTCAAGGCCGCGGTGCCGGTCCGGTTGCGTAGGATCAGCATCTGCGCCGGAATCGTGGTGATGAGGTCGAGTGCGGCCGCGATCCAGGGCCCGAAGAGAAGGAGCGCGGCGATGTCCAGGATCGAGGCGATCGTCATCGTGCCGCCGCGCGGGAGCGGGACCGGCAGCGCCTCGGCCGCGAAGAGGAGGACCGCCCAGACCGCGATCGCGGGCCAGTCCCACCGGTTCGCGCGCAGATCGTCCCCGCCGAAGAGCGCGATCAGGATCGGCAGCGCCGCAAAGAAGGAGGGCACGACCGTCCAGAGGACGCGCGACGCCCAGGCTCGCGGCGAACGGGTGGAGCGTTCCTTCGTCGTCATGGCAGTCGAGCGCGCCCCCTTCCGCGTGTCGTGTCGTGGCCGAAGGTCGAACGCACCGGGCAATCCCCGTGCCATGTCGTGTGTACCGTCACGATCTCGCAACCCGCGCTCACGACGTCTCGAACCAAGGGCGGCGTCGACCCGCGGCGCGGCCCCGAGCGTCGGGTGTCCGTCGCCGTCGGTCCGCCCATCATCGCAGGATGCGCGCGGTGTCCGACAGATTGAATTTCGTCATGTCGGAGATCGCCTCCGCGCGCGCGAGGATCGAATCGCGGTCGGCGTGGGCCAGCCCCGAGACGCCGAACCCCTCGACGGTGAACGACGCGAGGACGCAGCCATACACCACGGCGCGCCTCAAATTGTGGTCGTTCACGCGTGCCATGCGAGCCAGGGCACCGACGAATCCGCCGGCGAAGCTGTCCCCCGCGCCCGTCGGGTCGATGACGTTGTCGATCGGATAGGCCGGGCAGGTGAAGAAGACCTCCGGCCCCTGGAGGAACGCGCCGTGTTCGCCCTGTTTGATCACCACCGTCTCCGGGCCGAGCGACAGGATGGCCCGCGCCGCCTTGTGCGTGAGCGCCTCTCCGGTCAGCTCGCGCGCCTCCTCCTCGTTGATGATCACGATCCGCACCTTCTTCAGCGTCTCGAGGAGCTCGCCCTTCTTCGTCTTGATCCAGTAGTTCATCGTGTCCGCGAGCACCAGCCTCGGCTGGTCGAGCTGCTCCAGGACGTCCCGCTGGAGCACGGGATCGATGTTCGCGAGGAAGACGTTCTTGAGCGAGCGGATCCGCTCCGGGAGGTCGGGCTTGAAGCGCTCGAACACGTTGAGCTCCGTCCGGATCGTCTCGCGCGTGTTCATGTCGTCGCTGTAGACGCCTTCCCACCGGAACGTCTTTCCGTCCTGGACCTCGAGCCCCGCCAGATCCACGTCGGGCTGGTCCAGGAGCGCGCGCGCCTCGCGCGGGAAATCCTTCCCCACGACCGCGACCAGGGAGACCGGCATGAAGTGCCGCGCCGCGAGCGAGAAGTAGGCGGCCGACCCGCCCAGCACATCGTTCACCCGCCCCGCGGGCGTCTGGATCGTGTCGAGTCCGATGGAGCCGACGACGGCGATGCTCATGCGCTACATGGCCTCCGGCGCGCTCACGCCGAGCAGGCCGAGCCCGCGCCGGAACACCGCTCCGGTCGCCTTCGTGAGGAGGAGGCGCGCGGCGGTGAGCGGCGCGTCGGACGTCACGACGCGATGCTGGTGGTAGAAGGAATGGAACTTCGCGGCCAGCTCCTTGAGATACGCGGGAATGCGGTGCGGCTCGCGGCTCCGCGCCGACGCGAGGACCAGGGACGGAAACGCGGCGAGCCCGCGGAGCAGCGTGAGCGTCTCGGGCTCGGCGAGGAGCGCGAGATCCGCGCGTCCGGGATCGGGCTCCGGCACGCCCTGCGCCCTCGCGTAGTCGAGCACGTGCACGATCCGCGCGTGCGCGTACTGCACGTAGTAGACCGGGTTGTCCTCGGAGCGCTTCACGGCGAGCTCGAGATCGAAGTCCATCGGGCTCTCGGCGCGGCGCATGAGGAAGAAGAAGCGCGCCGCGTCCACCCCCACCTCCTCCACCAGCTCCTCGAGCGTGATGAACTCCCCGCCCCGCTTCGACATCTTCACCGTCTCGCCGCCCCGGAGGAGACGCACCCACTGCGCCACGATCACCTCGAACCGGCTCTTGTCCCAGCCGAGCGCCTCGAGGACGCCCTGCATCCGCTGCACGTGGCCGTGGTGATCCGGACCGAGAATGTCGATGAGCCGGTCGAAGCCGCGCGTGAACTTGTCGTGGTGGTAGGCCGTGTCGGCGAGGAAGTACGTCGGTTCGCCGTTCGATCGCACGATGACCCGGTCCTCCTGGTCGCCGAACTCGGTCGAGCGGAACCAGACCGCCCCCTCCCGCTCGTCGAGCACGCCCCGCTTCTCGAGCATGGCCCTCGCCTCCTGGACCGCGCCCCCCGCGTGGAGGTCGCTCTCCAGGAAGAACCGGTCCATTCGCGCGCCGAAGCGGTCGAGGTCCTGGCGCTGGACCCCCAGATTCGTGTCGATGCCCCATCGTCCGAAACGCGCACGCTGCTCCCTTTCGGGGAGCGCGAGCCACGCGCGGCCTTGGGATTCGTCGAGCGCGGCGGCGAGATCCGCGACGTACGCGCCCTGATAGCCCTCCTCGGGAATCGGATCCGCGGGAACCCCGATCCGCTCCTGGAACCGCGTCCGCATGGAAGCCCCGAAGAGCTCGGCCTGAAGTCCCGCGTCGTTGACGTAGAACTCCCCCTCCGCGCGATGCCCGGTCGCGTTGAGGAGCCGGAGCAGCGTATCGCCGAGGCTCGCGGCGCGCGCGCTCACGATGTTGAGGGGGCCGGTCGGATTGGCGCTCACGTACTCGACGAGGATCCGCTCGCCCTTCCCCGCATCGCTCGCGCCGTAGCCGTCGGGATCGCCGAGCACGCGGCGGATCGTCTCCTGGAGCCACGCGGGCGCCAGGCGAAAGTTGATGAAACCGGCACCCGCGATCTCGACGGCGGCGATCACGCCCGGATCCATCTCGAGCGCGTCGACGAGCGCCTTCGCCACGTCGCGCGGCGGGCGCTTGGCGGTCTTGGCCAGGGTGAGGGCGACGTTGGTGGACCAGTCTCCGTGATCGGGATCGCGCGGGACCTCGATCTCGACGCGCGCGCCTCCTGGCGGGGTCAGGCCGGTCCGGGAGACCGCGTCCTCGACCCGATCGACGAGATAGGCCTCAATCGGCCACGTCTTCACGAGCAGCATCGCCCCACAGCTTGTCGAGAAGGTAGTACTCGCGCGCACGCGCGTGGAACACATGGACGACCACGTCGACGTAGTCGAGGAGGATCCAGCGGCGCGCCTCGAAGCCTTCCGAGTGCCACGGCTTGATCCCGCGCGACTCGCGAAGGCCTTCCTCCACGGCGTCCGCGATGGCGCGCACCTGGACCTCGGAGTTGCCGGTCGCGATCACGAAGAAGTCGCACACTCCATCGAGCGAGCGGAGATCGAGGATCACGACGTCCTCGGCGCGCTTCGTGAGCGTCAGCCGGGCGGCTTCGCGGGCGAGGTCGTGGTTGGGGGCGGCGGCCGGCGAGGGCTGGTTCACCGATGCCGGGTCACTGCGTAATGGACCGCATCCCGGAGCGCCTCCCGGGCATCGCGATCGGGCACGTGCTTGAGCTCGTCCTCGGCCCGCTCCGCCAGCTCCATCGAGCGCGCCTGGCTGTACTCGACGCCGCCGTACTCGGTGACGAAGCGGACCACATCGGACCAGTGTCCGTTCCGGAACTCGCGGTTCTTGATCATGTCGACCATGGCGCGGCGGTCACGCTCGGGAGCGTTCCGGAGCGACTTGATGAGTGGAAGCGTGATCTTGCCCCCCTCGAGGTCGCTCCCCGTCCCCTTGCCCATCACGCTCTCGGCGCCGAAGTAGTCGAAGAGATCGTCCGTGATCTGGAACGCGAGTCCCACCGCGCCGCCGAACCGTCCCAGCGCGCTGTGCGCCTCGAACGATCCGCCTCCGGCGAGCGCACCGAGCTCGCAGCCGGCCGCGATGAGGCAGGCCGTCTTCTCCTCGATGACCCGCATGTACTCGGCCTCGGTCAGGTCGATGCGGTTCCGCTGCTCGATCTGACGGAGCTCCCCCTGGCTCATGCGGTGCGTGGCCTCGGCGAGGAGATCCATGGCGTCGTACATCCGCGCGCGGACCATGATCGAGAAGGCCTTTGAGTAGAGGTAGTCCCCCATCAAGATGGCGACGTCGTTGTTGAACGCGTTGTTCACGGTCGGCAGGCCGCGGCGGAGGAGGCTCTTGTCGACCGAGTCGTCGTGGATGAGCGTGGCCGTGTGGATCAGCTCGACGACGACGGCGCCCAGGAGCGCGTCCTGGTCGACCTCGCCGAACGCCTTGGCCGCGAGGAGCACGAGCGTGGGCCGGAATCGCTTGCCGAACGCGCGATGGAGGTGCGCTCCGACCGCGCCGACGAGCTGAACGTCGCAGAGAAACGCATCATCCCAACGTGCCTGGAACTGCTCGAAGGCATCCGCGATGGGAATCCGTATGGTTTCGAGGGTCGGTTCCTCGATCGGGACTCGCGACCGGTTCAGCGCGGCTCGGGCCAAGTGGCTCCTATTGCTTGGGAGAAGGCCAATTACGGGCCGTCAGCCTAGGGTCAGGCCCTCGCCCTGTCAACCGAAAAGGCCTCGCGGACGCGACGGAGCAGCCGGCCGCGCTCGTTCAGGCCCGGGTCCTCCAGAACTTCGTCGAGGAGACGTTCCAGAATGGCACCCACCTTCCGCCCGGGAGGAATGCCCAGCTCGCGCATCACGTCCCCGCCGTCGATCTTCAATTCTTTGAGTGTGAGCGCCTGCCTCGCCTCGAGCACCGCTTCGATCCTCCCTCGAAGCTCCTCGAGGTAGTGCGGGAAGCCGGTCTTCGTGCCGTTCCCGATGTTGTCCGCGATCCGAAGATCGAAGAGATCGGCGATATGGTCGGTGCCCACTTTCTGGAGGAAGCGCCGCACCGCCGCGTCGCTCCATTCGGGCCGGTAGTCGAACATGTGATTCTGGACCAGATGCGCGACCTCCTCGGTCATCTCGCGGCTGAACCGGAGGCGCGTCATCGCCTCGGTCGCGAGCCGTTCGCCCTCGAACTGGTGGTTGTAGAACGTCGCGTCCCCGTTTCGCTCCACGCGGGTGAGCGGCTTTCCCAGGTCGTGGAAGAGCGCCGCGAGACGGACCGCCGGCTTGTCGGCCGGCGCGGCGTCCACGGTGTGGAGCGTGTGGTAGTACACGTCGTAAGCATGGTAGCGGTTCTGCGGCACCGCCACGCACTGCGCGAGCTCGGGGAGCACGATCGGCAGGAGACCCGCGCGTCGGAGCACTTCGAAGCCTCGGGACGGCTGGGGCGCCGCGAGCATCTTCACGAGCTCTTCGCGGATCCGCTCCGGCGCCACGCGAGCCACCTGATCCCGCGCATCTCCCAGCGCCGCCTCGGTGTCCGGGTCGAGGTCGAACCCGAGCGTGGCGGCGAAGCGCGCGGCCCGCACCGGGCGGAGGCCGTCCTCGCGGAAGCGCTCCCGCGGATCGCCGACCGCGCGGATGACGCCCGCCGTGAGATCCGAGCGCCCGCCGAACGGATCCTCCTCGCGCTTGTCGAGCGGATCCCACGCGATCGCGTTCACGGTGAAGTCGCGCCGCGCGAGATCCTGGCTCACGTCGGTCACGAATTCCACTCGGTCGGGGTGGCGCGCGTCCGTGTATCCCGACTCCACCCGGAAGGTCGTGATCTCGCAGTTCCCCGCCGGCGTGGGCAGGGTGACCGTGCCATGCTTGAGCCCCGTCGGGACGGCGTTCGGGAAGATCGCGAGAAGCTCCTCGGGACGCGCGCTCGTCGCGATGTCCCAGTCCGCGACGGAGACTCCGCGAAGGAGATCGCGCACACACCCACCCACGAAGTAGGCAAGATGACCCCGCTCACGCAGGACGCGCGCGCAATTCAGGAACGCCGGAGGAACGAGCTTGGGATTGAGGGGACGTAGGCGCATCTCCCTCGATGGTAGCAGTCTTGCGCCCGCCCAGGGCAATGCCTACCCTTCACCCATGGCCTCACGGGTAGCCCTACGGAGCTTCGCCCCAGCCGCACTGGCCGTGCTCTGCCTGGCCGCGGCGGCGCTCCCCGCGCCGGCCCGAGCCACCGCCTTCCTCTCCTCCGCCGACCAGGGCTCCTGGACCGCCGCCGACAAGGAGCTCCACTTCGCGGGATCGCTCGCGATCGCCTCGTCGATCCGGGTGACCGGCCGCTCGGAAGGCCAGTCCTTCACGGCAGCGGTCAGCGTGGGGGTTCTAAAAGAGCTCTACGACGCGACGCTGAAGCCCTCGGCCAAGAAGGGCGCAAGCTGGAAGGACCTTGCCGCCGACATCCTGGGAGCCGCGGCGGGAGTGCTTCTCATCCGGGCGATGGAGTAACAAACGCGCGATCGTCGCGCGATGGAATAGCGATCGCGCGTAGCGCCGGCCCGACCCAGGACCGCTAGGCCGCTTCCTGCGTCGGCAGAACGACGATGAACCGCGCCCCATGCCGCGCGTTGTTCTCCGCCGCGATCCGCCCGCCGTGGTTTTGCACGATCCGGTAGCAGGTGGAAAGCCCAAAGCCGTGCCCTTCGGCCTTGGTCGTGAACGAAGGCTCGAAGAGCCGCTTCATCGCAGAGTCCGGAATGCCGGGCCCCGTATCCTCGACGACGAGCTCGATCTCACCCGCCCGCGTGCGCGTGTGGACGACGATCCGCCGCTCCTTGGCCTCGACGCCGTGCATGGCATCGGCGGCATTGCTGAAGAGGTTGAGGAGCACCTGCTGGATCTGCGCCGGATCGAGGTTCAGCTCGGGCAGGTCCCCCGCGAGGTCGAGGTCGAACGCGACGCGCTCGTACTTGTTCTGAGGCACGATGAACTCCACCGTGCGCCGCACGACGTCGTTCAAGCGGGTGGGCTGCTTCCGGAGCTCCTTGTGCGAGAAGTCCATCAGCCCCTTCACGAGCACGCCCATGTTGCTCGCCTGCTCGAAGATGATCCGAGCGTTCTCCTTGAGCCGCTCGTTCCCCTCCGTGCTCCCCAGGTTCATCAACAGGAGCTGCGCCCGCCCCGAGATCGCCGCGAGGTAGTTGTTGAGCTCGTGGGCGACCTCGGCGGCCATCTCTCCTTTCGCCGCGAGGCGCTCGGAGGAGATGAGCTCGTCCTTCGCCTTCTCGAGCGCCAGATTCTTCGCCCCCGCCTCCTTGATGAGGAGGAGCGGCACGAAGAAGAAGATGAGGCCGAAATATCCGATCGAGAGATAGGACACGACGACGAGGGGCGAGAGAAAGAAGAGCGCCGCCGATCCGAGGAGCGAGTGCGTCTGGAGGTACTCCTCGCGCCAGGTCTTGAGGAGCGACCGCCCCGACTCGATCGCCACCGCGCCCGATACGAGGAGGGTGTTCGCGAGGAAGTAGACGAGAATCGTCACCGCCCAGGGAAGCATCATGGAGGGCGCGGTCAGGGTCCAGTGGCCGTCGAGATCGAGCGGGTGCCCGCCCATTGCGATGTAGACCACGCCCGCCAGTCCGATCGAGAGCACGTTCTGTCCCGCGTTGAACGCGGCCTTGTACCAGACGCGCCGCGAGATGAACACGTTGGCGAGCGTGAACCCGATTGCAGCCACGCAGACCGCGGGACGGAATCCGAGCAGGATGAGGAGGCTGATGTCCACGGTGGACGCCATGCTCTCCATGGCCTTCCCGCTCACCGTGGGAATCCAGAGGCTCTCCGCAAGGAGGCTCACGACGATCCACGCCGTGATCGCGAGGAGGCCGAGATGCAGGAACTCGGGAAGCGAGAACGCGAGGAGCGCCGCCCCGCCCGAGACGATGACGGCTACATAAGCGATGAGGGCCGGAGACAAGGACGCCTTCAACCTCGACCGTCAAGATCGCTGGGGACGATCGTCACCGGTGACGCTGCGACCGATGTGGCCACGGCCGCAAGCTAACAGTGTGTCAGCGAAGCGTCAACGGGATTCCCGGCCGAGCATCTCCCGGGGATCGAGCGGCTCGACGGTGGCGCTCGCTGGAGCGCTCAGCGTGAGGTGGCCGGGCTCGGCCTTCTTCCGGATCGTGAGCGCCCGGAGCTCGATCAGGAGCGTGTCGGCGGGAGTCGAGATCGAGACCCAGTGGAGCTGCCGGGTCGAGGGATCGGGCGCGACCCAGATCGCCACCGACGTCAAGCTGTCGCCGATCCCCGTCGAGAGGATCTGGTACCCGCGCCGCGACCGACCCTGGATGATCCGCGTCTGCGCCACGGCCCGCAGATTCTGGTCGAGCACGCGATCGGGGTCCTGGATCAGCTTCCGGATGCGGGCCGGCGCCTTGTCGAACGGAGCCTCGTAGATCACGTTCTCGTTCGGGCTGTAGAGGTAGAACTTCTCCTTCCCGCGGTCGACGGCCATGTCGTGGCCGTGCGTCCGGCTCGACTTGAACCTGAGGCCCCGCCCGGGCAGGTACCAGAGCTGGCCCCGCTCGACGTCCGGATCGCCTCCGAAGGGGTCGCTCCGCTCGAGCACGACGTCGGACGTGACCTCCGGCGCGTCGAGGATGGTCCGCACCATCGCCCGCACTTCGGCCGCGGGATCCGAGCCGGCCGCGCTTCTCGGCTCCCCGGAGGCCCCGAGCGCGAGCACCGCCGCAGCCGCCGTCACCACCCACGCGCTTCGTCTCATGGCGTCACCTCGTCGATCACTCCGAAAAGCCGATGCAGGAGCTCCCGCCCCCGCGGGTCGTCCAGGCTCAACACCGTCCAGTCGGCGTCGGGAGGCGGAGCATGCCAGATGGATGTCAGCTTCGCACGCTCATGCTCCTCGATGTCCAGTCGAGCCCTCGTGGTTCCACGCGTCCACTCCACCCATTGCGGGCGACGTCCGATGTCGAAGCGGCGCATGGGACCGTACCGCACGAGGGCGAGGCTCCGCTCGTCCCCGTCGTGCTGGATCCGAAGCCTCAGGGGCTCCGACTTGTCGTTCAGGTCGAGGACGAACCCGTGCGTCACCTTCGCGTCCTCGAACTGTCCCGTCAAGCGCCACCCTCCTCCGTCCATCGGCTCGACCTTCGCGCGCTCGATGGCATCGCGGATCCACGACGGGCTGAAGTCCCACGGCCGCGTGAGGAACCGGAGCCCGCGGCCACCGAGCCCCTCCCCCTTCGGCACCGAGCCGGTCAGAGCGAGCGCGTACGGCCGGAGCGCGACGAACACCGATTCCCCGAGAAGGACTGCGTCGAGCGCGCGCACGGGACCGACGTACGCGACGACCGCCACGCTGTCCCTTACCGAGGACCAGCGCGTGTTCATTCCCGCGCGGCTGTATGCGCCCGCGTGGACGGAGAGCATGCCGGCTCCGCGCGTCGCGGGCTCCGCCACGGCGAAGGACATGAGGAAGCGATCGCGCACCGCAGCTCCGGCCGCCCCACCGGAGGGGGCGCCCGGCGCATGGGCGCATCCGGCTGCGACGAGAAGCACGCAAAGGGCTTGCGCGATGCGCGCGAGCCCGCCAGAGTTTCGAGCATGGAGACCGCGCATGTTCCGTTCTGGCATCCCATGGCGAGCTGGTTTCCCGCGTCGGCCTGGTTCGGAATGGCCACGCGAGTCGGCGGCGTGAGCGCGGGCCCGTACGCGGCGCTCAATTTGAGCCTCGGCGTGGGAGACGACGACGATGCCGTGCGCGAGAATCGGCGCCGGCTGCGCGAGGCCGCCGGCATTCCGGACGGCGGGCCCACGATGTTGCATCAGGTCCACGGCCGAACGATCGTCGGCGCCAACGAGGGCGGACGCGACGCCGACGGCTTCGTGATCGCTCCCGGAGATCCCTGGGTCGGCGTCTCCGCCGCGGATTGCGCGCCGGTCGCGCTGGTCGCGGAGGACGGAGCCGCCGGGGCGCTCGTCCATTGCGGATGGCGCGGAGCGCGCGACGGAATCGGTCCCGCCGCGGTCGAGCGTCTCGGAGAGCGCGGGATTGCGGCCGCGCGAATCGTCGCGGCGATCGGGCCGTGCCTTCACGCGTGCTGCTTCCCCATCGGTCCCGAAGTGGCCGCGGAGTTCGATCCCGCGTTCTTGAAGCCCCACCCGACGGGACAGCCCTCCCTCGATCTCCCTGGCGCGATCGCGGCCGCGCTCGTCCTTGCGGGCATTCCGCCGGAGCGCATCGAGATCGCTCCGGAGTGCACCGCGTGCGATCCCTCGCGTTTCTTCTCGCATCGGCGGGACCGGGGCCTCACGGGCCGGCACTGGGCGCTCCTTCGCCTCGCACCTCGCCCGTAGGCTCGACGCCAGGCTCGACGCGCCGCCAGCTCTCGAAACTCCGGTACCACGACCAACGCTTCGCATTCTGCTCCAGGCGAAGGAACGCCTTCCGCCCCAGCCATCCGACCGCGAGTCCCAGCGCGATGCCTCCGAGCACGTCCGACGGCCAGTGGTCCCCCACGTACACGCGCGACAGGCAGACGAGCGAGGCGACCACCGCGTACGGGATCGCCCCCGCTGGAAAGACGGTCGCGAGGATGGGGAGCGCGGCCGAGAAGTTGACCGCGTGCACCGACGGGAAGGAATAGCTCTTCTTCACGCCGAAGAGCTTGTGCGCGTCCTCGACCGTAACGGACGGCCGCGCGCGTTTGAAGATCGGCTTCAGCACCTTCGCGCTCAGCTGATCGGAGACGGCGAGCGTGGCCACGAGGACCACGAGCGCGAGGAGCCCGCGCGCCCGGCGGAGCGAGAAGAGGAGCATGGCCGCGATCAGGAGCGGCGCCTTGAAGCGCCCGGGATCGGTGAACGCCTTCATCACCGGATCGAGCCACGGACGCTCCAAGCCCAGGTTCACGGCCCGGAAGACCGCCGTGTCCCAACCCTGGAACGGCATCCGGCGCTAGAACTCGGGTCCGAAGGTCAGGAAGTGGTGGGACTCGCCCGGCCCGCGCTCGATGCCGTGCTCCCGTCCGTAGTCGTAGCGGAGAATGAAGTACCCGAGATTCATCCGCGCTCCGAACCCGTAGGCGAGGTGCATGCCCTCGGTGTGGAGTCCGCCTACGTTCGAGAAGAACCTGGGATCCGTTCCGGCGTTCCAGGCGGAGGCGGCGTCCAGGAAGACGACGCCATTGATGCCTCCCAGCGAGAGCGTGAGGGGGAAGCCGACCCGCAGCGCCTCGATGAGCGGGAACCGGAGCTCGACGTTCGCGATGGCGGCGCGCGTTCCGATCAGCTCGCCGTAGTCCTTGCCGCGATAGGTGAACGCGCCTCCGAACCGGAAGAACTGCGGATCGTCGCCGAAGCTCGCTCCGCCCAGGATCCGGCGCGCGAAGGTGAGGCGCCGCGTGAGGCTCGTGTAGTGGCGGTCGTCGAGAACCGCGGTCGTGTATGCGATCCCTCCCAGCGCGTACTCGGCCGAGATGCGGGAGCGGCTCCCGTTGACCGGACCGGTCGAGCCGTACAGGACGTTGTCGTGAACGTAGGCCAAATTGGGCGCCACGTAGATGTGGTCGCCGGGATCGGCGAGCGCTATCCGCTTCCCCGCCTCGTAGTCGTAGCGGAAGATCCGCTGGTTCACCATCGCGGCCGTGATCCCGTACTCCATCCGCTCGAACCGGTTGAACGGCCGGGTGAGGAAGACCGAGCCTCCGCGGTGGATCTGGTTCTCCAGATCGTCCCGCTGCGGCGACGTGAAGAGGAGGAGATCCTTCTGGTACTGGAAGATGGCGAGCCCGTAGTTCGTCCGGTGCGAGAGGTTCGTGTAGGCGAAGTAGACGTCCGACTCGCCCAGGTTCCCGTACAGGTTCAAGATCGCGAGGATCTGGTGGTTCCCGAGGAGGTCGCTGAACTGGAGCACGCTCGAGCCGGCGAATCCGACGTTGGACGCCACGACGGCGCCGCCGCTGAAGTAATCGCGGCTGAAGGAGGGCCGGTACGGGATCTGCTGGAACGTGGTCGAGTCCGCGAGCGGCTCGCTGTAGACCTGCTGCACGTAGTCCGAGAGGGTCGAATCCACCGGCGCATGGGCGGCGCGGGCCGTCGCTGAATGTGCCGAATCCGCGGGCGTCGCGGTCTCGACCTCGGTGGTCGTGTCCGTCTCGGCGTGCTCCGCGTCGAGCGGGCTCATGGGCTCCGGCATCCCTTCGATCTCGCCCACGCTCGCTTCCATGTGGGTGCCGATGGGTGCGAGCGGCGTCGTCGCGATGGAGGGGGCCGTGTCGAGAACCGGCGGGCTGTGGATGAACTTGTCGGGATCGCGGACGGAATAAACGTCCCAGCCGCCGCGATTGAACGCCGTGAAGAGGAGCCGCTTACCGTCCCTCGAGAGCGAAATGCAGGGGCTCTCTTCCACGAGCCCCGAGACGCCCGTCAGGAGATCGGACAGCCGCACGCTCTCTCCCGTCGCGAGGTCCATCCGATACATGTTCGAGATGCCGGTGCGGTCCGAGACGAACACGACCGAGTTGCCGTCCGGCGTCCACTGGGGCGAGATGTTCTTCCCCTGCTGACCGGGCGGGGTCGTGATCTGGCCGCTCGCGAGATCCAGGAACGCGATCTTGAGATCGCCGAAGATGAGCTTGTTGACGTCCGTCCCCTCGCCCTGATCGGTCGAGTAAGCGAGCCGGGAGCCGTCAGGCGACCAGACGGGATCGCGCACGGCGTAGCGTCCGCTCAGGACCTGTCGCGGGTTCTTGCCGTTCGAGTCCACGAGGTAGAGGATCGAGCGTCCGTTCTTCAGCCCCACGAACGCGAACTTGGACCCGTCGGGCGACCACTGGGGCGAGTAGATGGCGTCGAGTCCGAACTTGTACCGCTTCTTCACCTTTCCGGACGGAACGTCGACTACGTAGAGCGCGTCCTCGCCTCCCACCTTGGCGGGGATGGCGATCTGCTTCTCGTTCGGCGACCACGCGATCGACGTGTTGAAGAAGCGGAGCGTCTCGAAGCTCGGCGTGCGCTCGCCCGAGATCAGCTTCTTCATGGGCTTTCCGTCGAGAGCCGAGGCGAGGTAGACGTCGTTGTACATGCTCCGGTCGGAGATGTAGACGAACTGGAGCCCGGACGGCGAGACCGATGCGGCCACGTTGAAGTTGGAGTAGTCGCGCTCCGAGTCGGTGAGCTTGGTCGCGATCTGGCTGGGATTCTGGTGGTCCACGATCTCGGGCAGGTAGGTCTTTCGAACCGATTCGGTCCATTTCCGGCTCAGAACCTCGACGGTGAGTCCCGTCGACGCTTCGAGCGCGCGCTCCGCGCTCCCGAGCCGCCGGGTCCTCTTCAATATTTCGCCCACCTTCGCGATGCCGTACGTGTCGGCGATGTACTGCCAGATGTTCTGGCCGAAACGGTAGACACGGATGTCCCCGACGTACGCGAGGGTGGTGATCGGGATCAGGTAGCCCTCGAGCGACGCGTCGCGCAGCCACATGGAGGTGTTGGGATCGGTGGTGCCGACCGAGAGGTACTCCGCCATTCCTTCCATGAACCAGAGCGGGACCTGCGCCGCGAACGGATTGCCGATCAAGCCCTGGTTGTCGCCGAAGAGGATGTCGACCTGGAAGGCGTGCACCAGCTCGTGGGTCAGCACGTGGTCGAGCTCGGCGTAGGAGCCCGTGAAGGGGAGGAAGACCCGCCGCTTCAGGAACTCCGTGACACCGCCGGTCCCGATGCCGATCAGCTCGGGCGTGATGTTGGTCTGCTCGAAGTCCGTGTGCGACGCGTAGAGGACGAGCGGGACGCGAACGCGGATCTGATGGTTGAGCACGCGGCTCAGGCGCTGGTACGAGCGCTCGGCCATGAGCGCCGCGTCGTTCACGGCGGCCTCGGTGCCCTGGTAGTAGTGAATATCGAAGTGCTGGGTCCGGAGGACCTTCCACTTGAAATTCTTGTACTGGACCTTGTTCTGCCCGAAGAACTGGGCGCAGGCCGGAGTCGCGAGCGCCGGAAGGAGCGCCAGGACTGCGAGCGCGGCCACGATCAGCGGGAGGCGGGTCGCCGTGCGGCGGCCCCTCACGTGCAGGATTCCTCCCCTCATGCGTTCTGCCCTTTCCCTGTTCCGGCCGTCACTGCCTCCAGGGCGTCCCGGAGGGCTGCATCGACCCGGTCGGCCGGGATCGTCCCCTGTGCCGATTCGGGCCTTCCGCCGCCTCGCCCCCCGTGGCGGCGGCTCACGTCGCCCATGAGGGCGGCTGCAGATATTGTACCCGGCGGAGCGCAAAAGTGCGCCCGGGGACTGGCCCCTTCGCCCGATACGAGGAGGGCGACCCCACCGGCCGAAGCCACCATCGCAGCGAGAGTTCCGACCTCGTCGGGGTCCCGGCCGGCGAAGTGGCGGGCCACCACCCGGACGCCCGGGCCCTCCACCGCATCGGCCAGGAGCTGGGCCGCTTCCCGCTCGAGGGCCTCCCGCACGAGCGGCTTGATCCGTCGATCGAGGGAGTCCCGCTCATCCTTGAGACGCGAGACGGCCCGGATCAGATCCCCCTCTCCGGCCGTGAATTCGAGACAGACCCGACGCAGGAGGTCGCCGGTCTCCCTAAGGCGGCGGAGCGCCCGCCCTCCGCAGAGGAACGAAACGCGGGTTCCTCCTTTGTATCGCTCGGTCCCGACGAGGGCGATCATGCCGATCTCCCCCGTGCGCGCGACGTGGGTCCCGCCGCAGGCGGACCAGTCATATCCGTCCACCTCCACCACGCGAACCTCCCCTTCCACCTTGGGCGGCTTCCGGAGCGGAAAGCGGAGCGCCTCTTCCATCGTCACGTCGTGGGCGCGGACCGGCCGGTCCTCCCACACGATCTGATTCGCGCGGTCCTCGACCTTGCGAAGGAGCGCGTCGTCGGGGTCCGCGTGGTCCACATCGATCGTCACGACCTGCTCTCCCAGGTGAAACGAGCGCGTGTCCGCTCCGGCGACCTCGACGAAGGCGCGGGAGAGGATGTGCTGGCCCGTGTGCTGCTGCATGTGATCGAGGCGGCGCGGCCACGCGATCTCGCCTTCGACCTTGGCTCCTTCTTCGAGAGACAGGTCGATCCGGTGCCACACGGCGCCGCCGTCCTCGCGCGCGTCCAGCACGTCGCGTGAGCCAAGGCGTCCTTGGTCGGGAGGTTGTCCGCCGCCGCCGGGATAGAACGCCGTCGCGTCCAGCGACACCTCGATCCGGTCGTCCGCCTGGCGGACTCCGGTCACGGTCGCGGAGAACGTGCGGAGGTGGGAATCGTCGTAATAGAGGCGCCGGGTCACGAAGTGTGGATCCTCGATGTCGCTCGGGCCAGCATGCCGCAACGATACAAAACGGGCTCCTCCCGCACAACGAGGAGCCCGTCCTCCCAATCCCGCGTCAGCGGGCGATGGTCACGTTGCGCTGCTCGATCTGATCCGCGATTCGCTCGACGATGCCGCGAAGCTCCGCGAGGTTCATCTCGAACCGCTCGTCGTGCAGGTACGCTTTTTCCAGCTCGTGGACCACGCGGTGGAGGTGATCCAGCTCGTCCACGATCTGACGGTCGATCTGGCCCAGGAGATCCGCGATCTCGTCGGCCAATCCGTTCTTCGACGGCGACGGAAGATTGAGCGACTCGGCCAGGTATTCCAGCTTGCGCGCACCCGCGTCCACTTCCTCGAGAAGGTCGGAGTAGTCGTCGCGGAACTGCTGGCTCTCGATGCGCTCCAGGCGATGAGCTTCCCCGTTCAGATGCTCGGCGACGCTCGTCCGAAACCGGCGGTCGTCGTCGCGACGCTGCGCGACGTCCTGATAGCCCCGGTAGCCCGGAACGCGCTTCGCCACCTCGTCCGCGATGTCCAGCGTGGCCAGCTTCGGCTGGCGTGTCCGTGCCATCTTCCATCCTCCTCACCGTTGCAGAGTGCACGCAGGAAAGCCGTCCCGGGGCCTCGGGGAGTGAAACCTTGGCCCATCGGTCCGTTCGTCCAGGACCGGAGGCACATCCCCTATCCGGATGGGACACCGGCACATCCCATCGTGGAGCGGCTTCGGTCGCCTTCGCGGCCTGCCGCGCCGACGATCCGAACTGCAACGGCCATGCCATGGCGCTCACGGTACCGGAGCGCCTGGAATCACGCGGACCATGTACGGTGTCTCCATGACGGTGGTCCGGCGCACCACGAAGCCGTCGGGAGCGACCTCGAGCACGCGCTTGCTCCTGAGGTCGGCGACCCAGCAGTTCCCCGTCTGCTTGTCGACGTGAATGCCGAAGGGCTCGATCCCCGACCGCGTGGCCTCGATCTCGCCCTGATCGTTCAGTCGATCCAGACGGCCCGAGCCGAGGGCCGCAGGACCCTCCTCGCTCACCCAAAGCGAGTGCCGCGCTTTGTCGAACTCCACGTCGGCAACGTTGGCGAGGCGGAACGGAACGCCGGTGACGGTCGAGTCGGCGGGATCGATGCGGTAGAGATCGTCGGTTCCAGTCTCCCCCGGGGGGCGCACCACGACCCACGCCTGCCCCTTTCCCTCGTCGATGGCGATGGCGCGCACCGCCCCGGGCAGAATCCAATCTCCGGCGGGATCGAACGACTGGGGCAGGTTGAGTCTCCGATACACGTGCCCATCATCGTTCCCGATCCAGACGAACTGCGTTTGCTTCCCAGCTTCGACAACGCGCGCCTGACCGAATTGACCAGGCACGCCCGTCACGTCGTCGATCGACGGACCGTAGCGGCGGACCTCCGGGAAAAGAGGATCCGCGACCCATCCATAGCCCCGCTGGTCCGAGATCGAGACGTCCGAGGCGTAGGTCACCCGGATCTCGGGAGCTGCGACCGCGCCGCTCGGGAAGAGGCGGAGCACGCTTCCCGCGAGCGGGATCGAGAGCCAGAGGATGCCCCGGTTCTCGTCCAGCTCCATGTCCTCGTAGGCGTCCTGCGACTGCTGCGCGTAGAGGATGTCGCGGCCGTCGGGCGTGAGCCCGTACATGCCGGGGAGATCGGCCCCCAGCACGATGATCTGCCGTGCGCCGGGCGTGGCGGTGTCCGGAGGGCTCGCCAGCGTGTCGCCGCTCTGGAAGTGGGCGACCACCTGGTAGACATAGGACTCCTCGTTCACGACCGCGGTATCCACCGTGCCGGTCAAGTTCGGGGCGATGTGGTCCTCGAGCACCGCCGGCGTGTCGCCCACGAGCCATCGCAAGAGGCGGTAGCCCACGAGGCCGTTCTGCTTCACGCGCGACCAGCGGATCTCCACCTGCCGGTTCCCGGCGAGCGCGTTGAATCCGTCGATGAGGCCGCCGGTCTCGCTGTTGTAGGGGTCGAGCGGATTCGATCGATCGCGCGTCTCGCAGCCTCCGCTCGCGACGAAGAGAACGAGAACCGCAAGGAGCCCCCCGAGCCGCCTCAAAACCTCTGCCCCAGGAGCAGCATCACGATGCCGCTCACGAGCAAGGTCTGCCCCACGATGAGGGCTCCGCCGGCAAGCCGGTCGTACTTCTGGGTCTGGTCGTAGAGGTACGGGATCTCGTCGGCGTCCGAGGATGCCTGGTACTGCTCGTAGTAGTCGTCGGCCTTCTGGTGGAGCGGAATCGCCGAGACCGAGAGCACCGTCCCCACGCCGACCATCGTCCACCGGAACCAGGTCTTCTTGAGGATGGGAGTCTTCGGCGTCGGACCGGGTGAGGACCAGACCACGCGGCGGAGCTCGACGTGGGCCGCGCCGTTCTCATCCTCGACCAGCAACGCGCCGGAGATCACCGTGTCCGCGTGGGCGGGAGCGGAGAAGCTGACCGCCGCCTCCTCGATGACGCTGGGAGGCACGGAGACAGGTGTCGCACCGAGGAGCGAGTCCCCCGCGGCGCGATTCGTGAGCGTGGCGATCGCGCCCGCTGGCTCGCTCTCGATCATGACGGAGGGACGGAGATCGAAGAAGAGATGCGCCGACCCGTCCTTCACGAGCGTCACGTCCATCGCGTCGCGTCCGAGGCCGAAACGGCGCGGGTCGGGCGGAAGAACGCGCACGCGCACCGCGCGGGCGGCGTGCTCGATCGGTCCCAGAGGCGAGCGGCCGGCGAGGGCGCCGTCGATGTAGACCTCGAGGCTTTCCGGGCGCGTCTCGACGTAAAGGACCGCCGTGCCGACGGTGTCCTCGAGCACGGGGGCGGGCGCGGAAAAGGGCACGTCCGACGCCCGCGCGGGCCGGGACGCGGCCGCGAGGAGGGCGAGCGCCAGAGCGAGCGCCGCTACGAGGCGGCGCGACGCGAGGCCGCTAGTAATCCAGTCCGATGTAGAACTCCTGTTCCCATCCCGGCCGCACGGTGTGGAAGTCGGTCAGCTTCGCGAAGTCGTAGCGAAGCACCATGTAGCCGGCGAGGCTCGTCCTGAGTCCGAAGCCAAAGCTCCCCTTTGGATCGCGGAAGCGCTCGAACGACTCCCACGCGGTGCCCGCGTCGGCGAAGACCGCGGCTTCCAGTCCGGGAAGACCGAAGCCGCGGAACGGAACGCCGAGCACGAGCCGGTCGAGGAGGGGGAACCGGTATTCGAGATTGCCCATGAGAAGGCGCGTACCTTCGAAGTAGCGATACGGGTAGCCGCGCATCGTGAGGCTTCCGCCCATCGCGAAGCGCTGGGGATCGGCGCCGCTCGACGCGCGCCCCTGGAGCCTCAAGGCGACGGACGTCCACTGGCTCATGCGGAAGTACTTCCGGACGTCGGCGAGCACGGTCACGTTCTCGTTGCGGCCGGTGTTCAGGTTCGTCGTGATCGACCCGGTGACGTTCATCCGGCCGCCGTCCCTCGGGCCCGTGCCGAACCACATGCTGTTGTCCTCGACGAGCGAGATGGAGTGCGTGGCGAGCACGCCCTCGCGGTCGAAGCCGAGGAACATCTCCTTCTTGTCGTAGAAGATCGACATCGAGAGGTCGACGCGGCGGAAGCGCGAGAAGGGATAGCTCGCCACGACCGAGCCGCCGGCGCGGCGCTCGAAGTAGTCGAATCCGCCCATGTCGACGTAGTCACCCGCCGTGTGGAAGACCCCGGCCGCGTAGTTCCAGCGGTGCTCGCGGTTGATCTTCCAGGCCGAGAAGTTCATGCGTGAAAAGATTTCCGACGCGGTACTCGCATTGTTTCCGATCTGGAAGTAGTAGACCTTGTTGCCGAGCAGGTCGCTGAACGCCGCCTGGAAGCCCTGCCCCACGTTCTCCGATGCGGACGCCGAGATCCCGCCCTGCACGAGGTCGAGCCCGTAGTGCGGTTTGTAGTCGCCCGGCGCCTCGGTGGACTGCGAGCTCGTCTCTTCCCACGTCCAGGGGGCCGGGCCCTCGGTGAGCGCCTGGTCGAGCGAGAACGAATCCCCGGGAGCCGCCGTGTTCATCGCCATCTGGTAGATGCCGAAGGAGCTTCGATTGAAGCCGGTCAGGAGCACGCTCTTCCCGTCCGGGAGCCACGACGGATCCTGCACGCTGCTCAGGAGGTGCGTCATGCGCGCGCCCCTCCCCTCGGGATCGACCGTGTAGACCTCGAGCATGCCGCCGCGGTCCGACGTGAACGCGATGCGCTCGCCCGTCGGCGACCACTTGGGCGCCGAATCGGTCCAGGGGCCGCACGTGAGATAGCGGATCTCGAGCGTCTTCATGTCGAGGAGGAAGAGGTTCTGGTGCCCGTCCTTCCCGTAGCGCGTGCGGTCCGACGCGAAGGCGATCTGGGATCCGTCCGGCGACCACGTGGGATCGGAGTCGGCGTAGAAGTCGTTCGTGAGGCGCGTGAGCGTCTCGCTGTCGCGCTCCATCAGGTAGAGGTCGCCCTGGCCCGACGCCTCGAGACCCGAGAACACGACCTTGCTCCCGTCCGGCGACCAGGCCGGCGAGGAGATGGCGATGAGCTTCGGGATGTGCTGGCGGACCAGGATCCTCTTCGACGTCGCGTCCATGATGAAGAGCGCGTCCCGGCCCTCCCACTTGGACACGAACGCGAGCTCGCCCTTCCTCGAGATGTCGATCCGGCTCTGGAAGGGATGGAACGATTCGAACTGGGGATTCCGCTGGCCGCGCACCATCGGCTTCACCTGGCGCTCGGACCCCTTGTAGGTCGCGCTGTAGATGTTCGTGTAGCCGTCGCGCGCGGAGATGAAGAAGTACCGGTAGCCGCCGAGGAGCGACGTGTCGGGCGCGGCGACCGGCTTCAGGTTGATTCCCTCGGACACGGCGCGCGGCTGCGCGGCGAGGCTCAGCGCGGAGCGGTCCTTCACCTGCGGGAAGTAGCGCCGCTTCTGCGCCAGGATCCAGTCCTCGGAGAGATGCCGCGCGGACACCCCGGTCACGCGCTGGATCAGCTTCTCGAAGTTGTCCTCGCGGTAGATGTCGGTGTAGAGGCGGCGGAGCGCATCGTCACCGTAGGTCGTTCCGATGTACTCGCAGAGCGACTGCCCCATCTTGTAGATGGTGAACGTGCCGTTGTACTTCCACATGTCGTCGATCGTCGGAAGATGGCCCTCGAGCACCATGTCGCTCATGACCATGGTCCCCTGCGCATCCCACGGCGTGGACCAGTACTCGGCGAGCCCTTCCGAGAACCAGAGCGGAGGCACCACGTACGAGGCGCGGCGGTGCGCCTTGTACACCTCGTCCATGATGGAGAATTGGAAGACGTGCACCATCTCGTGATGGATCACGTGATGGAATTCGGCGTAGCTGCCCGTGTACGGGAGCACGACGCGTCCCTTCAGGAACTCCGTGAAGCCCTGCACGCCTTCGGGGAGGAATCCGGGGCTGACGTTCGTCTGCTCGAAGTGATGATGCGTGCTGTACACGATCATCGGCACCATCTTCGGCACTTCGTGCTGGAATTTCGCCGCGAGGTCCTTGTAGCTCTCTTCCGCGAGGACGAGCGCAATGCGCGCGATCGGCTCTTCCTCCGGATAGTAGAAGACCTCCACGTGCTCACCCTTCAGCGTGAGCCACTGGAAGCTCTCGTACTGAACTTTGTTCTTTCCGAAGGCGTAGTACTGGGCAGTCGAAGGTGTGGCGGCGGCAAACAGCAGTACAGCCGTGAGGCCTGCGACGATGCTCGACTTCTTCATGTTGAGCGGCCTTCGGTCGAGTCCGCCCGGCGAGACGACTTAGGGTGGGGTTACCTGCAAAGAGTATACGCCGTCACGTCGTGCCGAATCAACCTGCTTCATGACCGGAAATCGCGTTCCGATGCGGTTTTCGACGGTGCGGGAGCTCAGCGATCTCCCGTCCTGACTCGGACGCGCCGACCGCCCACCCAGACGGTTCGAACACGCGCGCGCGTCCATTCCCCGGGGGGAGTTTGAAGCAAGTCGTGGCTGAAGTGAACCAAATCCGCCCCAAAACCCGCGGAAATCTTCCCGAGAGGAACGGGCCAGCCGGCGGCGAGATGCGGATCCTCGAGATGGGCGCGGAGCGCGCGTTTCAGGCTGAGACCTTGCTCGGGGTGGAACGCCTCGGTCGCCGGTTCCCCGGCCTCGCGGCGGAGGAGCGCCGCCTGGATCGCGAGGAGCGGCCCGGCCCGGTCGAACGGAGCGTCAGACCCGAAGATGAGCGTCGCCCCGGCACGCTCGAGACTCTTCCATGCGTACGACCGTGAAGTCCGGTCGCCCCAGAGTTTTCGGGCGAGCGGGCGGTCCGAGATCTGGTGGATGGGCTGGACCGACGCGAGAACCCCCAGTGCTTGGAATCGGGGCCAGTCCTCGGGTCGGCTCAGCTGGATGTGCTCGATCCGGGGCGGAAGTGGGAACGAGGCGCCCTCCGTAAGGGCACGCTCGATCGCATCGAGGGCATTCCGGACCGCGCGGTCCCCGATCGCGTGGATCGCCACCGAGAGCCCGGACCGGGCCGCGGCCGCGCAGCCCTTCTCGAGATCGGTCGGCGCCATGACCTCGACTCCGATCCCTCCGGCTGTGTACGGCTCCTCGAGCAGCGCAGTCGACGACCCCAAGGTTCCATCCGCGAACATCTTCACCGGCCCGACCCGGAGCTGATCGCCCCCGTGGCCCGCCGCGAGGCCGAGGGCGGTGGCGGCCTCGACCGACGCCACCGGCACCGAAAGAAGGAGCCGGAAATCGAGAGGGCCGGATCGGGCCAGCTCCGCCGCGGCCCGCCAGGTCGCGCTCCGATCGAAGTCGTGGGCGGACGTGATTCCGAGCGACCGAGCCCGGTCGAGCGCCCGGGCCAGCTCGTCCTTCGGGCTCGCCTTCCGGACGATCCGGGTCGTCAGGAGCCGGTAGGCCTCCTCGATGAGCACGCCGGTCGGTTCCCCATCGCGGTCGAGCTGGATCTCGCCCCCCGGCGGGTTCGTGGTCCATGCGTTGATCCCGGCCCGCTCGAACGCGGCGGCGTTTCCCCAGACCGAGTGCCCGTCCACGGCGTGGAGCACGAGCGGCCGGCCGGCCCCGATCCGATCGAGCATCGCGCGGGAGCGCCGCTCGAGCGGCCACTCTCGCGGGATCCATCCGCGCAAGAGGATCCACTCCTCCTCCGGCGCCGCCTCGAGGCGGCGCGTCACGGCGCTCGCGATCGAGGCCGGGTCCTGGGCCTCGAGCCACGGCTCCTCGAGGGCGCGGATCCACGTGACGAGATGGATGTGGGAGTCGGTGAAGCCGGGCGTGAGCGTGCCGCCGCCCAGATCCACGATCTCGGCTCCGCGGCCCGCCCGGCGCTTGAGCTCGCCGAGTGTGCCGACGCCGGCGATCCGGCCGTTCCGGATCCAGACCGCTTCCTTCGCGCGCGACGCGCGTCCAGCGCGCGAGGCGTCGAGGAGCGCCGCGCCGTGGAGGACGAGATCGGGCTCGGGGCGGCGACTCAGCGGACCTCCCCGGCGAGCCACTCGAGATAGGGCACGTGTCCGCCGCGCACGGGCAGGACGAGGATCTCCGGCACGACGTCCGGATGCATGGCGCGAATCGCCTCGACCGCACGGCGCGAGCGCGACGCCAGGGTCTTCCCCCAGAGGAGCGTGCTCGGATCGGCGTGCTCCTTTCCATTCCACCGGTAGAAGGCCTTACCTCCCGGCATCACCGTCGCGCACGCGAGCACGCGCTCGCGCACGAGGGCCTTGGCCGCACGCTCGGCCGCGGCTCGACTGGCGTAGGCGACGAGCACGAGTACGGCGGGGGGCGTCAGCCTGGCGCGCGGCAGGGGCGGGCGCTCCGACAGAACCCCGCGCGGCGGTCCGACGTCTCTCGTTCGCTTCATCGCTTCCTCCTCCCGAGCGCTGCTTCGAGCGCCCGGTCGATCCGGTCCGCCGTCCGCTCCCAGGTGAACTGCGCCATCCGCTCCCGTCCCCGAGACGCGATCGCGAGCCGCGCCTCGGGGTCGAGCAGGAGCGGCGCGATCTTGCGCGCGAGCAGCCAGGTCCACGGCCAGTGCGCCGTCGCGGCGGTCACGCCGTTCTCCGCAAAGTCCTCCGTACCGCTCCGCGTGCAGACCACCGCCGCGCCGCAGGCCATCGCCTCGGCTGACGTGTTCGACCATCCCGCGCGCCGCTCCGCCGACACGAAGAGATCCGCGCTCCCGTAGAGCGCGCGCAGCTCCTCCTGCGTCGGATCGAGCGCCCACTCGTGCGGCACCGCGAGCGGCCGCCCGAAGGAGGGGGGCGGCGCCCCTGGCGGGGGCGCATCGAACAGCGTCAGCGTGACCGGCACGCGCGACGCGGCGGCAGCCGCCTCGACGGCGCGCACCGCGGTCCAGGAGCCCTTCCGCTTCCGCGACAGGCGGCCATACACGAGCACGCGCACAGGCTCCACCGCCCTCGCGCGCGCCGGCCGCGGGTCGGGATCCGGCGGACGGAAGAACTCCGTGTTCACGCCCCCCGGCGCGTGCACCGCGCGCACGCGGTTCCGCGCGAGATGGCGCGCCATGCCGAGCGAGTTCGCGATCACGAGATCCGCGCTCCGCCACGCCCCCCGGGCGCCCGGCGCTCCCTCCAGCACCGCGTAGAACACCCGGAGTGCCCCGGGCACCTTCCATTGTAGGAAGAGAGCCGGATCGGGCGAAAGCAGGACGTCCCAGGTGGTCCGGGGGAGGTCGTCGAGGGTTCCGATCGCCCCGGCGAAGGGGAGCCAGGGACGTGCGGCCGCCCCAGGTGGCGTGAAGAGCGCTACCTGGTGCCCGCGCGCGGTCCAGACGCGGCCCAGCTCGAGGAACCGGCGAATGCCGCCATACACGCCGAGGTGTGGGAGGGTGACGGCGATTCGGAGGGGGTCCATCGGGGCGCGGAGTTTACATTTGCCTGCCCCCGGGGGGTGGACTAAATTCGCAGGCTATGCCCCGTCCGGAACCACGCTCCACCGTCGATTGGCTCCGATTCCTGAGCGGCCTGCCGGGGATCCCCGGGCACGAAGGGCCTGCCGCGGACGCGATCGCGAAAGCGTTCTCGATCCATGCCGACCGCGTCGAGCGGGACCGCGCCGGGAACGTCCACGGATGGATCGAGGGGAGCTCCCCCGCACCAAGGCCTCGGGCGATGTTCGCCGCCCACATGGACCGGATCGGATTCCTCGTGAAGGCGATCGAGCCCGGCGGCTTCCTTCGTCTGACAGAGCTCGGCGGCTTCGACGCGAGGACCCTCCTCGCCAAGGAAGTCGTGATCCACTCGACTCCGCCGATCGTGGGGCTCTTCGCGACCAAGCCGCCCCATCTATTAAAGAAAGGCGAGGCCGATCGCGTGATCCCGAGCGAGGACCTCTACCTCGACACGGGTCGCCCGGAGCGCGACGTGCGACGCCTCGTGCCGGTCGGAACGCCCGTGACGCTACGCCAGACCCCAATCGATCTCCTCGGCGGACAGCTCGCAGCCCCTGCGATGGACGACCGTGCGGGCGTCGCGGTCCTCCTCCGCATGCTCGAGATCCTGCACGCAGACCGTCCTGAGTGGGACGTGGTGGTCGTCGCGACCGTGGAGGAAGAGTTCGGCCTCTACTGCCTCGGCGCGAAGACCGCGTCGGAATCCCTGGACCCGCAGCTCGGCGTCGCGATCGACGTGACGCACGGCGACATGCCGGGCGTGCGCGCAGGCGAGACGTATCCCCTGGGGGACGGCCCGTCGATCTGCGTCGGCGGCAACATCCATCCGCTCGTCTTCGAAGGCATGCGCCGGAGCGCTCGGGCGCTCGGCATTCCCTACCAGGTCGAGGGCTGTCCCACGACGTCCGCCACCGACGCCATGGACATCCAGATCGCGCGCGAAGGCGTGCCGACCGGCGTCATCGGAGTCCCGTGCCGGTACATGCACACCGCGGTCGAGACCATCGCCCCCTCGGACGTGGACCGCTGTGCCCGCGTGCTCGCGCACTTCGTGGCCAGCCTCGAGCCGTCGTGGCGCGCGGTGGAGGTGCTCAAGTGATCGCCCCCGCGTTCGACGATGTCCTGCTCGGCCGGCTCTCGGAGGCGTCAGGCGTGAGCGGCGGCGAGGGCGCCGTCCGACGCATCCTGATCGACGAGGTCCGCGACCACGTGGACTCGCTCGAGATCGACGCCCTGGGGAGCCTCGTCGCGCGAATCGCGCCTGCGTCTCGCACGAACGGCTCGCGCCGGCGCGGACCGCACGTGCTCCTCTGTGCCCACATGGACGAAGTCGGACTCATGGTCACCGCCATCGAAAAGGAAGGCAGGCTTCGCGTCCGGAGGGTCGGCGGCATCGATCAGCGGATCCTCGTCGGACAGGTGTTCCGCATCGGCGTGAACGGGCTCCGCGGCGTGCTCGGCGCGCTTCCGCCGCATCTCGTCCCCCGCGCCGATCGCGAGAAGGTGATCGCGATCGAGGACATGTACCTCGACATCGGCGCTTCCTCGCGCGACGAGGCGGAGCGTCACGTCGCCGTCGGCGACTACGCGTGCTTCGACACGACGTACGAGCAGTGGGGCTCCACGCGGAAAGGCAAGGCGTTCGACGACCGAGTGGGCTGCACCGTGCTCGCGAGCCTCGTGAAGCGTAGGCCCCCCGTGCCCGTCACCGCGGTCTGGAGCGTGCAGGAGGAAGTCGGTCTGCGCGGCGCCGGAGCCGCGGCGCGCCGCGCGAACGCCGACCTCGCGATCGTCTTGGAAGGCACCGCGTCTGGTGAAGCGCCCGGCGCTTCCGCCGGCGAGAGCGCCCCGGTGATGGGAGGCGGCCCCGCCTTGACGGTGCAGGACCGGACGCTCATGGCCGACGCGCGGCTCGTGGATCTCCTCGAGCGGACCGGCAAGGAGCGCAAGATCCCCACGCAGTGGAAGCGCCCCGGCGTGGGCGGCACGGACGCCGGGCGCATCTCGCTCTCCGGCGCCGGCATCCCCGCCGCGGTCGTATCGGTCGCGTGCCGCTACATCCACGCGCCCGCCGCCTATCTCGACGTGCGCGATCCCCAGCGCGTCACCGCGCTGGTCTGGCACACGCTGGAATCCCTGAGAAAGGAGTGGACGTGAGCTCGCTCGAATCCAACGTCGACGCCCTGCTCCCCGAGCTCCTCGCCGCGTTCGGACCGTCGGGCCGGGAGAGCGGCGTCCGCCGCGCTCTGAGGAAGGCGCTCCGCGGTCTTGGAACTCTGACCGAAGACTCGACCGGGAACCTGAGACTCCACCGCCCCGGGCGTGGCCCTCGATTGCTCCTCGCCACGCCCATGGACGCGGCGGGCGTCATCGTGACCCGTGTCGACGCGAGCGGGCTCGGACGCGTCACGATGCTCGGCGGCCGCGCGCCGGTCGAGCTCGTGGGCACGACCGTGGTGTTCGAGGACGGTCGCAAGGCGCTCCTCGGCTACGACCGCGGACCGGGATCCAAGAACGGCGCCGACCTCGAAGCCGATCAGCTCTTCCTCGAGACCGGCCTCGGCAAGAAGGGCGAGCGGGAGTTCCCCGTCGGATCCGTGGGCGCGATCGAGGATCGCCCCGAGCGCCTCGGCGACTACTGGTGCGGCGCGAATCTCGAAGGACGCGCCGGCTGCGCCGCGGTCGTGGCAGCGCTTCGGGCCGCGCGCACGTCGCGGTATGATCTCCATGTCGTCTTCGCGGCGCAGTCCGATGTCGGCGCCCGCGGAGCCACGACCGGCGCATTCGGGATCGATCCCGAGCTGGCGATCGTGGTCGACGTCGCGCACCTCGAGGGTAAGGAAACGCCCGGGGTCGTCGTGGGCCAGGGCCCCTGCCTCGGGTTGAAGGAATCGGGCTACGTCGCGCACCCCCAGGCGCTCGCCCTGTTGAAGAAGGCGGCCGCGGCGGCGCGCGTGAAGACGCAGTGGCTCATTCGCGAGCACGAAGGGACCGACGCCCGCGCGATTCGCGCGGTGCGGGTCGGAGTCCCCACCGGGCTCGTGGCCATTCCCGCGCGACGGAGCGGCGGCGCTTTCTCGCTCGCCCACGCGCGCGACATCACACAAACCGCGGCGCTCGTCGCGAAGCTTCTCGCGGCCGCGCCGGCGAAGGGAGGATCTCGATGAAGGTCTCCGTACGCGGGGTCGAGGCGCAGGCCTCCCCCATCCGCCGGCTCGCTCCGCACGCCGACGAGGCGGCCCGGAGCGGCGCCAAGGTCTATTACCTGAACATCGGACAGCCCGATCTCCCGACGCCCGACATCGTGATGGATCGGATCCGCTCGTATCCCGGCAAGTACGTCCCCTACAGCCCGTCCGCCGGGACCGCCGAGTTCCAGAAGGGCATGGCCGGCTACTACCAGCAGCACGGATTGTCGGTGGCGCCAAACGAGGTGCTCACGACGGTCGGCGGGAGCGAGGCGCTCCAGTTCGCATTCTGGGCGCTCTTCGATCCGGGCGACGAGGTGCTCCTGTTCGAGCCCTTCTACACGAACTACGCGACCATGGCGCTGTTGGCGGGCGTGTCGGTGAAGGCGCTCACGTGCGACGGCCGGAACGGCTATCACCTGCCTCCGATCGA
>Ga0111538_10001280_pt1 | contig 35184 bp, 25 predicted proteins | sample SoiMethybrSBSTD1_FD_79669 | JGI IMG/M metagenome (GOLD analysis project Ga0111538, IMG submission 79669) | Bulk soil microbial communities from a Populus tree surrounding site in Tennessee, USA - Soil MetaG P. TD hybrid SBSTD1 (version 2)... | ecosystem: Environmental > Terrestrial > Soil >...
GTTGTGGCAGTCGACGCACGACATCTTGCCTTCGGGCAGCGGCATGTGCGAGCGCTTGCGGAACTCGGCGCGCTGCTGCTTGTGGCACTGGTAGCAGGTTTCCGAGACGCTTTGCCGGGCCAGTAGAGCGTTGGCCGACACCTTCTGCATCGGATTGTGGCAATCCGCGCAGCCGAGGTTGCTCTTCGCGTGCATCGATCCCGGCCAGTGCAGGCGATTGCCGCCCTCGTGGCAGGTCAGGCACTGCGCGTTCTGCGCCGCTACTGGTGTTCCCCAGCGCTTGGTGAACCCGATCAACTTGGTCTTGTCGAGTGCGTTCCTGGCGTGCTCCGAGCCGGGTCCGTGGCAGGCTTCGCACCCCTGCCGTTGTCGGTCGTCTTTCGGATTCAGGCGGAAGGTCTTCGCGTGCAGCGTCTCACTGAAGTGCTTGTTCTCCTGGCCGTGACACTCGATGCACCGTGCCTCACCGATGTATTCGGCAGGCTTCACAGGCGCCTTTGATGACGTGTCCTGCTGAACTGCGAAGGTGCCGGTCAGGGATTTCGACAGCGTGACCTGCCCCCAACATACCGTCAGCGCCAGGATGGCGATTCCGATCGCTGGTGATACGCTCGATTTAGGTTCGATCGTCCGCATGCGCTCCTTTCGCGCTATCGCTGCCTGATTCTTCCTCCCTAATCTCTATCTCTTCCGTCGTCCGGGGCTGGGCTCATCTCACACACGCGTTAGGCAGCGTCCGGCAAAAGATGCGCCACGGCGATGACGCCAACAGTGGCCGAAAGATCAGAGACTGCAGGTGGGACTGTGCTGTGTGGCTTTCGCGTCCCGAAAGCCAAGACGCAGGGTGTAAACGGTCAGGGTGAAGTCGCCTTGACACTGCGCCGTGGCCGGAGTTGAATCGCCCTGGCTGGACAATTCGTGAAACGGTCGAATGGGAGTGTGGGCGCGGCAGCGGTCGCACTCGCGCTAACCGCGGGCGTGAGTGCCACAACCACGGCCCGGAGAGCGAAGACTCCGCCGATTTCGCCGGCGCCGCTCGCCGTCGAAATCGCCGATTACGCCCGGTTGCCGATCACGGGAGTACCGGATGGAACCGGTAACAACGCCGGCTCCCTCGCGCGCATCAACGTGATGCGCCAGGAGCCACTGCCGTCCGGCCGCTTCTTCGTCAACGATCTCACGGGCCCGCTCTACATCCTCGATCCGGGAACGAAGGCGGCGTCGCTTTACCTCGATTTCAACGGCCGCGAGGCCAGAACCGGGCTCTTCGACAAGCTCACGACCGAAGCGGGTCTCGCCAGCGGTCTCATCAGTTTCGAGTTCGATCCAGACTACGGTCGGAACGGCCGCTTCTACACGATTCACCTCGAAGAAAGGGCACTGCCGGGATCACTTGTTCCCGAGAAACAGGGCATCCCAGGACTGGACGTCAGCGGTTACTCGCCGACGGCGCCGGTCACCACGCCGGGCCCGGTTGATCACGACGGTGTGCTGATCGAGTGGACCGACACGAACATCGCGAACACGACCTTCGAGGGCCGGGCGCGCGAGTTGTTACGGATTCCGCTGAACAGCCGGATTCACCCGCTCGGGGACATGTCGTTCAATCCGGCTGCACGTCCCGGTGATCGCGACTGGCGACTGATGTACGTCGCGTGCGGGGACGGCGGCGCCGGCGATTCGCGAGCCGCGTTCCGGCTCAACGGCCAGCGGCTCGACAGGCTGGTCGGCAAGATCCTCCGGATCGCGCCGGACCTCGACTCTCACGTGGACGACAGTTCAATCAGCGCGAACGGCCGGTATCGAATCCCTCGCGACAATCCTTTCAGGTCCAGCCAGGAGGCACGTCCCGAGATCTGGGCCTACGGCCTCCGCAACCCGCATCGTCTCAGTTGGTATGTGGAAACAGGGACGTCGCACCTGATCGCGTCGATGATCGGATGGCGGCGATGGGAAACGGTATTGCTGATTCACAAGGGCGCGAACTACGGGTTCCCATTCCGCGAAGGTGGGGAGCTCGTCGAAGGGGACAAAACCATTCCCGCTTTGCCCGAACCCGATGCCGTGCCGATCCAGGTGAACGACACGACCACCGCGGGCACGGTTCGACCCGCCTATCCTGTCGTCCGTTACGGCCACGGGCAGGACGGTGGTGACGCCATCGCCGGCGGTTTTGTCTACGCGGGGAAACGGATCCCACAATTGTCTGGAAAGTTCGTGTTTGGCGACATCTCCACCGGCCGTCTGTGGTGGACGGACTTCAAGGAGATGCGGGCTGCTGACGATGGTGTCGCCGGCACCATGGCCGCGCCGCACGAACTGCAGCTCTGGTGGGACGATCCGAACGACTCGCCCGATCGCGGCAAACAGCTCTATCCGACGATGTGGCCGATCGTGATGGCGGGTTATCGCGCACGCGGCGGGAAGGATCCCGACCTGCCCGGCACCGGCGCCGTGTCCGGATCCGGCCGCGTCGATCTCCGGCTCGCGGTCGATCGCAGCGGCGAGTTGTATCTTCTCAGTAAGAGCGATGGCGTCATTCGAGCGGTGATCGGAGCATCCGCCGCCCCGGATACCTTCAAGCAAGCCGCGCGTCCAGAGCAGTATCGGATTCCGTGAGGCGATCTCACGGACCAGCCGTCCCAGGTCCTGAGGACCCCACCGGCAGCCGAATCGAGATCGTGGTCCCTTTCCCGACCCCGTCACTGTGTGCGCGGATCGCTCCGCCATGCTGTTCGACCAGGTGGCGCGCAATCGCCAGCCCCAGGCCGAGCCCGCCGTGAATGCGTGTCGATCGGCAGTCGGCCTGGCGGAAGCGGTCGAACACGAACGGCAGGAACTCGGATGCGATGCCGATCCCGGAGTCCTCGATTTCGAGACTCACCGCCGTGCCGTCGGCAGCGCAGCGAAGGCTGACGGTTCCTCCCTCGGGCGTGAACTTGATGGCGTTCGAGAGAACGTTGTTCAGAATCTGATGCAGCCGCTTGGGATCGCCCTCGATCGGGGGCAGATCGGGTGCGATCTCCTGGCGGAGGATCACGCCCGCGCTCTCGAGTGCAGGCGTGATGCCGCTGACGATCGTCTCGAGCAGGTGCGACATCGACACGGAAACGCGTTCGATCTCGAGCTTTCCCGTGATGATGCGCGACACGTCCAGGATGTCCTCGATCAACTGCGCCTGGAGCCGGGCATTGCGGTCGATGACCTCGACCGCCTGTTTCGCGCGGGGCGGCGGCAGGTCGTCGATCCGGAGCATCTGGACCCAGCCGAGGACCGCATTCAATGGTGTCCTGAGCTCGTGTGACAGGGTCGCCAGGAACTCGTCTTTCTGGCGGCTCGATTCCTCCGCTGCGGCGAGCCTGGCGAGCTCCGCCTCCTTCCGGCGGGTCACCATCATGCAGACGCCGTTCATGCGTGCAGGCCGGCCGCTGTCGTACTCCACGCGGCCCTTGCCTTCACACCACCGCATGGTCCCGTCGGGACTCACGATCCGGTATTCGACGTCGTGCGGAACACCCTCGTTCAAGGCCTTCTGGATCGATTCGAACACGCGTGGACGGTCGTCGGGGTGAATCTCCCGCTCGTAACTGGCAAACGTCCCGTCGAATGCGCCTTCGGGAAGGCCGTGAATTCGCGCCAGGTTGTCGGACCATTGAACCTCGTTGGTCGACAAGTCCCAGTCCCACGTTCCCATCGACGCGGCCTCGAGCGCGAAGCGGAGGCGCTCCTCGCTGCGGCGGACCTGTTCCTCGGTTCTCGTCCGCTCGACGGCGAATGCGACCTGGGCCGCGATGACGCCGGCAAGCTGCAGAACATCGGGCGCGGGGTCGGTCGGGTCGTCGTAATAGAGCATGAACTTGCCGATGACGCGGTCCTGGCTGATCAGGGGAATGAACGCGAGGGCAGCGATCCGCTCCGCTGCGAAGATCGGCAGATAGTCCGCAAGCGATGGATCAGCGGCAACGTCGGAGACCCAGATCGGCTGCGGATCGGGACTGTCAGGCCGCCAGGGTGTGTGACCCTCGACGGCGCGGCGATAGGCGTCCGAAATTCCTCGATACGACTTGAACCGCATCACGCCATCGGCATCGAACAGGAGAATCGAGGCGCGATCGACGCCAAGACCGTACCCGATCGCGTTCAAGGCGGCCGAATAGATCTCTTCCACGCTGCGGCACTTGCTGATCGCCTTCGTGAGGTTCGAGCACGTGGCAATGGGAGACGCGGTCATCAGCATGCACACCTCGTCTGAGGTCAGCCCGTGAGGCGCAATTATAGCCGTCGCTGCTGGTAATCGATGGAGCCTGGGTGGGTGATGCGTTCCGGAGAACTCAGCGAGGCGGAAGGAGGTTACCGTGCCTCGCCACCTTCAGAGTATAGCGCACCGGGGGCTTGCGGTAAGTCCCGGGTCGTGCCGCAGCATAGCCGGAACGTGCTGGTGCCGATCGGAGGTGGCATGACCGAGCATGCGGTAGTGATCGCTGGAGGAGGCCCGACCGGTCTGATGCTGGCGGGCGAGTTGGCGCTGGCGGGCGTCGACGTAGCCATCGTCGAGCGGCGCGCCAGCCAGCACCTCGTCGGCTCGCGCGCCGGCGGGCTGCACTCACGCACGATCGAGGTGCTCGATCAGCGTGGAGTCGCCGAGCGGTTCCTCTCGCAGGGACAGGTGCACAACGTCGTGCACTTCCACGTTCCCCTGGACATCAGCGACTTTCCCACGCGGCACAACTACGTGCTCGGGCTGTGGCAGAACCATATCGAGCGCATTCTCGCCGAGTGGATCGGGGAGCTGGCGGTGCCGATCCTTCGCGCCCGCGAGGTGACGGGTTTCACGCAGGACGACGCGGGCGTCGACGTCGAGCTGTCGGACGGCCAGCGCTTGCGGTCGGAATATCTCGTCGGCTGCGACGGAGGACGCAGTCTGATCCGCAAAACCGCCGGCATCGAGTTCCCCGGGTGGGACGCGACGGTGAGCTGGCTGATCGCCGAGGTGGAGTTCTCCGAGGAGCCGGCATGGGGCTTTCGCCAGGATGCAGTTGGTACTCATGGGATCGGCAGGGTGGAAGATGGCGGGACGGCGCGGGCGGTGCTGACCGAAGTGCAGGTAGGACCCGCTACCGAGCCGACCCTGCGTGATGTCAGTGACGCGCTGATCGCCGTATACGGGACGGACTACGGGATCCACAGTCCCACCTGGATCTCCAGGTTCACCGACATGACTCGCCAGGCCGTGGCCTACCGCGACAGACGGGTCCTGCTGGCCGGCGATGCTGCACACGTGCATCCGCCGGTGGGCGGACAGGGCCTCAACATCGGCGTTCAGGACGCGGTGAATCTGGGATGGAAGCTGGCGCAGGTGATCAAGCGGATATCGCCCGATCGCCTCCTGGATACCTACCATACCGAACGTCACCCGGTCGCCGCGCGCGTGTTGCGCAACACGATGGCGCAAGTCGCGCTTCGCCGTCCTGACGATCGCACGAAGGCCCTGGGCGACTACATTTCAGCGATCCTCAGCATGGACGAGCCTCGCAGACGACTGGCCGCGGAGATGTCCGGCCTGGACGTTCGCTACGACCTCGGCGAGGGGCACCCGCTGCTTGGACGCCGCATGCCCGACCTCGACCTGGACACCGTCAACGGCCCGCGGCGGGTCTTCACCCTGCTGCACGATGCCCGGGCGGTGCTCCTCAACCTGGGAGACCCCGGCGGCTTCGACATCACGCCATGGGGAGATCGCGTTCAGTTGATCGACGCCAGATACGTCGGTACGTGGGAGCTTCCGGCAATCGGGGCAGTCGCTGCTCCTGCCGCGGTGTTGATTCGGCCTGACGGCTATGTGGGGTGGGTAGCAGACCTGACCCGGCCAGGGCTCGCTGACGCGCTCACCACTTGGTTCGGACCGAAAGATTCTGCTTGACCACGAGGGGGTGTTTATATAACTTTATGGTTATTGAACCTGACGGATATGGAACAGCACACTTCCACCCACCTCGATGCGACCTTCCTGGCGCTCGCCGATCCGACGCGACGGGCGATCCTCGCGCGTCTCGCCCTCGGTGACGCGTCGGTCGCCGAGCTCGCGGCGCCGTTCGACATGAGCCAGCCTGCCGTCTCCAAGCACCTGAAGGTCCTCGAGCGGGCAGGGTTGATCAGCGTCGGCCAGGACGCGCAGCGCCGGCCCCGGCGGATCGACGGACGCCCGCTTGCCGAGGCGAGTGCCTGGCTCGAACGGTATCGGGCAATCTGGGAAGCGAACTTCGAGCGGCTCGATGCGCTGTTGCAGGAGCTGCAGCATCCGCCGCCCAGGTCAAGACACCGACGGAAACTCAAGCACCGATAGTGGACAACGTTGTCATGAAGGAGAGCGACATGCCGATGGCAATCGAGAAGGCCGAGGTTACTCTGCCGAGCGAGCGCGAGGTGAAAGTCACGCGATCGTTCAAGGCTCCGAAGACGCTCGTGTACCGGGCCTACACCGAACCGCAGCTCGTGCGGCGCTGGCTGCTCGGGCCGCCCGGATGGTCGATGCCCGTCTGTGAAATGGACGTGCGTGTGGGCGGCAAGTACCGGTGGCGCTGGCGGAGCGATACGGACGCGAAGGAGTTCGGATTCTTCGGCACGTTCCGCGAGGTCGTGCCCGCGTCGAGGCTGGTCCACACGGAGGGGTACGATCCTGGAACCGTCGGCGGCGGCGACTACCCGGGAGAAGGCGCGATCGTGACCGTGTCATTCACGGAGGAGGCCGGCTACACCACCGTCACGTCGCTCATCGACTTCGGTTCGAAGGAAGCGCGCGACGCGGCCGTGGCCACCGGCATGACCGACGGCATGGAGCAGAGCTATCAGCTACTCGACGAGCTGCTCAAGAACACGGCTGCCTGAGCAGCGCGACTCGATTCCTGCCCGCACCCCGGCCGGCCGGCTCTCGTCTTATCGAGACACCGCGCCGGCCGCGGACCCGACTCTTCCCGCTAATGCCATAGTAGGATCCGGCAGCGTCTTTTGCGGCACATGACCCAGCGATACGCGCCCATCGAGGACTACGGCGTGATCGGCGACCTCCACACGATTGCGCTCGTCGGGAAGGACGCGTCGATCGACTTTCTCTGCCTTCCTTCCTTCGACTCGCCGTCGGTGTTCGCGGCCCTCCTCGACACCGATCGAGGCGGTCGATTCCAGGTCGCGCCACGCCTGGACGACGCGGTACACAGGCAGCTCTACCTTCCTGACACGAACGTCCTGCTCACCCGATTCCTGTCCGAAAGCGGAGTGGCGGAAGTCTCCGATTTCATGCCGGTCGAGGAGGCGGGCGTCGCGCACAACGTCGTACGGCGTGCGAAAACCGTTCGAGGCGAGCTGTGTTTCACGATGCGCTGCGAGCCCCGGTTCGACTACGCCCGGGCCACGCACACCACCGAGCGCCGCGGCGATCGCGAGATCCTGTTCGTCGGGCGCAGCGGCGCCGGGGAACTTACGCTGCGGCTGCGTTCATCAGTCCCGATGCAGATCGCAGATGGCGCAGCGACGGCCCAGTTCACCCTCCGCGCGGACGAATCGGCGTGGTTCGTTCTCGAGGTTGTCGAAGCGAGCGATCCGTCTCCGTCTGAGGGGCCCGACTACACGACGGATGCCTTCAAACAGACGGTCAACTTCTGGCGCCGGTGGATCGCCCGCAGCACCTACAAGAACCGATGGCGCGAGATGGTCAACAGATCCGCGCTGGTACTGAAGCTCCTGACGTCGAAGGCGCACGGCTCGATCATCGCCGCGCCGACATTCGGGCTGCCCGAGCACATCGGGGGCGTACGGAACTGGGACTACCGGTATACGTGGATTCGCGACTCCTCCTTCACGCTCTATGGACTGATGCGCCTCGGCTACACCGGCGAGGCGGCCGACTTCATGCGCTGGTTGATGGCGCGGTGCGAGGAGCTCGAGCCCGACGGCTCTCTCCAGATCATGTACGGCATCGACGGCCGTCACGCGATCACCGAGGAAGTCCTGTCCCACCTGGAAGGCTACATGGGCTCCCGCCCGGTCCGGATCGGGAACGCCGCCTACCAGCACCTGCAGCTGGATATCTACGGCGAGTTGATGGACTCCGTGTATCTCTACGACAAGTACGGGTCGCCGATCGGCTACGACGCGTGGATGAACGTGGCGCGGCTGATCGACTGGGTGTGCGACCACTGGCGGGAGAAGGACGAGAGCATCTGGGAGGTGCGAGGCGGGCGCCAGGAGTTCCTGTACTCGCGCGCCATGTGCTGGGTGGCGATCGATCGCGCGATCCGGCTCGCGAGGAAGCGCTCGTTTCCAGCGCCGCTGGCGCGCTGGTACCAGGAGCGCGACACCGTCTACCGCGACATCTTCGATCGCTTCTGGAGCCCGGAGCGTCAGGGATTCGTCCAGCACCCCGGCGCGATGACGTTCGATGCATCGGCGCTGCTCATGCCCCTGGTCCGCTTCCTGTCTCCCACCGATCCGCGCTGGATTTCCACTTTGCAGGGCATCGAGCGAGAGCTGGTGAGCGATTCGCTGGTGTACCGATATCGGTTGGGCGACGGTTTCTCCGACGGTCTCACGGGGACGGAGGGCACGTTCTCGATGTGCTCCTTCTGGTATGTCGAATGCCTGTCGCGCATGGGTGATCTGCAGAAAGCCCGCTTCTTCTTCGAGAAGATGCTCGGGTACGCGAACCATCTCGGACTCTATGGTGAGGAGCTCGGTCCCCGGGCACAACACCTCGGCAACTTTCCGCAGGCTTTCACGCACCTGGCGCTCATCAGTGCCGCGTTCGATCTCGACCGCCGGCTGTCAGCCGCCGGCCATGCGGGGTGACCACGGTTCCTGCCGCCGAACGTCGATCCGCCATCAACGCTGCGCCCGGATAGCCTAGACAAGCCTCCTTCATCGCTCCTCCTCCTGACGTTGATGCGTGATCGCGCGCCAGATGCGCTCCGGCGTGAGCGGCAGCTCCCGGATCTGCACGCCGGTGGCCTGATGAACCGCCGCGCCGACGGCGGCGGCTATTCCCAGGATCCCGCCCTCCCCCGCGCCCTTGGCCCCGTACGGTCCAGGACCGTCTTCGTTCTCGATCAGGATCGAGTGCAGCTCGTGGGGCATGTTCATCGAGGTCGGGATGCGATAGTCCAGCGCACCGAGATTCCGCACCCGGCCACGCTCATCGAGGATCAGCTCCTCCATCAACGAGTGACCGAGCCCCATCATCGCCGCGCCCTCGTCCTGCGCTTCGACCTGCTGCGGGTTGAGCGCCTTGCCCACGTCGCTCGCGAGAATCAGGCGGGTCACATCGACGACACCGGTTTCGGCGTCGACCTCCACTTCTACGGCCGAGCACATGAACTCCCAGAACTCCGGTCTGCCGCCCAGCGGATGCTCGGCGCGGAATCCGCCGCCGCGGTCCTCGCCCACGGCCACGAGCTCACCCCGGGGAGGACCGAACCCGTCGCGAAGGACCTCCGGGTAGCTCAGCTGCCGATCGGCAATGCGCACCACGCCAGGCTCGACGTTGACGCTCTCTTCCGGCACGTTGTAAGCACGGGCGGCAAGCCGCCGAAGCTGGGTCCGGATATCCGCGCAGGCGCGAACGATCGCGTTGCCCATGAACACGGTCGAGCGGCTCGCGGACGTCGACGAGTCGAACGGCACGACCGCCGTATCTCCCATGGTCAGCACGATCCGATCGGGGCTCACGCCGAGCTCTCGACCCGCGATCTGCGCGAACACCGTCCTCGCGCCCTGCCCCATGTCGGACGTCGCCGAGAAGACGGAGACACTGCCGTCGAACAGCAGGCGGACGATGGCCAGCGATGCCGAGGCGGTGGAGGAGCTCTTCAACCCGAGCGAAATCCCGCGTCCGCGACCGGGAGCGAGTGGCGTGTGCCAGCCGATCGCGCGCTCGGCAGCTCCGAGCGCTGCTGCCCAGTCACCGTCGGCCGGCGTGTCGCCGGGAATGAAGGCCTCGCCCTTCTGGGGCAGGTTGCGCCGGCGGATCTCGACGGCGTCGATGCCGAGCATCCGCGCGGCCTCGTTCAGCTGCGATTCGACGGCCCACGACGCCTGTGGCGTACCGAACCCCCGGAACGCCGTGCTCGGCGTGGTGTGGGACAGCAAGGCGCGCGCGTGGACGGCGGCGTGCGGCGTCCGGTAGGGACCGCACGCGGCGTAGCTGGCCTTGCTCACGACGCGAATGCCGATATCCGCATAGGCGCCCACCAGGAAATCAGTCCGGAGATCCTGGGACAGGATGCGCCCGTCGCTGTCGAACGCGGTCCGGGCCTGGATGCGCGCCGATGTGCGGCGAGCGGCCTGGAAGGATTCCTCGAGCGTAAGCACGAGACGAACCGGGCGCGCAAGGCGCAGCGCCATGTACGCGAGCAGCGGCTCGAACTTCGGCCAGCCCTTGCCGCCAAAGCCTCCTCCCGGATCCGGCGCGACGATCCGCACGCGCGCCAGCGGCATCCCGAGGCAGGCCGCCACGACCCGCTGCAGCACGAACGGATGCTGGGTCGGACTCCAGATCGTGACGCCGCCCTCATCCGGAGCCGCCGCGAACGCATGCGGCTCGATGGCGAAATGGGTCACCATCGGGAACCGATACTCGTGCTCGACAACCAGGTGCGGCCGCCCGGGCGGCGTTCCCCAGCCGAACGTCCACTCGCGAAGAATGTTCGCCTGCGCGTAGCGATCGTTGGGCCGTGTCTCCGGACGTTGAACGAGAGGCGACGCGGGATCCAGTGCCTGCTCGACGGTGAGGACCGCCGGCAGCTCCTCCGCGTCGACGTGCGCACGGAGCACGAGCGCCGCCTCCTTGGCGGCATCGAGCGTCTCCGCGGCCACGGCCGCGACAGGTTCCCCGAAGAACCGCGTCTCACCGTCCGCGAGAAGCGGACGATCCGCAAGCGCTGGTCCGAATCGCGGCATCGGGTCCGGCAGGTCTTCGGCCGTGAGGATCGCGACCACGCCGGGAATCCGCGCGGCGGCATCACGTCGGATCCTTCTGATCGCGAGGCGCGCCGCGTCCAGGTGAACGAGCCGGACGTGCAGCGCGCCAGGGAACGGGAGGTCCGCGGTGTACTTCTGAGCACCGGTCACGCGTTCGCGCGCGCCGATCCGCGGGACCGACTGGCCGATGGTGTGATCAATCACGTTTCGACTCCGCTCCGGCAGGTTCCTGAAAACCAGTCGCCGATAAGGGAAAAGGCAAAAGGCAGAAGGGAAAAGTAGCAACCTGGCCAGAATTGCAAAGTTCTGCCTTATGCCTTGTCCCTTCTGCCTTGACACCTACCTCTTTTTCATCAGCCTGCCAGTGACGCCTGTCGAGGGGTCACCGGATGCTCCGGCTCGCGCCACCGCGTCCACGATCCGGCTGTACCCGCCGCACCGGCACAGATTGCCGGACAGCGCGTCCTGGATCTCTTCCCGGCTCGGCCGCGGATTGTGGTCGAGCAGCGCACGCGCCGCCATGATCATCCCGGGAATGCAGAACCCGCACTGCACGGCACCAGCGTCCATGAACGCGGCCTGAACGGGATCGAGCCGGCCACCCGGCGCCAGCCCCTCAATCGTGGTGATCTCGTGTCCCGGCATTTCGGCGCCAAGCACCAGGCAGGCGCACACCGCGTCGCCGTCGACCTGGACTGTGCAGGCGCCGCACTCGCCTTCGGCACAGCACTCCTTGGTGCCCGTCAACCGGAGCACGTCGCGAAGCACGTCGAGCAGCGTCAGATGCGGGGGCGCGGACACGGCGTTTTCGTGGCCATTGACACGAAGACGGTATTGCACCTCGTTACTCATGCGAAACGTCAGGAGACCTGTTGAGGCGTGCGCGCGCCGTCTGCCATGTGCGCCTCGCCAGCACCGGCAGCATCGCGACTCGATAGTCGCGCCCGCCACGAACGTCGCTGATCGGCCGCGTCGCCATCAGCATCGAGGCCAGCGCCGCGTCTGCGGCTCCAGACCACTCGCGCCCTCCCTCCAGTGCTCCGGTCGTGTCAACGCTCAGGATCGGCGTCGGCGCGACCGCACCGAATGCCATGCGGGCGGGCCGTCCAGCCTCGAGGAGCACACTCAGGTTGATCGTTGCGAGATCGACGCCGCGCCTGCGTGTCAGCCGTCCAAACGCAGCACCAGAGGATCTGGCCGGATTGGGGATGTCGAGTGAGATCACGACGTCACCCGGCTGGAGCACCGTTCGGCCGGGCCCGACGAAGAACTGCGCCAGAGGCAGCTGCCGCTCACCCGACGGACTTGCGATGTTGACCGCGGCGCCGTGTACCAGCAGCACCGGCACCGTATCAGCAGCTGGCGATGCGTTGCAGACGTTCCCGACGAGTGTCGCCCGGTTGCGAATCTGGACCGAGCCCACGACGGCTGCAGCTTCGAGCAGGGCGGGAAACGACCGGCGAATCCGCTCGTCTCCGAGAAGCGTCGTCATCGTCACGCGCGCGCCAATCCGGATCGACTCACCGTGTGGCTCAGGGCGATCGGACAGCTCGTGCACACGCTTGAGGTCGATGAGCGCCGGCGGCTTCATGTCGCCATGACGAAGCCGCACGATGACGTCGGTGCCGCCCACGAACAGGCGCGCGTCCGTGCCGTAGGTGGCGAGAAGGCCGTGCAGTTCAGCGAGCGACTCGGGGGCGTGATAGATGGCGGGCCACACGAGAACGAAACTCTTTCACAGGAGGGCTAGGAGACCAGGAGGATAAGTTCTTCAGGAAAACTCCTGATCTCTTGATCCTCCTGTAAAAAAGTCTTTTGGCAGGCAGGCATTTCACGCCGTGACGCTGCCGCACATCGCGAGCAGATGCTGGGCCATCGCCTCGGCGAAGGGCGCGTCGTTGATGTGGCAGTCCATCTCACGGCAGGGGATGTCCGGCCGGAGCCGCGACTTCAGGGTATCGAACAGCGCGCGGTCCGCTTCGGGCCAGTGAAACGGCTTTCCTTCGGCGGAGATCACCGACACTCCTCGAAGGGGCAGATACACGGCGACCGGGCCCTTCGACGCATTCAACTTGCCGGCAATGATCTCGCCGAGCTGGACGTTCTCGTCCGGCGTCGTGCGAACGAGGGTCTGCCGCGCATTGTGCTGGTACAACCGGCGTCCGCGAAACTGCGCAGGCAACGCCTCCGGTTCCCAGAAATTGACCATGTCGAGACACCCCGGAGCGATCACCGCCGGGGTCCCGGTGCGGGCGGCCGCTTCGAGACGGTGCGGGCCCGCCGACATCACGCCGCCCACCACCTCGTCGGCCCACTCGGTGGTGGTGACGTCGAGGACGCCACTGATCTGGCCGGCTTCAATCAAGCCCTCCATCGTCTGTCCGCCGGTGCCGGTCGCATGAAAAACGAGGAGCTCGTAACCCTGCGCCTCGAGCACACCGCGGGCGTGCTCCACGCACGGCGTCGTGTTGCCGAACATCGATGCAGCAATCAGCGGAGCATCCGGGGACGCAGCGGAAGCATCCGGCGCGGCGTCCAGCATCCCGCACACCGCCCCGGCCGCGCGCGCGAACACGCCGCGGCTGATCCGGTTCAGGCCGCTGATGTCGACGATGGCGGGGATCATCACGATGTCCTTGACCCCGACGAATCCGCGCACGTCGCCGCTCGCCAGCGTGGACACCATCACTTTGGGAATACCGAGCGGCAGCGCGCGCATGGCTGCCGTTCCGACCGTCGTCCCCGCGCCCCCGCCCATGGCGACGATGGCGTCGACGCGCCCGGCAGCGTGAAGTTCCCGTACCACGTGCACTGCGCCTTTGGTGACCGCATCCACCGCGGCACCACGATCAGCCTGCCGTCTCAGCTCGTCGAGCGAATAGCTTCCGGCCTCCGCTACTTGCTGCCGCGAGATGTCGGCGCGAAACAACGGCGTTCCGAGGACACCTGTATCGACAGTCACGGTCTGGTGTCCGCGTTCTCCGATCAGCCGCGACAGGAACTCGACTTCCCGCCCCTTGGTATCGAGAGCGCCGAGGACGACAACGCTGGCCAATTCAGTCCTCCAGGATAGCCACCGCCCGCACCGGAGCCGCTGTCGTGTTCACCCATTTGATCGGAAACAACGACAGCTTGAACCCATGCGGCGGCAGCAGGTGCAAGTTGGTCATGTTCTCCAGGTGGTAGTACTCGCGGCGGGCCATCACGCGATGGGCTTCCCAGAACTTCTTCCGCTCGAACATCGCCCAGATTGGCGGGTCGAACGTGATCGCATCGATGCCCATCACCTTGATGCCCTGATCCAGCATCCACTCCGTCGCCTCACCGGTCATGCCCACCTGATCAGTCAGATACTTCTCGCTGTCCTGCAGCTTGCCCGCCCCCGTATGGATCAGCACGATATCGAGCGGCTTGAGCGTGTAGTCGATCTTCGTCAGCGCCGATTTTACGTCGTCAACCGAGATTCCCGCGCCGAGCGGCAGGTGACGGAAATCGAGGACGACGCCGTCGCCGTAACAGTAGTCGATCGGAATCGCTTCCGGCCCTCCCGCAGTCTCTCGAATGTGCCGGAGGGAATCGATGTGCGTGCCCACGTGATCGCCGAGCACGATCATGCAGCTGGCGGTGAGCGACGTAGCGCCGTACTTTGCCGCGCCCACTCGCTCGGCGAACTCCTGCCAGGTCTCGTACATCACCAGCGCGGGCCTCACGACTCTGGGAAAAACGACCATGTCGTTGTGGACCGGCATGCTCAGGTCGATTAGGGTTCTCGGCATCGCTTCGCGTGCTCCTCGTAGTCAAGGCAAAAGGCAAAAGGGATAAGGCAAACCTTCCGTCCAGGATTCGCTAATTTTCCCTTCTGCCTTGTCCCTTCTGCCTTGACACTGACAGTTCTCTCGTTGCCCTTTACTGTGTCGCCGTGAGCCCGCCGTCCAGGTACAGTGTCTGGCCGGTGACGAACGACGCGGCGGGCGACGCGAGGTAGGCCACGGCGGCGACCACATCGGCGGGTTCACCGATCCGGCCCAGGGGGATGCGGGCCAGCACACCTTGAAGAAATGCCGGGTCCTGGAGAAAGCGTTCGCCCTGCGGCGTGCGGACGAATGTCGGCGACACCATGTTCACGGTGATGCGCTGCGGGGCCCACTCCGCCGCCAGCTGCTTGCACAGGATGGCCAGCCCGCCCTTGGATGCGCAGTAGGCGGCGAAGCCGCGGCTGCGAAGGGCGAGCAGGCTGCGAACGGATCCGATGTGCACCTGACGTCCACCTCGCCCGCCGGCTGCCATGTGGCGCGCCGCCGCCTGCGACAGGAACATCGCGCTCGTCAGGTTCAGGAGGACCACGTCGTTCCAGCCCGACTCGGTAACGTCGCTCGCACGTTCCTCGCGGATGTTTCCGCCAACGCAGTTGACGAGCACATCCAGCCGTCCCCACCGGCCGGCGACGGTCTCGGTCATCCGCTGCACGCTGCCAACATCCCGGGCGTCGAATCCGATCCCCATCGTCCGCTCGCCCGAGGAGTCGATCTCTGCGGCGAGACGGGTCGCGGCTGCTTCCTTCGAGCCTGCGACGGCGACGCGCGCACCGAGCTTCGCGAAGGCACGGCACACGGCTTCGCCGATGCCGCCGTAGCCGCCGGCCACGAGCGCCACTTGATCCCGAAGAGAGAAGAACTCGGCAAGATCAGTCATGCGTAATCACGCCGACTCTTGCGGTTAGGATTGGTCGCAAGACTCGCCTCACGCGCGCCTCCACTCCGCGGCGAGTGACTTGACCAGCGCTCCCGGCGGCTGTCCGTCGAACAGCACCAGCCGGTAGCGAAGTACCAGCGGCTGACCGGCGGCTACGTTCACCGGTCCATCAGCGACGATGCAGGGGTTGATCATCCAGACGTAGCGCGGATTGTGCCAGGTCGATTTCGGGTTGGCGGGGTGATCGATGACTGCGCATCCGACCGTCCGTCCATTGCGCAGGGTTATCGCGTACGCATACCAGTCCGCCGCTGGCCAGTTCAGCTCCGGCGCGGAGTAATGGGCATCGGGCAGGGTGACGCGGCCACCCGGGCTCTCGTACCAGGAATCGCCGTCGTTTCTGAGTCGCGCACAGAAACCGCCGAAAGCCGTCTGGTTCAGGATCAGCGTCCACTCGGGGGTCAGCGTGTAGGTGAGATCGAGGACGTTCGCATCCCCTCGCTCGCTCCACGCCGCCGCGGTGCGTTCCTGGAGGAGCGATTGCTTGCCGACGTTCCAGCTGTTTTCAATGGAGAGAGTCGCCGACCGATCGGTCGGCTCGTCGAGCCGTACGGTCCGGTTCTCGATCACCCGGTCGGCAGTCGGGGCGAACTCACCCCAACCCCAGAAATCGGCCCGCCGCATGTCCAGGCCGTAGCGCGGGGCGGTGGGACCCATGCGACTGAAGTCCGCTTTTCGCTGGAACGTCATCGAGTGCCATGCGAGGAACACCCCGCGGTGGTGCACATGATCGCCAGGCGCGAGATCGGTGACACGTTCACCGGAAGGGGTCGTCACCGGATGAAAACAGCATGCGCTGTTCGCCCGGAGGTTCGATCCTTCCGGGCGGGTCGTGAGATAGACGAGCGGCGTCCGCCCGTCACCGGCACGCAACGCCATACCCGCAGGATACGGCTCGAGTGTGTACGGTTTTCGCTGCATGGCAGTGATGGCCAGCCCCGGCGCGGCCAGTAGAAAGTCTCGTCGTCGCATCAGCGGCGGTTGGAAGGTTGTCGAACTAGGCCGCCCCGTCGATCCGTGTCGCAAGCGATGCGAGGCGGGCGTCGGCGCGCTCGTAGAGTGGGAGCGCGAGGGCCTTGGCATCGGGCACTCGAATCCGATTGTACGAGTGCTCGAACTTCGTCCTCACTTCGTCGATCGAGAAGCGTCCTGATTCGACGAACCCGAGGAAGAGGTCGACGTTGGTGTCGAGGAAGCTCAGACGATCGGCTGCCTGCACGAGGTCGGCTTCGTGGTTGCCGCCGACTTCATGCGCGATGATCAAGGCGGCGACCTCGCGCGTGAGCTGTTCGCTGGCGCCGTGCGACGTCAGCCACTCGGTGACGATACGGGCACTGCGCTCCGAGTGCAGCTGCTCGTAGACGGGATCGTCGAGCGACTCCATGATCGGCGAGTCCGGCCCCGGGAAGGCTCGCTCCATGTCGTGGGTCAGCGTTGCCAGCCGCACGGCTTCACGCGCCCCAGGCGCGAGGTGATCGAGCCATTCAAGCGCGCGCAGGAGGTGTTCCCGATTGTAGGGATAGTTCTCGACGACCCACCGGCGCGCCTGTTCCACGAGGGCTGAATCAGCCATTCACCTTATTAGTAAGGCCTTGACACTACCACAAGGTGCGCCGAGATTTCGAACAGCCTGTAAGTTTTCGAAAAAATGTCACAGACTCAGCAGTTTCGCTCCGAAGGAGGGAACGCTATTCGGGCGTATCGCCCGACCACTTGGTGAGGACGTCCTGGAGCGTGGCGGACCGGTGTTTCCGGAGGAGCGAAACCGCGGTGTCGGCGTCGCGCCGGATGGTCGCCTGCATCAGCGCCTCGTGCTCCTTCGAGACGTCGCGTCCGGGTTTGCCGGCTTTCTTGGTGCGGAGGCGGCGATAGCGGGAATGCCGCTCGTACAACACGTGGCAGACCAGCTTGAGCGACGGGGATCCGCAGGCGGCGTAAAGGGCCTCGTGAAACGCGACGTTCCGGGCTTCCCATTCGGGATCGAGCGTCCCGTCGGCCCCGAACATCTGGCGTTTCGACAACTCGTGAAAACGGGCGACGATGTCCGCTTCCCAGCGGTCGTCGCCCTTTTGCGTCGCCTGGCGGATGGCGATCGCCTCGAGCTCGAGCAGCGTGTTCGCGATGTCGACCATCTCATCGCGCGAAACCGGGGCAACGCGGAAACCCTTGTGGTCCTCGAGGATCACCAGGCCCTCGGCCGCCAGCCGCATCAGCGCTTCGCGGAGGGGACTCAGTCCAGACTGATAACGTGCCCGCAAGTCCCGGAACCGCAACCGGCTCCCTGGATCGAGACGGTTGTGGAGAATGTCGGACCGAAGCAGCTCGAACAGATCGGTGGTGAGTGTTCGCGACCGTCGCTGCGCCTCCGATGAGGTGGTTTGAACCGGTTGACGCGCGGCGATTGGCAACGTGGCCTCCAGGAAGGTGCAAACGCAAGAATTATAGCGATCCGCGCCGATTCGGCCAATCTGCGATTACAGTCGAATATATCAGGATGATCGAAAATGTTTTCAAGTAGCCGGTTGCCGGTGACCAATAGTCGGTTCACTGGAAACTGGAAATTGGAAATTGGAAATTACGGCTTGGCACCCGTCTCGTTCCAGTAAATCTTGATGTTGCGAGTCGCGCGGCCCGCTGCGACGATGTCGGGCTTTTTGTCACCGTTGAAGTCGCCGACGATCAGGTCTTCGCAGGCCATGCCGGTGTCGTCGATCATCTGCTTGGATTTCAGCGCGCCCTCGCGATCGACCAGGTAGACTGCCACGCCGAACGGTTTGCCCCGCCAGCCGACGGCGAGTTCATCGCTGCCGTCGCCATCGAAGTCGGCCCAGCCGAGCGCGTGCCCGTCAGTCAACGCGGTCTCGATGGTCGTCTTGACCCAGATTGGCGCGCCGGGCTTCTCGGCGTGGACCGCCACGCCCGCGCCGTGCCAGGGTTCGACAGTCGCCAGCATCCGGCGTCCGTTGACTTGGCCGACCTTGACCTCGCCAGGTGCGCCTTCACCGATCAGGGTGTTGCTCCAGGTCGCATCGTTGCCGCGCTTCCAGAGCCGCAGGCCCTCCTTGCTCGCCGTGATCAGCTCGTCCTGGGGATCCTTGTCCACGTTCATGACGATGAAGTTGTGCTGAATGTGGTTCGCCTCCCCCGCTACTTCCATCGGCCACGGCTCGTGTGCAGGTTTCGCCGGCGGCCGGAACACGAGCAGGCGCGCGCTCGGGCCGTCCCAGGCGGGCCCTTTGGCGCCCTTGCCGTGCAGCGGCGCGACGATCAGCTCATGTTTCTTGTCGCCGTCCACGTCGGCCCACTTGATCCGGTGCAGCGTCGACTCGGCCCCGATGTGGAAGACCTCCCATGCCGGCGTCGCGCCCGGGGCGTTCTGCCTGACCCACTGGAGCGTGCCGGTGTTCTGCCGCGTCCAGCCGGCGCCGAGCGCGATGTCGAGCCGCCCGTCGCCGTCGATATCATGCGGCGCGAGCGTGACGTTGTCGGCGGTGGTGATCCCGGCGCCGAGAATCACGTTCTTCTCCCAGGTCGGGGCCTTGAACCAGACGAGCTCCGTCCCGCTGATCGCGAGCACGTCCATCTGCTTGTCGCCGTTGACGTCGCCTGGAACGACGGCATAGCCGACGCCGAAGTCTGTGACGATTTCCTGGGCGCGGAACTTCAGGTTCGAGGCAGTGAAGCCCGTGGGGCCAGCAGCTTGTGGCTGACTCGCAGACGGCTGCGTTGTCTGAGCCTGGCTCGCCGAAGCCGAAGACGAAGGTGCCTGGCTCGCCGAAGCCGGAGGCGAAGGCGGCGCGACGACAAGGACAGCCGTTGCAAGAAACACGAGCCCGTTGAAGCGAGCAATGGAGCTGTTCATATCGATGGAGTGTAGAACGGTGTGAATGGAAAGGAGAAGGTGAGAGGGACACCCGAGGAGGTGTCCCTCTCCTGGACCGCTTACCAGTCGAACTTGAGCGTCAACGCCATGACCCGCGGCGTGATCGTGCCGGCGGCGAGCGTGCTGCCCGACGCGGTGTACTTGCCCGTATTCGCGTTGGTGTTCTGCGAGTTGTTCGGGCCGGTGAAAGTATACGATGCGCTCAGGTTGGTGAACTGCACCTCGTTGAACACGTTGTAGACCTCGTAACGCAGCCGGACACCGCTGTTCTTGCGCCCCATGAGAGTGATCGGGAAACGCCGCGACACGGTGATGTCCCACTCGTGCCACGTCGGGTGACGGAGGAGGCCGACGGGGCTGTTGCCGAAGTTGCCGATGTTGCCGTTCGGCTGGGGCATGCGGAACGCCGCGAGATTGAAGTGCGGGCGGTCCGCCTCGGGGACGCTCGGATCGCCTGTGTAGGCGACGTAGAGCGGTTCGCCGGTCAGTTCACACCGTCGCGTCGCGTCGTTGGTGTAGAAACCGTCGGTCAACGACGGATTCGAGTTGGCGATGCCCGGGTTGTTGGACTGGCAGACCGGGGTCACGGCCTGGCCGCTCAGCATCCGGAAAATGCCCGAGAACTGCCAGTCGCTGAGCAACTGCTTGATCACCGGCGTCTCCGTCCACGTCGGGATGTCGTAGCTCCAGGTCGCCGAGATGTTGTGCCGGCGATCGTCGGTGGTCGGTCCCCAGTAGCGGGCGCGGATGGCCGCGTCGCCGCCGATTTGGTCGGTGTAGGGATCGTAGCCGGTATAGCCCTCGCCCTTGGCGAGCGTGTACGCGAAGCCGGTCTGGAGGCCGTTGGTCAGCCGGCGCTGGACCTGCATCTGCAGGGCGTTGTACTGCAGCGTCTTGTTGTACAGCGCCGGCACGTACACGGACACCGAACCCATCCCCGGGTAATTGCCGTACTGATAGCGCAGCGAATTGGCCGCGATCGGGGCGTTGTTCACGAGGTTGTTGGGGTCGGCGTAGACGTAGAGCGGCAGCCGGTTGTCGTCAATCGAGCGACCGTGGTTCCAGGTGTAGTTTCCGACCCACGCAATCTCGGCGACGGTGTTGAAGCCGATGTCGCGCTGGAACGCTACGTTGACGTTGTGCGACTTGGACATTGGCTGTTCGTAACCACCCACGGTCACGTTGACGGGGTTTTCGATCAGATTCTGCGGCGTCGCGGCGGTGATGTCGCCGAACCGTGCCCACCGGATCTGGCGGGTGCACGAAACCGGGCAGCCGCCGGAGAACGGATAACCACCGTCGCCGGTCGATCGCGGGAAGTTGTAGAAGATCCCCCACGACGCGCGCAGCGCCGTCTTGCCGTCGCCGGTCACGTTCCAGGCCATGCCGGCGCGGGGCGCGTAAGTGAAGTACGGGAACGTGAAATAGGTCCCGTCCTTCTTGCCCGGTATGCCGCCGGTGATGATGCCGTTGATCTGCTTGCCCGAGCCTGGCACGATGTTGCCGGCGAAGGCGCTCGGGAGGAAGACGTTCGGGTTGGCGGGATCGATCGCCCGCTGGTTACCCGCGGCGCAGGCTTGGTTGCCGGGCACGCCGGTCGTGCAGGCCAGCCGGTACACGCGCGCCGCGTCACCAGGCTTCCACAGATCGGTGAAGAACCCGCTGTTCATCTCGTTGACCTCGAAGTCCGAGCCGCTGTGCTGGACGCGAAGGCCGAGATCCACGGTCAGGCGCGGCGTCATGCGCCAGTTGTCCTGGAAGTAGAAATCGTTCTGCCAGTGGCGCACGTCGCGATCGACGCGGCTCGTCAGCTCCGTGTAGGTCGTGAACGTGCCGAGCAGCATGTTCGCGTAACCATTGCCGGTGCTGAGCGGGTTGTTCGCGTCGTGCCCGAAGTTGAAGTTGCCCATGTAATCGGCCGAGCCCGGCTCGGTCTTGCGGTTGTATTCCAGCGAGACGCCCATCTTGAAGTTGTGGCGCCCGCGGGTCATCGACAGGTCGTCGTTGAAATAGAACCGGCTGCTCAGGTTGAGACGGGGAATCGGTTCGTCGCTCTGGCGGTAGCCGGCCAGGCCGGAGCGGTTGCCGCCCGACGTGGCGAAGCGCGGCGCATAGGGCCATTCGTCCACCTGCTCGCCGATCCCGCTCACCTTCGGCGTACCCTCGGTAGGGGCAAGCGCCTCGAATCGGGGCGGATCGACGTTGAGCGTTGAGCGATACAACGAGGTGTAGTCGAAGTCGTCGGCTGCCGTGAAGCCCCAGCGATTGTGCGTGTAGCCGAAACCGATCTCGTTGACGACGGTCGGCTTGAGCACCTGGGTGACGGTCGACGACAGCAGGATCCCCGGCGTGTTCTGATTGACGAATCCCGTGCCGGGCGTGATGCGGTTCCAGCTCCAGTCGTCGTCGCGGTCCTTCACGAACCGGAACGCCATGCGCGTCTTGTCGGTGAATACCGTGTCCATCCGCAGGACATTGTTCGTCCGGCCGTGCACCGGCGTCAGGTCCCATGCGGAGTTCGAGGTGAACTCCTGGCCCACCTGCGGATTCAGGATCCCGTTGGCTTCGGGCAGGAGCCGCAGCATGCGCTGGCCGAGCGGATCGATGCAGCTGAACTGGACGCCGCAACCTGGCGTCCCCGCGGCGGGAATCTGGTTGCCGGGGAACTGCTGGCCGGTAATCGGGTCGATGATCGGCTGGATCGTGCCGTTGGTGATGCGCGTCGCCGAGAAGTTGCCGTTGTATTCAAGCCCCGTCGGCATGTTCGCGCGCGTCGTCGAGGTCGGCCGCGCGTCGTCGGTGAATTCCTGCGAGCCGAAGAAGTAGATCTTCTTCGAGTCCGCGCGCCGGCTGTCGATCAGTCCCGGGATGACCACCGGTCCGCCGACGCTGTAGCCCGAGATGTTCACGCGATACAGCGGCTTGGCTTGGTTGGTGGCCTTCCGGAAGTAATCGTTCTCGTTGAACTTGTCGCGGCGGCCGTTGTACCAGGCGGACGCGCGCAGCTGGTTGGTGCCCGCCTTGGTCACCATGCTGATCACGCCGCCGTTGTTGCGGCCGTTCTCCGCGGTGTAGCCGTTGGCGATGACCTGCACCTCACCCACCGCGTCCATGTTGAGGTTCACGTAGGCGGTGCCGCAGCCACCCTCGTCGACGATGTTGATGCCGTCGACGCGGACGTCCTTATTCTGCGAGGGCATGCCGTTGATGGTGATCGAGATCGCGGACCGCCACTGGGTGAAGTCGCGATTGAGGTTCGTATCCTGCACGCCGGGGAGGGTGCCCAGCATGCCGAAGATGTCGCGGCCCTTGGTCGGGATCGCGTCGATATCATCCTGGGTGAGCGTGGACCGCCTCGAGCTGTCCGCCACCTGGACCGGCGTGACCTCCGAGGTGATCGTGACGGTTTCACTGAGACCGCCAACCTGGAGCGAGAGCTTGCCGAGATCGCGGACCTCGGTCGACAGCAGATTGATATCGGCGACGTTCAGCGTTCTGAAGTTCGCAAGCTCCACGGCGAGCGAATAGCGGCCGGGATTCAGCGCGGCGAAGCGGAAGAGTCCAGCGCCGTCAGTGACAACCGTGCGGACGGTGCCTGTACCGGCTTCGGTCACGTTGACGGTTGCGCCGGGGAGTGCCGCGCCCGTGCCGTCCACCACCGTGCCTGCGATGGTTCCTGTTGCTCCCTGCGCGAAGGCCGAGGCCGCGCGCGAGAGGCAAATCAGTGCAAAAACGAAGGATAGAGCCCACTTCCAAGAACCCGAACGTCTGAACATGTTCACGCTCCGCTGCAAGATTCTTCCGGCCCTCGGTCTCGCCCCGGCCCCTGAAGGTCAGGCGACTCGTTCAACGTTCCTCGCTGTTTCGAATTTTCCGAAATGTTCGAAGATCGGGCGGAGCCTAGCACAAAAGGCTTAGGGGCGGGAAGCCTACCTTCGCGGTCCGCGGGTCGGGTTTTGGGGGGGCCCGGCGCATGGGGACGCGCCGGGCCCGTTGTCGCGCTAAAAGTCGAGGCGCAGCGTCAATCCCACGTTGAGCGGGTTGGTCGTCTGCGTGTACTTGCCGGTGTTGGCGTTCGTGTTCTGAATCGCGTTGCCAACCTGGCTGAACGTGTAGGTCGCGCCCATCTGCGTGTACTGGACCTGATCCCACATGTTGTACATCTGCAGCTGAATGCGGACGTTGCCGGTGCGGCTGGCGCCCGGCACCTTGATCGGAATGCGGCGCGCCATCGTGAAGTCCCAGTTCCACCATGACGGGTGCCGCAGCACCCCGACCGGGGCGTTGCCGAGATTGCCGACACCGTTGCTCGGCAGCGGGCGGCGGAACGCGGCCGGGTTGAAGTGCACCTGGAAGGCTTCCGCCACGCTCGTGTCCGGCGTGTAGCCGCTGAGGATCGGCTCGCCGGTCAGCTCGCAGCGCAGGCTGGGCGCCGCGGTGATGCCGGACAGGCTCGGATCGGTGTTCTCCACCCCCGCGAGGTTGGTGTTGCAGACGGGGTCGAGAGGATTGCCGGTCGTGAACTGGGTCACGCCGGATGCCTCCCAGCCGTCGAGCAACCACTTCAGCACGGGGACGCCGCGGGCTGGATTGGGCAGCTCGTAGCTGTAGTGGAACACGAGAATGTGGCGGCGGTCCTGCGTCTGCGAGACCGACGGCGGCCCGTAGTACCGATCGCGGATGCCCTGCTTGCCGTAGAGCTCCTCGGTCAGGTAGTCCCAGCCCTGGAGACCCTCGGCTTTCGAGAGCGTGTAGGCCAGGCCCACCAGCAGTCCATGATCCAGCCGGCGATTCACGCTGACCTGCAGCGCGTTGTAGTTCAGGATCTCGTCGTCGGTCGTCAGGTAGCGGATCGCACCGAGACCCGGATAGTCGCGGCGCAGGAAGTTGGCGTTGATCGGCTCGTTACGGAACAGGTTGTTCGGGTTCCCGTACGCGTACGGCGCGATGTTGTTGGCCGTCTTCGTCCGCCAGAAGTGGCGGCCGAAGTTACCGACCCAGGCGACTTCGGCGACGGTCTTGAACCCGATGTCCCGCTGGAAGGCGACGTTGCCCTGGTAGTTCGTTTCCGGCTGCAGCTTCCCCTGCGCCAGCTGCTCGCCATGCATGGGAATCTCGAAGCCCGCAGGAATGTTGACCTGCTGCGGACTCACGACCAGGTTCCCTACGCGAGCGACGTCGTCCAGCTCGTCGAGCGTCGAGTTGAGGACGCTTCGTACCTGCGAGACCAGCGGGCCGCCGTTGTAGAGATACTGGCTGCGGTTGATGAAGTTGTAGAAGATCCCGCCTGAGGCGCGGATCGCGGTCTTCTGGTCGCCGGTGACATCCCAGGCAATTCCGAAGCGCGGTGCCCAGGAGAGCGCCGGCATGTCGTAGTACCAGCCGTCCTTCTTGCCAGGCAGCCCGCCCGTGAACTGGCCGTTCGCGATGTCGCCCGATCCCGGCACGACAGTGCCGACGAACGACTGCGACACGATGTTGCCGTTGATCGGGTTGATCGCGGCGCGGTTGGTAGCCGCACAGGCTGCCGTGCCCGGTACCCCGTTCGGCCGGCAGAACGGCCGATACAGCACCGCCGCCTGATTGGCCTTCCACAGGTCCGGATCGAACGCGGAGTTCATGTCGCGCGTTTCATACACAGCGCCGTGGTGGGTCACGCGGAGACCGTAGTCCATCGTGAAGCGTGGCGTCATCCGCCAGCTGTCCTGCGCGTACGCGTCCCACTGCCAGTGGCGGACCTCGGCATCGACGCGGAAGTCGCGTTCGTCGTAGCGCGTGAACACACCGATCAGCGCATTGGCGTAGCCGTTGCCGGTGCTCAGCGGGTTGTCGGCGCTGTGGCCGAAGTTGTACACGCCGTTGTAGTCGTTCGAGCCCGGCTCGGTCTTGCTGTCACGCTCGGTGAAGAACCCGAACTTGTAGTTGTGGCGGCCCTTGTTCCACGAGAGGTTGTCCTCGAACGTGTAACGGATGTTCTCGTTCTGCCTCGGCAGCGGACCATTGCCGCCGCTGGGGCGATAGCCGTTCGGGCAACCGGTGTCGTTGCACATCCCCAGGTTGGTTCGATCACCGCCGCTGAACATCATGTCCGGGAGGTAGGGATACTGATCCTTTTGAACCTTCCCGAGGTGCGGGTCGCCGTAAGGTCCGTATGGCGTCAGGCGCGGCGGATCGATGCCCACGCTCGAGCGATAGAACTCGTTGTAGTCAGGGAAATTGAGCGAGCCCGTGCCGACGCGGAAACCCCAGTGATTCTGGGACACACCGCCGATGGCTTCGTTCACGAGGTTGTTGCTCAGCACTGTGGTGTAGGTGCCGGTCAGCAGGTTGCCCGGGAACATGTTGTTCACCGAGCCGATGCCCGGCGCCACGCGATTGAACGTCGTGCTGTCGTCGCGATCGAACAGCGCCCTGATGCTGAAGCGCTGTGCAGCGCTGAGCTGCGTGTCGACGCGGATGACGGTGTTCTTCCGGACGTGGAGGGGCGTCACGTCGCGGGCATCATTCGACGTCCACTCCTGGCCCGCCTGCTGGTTGGTGACGCCGTTTGGCTGCGGCATCAGGTTGAGGATGCGCTGTCCGAGCGGGCTGGCGCAGCTGAACTTCACGCCGCAGTCCGGGCTGCTGTTCGCGGCCGGGATTCTGTTGTTCGGGAACTGCTGACCGGTGAGCGGATCGATGATCGGCTGGACGCCGCCGTTCGTAATCCGCGTCTGCGAGAAGTCGCCGCTGCGTTCGAGACTGGTCGGCAGATTGGTGCGAACGACATTCGCCGGACGCAGGTCGTCGGTGTATTCCTGCGACGCGAAGAAGTAGAGCTTCTTGTCGCTCCGCCGGCTGTCGATGACACCGGGCACCACCACCGGACCGCCGATGCTGTAGCCGCCGATGTTCACCGCGAAAAACGGCTTGGCCGTGCCCGCCTGTTCCCGCAGGTAGTCGTTCTTGTTCCACTCGTCGCGGCGGGCGTTGTACCAGCCGGATCCACGCAGCGTGTTGGTGCCCGATTTCGTCGTGATGCGGATCAACCCGCTCGACTGACGCCCGTTCTCCGCAGTGTAGCCGCTGCTGATCACGCTCACTTCGCCGATCGCGTCGATGTTCGGCGTGATGTGCGTGGTCCCGTCGCCACCCTCCTCCCCCACCGGCACGCCGTCAATCGTCGTGTTCTTGTTCAGCGAGTTGCCGCCGTTGATGCTCAGGCCGCGGCCCGAATTCCACTGGGCGAAATCGCGGCTGAAGGTCGTGTCGACGACGCCTGGCAGGATCTTCATCATGCCGAAGACGTCGCGGCCCTTGACCTGGATCATCGTCAGCTGGTCGCCGGTCACGGTCCGCTGCAGGTTGCTCGCGGTGGTCTGGACCGGCGTCACTTCCGCGGTGACGGTGATGTTCTCGGACTGGACGCCGACCTGCAGCGTCAGCTTGCCGAGATCGCGCGTTTCGCCGCCGTACAGCGCAACGTCGGGAATGGTGATTTTCTTGAACCCTTGCATTTCCACGTTGATGGTGTAGCGGCCGGGCGGGAGTGCTAAGAGCCGGAACGTTCCCTGTTCGTTGGACGTTGCCGAGCGGCTGATACTCGTTGCGGGGTCGGTCGCGGTGACCGTGGCTCCAGGTACGACTCCGTCGGGATCCAGTACCGTTCCGGTGAGAACGGCATTGCCCTGGCCCTGGGCGAGCGCGGGGATTGCGCCAGCCAGAACCAGCAATCCGGCGACGACGAATCGAACCCAGGTAAACCGCACCATCCTCATTGCGGCCTCCTCTTGCTGCGGGTTTCAGATGTCGATCACGGATGCCTTGCCGAGACGCTGCAACCGGCTGGGGCCGGCAGAGCGCCAGCTACCTCCCGAGACGCCGATGCGTTGACGACGATGATCTTCGAAATTCGCACAATGATCGAAGATCGCGGGAGGCTAGCACAAAAGGGTATGGCTGAAAAGCCCCGCCTTCGCGCTTTGCGCTACGGCGAGGCAGGCTCTGTCATCGAGGTGCCGAGAGGTCCTCTTGACACCGGTGAGCCTGCCTCGCCGTAGCGCAGCGCGAAGGCGGGGCTTAGACCGTCACCTCTCTCATGTAGTAGCCAGTGTCGAGCCGGCGGTGCGGAACCGACCGATCGGGAACACTCAGGAAGATGCTGTACGTTCCCCGCAGTTCCGGCCGCCACCAGAACTCCCACAGCGACCAGGTGCCAGCGGGACCCGAGGCGCCGCAGACCGGAAACGGCGTCCACGGTCCATCGACGCCAAACCGGATCGCGAGCCGTTCGACGCGCTGACGGCCTCCCCAGACAATACCCACGATCCGGTAAGCAATCCCGGAGGGCGTCTGCCGCTTTTCGACACGGACGGGAACGGCGGCAACCTGGATTTCCGGGGCGGCGAACTCCTTCATCTGGCTCGTTGCCGGTTCGTTCATTCCGACCAGACGAATCTCGTCGACCCACTTGATCCACGTCGCGGCATCTTCGTGATGTCTTCAACATGGCTGACGCCTTCAGGCGGATGCCGGCCGCAGCCTTCCGGCTAAAGCCGGAAGCCACCCCTCTGGCTGAGCCTGCCTCGCCGTAGCGCGGAGCGCGAAGGCGGGTGGCTTCCGCCTTCAGGCGGAAGGATGCGTGAGGTGCCCGGGTTAGAACCTCGACGCCCGAATCTGAAGATCCGCCCGCGCCCAGCTGGCGCGGAGGTCCTCGTCCACGTCACGCGTGGACTTGCCCTGACCTCGGAGCGCCTGCTGCAGTCCGGTCAGCGCCCACCCGTTGTGCGGATGCCTGGCGAGATCCTCGCGGTAGACGCGCTCGGCTTCGCCGAACCGCTTCGCCTCGATGAGCGCCGCGCCGAGCCAGTGGCGCACCGCGAACGGGAACGGTTCGGGATCGTCGATCGCGAGCTGATCCTGGATCACCAGGGCCCGATAGAACGCCGTAATCGCTCCCGAGGAATACCCGCCAGCGCGCGCGATTTCGCCGTCCAGGATGTCGGCGGCCACTCCGAGCAGCGATGCGACGGGGTGAATCCGGAACGACGACTTCGCCGCGCTCGCCGTGTTCTGGAGAGATGCGAGAAACGTGCGGGCCCCGGCGGTATCGCCCCGCCGGAGCGCCGCGGCCCCATGTGCGAAGTCCCACATGCCCGCGGACAACTCCGCAGCGGGCCGCGGCCCGAGACTGTCGATCTCGTCGAACTTTCCGAACCGCACCAGCGCGAGCGCATGCAGCATCGGGTCACCGGTCAGCCGGGTGAATCCGCGGGCCGCCTGCAGCGCGACGCTGCTCTGGCCGTCCCACGACGCCGCGAATACGAGCATGTGCAGGTCGTGCGCGGGATACGTCAGGAAGCCCTCGCCTTTCGCGGCCTTCTGATCCGACTGCCACGCCTGGAGACTCGCGCGCACCGCATCGCCCCATCGTCCGACCCTCGTCCAGACGTGCGCCGGCATGTGGTTGATATGGCTCGCGCCCGGAATGGAGTCGCCGAGGTGCTCGGCGCACGCGACCGCACGCTGCGGCTCCGGGGTCAATTCGGTCATGTGGATGTAGAGATGACAGGCGCCCGGATGCTCGACGTCGCGCTTCAACGCGGTTTCGAGCACCGTGAGCAACCGCGACACGGTGGGATCGTCGACAGGAAACGTGCGGGGACGCGGCAGCAACAGGAACAACGCCTCGGCGTAGAGCGTGGCCACGTCGAGATCGTCGGGGTATGCGGCGGCGACTTGGGCCATGGCGTCGGCGTAGGCCCGGTCCGAGGAGCCGGACCCGTATCGCGCACTCATCGCGCGAATCAACGCCTGCTCCTTCGGGTTGGCGCGCCGATCGGCGAGTGCCACGGCCTTCCGGATGGCCGCGGACGCGCGTTCGGCATGGGCGACGGTCATGCGGCCGTTGACGTAGGGTCCCCACGCCCAGGCTTCGCCCCAATAACAGATCGCACACTCGGGATCCCGCTTTTGCGCTTCGCGAAACGATCGACCGGCCTCGACCTTCGCGAAGGCGTACATCAGCTGAAAGCCCTGGTTGAAGTACGCCTGCGCCTCGGCGTTCGATGAGGAGATCGGACGTGTGAAGGTGCCGAGACCCGTGGTGTAGAGGCGAATGGGCTCGTTGAAGTCAGCAGGGAGCGGGTGTTCGTAGTGCTGGGCGGCCAACGTCGCGGCGCATGCAACCACGAGCGCCGCGACGAGTATGGCCCGCATCGGCGTCAGAGCGTCCGGATGCGCATATTCCTGTACTTGATGAACCCCTGCGCCCCGCCCGATTCCCCGGCCGGCGGCCATTGGAGCGTGATCGGCCCGGCCTCCTTCCACCGGGCTTCCGCCGGGTCGGTGGGGTCGTCCTTCACGTCGCTGATCTGCTTGCCGTTGAGCGTGACGGTAATCTGCGGTCCCTTCGCCATGATCCGCAGACGGTTCCAGTCTTCCTTCTTGCGAAGACCAGGGAACTTCTCGTCGCCAGTCGAGAGCCACAGCACGTTGCCCCGGATCGCACCCGGCGCCTTCCGGTGGACGACGATCCCGATGAACTCGCCGGCCTCGCGCCTGCCGATGTTCACTTGATAACCGGTGCGGAACGTCACGCCGCTGTTGTAGAGGCAGGACTTGTCTTCGCTGGCGTTCTCCTGCTTCTCTCCAATCAGCTCCGCCGAGCACTTCGTCCCGAGCTCGGTGAGCATGAACTCGAGTTCGAGCTCGAAGTCCTTGTATTGCTCGTCGGTCACGAGGCTCCCGCGGCCGGTGCCCTGGCCGCCTACGAGCACCCCGTTCTCCACCTTCCACTGCGCCGGCTGTGGCGGTGTAGTGCCGCCACCGCGTCCGGCGGCAACGGTCCAACCGGTCAGATCCTTGCCGTTGAACAGCGGCTTCCATTCCCCGGCTGCCGACACCAGGGTTGCGGCTACCAGCACCGTCAACGAAACCGTCGTGACGCGCCACTGCGAGAACATTGAGCGTCCTTTCCTTGAAAGTTGAAAGGCTACACCGAAACGACGCCGGTCATCAGCTGACATATATACTCTCCCGCGCGAAATTCTCTCCTGCGCGAGGTCATCATGAGGTTGTTCCCGCGGCAGCTCCTCGTGACATGTGCAATCGGCGGTGCCGGCCTGCTCGCCCCATCGGCCGTCATCGCGCGTCAGCCCAAGACGCAAACCCTTTACATGACGGCGCTCGACAAACAGGGGGTGCCCATCACGGACCTCGAGGCTGGCGAAATCGAAGCCAAAGCGGGCGGCAAGGCCATGGAGATCGTCCGCATGCAACCCGCCCAGATGCCGTTCCGCGTCGCGGTGATCGTCTCCGACGCCGGCATCGGCGGATTCCAGCAGGGGCTCGCCAACTTCATGCAGAAGCTGCTCGGCAAGGCGGAGTTCGGCCTGATCTCCGTCGTCACGCAGCCGGAAGTCGTCTCCGAGTACTCGAGCGAAGGGGCCATTCTTCGCGACGCCGTCCGGCGTGTCGGCCCGCGGGGCCGGTCGCGCGGGGCCGGTGCGCAGGTCATGGAAGCGATTCAGGAGGCGACCAGGGGCGTTGCCGGCGATGGCCGCCGGCCCGTGATCCTGGTGCTGCGCGTCGGCGGCGAAGCAGTGACCACCCTCGATGGCAACGACGTCCAGGAGGATTTGAGAAAGAGCGGCGCAGTGCTCTACGTCGTCTCGACCGTCGGCGCGCAGCGGCCCAACGCTCCGAGCGCGCGCACCGGCATTTCCAACGAGCAGGCGCAGATGCAGGACGCCGACAACGCCAACAGCACCCTCAACGTCCAGCAGGTGCTCGGCGACGGGTCGAAGGACTCGGGCGGACGCCACGATCAGGTGATCTCCACGACGCTCGTGCCGGCGCTCGAACGGATTGCCGACGAGCTCCTGAGCCAGTACGCGTTGACCTGCGTGCTGCCGAATGGCGTCCGGCCCAACGACAAGCTGTCGATCTCCACGAAACGCAAGAACGCGAAAATCCAGGCGCCCGCGCGGCTGCCTACCCGGTGATGTTCGCCTCTCGACCGCGCTCGAGGCGAACCTGAGCCTCTCGAAGGTTCGCGGCGAGTTCCTTGAGCGAGTCCCTCGCAGCGGCGACCACGTCCTTCGGTGGTTTGCCGTAGAACTCGATCGAATAGATCCCCTTGTAGCCGGACGCCTCGGTGGCCTTGATGATCGGAACTACGTCGTAATTGACGTGCCGGTTGTTTTCGTCAAAGTCCAGTTTCTTCGCGGACACGAGCTCGAGGAACGGGAACAGCTTGCTCAGCGCAGCGACCCTCCCCTCGTCTTTCGGACTGTTGCCCCAGTCGCAGATCGCGCGGCAGTACGGATCGTTCACCGCCTTGATGATCGCGACCACCTTGTCGATGTCCGCGCTGTAGCCGATGTGGTTCTCGACGAGAATCTTCACGCCGATCTTTTTCCCGTATGCCGCGAGCTGCCGGAACGAGTCCGCGGTGCGATTCACATCCCAGGCTTCTGGAGTCCCGCCGCCGGTGTTGGCGCGGCAGGTCGGCGCCCCGACGGCCGCCGCGCGATCCATCCACCGCTTGATGGTCTCGATTGACGCGGAGCGTTTCGCCGCGTCGGGGTCCGACAGGTTCTCGGATCCATCCACCTGAATGTTCGTGATTCGCGACTTGACGGCCTCGGCCGCCGCCTTGATCTGCTTGCAGTATTCGAGCGACTGGTCGGCGAACTGCGCACTCCAGATTTCGACGTTGTGAAGGCCGAGGGTGTCGGCGATGAACTTCGGTGCGGTCAGCAGCGTGAGCTCTTCGCCGGCCGGCACCGGCCCGATTTTCTTCTCGCGGGTCGACCCGAAACGGTCGCGGAAGCAGACCGTCGTGATGCCGATCCGGCGCAACACGCCGGGCGGTACGGTCTGGGGCGCAGCCTCGAGGCGCGACAGCTCGGTCACGGCGGGTGCCCAGAACGGGGCAAGCGCGGCGGCCTGCCCTCCGTACCGGAGGAACGATCGACGGTTCATGGCGGTCTCCTGTCCCGGATAGATTTCGATCATCGCGGGATGTTCGATTATCACGTTTTCATGGCATGATGCAACGCCGGCGCCCGCTTCGCGGGCGCCGGGAAGGCAAAAGGCAAAAGGTAAAAGGCAAAAGGGAGAAGTCAAAGCGAAGCCTCGGGCCTGATGAATGGAGTGATGCGATGAGCGCCATGACCAGACGAGAGTTCTTACAAAAAACCGCGACGGATGCCGCGCTCGCCAGCTTTCTCGCCGCCGGGGCGAGCCGAGTCTTTGCGAGTCCGCTCGGATTGCCGATTGGCAGTCAGACCTACCCGCACCGCGAGCGCATCGTCAAGGGAGACTTCGCGGGGTTGCTCAAGGACATGAAGGCCATCGGCATCGAGGTGATCGAGCTGTGCAACCCGGCCTACAAGGAGTTCTCGAGCCTCGCCGACGGCAAGCAGACCAGGAAGATCCTGGACGACAACGGCATGAAGTGCCTGAGCGCACACTTCACGATGCCCTCGCTGCGTCAGGAGCAGGGCAAGCAGATCGAGTGGGCGCAGGCGCTCGGCATGACGATGATGAGCACGGCGACGCTCAGCGCCCGCGTCACCAACGGCATGACGACGGCGGAGGAAGTGAAGCGGGCGGCCGACGAGTACAACAAGATCGCGGCAGGGGCGAAGAAGGCCGGCCTGCAGCAGATCCTGCACAACGAAGGGTTCGAGAACTCACGGCTCGAAGACGGGCGGCTCACCTACCCGGTGCTGATGGAGAATCTCGACCCGGATCTCGTGAAGATGCAGTTCCAGATGTCGTCGATGCGCACGGTCGGCGACCCGATCATGTATTTCATGAACCATCCGGGCCGCTTCATGTCCGCGCACCTGCAGGGAGTCGACACGACGCAAGGGATGGCCACGTCGCGCGCGGGATTCCCTCCGGTCAAGCCGACGCCTGAGGAGGCCGCAGCGGCCGCCGAGGGCAGAGGCCGCGGCGGACGCGGTGGCGGCGGAGGTGGTGGTGGCAACGCGCTCGCCCTGGGCGAGGACAGCGTCGACTGGCCGAGGGTGTTCACGGCGGCGAAGACCGGCGGCCTCAAGGCCTACTTCGTCGAGCAGAACTGGGACCTGACGGTCAAGAGCGTCAACTTCCTGAAGGGTCTCAACACGACTTAGTCGATCCTTGACCACCTCAACGATCCAAGGAGAGTCGCTCGAACGATTCTGCTTGGATCGTTGGATCGTTGGACTCGTTGATTCGTTCACTTCCCCCTCCAGATGGCGCAATGAGGAGGCGAGATGTCCAGTCACGTGCGTCTGCTGTCAATCCTGCTCGTGCTCGTAGCGGCGCTCGTCCAGGGCCGGCCGGCAGACGCGCAGCTCTTTCAATGGACGCCTGAACAACTGATCAAATACACGTCGAAGAACCCGTACGATCGTTACCCCGACGGACGCCCGAAGGTCCCCGACGAGATGATCGAACGGTTGAAGGTACTGGTCGCCGAGGAAGTGCAGGCGGTGCTGCCGGCCCGGGGGTTTCCCAACCAGTTCGAGCCGCGCGAGGGCTGGAAGGTCCTGCAGCCGAACCAGAAGATGGTCGGGCGCGTCTTCACGGTCCAGTTCATGCCTGCGCGCGGCGACATCATCGAAGTGGACGAGGCCGACGCGAAGGCCAAAGGCACGGCGCCGGCCCGCAATCAGACCGCGATTGACATGCTGCAGCCCGGCGACGTGATCGTCGCCGACGTCTTCGGCGCCGAGTGGAACTTCGTCGGCAACAAGCTCGCGCACTACATCCAGACGACGACGAAGAACGGGATGATCGTCGACGGCGGCGTCTACTGGCTGGATCGCATCGCCGAGACCGGGATGCAGGCCTATTACAAGAACTCGCTGCCGACGCAAGGGATGCGAGTGATGGTGACGGGCATCAACATCCCGGTTCGCATCGGCAAGACGCTGGTCATGCCGGGCGACGTCGTCCTCGCCGACCGCGAGGGCATGTGGTTCATCCCGCCGCAGGCGGTCAAGGACGTGGTCGAATCAGGCGAGCTCTCGAAGGCCCGTGACGACTGGAGCCTGATGATGCTCGGGACCGGCAAGTACACGTCGCGCCAGATCTACGGTCCGCTCACGCCGGAACTGCAGAAGATGCGCGAGGACTACGTCTTTCAGAAGACCGGACGCAGGCCGCCACCCGACAAGTAAGCGCGGCCGGCGTCAGGGCAGGTGCGAGCTAGCGACTGTCCTGGTCGTATCCCTTCAGCCGCCGCACCCAGACGTTCCGGAACCGGACGGGATTGCCATGGTTCTGGATCACCAGCGGCAGCTCCGGATCGTGCGCGATGTACTGGTGAACCGTCAGCGGCGACGTCGGACCGTTCACCAGCCGCCGGTTGTGCACCAGGACGCCGTTCCAAAACACCGTGACGTACGCGGGCGAGACGAGCTGCGGCCCCTTGAACCTCGGCGCTTCGAAGACGATGTCGTAGGTCTGCCACTCGCCTGGCTTCCGCGCCACGTTCACCAGCGGCGGCGTGTCGCCGTAGATCGCGGCCGCCATGCCGTCGGCGTAGGTCCGGTTGTCGTACGAGTCGAGCACCTGGATCTCGTAGCGGTCCATGAAGCGCA
>Ga0111538_10001281_pt1 | contig 35182 bp, 34 predicted proteins | sample SoiMethybrSBSTD1_FD_79669 | JGI IMG/M metagenome (GOLD analysis project Ga0111538, IMG submission 79669) | Bulk soil microbial communities from a Populus tree surrounding site in Tennessee, USA - Soil MetaG P. TD hybrid SBSTD1 (version 2)... | ecosystem: Environmental > Terrestrial > Soil >...
AACGTGGTGAAGTCATGCCGCCCGACCAGTCTTTGCGCGGCGTCATGCATGGCCGGCACGTCGAGGGGCCGCGCAATGCGCCAGGCGCGCGTGCGCTCGAGCGCCAGGTCGGGGCGCCGGTTGATCACCCGATAGAGATAGCGGCGTTGTTTTGCGGAAAACCGCGCGTCGAAATCGTCCGCCACACGCTCCGTCGCGAGCACCGCGATCGGGTGCGGGCGAAGATGCGCGTTGAGGGCGTCGCGCACCGTGTCGCCGTCCCACTCCTTGGCGAGATCCACATGCGCCACCTGGCCGATGGCGTGGACGCCGGCATCGGTGCGGCCGGCGCCTTGTACGGAAACCTTCTCGCCCGCAAAGGCGTTGATGGCCTCGGTGATCGCGCCCTGGATCGATGTCCCGCTGGCCTGGATTTGCCATCCGACGAACGGCGTTCCGTCATATTCGAGCAGTAATTTGTAGCGTGGCATCAGAGTCCCTGGACGAGACGGGTCAAACGCGAGATACCATAGCGAATCTGTGCCGGAGACGGCCTATGAAACGTGCCTTCAGGGACCTGATCATTCAGCTGCTCGACGAGCACCGTATCCTCACGGTTGCTACAAACCGCCCCGACGGCTGGCCGCAGGCCACCGTGGTGTCCTACTGCAACGACGGCCTCGTCATCTATTTCTTCACCGACCGTGACGGCCAGAAGGTGCAGAACATTTCCCACGACCCGCGGGTGTCGGCGGCGATCGCCAAGGATTATCACCGTCCCCTCGACATCAAAGGGCTGTCGCTCGCCGGCCGGGCGCTCGTGGTCGACGACAAGGCGGAAGTCGACCATGCCTATGGGCTGCTGCTCGTTCGCTATCCCGAATACCGCGTCCTCCCCAAGCCCAATCGCCACGAGATCGCGCTGGTCCGCATCACGCCCGAGATCGTCTCGGTGGTCGATTACGCCAAGGGCTATGGTCATGCCGACCTCATGCGCGTGACCGAGGATGACCTGGCCGAGTTCGTCGAGCGCCGGCGGCATCACTGGGCGGGCGAGTCGGCTGCCCACCACGATACTGAGCCGCTGCCGGCGCGGCGGCGCGCCAAAGCGCGTGGATAGCGCGACAGCATCATTCGAGCCGCTGTCCAGGCGCGACCGGCGTGCCGCGCAAAAACTCTTCCGCCCGCATCGGCTGGCGCCCAGCGCGCTGCAGCTCGACAATGTGTACCGCGCCGTCGCGGCACGCGATCGTCAGCCGGTCATCAAGCACGGTGCCGGGCGCGCCCGCGCCGTCGCCGCGAGTCGTGCGCAGTATCCTGACGCGCGTGCCGGCGATCTCACACCAGGCGCCGGGAAACGGCGACAGCCCGCGGCAATGGTCGTGCACCTGCCGCCACGGCTTGGCCCAGTCGATCCGCGTCTCGTTCTTGTCGATCTTCGCCGCATAGGTGACGCCGGTCTCGGGCTGCGGCGTCAGCGTGAGCGAGCCGCGCTCCAGCGCGCCGAGCGCCCGCACCATCAGGTCGGCGCCGAGCCGTGACAGCGCATCGTGCAGCTCGCCCGCCGTCATGTCGGGCGCGATGGGAGCACGCTCCGCCATGCCGATTGGGCCGGTATCGAGGCCTTCGTCCATTTTCATCACCATGACGCCGGTCTCGGCATCGCCCGCCATGATGGCGCGGTTGATGGGCGCGGCGCCGCGCCAGCGCGGCAGCAGTGACGCATGCAGGTTGAAGCAGCCGAGCGGCACCGCGTCGAGGATCGGGCGCGGCAGGATCAGCCCGAAGGCCACCACTACGGCGGCATCGGCGCCGTGGGCGCGAAACATCGCCTGCGCGTCGTCCGTGCGCAAGGTGGCGGGCGTCAGCACCGGCAGCCCGAGCCGCCGCGCCTCGCGCTCGATCGGGCTAGGCGTAAGCTCCAGACCTCGGCGGCCAGCGGGTTTGGGAGCCCGCGTGTACACGGCGACGACTTCATGCTCGGCCGCGACGATCTTCTGCAGCGTCGGCAGCGCGAAGTCGGGCGTGCCCATGAACACGAGGGGGAGCGGCATGAACTCTCCGGCAGACGGAAACCCAAAGCGTATTTCAATCGGACGAATGCATGTCTCTTTCGTCATTGCCGGGCTTGACCCGGCAATCCATCCGACTGCATGGACTTAATCCTTGCGATGGATGGGCGGGTCAAGCCCGCGCATGACGAGCAACTTCGATCCGCACGCGCATTACTCGTCGGCTCGCTTCGCCGCCTTGGTGAATTTCTTGATGATGCGGTCGCGCTTGAGTCGGGAGAGGTGATCGATGAACAGCACCCCGTTGAGGTGGTCGATTTCGTGCTGCAGACAGGTGGCCAGCAGCCCATTGGCCTCGACCTCGTGCGGTTGGCCCTCGAGATCGGTGTAGCGCACCTTCACCTGTGCCGGACGCTCGACCTCCTCGTACAGTTCGGGAATCGACAGGCAGCCTTCCTCGTAGGTGTTGAGCTCCTCCGAGCTCCACACGATCTCCGGGTTGATCACCACCTGGGGATTCTTTGGCTCGTCCTTCTTGGCGAGATCGAGGGTGACGACGCGCTGCGGGATGCCGACCTGGATGGCGGCGAGCCCGATGCCCGGCGCCGCGTACATGGTCTCGAACATGTCGGCCACGAGGGTGCGAATCTCCTCGTCGACCTTGTCGACCGGCTTCGACACCAGCCGCAAGCGCGGATCCGGCAATTTGATGATTTCGCGCGAGGCCATGCGCGCGATGTAAGCGTAAGAAACCACAGGGTCAATCGCGCTGCGGCGGCGCCTCGGCGCCGCCGCCATAGGGATAGGTGTTCTCCCTTCGTTCGCTTGCCCGGGCGAATCAGGTTAGAAGGGGCCATGACCGAGACCCTGTTCGTGATCGACGACATCGCGGTGACGACCGGCCATGCCCTGATGGCGGCGGCTGCGCTGGCCCTCGTCGTGCTCATCGTGCTGGCGGTTCTGCAGGCGCGCGCCGCGCGCGAGCGCCGCGAGGAGGCGGCGGCCGCGGACTTGCGCGCCCGCGAGTTCGAGGAGCGCATGGCGGCGCTCGCCAAGAGCCAGGCCGAGACCATGGGCGGCCTGCGCGCCATGAACGAGGCGCTCACCGGCCGCCAGGCCGAGCTGGCGCGCGTGGTCGGCGATAGCCTTACGTCGGTCAGTCACCGGCTCAATCAGTCGCTGTCGGCGACCACGCAGCAGACCATGGACCGGCTGCAGAACCTGCATGAGCGGCTCGCCGTCATCGACAATGCGCAGAAAAACATCACCGAGCTGTCGTCGCAGGTCACCTCGCTCAAGGAAGTGCTGGCCAACAAGCAGACGCGCGGCGCCTTCGGCCAGGGTCGCATGGAAGCCATCATCCGCGACGCCTTGCCCACGGACGCCTACGAGTTCCAATTCACGTTGTCGAACCGCACCCGGCCGGATTGCGCCGTGTTCCTGGCGGACGACGGGCGGCCACTCATCATCGATGCCAAGTTCCCGCTCGAGGCCTTCACGGCCTTCCGCGATGGGCCTACCGACGAGATCCGCAGGCAGGCCGCGCAACGCGTGCGGCAGGACGTGCTCAAGCACGTCAACGACATCGCGGCGCGCTACCTCATCCCGGGCGAGACCCAGGAGCTCGCGCTGATGTTCGTGCCGTCGGAATCGGTCTATGCCGACCTGCACGACGGGTTCGACGACGTCATCCAGAAGGCCTATCGGGCGCAGGTCCTGCTGGTCTCGCCCACGCTCCTGGTGCTGGCCATTCAGGTGATCCAGCACATTCGCCGTGATGCGAAGATGCGCGAGGCGGCGCATCAGATTCGCACCGAAGTCGGCCACCTGATGGATGATCTGGGCCGTCTGCAGGACCGCGTGCTCAAGCTGCAGCAGCATTTCCACAAGGCGAACGAGGACGTTGCGCAAATCCTGATTTCGACCGAGAAGATCAACAAGCGCGGCGGCCGCATCGAGGCGCTGGAGTTCGACGGCGAGGAGCCGCCGCGCGACGCACGACTCGCGATGCCGTCGCCGCTCGGCCGCAAAATCGACGCAGCGGAGTGATCTCTCCGGCCGCGGCCGAGCGCCAGAAAAGGTTCCACCATGACGGTCGCGCCCGAGACAGTTCCTGCCCGCCGCTCGTTCGCCGACGCGATCGCGATCTATCTCAAGCCCCGCGTGCTGATCGTGATGTTCCTCGGCTTTTCCGCCGGGCTGCCGCTGGCGCTGTCGGGCTCGACGCTGCTGGTGTGGATGCGCGAGTCGGGCGTTGACCTCGGCACCATCGGGTTGTTCGCGCTCGCCGGGACGCCCTACACGATCAAGTTCCTGTGGGCGCCGGTGGTGGACGCGCTCGATGCCCCGATCCTGTCAAAACTCCTTGGTCGCCGCCGCGGCTGGCTGGTGCTCGCCCAGCTCATGCTCATCGTCTCGATCGTGGCGCTCGGCCTGTGCGATCCGGCGACCGTGTCCTGGTACGTCGTGCTCGGCGGCGCGCTCCTGGTCGCCACCGCGTCGGCCACGCAGGACATCGTGATCGATGCGTTCCGCATCGAGAGCCTGCCGGAAAGCGAGCAGGCGGCCGGCATGGCGTCCTATGTCGCAGCCTATCGCATCGGCATGCTGGCCTCGACCGCCGGCGCCCTGTTCATGGTGAGCGGGTTCGAGGGCCTCGGCCTGTCCAAAGGCGCCGCGTGGACGGCAGGCTATGTCGCCATGGCGGCGCTCGTGCTTGTCGGCATTGCCACCACCCTGGTGGCGACCGAGCCCGAGACCTCCGCCAAGGCCGAAGCCGACCATGCGGCACATGCGCGCGAAAGTCCCGTGTTGCGGGTGGCCTATGCGGCCTACGGCGCGTTCGCGGATTTCTTGAGCCGCGACATGGCCGTGGTCGTGCTGTTGTTTGTCGTGCTGTTCAAGTTCACCGATGCGCTCGCCGGCGTCATGACGGCGCCGTTCGTCATCGACCTTGGCTTCTCGCGCAACGAATATGCCGCCATCATCAAGGGCGTGGGCCTCGCCGCCACGCTGATCGGTGGCTTCGCCGGCGGGTTCGTGGCGCGCGCCTATCCGCTGGTGACCAGTCTGTGGATCGGCGGCATCCTCCAGGCCCTAGCGAACCTTGCCTTCTCCTGGCAGGCGGTGATCGGCCACGACCTCGCGATGCTCACCTTCGCCATCGTGACGGAGAATTTCACCAGCGCCATCGGCACCGTGATCTTCGTCGCTTATCTCTCCGCACTGTGCAACAACCCGCTGCACACGGCGACACAATACGCGTTGCTCACCGCACTCGCGGCGGTCGGGCGCACCTATCTCTCGTCGGGGGCGGGATTCATCGCCGAAGCCTTCGGCTGGTTCTGGTTCTTCGCCATTTGCGCCGCCGCCGCTATTCCGAGCTTTGTGCTGCTCGCCTGGCTGCAGGCGCGCGGCCATTTCGCCGCCCTCGACACCGAGCGCCGCGCGACCTGACACCCGGCGCCAACCGGCCGCTCAGAACGGCGTGCGCTGCCGGATCGCGGCCGCCAGCGTGCCTTCGTCGAGATAATCGAGCTCGCCGCCGACCGGAACGCCGTGCGCGAGCCGCGTCACCTTCACGTCGGCATTGTGCACGAGATCAGTGATGTAGTGGGCCGTGGTCTGGCCATCGACGGTGGCATTGAGGGCGAGGACGAGCTCATGCACACCCTCGTCGTGCGCGCGGTTGACCAGTGCATCGATGGTCAGATCGTCCGGGCCGACGCCGTCGAGCGGCGACAGCGTGCCGCCGAGCACGTGGTAGCGGGCGGAAATCGCGCCGGCGCGCTCGAGCGCCCACAGGTCGGCGACATCGGCGACGACCACGATAATCGAGGGATCGCGCCGCGGATCGGTGCACACCGTGCAGGGATTTTGCGTGTCGATGTTGCCGCACACGCCGCACACCACGATCTTGTCGAGCGCGACCTGCAGCGCGGAGGCGAGCGGGCCCATCAGCGGCTCGCGCTTCTTGATGAGATGCAGCGCCGCGCGGCGCGCCGACCGCGGCCCGAGGCCGGGCAGGCGCGCGAGCAGCTGGATCAGCCGCTCGATCTCCGGTCCGGCAACGGCAGTGGGCATGAGCGATCCGTACGAAAAACAAACCGGAGCTTTTAGAGCATGATCCCGAAAAGTGGATACCGGTTTTCGGAAAAGATCATGCTCCAAGCATAAAAATAGAGCGAGATGACGATTCGAAGAAAAGTCATCTCGCTCTATTGCATGTCCTTGGGCGACATGGGGCTGCGCAGCGCCTTGATCAATTGATTGAGGCCGAACAGCGTGCGCTGGTCTTCCAGCCCCGGGCTCATTTCCTCCATCGCGGTTTCCAGGAAGGCAACGAAGCGATCGGCATCGATCACGCCCTCCTGCACTAGGAATCGGCAGGTCAGCACATGGCAGGCGAGAAAACCGGCGATCGCCGCCGACATGGCTTCCACATCGAGTTTCTTTTCCACGATTGTTCTCCGGTGCGTCCGCCGCATCAGGTCGGGCGGCGCGGTTTGGACCGCTCGTGCTCGGTCTGCGAAAAAATCAGAACAGCTTCAGGCCGGGCGGCAGCGGCAGGCCGCCAGTAAGAGTTTTCATTTTTTCCTGCATCACGGCCTCGGCCTTGCGACGGGCATCCGCGTGGGCGGCCATGAGCAGGTCCTCGACGATGTCCTTTTCCTCCGCCTTGAGCAGCGACCCGTCGATCGACACGCCCTTCATCTCGCCCTTGGCGCTGAGCTTGATGCTGACCAGGCCGCCGCCGGCCACGCCTTCGACCTCGATCTGCTCGAGCTCGGCCTGCATCTCCTGCACCTTGGCCTGCAGCTGGGCCGCCTGTTTCATCATTCCCATGAAGTCGGCCATGTCGGCTCCTGTTGGTCGGTGCGGCGCGCCCGCGCGCGGCGCTCACGCGCCGTCATCGTGATCAGCCGCCTGCCCGTGCACCCCGAAGGCGGACTCGTCGTCGGGCAGCGGCTCGGGAATGGTCTCGTCATCGCTGCCGATTTCGGCCGGCGCAGCAGCAGCTGCCGTCGCTGCATCGAGCGGACGGCGCACGTCCACGATCTCGGCGCCGGGAAACCGATTGAGCACGGCCTGCACCAGCGGATCGGCGGTGACGCCGCGCATGAGCTCGGCGCGGCGCGCCTCGGCCTGCGCCTTCAGGGTCGGGGCGCCGGCTTCCGCCGACACCGCCACCATCCAGCGCTTGCCGGTCCATTGCGACAGCTTGCGCGACAGCTCGCCGACCAGGGTGGCGGACGCGCCCGGCTCGAGCGCCACTTCGAGCTTGCCGTCTTCGAACCGCACCAGACGCACGTCGCGCTCGAGCACGGTCTTGACCACGAGGTCGCGCCGCTCGGCCGCAAGCGCGACCAGGTCCTCGAACCGCGCCACCATCAGGGGGGCCCGCGTCGGCGCGATGGCGGGCACTGCCGGCTCGGCCATGCGGGCGACGGCATTGCCCGCCGGCGGCGCCATGGCACGGGTCGCGGGCGGCAGCGGCGGCCGCGCGCCCGCCGCGCCGCTCATTGTCGGCGTGGCGCCGGCGGTGGATGTGGTGGCGGTCGGCGCCGCCGCAAAACCGTTGCCGCCGCGCGCACCGTCATCGCTCAGCGAGCGGATCACCTCGTCCGGGCTCGGCAGGTCGGCCGCGTAGGCGATGCGCACCAGCACCATCTCGGCGGCGGCGATCGGCTTGGCGGCCTCCTTCACCTCGGCGAGGCCCTTGAACAGCATCTGCCAGGTGCGCGCCAGCACGCGCATGGAGAGCGCGGCCGCAAAGGCGCGGCCGCGCGTGCGCTCGGCTTCCGCCAGCGACACGTCGTCGGCCACCAACGGCACGACCTTCACCCGCGTGACGAAATGCGTGAACTCGGCCAGATCGGCGAGCAGCACGGCGGGATCGGCGCCGCAATCATATTGCTCGCGCAAACTGGCCAGCGCACCTGCCACGTCGCCGCGCATCAGCGCATCGAACAGATCGATGATGCGCGTGCGATCGGCGAGCCCAAGCATCTGGCGCAGCTCCTCGGCGCGCACCAGCATGTTGGCGCCGGCTGCGCCGGTGCCGCCACTCGCGGCTCCGCCGCCGGCGTGGGCGACCGCCTGATCGAGCAGCGACAGGGCATCGCGCACCGAGCCCTCGGCCGCGCGCGCGATCAGCGCCAGCGCCTCGGGCTCGGCACCGATGCTTTCCTGACGGCAGATCGCATCGAGATGCCGCACCAGCGCGGCGGCTTCGATGCGGCGCAAATCGAAGCGCTGGCAGCGCGACAGCACGGTCACCGGGACTTTGCGGATCTCGGTGGTGGCGAACACGAACTTGACGTGCGGCGGCGGCTCCTCGAGCGTCTTCAGCAGCGCATTGAACGCCTGCGGCGTCAGCATGTGCACTTCGTCGAGGATATAGACCTTGTAGCGTGCCGTGACCGGCGCGTAGCGCACCGCGTCGTTGATCTGGCGGATATCGTCGACGCCGTTGTGCGACGCCGCGTCCATCTCGATCACGTCCGGGTGCCGGCTTTCCATGATGGCCTGGCAGTGGACGCCGAGCTGCGGCAGGTCGGTGGTGGGACCGGTGATGGAACCGTCGGCGAGCTCGTAGTTGAGCGCGCGGGCAAGAATGCGCGCTGTCGTCGTCTTGCCGACGCCGCGTACGCCGGTGAGAATCCACGCCTGGGGGATGCGACCGGTGGCGAACGCGTTGGTGATCGTGCGCACCATCGCGTCCTGGCCGATCAGGTCGGCAAAAGTCTGCGGCCGGTATTTGCGCGCGAACACGCGGTACGCGCCGACCGGCGTCTGATCGAAGCTGGCTCGCCGGCTGCTGTCGGGCGTTACGGCGTCGTTCATCAAGCCTCCGGCCCGCCCCGGACGCGTCCGGCGTATCGGCGATTTCCTTGCTTGAGTGGGAGGCTGACGAGCGACCCGAACCGGAGCTCGTTAGGGCTGCTTCCTTCCGGACCTGACCCGGTTGGCGAGTGGCTCGTCCACTGCCAACCTCCCGCTCTCTATATCGGGCCAACAGGGCGAGAAAGCAAGCGTGCGTCGGCGGTCATCCGCGCCGGCCTTTTCATGGCATGGAACGGTTGCCGCCGCGATGCCCGGCGCCCAAGTTGCACGCCCGTCTCGGCCGTGCCACGTTCGCCGCATCCCCTGGACAGCGGAAATGTCTCCACGTCCCGATCTCGGACCAAAGCCTGCGCTTGGCTACGCAGCCAATGCGTTGGACCGCGCCGCCGCCCGTCGCGGCGACGCGGCCTTTCTGGCCGCGTTGGAGCGGGATCGCGCCGCGCGCGCCTATGCGATCGGCGGCGAGTGGGTGGTCATGAAAAAGAACGGCGACGGCATCGACCCGCTGTTCACGCTCGATGACGCGCGCACGCTCGCCGCGCCTGCCGAGTGCGTGTTTCTCGGGCTCGTCGATGGCATCGGCCGGTTTGGCGTCGGGCTCGATGCGGCCGGTGCCGAAGCGCTCAAAGGTCGCGGCGACCTGCATGTCGGCGACCTGCGCTCCATCGCGGTGCAAGGCCTGACCACGGCGGATCACCTGGCGGCGATCGCCGAAGCCAAGGCGCTGCTGCATTGGCATGCGCGGCATCGCTTCTGCGCCAACTGCGGTCAACCCACCGCGGTGGTGCAGGCCGGGTGGCGGCGCGATTGTCCGGCCTGCCGGGCCGAGCATTTCCCGCGTACCGATCCGGTGGTGATCATGCTGGCGATCTCGGGCGATCACTGCCTGCTCGGTCGCCAAGCGCGATTTTTGCCAGGGATGTGGTCGTGCCTGGCCGGCTTCGTGGAGCCGGGCGAGTCGATCGAGCAGGCGGTGCGGCGCGAGACGTTTGAGGAGGCCGGCATCGCGTGCGGCCGCGTGGCCTATTTCGCCTCGCAGCCGTGGCCGTTCCCGATGTCGCTGATGATCGGCTGCCACGCCGAAGCTTTGTCGACGGACCTCACGGTCGACCGCAGTGAGCTCGAAGACGCGCGCTGGTTCGATCGCGAAGAGGTCGCCATGATGTTGCTGCGCCGGCACGCCGGCGGCCTCATGACGCCGCCGCCGGTCGCCATCGCCCACCATATCATCCGCGCCTGGGTCGAAGACCCGGGACAAACGTGACGCAGTCCGTGGCCCGCGTTCTGTGCGCCGGAATGGCGGTGCTCGACGAGGTGTTCCGGGTCGAGCGCTTTCCCACGGCAGATGCCAAGACGCAGGCCAGCGCCTTCGTGTCGGTGATCGGCGGCTGTGCTGCCAATGCGGCCATCGCCATCAGCCGGCTGGGCGGACGCGCCGAGCTGGTGGCCGCGCTCGGCGGCCCGCCGGCCGACATGATCGGCGACCGCATCCTGGCCGGCCTCGCCCAGGAAGGCGTGACGTCGCGCGCTGTGCGCGTTCCCGGCGCGACGTCCGCAGTCTCCAGCGTGGTGGTCGATGCGGCGGGCGACCGCATGATCACCACGCATTGCGACGAAAAGCTGTTTGGCGCCACGGTCGCGGATGCGGCGGCTCTGGTCGCCGGTGCCGATGCGCTGCTGGTGGACAATTGGTTGCCGGATGTGGTCGTGCCGATCTGTGCGGCCGCGCGCCAGCGCGGGACTCCAGTCGTTGTCGATGGCGACGGGCCGATGCATGAGGCGAGCGAGCTGGTGAAGCTCGCCACCCATCTCGTGTTCGCGGCCGAAGCGTTGCGCGCCACCACCGGTGTCGACGACCTCGGCGCGGCGCTGATGCGTATCGGCGCCTGCACGGAAAGTTTCGTTGCCGTGACGGATGGTGCCAACGATATTCTGTGGCGCGATGGTGACGCGGTGCGCCGCATGCCGGTGTTTGCCGTCACGGTGGAAGACACGCTTGCCGCCGGCGACGTGTTTCACGGCGCCTTTGCGCTGGCGCTGGCGGAAGGGGCGCCGGAGATCGCGGCGCTGCGCTTCGCCGCCGCCAGCGCGGCGCTCAAGTGCACCCGCTGGGGCGGCGGCTCGAGTGCGCCGCGGCGCGACGAGGTGGAAGTGCTGCTGGCCTCCATGCACCGCTCGTTGCCCGGATGAGCGAAGCGGGCCTTTGCCCGCCATCGGGTTTAGATGCAGGCCGCATCACGTATGTCTCGAATAGAATTTATTATCTCGAGATGCAGCATTCCAAGCTCAAAAAAGAAACTTCTTCTATAAAGAAGTAAACTTGGGTAAGATGCATCACTCGCCAGGGGTAACCAAGCATGGACGCCATCGACCGTAAAATCCTTGCCGTGCTGCAGGAGGACGCCTCGTTGTCGGTTGCCGAGATCGGCAACCGGGTCGGCCTGTCCTCGACCCCATGCTGGAAGCGCATCCAACGGCTCGAGACCGAGGGGGTGATCCAGCGGCGGGTGGCGCTGGTGGATCAGGACAAGATCGGTCTGGGCGTCACGGTCTTCGTGTCGATCGAGACCGGCGACCATTCACGCGACTGGCTCGCCAACTTCGCCGACACCGTGGGCGCCATGCCGGAGGTGATGGAGTTCTACCGGATGGCGGGCGACGTGGATTACATGCTGCGCGTGGTGGTACCCGACATCGCCGGGTACGACGCGTTCTACAAACGCCTGATCGCCGCGGTGCCGCTCAAGAACGTCACCTCGCGGTTCGCCATGGAGAAGATCAAGGCGACGACAGTGCTGCCGATTCCGCCGGCGCCGGCGCGCCCCTGAGCGTCGGCGTCAGAAGCCGCTCTTGGAGATGCTTGCCGACTGCCGCGGGCTCATGAAGCTCTGCTCCTTGAACGTCAGCGGGCCGATGATCGGCTTGGCGAAGACCGGCACGTAGGCGTATTGGGTCTCGCCCCAGATCAGATAGATGGGCTGCGCCTTCGGGTCCACGGGCGGGATGAGGTCCGGCGGAATGACCGTCGTCACCGTGCTGCCCGCGATGCGCGCCGTGGCGCCCGGTCCCGCATAGCTCCAGTCGATGGTGGCTTTGCCGGTCGCCACGTCGATCTTGACCTGCGACACGACGGTCTTGAGCGGGGCGGTCGGATAGGGTTCGGTCACCGTCTGGGCGGCCTTCACGAGATTGTCGATTTCGGCCTTGGTGATCGTGTTGAGCTGTTGCGACACGAGGTCGGCAACCGTTCGTGCCGACAGCATGACCTTGCGGTCGATGGCGACGCCCTGCGAGATCTCGACCACGCCGAAGTACAACGCAATCATCAGCGGCGCCAGCATGGCGAACTCGATCGCCGAGACGCCGCGTTGATCGCGCTTGAGCTGCCGCAGCCGGCGCCGCACCAGCGCTCGCATGAACCGCATGCTCAACATGCCGGAGCTCCATAGGGCTCGTTGCGGAAGGCCGCAGTCGCCATCAGCAGACGCTTGCCCGGCCCGACGTCGGATAGATTGAATCCGAGCGTGGCGTAGACCGGCCACACGTACATGACGCGCACCACGATGACGCAGCCAGGCCCGCCACCATCGTAGGCGTCCGGCGGGTATTTTCCGGTGACCGGATCGGGCCTCGGCTTCGGCGGCAAATCTCCGAACGTCTTTTGCAGATTCTGCACCTGAACCATGATATTGGCGGTGCAGTTGCTGGCATTTCCAAACAGCCCATGCAGGCGTTGGCAAACCTGGCCCTTGAACGCCGTTGCGTCGAAGCCGATGGCTTGTCCGGTCAGGATGAGGCGGGCGGCGTCCGCTGTCGCCGTCTCCAGCGTCTGCCCGGCGAAGAATACGAGGCCCAGTTCGGAGATGGCGAACAAGAGGCCGAGAAAGGGCGCCGCCACCATGCCAAACTCGACCGCCGCGACGCCGTCCTGGTTACGTACCAGGCGGCGAAATGACGTGTGTCGCAGGAGCCGTTCCGCTCCGCGCGCGACCTTGATCTTGCAATGCCTGAGCATGGCCGAGAAGCTCCGGATTGTTCGGGCGTCGACGCAGTCGATCCGATAAATTGCTTAGCAGACGACCGTTTGCGGAGAGTTGCGGCAATCGTGACGAACCGCGGAATGGTGGTGAGAGTCCGCTAACCATGGCGGCGAGATGGCGATGCGTGGTGTCGCGTCGACACGTTCCAATGACGTCGCGCGCACGTGCCGCTCGCGAGAGGGCAAGCCGTGCTGCGCCCCATTTCAGCGCCACGACCGTGCTTCTATATGTTCTATACGGAAGTGCTCGCGCGCGATCGCCCGAAACTGTCCGCATGTCGAACATGGCTGCCGCTGCGTGCGCAGCATAAAGCCTCATTAACCAAGTCCGAAATCCCTTTGAACGTTGAAGATGTCGGCAGACAAATTAACTCTGATGCAACGGGTCCGCTCCTAGTCTGCGTGCACGATCGGGGCAAGCCGGAGAACAACGGCCCACCTGCTCGTGCTCAGACAGTCACGCGTGCATCAAGGAGCCATCTATGAAGACCCTTACGAAGTTCATGAAGGACGAGTCCGGCGCGACCGCCATCGAGTATGGCCTGATTGCTGCCGGCATTGCGGTTGCGATCATCGTCGTCGTTCGCGGCGTCGGCACCAACCTCAACAAGACCTTCCAGGCCGTCAAGGACAATCTGCAGTAAGCTGCGCCCTCTGGCGTCTGCAAAGGCTCGGGCTCAACGCCCGAGCCTTTTTGTTTGCGCGGCGCGCGACACGCGTAAACAAATCGAAAAGCTGAACGAACCCTCTCACGTCTTTTTTAGAAATGTTGCGTAGGAAGGGACAAGCGCCCGATTTCGCGGCGCCACTACGGAGGATGTCTGAATGTCTGCGTTGAAGCGTTTCCTCAAGGATGAGAACGGCGCAACGGCCATCGAGTACGGCCTGATTGCGGCCGGCATCGCGGTTGCGATCATCGTCGTCGTGCGCGGGGTAGGCACCAACCTCAATGCGACCTTCCAGTCGGTCAAGGACAATCTGCAGTAAGCAGTTGACCTCTTGCTCCTGTCGCCCGGCACGCGGCGTGGGCGACGGAGCAACCAATCCGGAACGCAGGGGACGCGTTCGCATACGGAATCGCAGCTCGCGACATCGGGGCGGTGGATGTTGGTGATCGATACGGTCCGGTTGTTGTTGTTTCCGGCCATGATGGCGTTCGCGGCGTCGAGCGACCTTCTGACCATGACGATCTCCAACCGGGTTTCCCTCATTCTCCTCGCCGGATTTTTCGTGCTTGCCGGCTTGACCGGCATGCCGGCCGAGACGCTCGGCATTCACCTCGGGGCTGCCCTCCTGGTATTCGCCGCGACGTTCGTCATGTTCGCCTGCGGCTGGATCGGCGGAGGCGACGCCAAGCTCGCCGCCGCCACGGCGCTGTGGCTCGGCTTCGATCAGCTGCTGACCTATTTCGTGTGGGCGTCGCTGTTCGGCGGCGCGCTGACCTATCTGATCATCCGATTTCGCGCGCTGCCGCTGCCGAGCTACCTGTCGCGGCAGGAATGGGCGTGGCGGCTGCACCGCCTGGATGCCGGCGTGCCCTACGGCATCGCGCTGGCCGCGGCGGCCCTCATGGTCTACCCCGAATCGGCGTGGATGACTTTCGCCAGCCCGTGATGGATGGGGCCGTCCGAACGGTCCATTCACTGATAATTGCTCATTAACTCGCTTTGGATACGCCTCATTAACCATGGATTGACGTTTCGCTGGTGAAATCACTCGCGAAGGCCAGGTCCGGCCTGAACGTGATTCCGGAAGTGAAGCGTATGAAAACCGCGCAAATCGTCGTTCTGGGCGTGGCCTTGGGTGCGGCAGGAATTGCCGCCTACCTGATGGCAGGTTCGGAACCGCCGCCCCCGCCGCCGCCGCAACCGGTCGCCGCCCCGATCGACGTCGTCGAGATCCTGGTGGCCAAGGCCGACATCAACATGGGCCAGGTCGTGTCTGCCAATGAGATGCACTGGCAGGCCTGGCCGACGGCCGCTGCCAACCAGAATTTCGTCCGCAAGAGCGATCGGCCGGACGCGATCCAGCAGCTATCCGGCGCCATCGCGCGTTCGCCGATGGTGCTCGGCGAGCCGATTCGCGAGGCCAAGCTGATCAAGGCCAACGGCTCCGGCTTCATGGCCGCCATCCTGCCGTCCGGCATGCGCGCCATTTCGACGGAGATCTCTCCCGAGACCGGCGCTGGCGGCTTCATCCTGCCCAACGACCATGTCGACGTCATTCTCAGCCGCCGTGACAAGGAGGCCGAGAAGGCCTCCGGCGTCGATGTGCACACCAGCGAGACGATCCTGTCCAACGTGCGCGTGCTCGCCATCGACCAGACGGTGGAAGAGAAGAATGGCCAGCGCGTGGTCGTCGGTAAGACCGCCACGCTCGAGCTCAGCCCGCGTCAGGCCGAGCAGCTCGCACTGTCGCGCCAGCTCGGCACGCTCACGCTCGCGCTGCGCAGCCTGATCGATGCCAGTGCGCCGCCGGAGGCCGACGATGGCAAGCGCAAACGCCGCGCCGGCGCCATCGAGCGCTTCGGCCAAACCGTAATCATTTCGCCGTAACAAGGAAGCGCATCATGGCGAGGAAGTTGATGGTCCGCCAGGTCCTGTTCGCAGTCGTCATGGCGCTTGCCAGCTTGGGCGTCGCCGTTCCGGCCGTGCCGGCGGAATCGGACGCACAGGCGCCGGTGATTTCCGGCACCGACGGCAGCATGAAGTTCATCCCGCTGGGCAAGGGCAAATCGGTCGTCATCGATCTGCCGCGCGACGCCAAGGACGTGCTGGTGGCGAACACGCAGGTCGCCAACGCCGTCGTGCGCTCGGCCCGGCGCGCCTACCTGATCGGTGTGGAGGTCGGCCAGACCAACGTGTTCTTCTTCGACGGCAACGGCCAACAGGTCGCCGCCTTCGACATCGCGGTGACGCGCGACCTCAACGGCGTGCGCGCCGCTTTCAAGCAGATGCTGCCGCAGGCCGACATCAAGATCGAGGGGGTGGCCGACGGCGTGATGCTCAGCGGCAGCGTGTCGAATCCGGGCGACTCGCAGCAGGCCTTCGACATCGCCAGCCGCCTGGTGGGCGACGGCAAGGTCGTCAACGGGCTGGTCATTCGCGGCCGCGACCAGGTCATGCTCAGGGTCACGGTTGCCGAAGTACAGCGCGACGTCGTCAAGCAGCTCGGCATCGATATCAGCGGCAGCGTCAACTACGGCACCGCCGTGGTCGATTTCAACAATGTCAATCCGTTCGGCGTGACCGGTACGCCGCTCAGCAACAGCTTCGTCCACACGGCGGGAGCGATCAATCCGAGGACTGGCTTGCCCCGCGTGGAAGCCGTCATTCGCGCCATGGAGCGGGCCGGCGTGCTGCGCACGCTGGCCGAGCCCAACCTCACCGCCATCTCGGGCGAGAGCGCCACCTTCCTGGCGGGCGGCGAGTTCCCAATCCTGGCTGGCTTCAACCGCGATCCCACCACCGGGCTCGTGACCCAGTCGATCGCTTACAAGAAATTCGGCGTCAGCCTGAATTTCACACCCGTGGTTCTGACCGAGGGACGCATCAGCCTCAAGGTGAGCACCGAGGTGTCGGAGCTTTCGAACGAGGGTGCCCTCACCCTCATCACGGGCGGCGTTCTGCCCTCGATCAAGACCCGCCGCGCTGACACCACCCTGGAGATTCCGTCCGGCGGCTCGATGGCCATGGCCGGCATGATCCAGGAGCAGACCAAGCAATCGATGCAGGGCCTGCCCGGTCTGATGCAGCTCCCCGTGCTCGGCACCCTGTTCAAGAGCCGCGAGTTCGTCAATCGGCAGACCGAGCTGGTGGTGATCGTGACGCCCTTCGTGGTGCGCGCCGTGGCGCGCAAGGAACTCTCGCGGCCCGACGACGGCTTCGTCGACGCCACCGATCCGGCGGCGGTGCTGCTCGGCCGCTTCAATCGCATCTACGGCGTTGCCGGCAAGCGCGAGCCGGGACCCGGCTACCGCGGCGATTACGGCTTCATTCTCGACTGACGGTCGCAACAAGGACAAGACAGATGACCAAGTTCACTCTTCCGATCATGCGGCCGAGCCGGCGGCGCCCGATGGCGGTCCGAGCTTTGCTTCTCCTTGGCGCCGGCGTGGTTCTCGCCGCGTGCCAGCACGACCGCCAGGAGGTCACCACCGGCATCGCCGACACGGCGCCGGTCGACTATCGGCAGCGTCATCCGATCGCCATCAAGGATGCCGAGCGCACGGTCGAGCTGTTCATTGGACGCTCCCGCGGCGGCCTGTCGCCGGCGCAGCGCGCCGACGTCGCCGCCTTCGCCCATGCGTGGCGCCGCGAAGCGACCGGCGGGATCATCGTCGATGTCCCGGCCGGCACGGAAAACGCCCACGCGGCGCATGAGGCGCTCAGCGACGTGCGCTCGATCCTGGCAGCCTCCGGCGTTCCTGAGGGCGCCATCGCCAGCCGGCCGTATCGGCCGGCCGATCCGCGCGTCATGGCGACGCTCAAGCTCAACTACCCGAAGATGACGGCATCCGCCGGCCCGTGCGGACTGTGGCCGAACGACATCGGCCCGGCCGCCGGCCGCATCTACACCGAAAACAGCAGCTACTGGAATTTCGGCTGTGCCGATCAGCGCAACCTGGCCGCCATGGTGGACAACCCGGCCGACTTGGTGCAGCCGCGCGGCGAGACGCCGTCTCATGCCGGCCGCCGCTCGGTGGTGCTCGACAAGTACCGCAAAGGTGAGTCAACCGCCGGGGCCGCCGAAACCAAAGCCAAAGTAAGTGACATGCAATGATCAGATTCAATCAGCCCACTGGCGCGGCGGAGACCGCCGCCACCGAGAGCGCCCGGGAAGAGCACATCGCTCCGGTCCCGCGCATTTCGATCCAGGCCTTCTGCGAGTCGGCCGAGACCGCCGCCGTCATGCAGGCCTCGGGCGAGGACCGCCGGCTGGCCAAAGCCCATCTCAAGGTGCAGACCGGCGGCGTTGCCGCCGCGGTCGAGGCCTATCGCGCCGCGCCGACGCCCAACGTCATCATCCTGGAGACGCTCGGCCGTGGTGACGACCTGCTGGCCGGCCTGGATACGCTCGCCGACGTATGTGACGCCGGAACCCGCGTCGTCGTCATCGGCAAACTCAACGACATCGTGCTCTACCGCGAGCTCGTTCGGCGCGGCGTGAGCGACTACATCATGGCGCCGATCGCGGCGCTCGACGTGATCCGCGCGGTATCCGGCCTGTTTTCCGCCCCCGACGCCAAGCCGGTCGGCCGCACCGTGGCGGTCGTTGGCGCCAAGGGCGGCGTCGGCGCCTCGACGGTTGCGCACAACGTCGCCTGGGCGATCGCCCGCGACCTCACGCTCGACTGCGTCGTGGCCGATCTCGATCTGCCCTTCGGGACCGCCGGCCTCGACTACAACCAGGATCCGCCGCAGGGCATCGCCGACGCGGTGTTCTCGCCGGAGCGCATCGATGCCGGCCTGATCGATCGGCTGTTGTCGAAGTGCACCGACCATCTCAGCCTGCTGGCCGCGCCGGCGACGCTCGAGCGCCTCTATGACTTCGGCGGCGAGGCGTTCGACACCACCCTCGACGTTCTGCGGACGTCCGTGCCGTGCATCGTCCTCGACGTGCCGCATATATGGACCGCATGGGCAAAACGCGCACTGGTCGGCGCCGACGAGATTCTCGTCGTTGCCGCGCCCGATCTCGCCAACCTGCGCAATGCCAAGAACCTGATCGATGTGTTGCGCAGCGCGCGGCCCAACGACCGCCACCCGCACTACTGTCTCAATCAGGTTGGCGTGCCGAAGCGGCCCGAGCTCAAGCCCGCCGACTTCGCCAAGGCGCTGGAAGCCGAACCGGCGGCGGTCATTCCGTTCGAGCCGCAATTGTTCGGCACGGCCGCCAATAACGGCCAGATGATCGCCGAGATGGCCGCGAGCCATCGCGCGGCGGAAACGTTCCGCCAAATGGCACAGCTGTTGACCGGCCGCGTCGAGGCGAAACGGACGCGGGCCGGCCTGTTGAGCCCGTTCATCGAGAAACTCAAGCGCCGCGCTTAAAGCGCGGTTGGAGACAGCGGCGGTGTTTGGCAAGCGTTCCTCTCTCGGACCCGACAATGCGCGGCCGGCTGCCGGCCCGGCGCCGGCTGCGGTCATGCCGTCGCCCCCGCCGGCACCTGCACCAGCCGATCTGCCGCGCGAGACGAGCCGGCCGGCGCCGGCGGCCACGGTTGCGTCTCCGCCGCTGAGCCCGGCGGCGCCGGTCGCGGAATCGCGCCGTTCCGACGCCTATTACGAGGTGAAGGGCACCATCTTCGGCGCCCTCATCGAAGCGATCGATCTGTCGCAGCTCGCGCGCCTGGAAGCCGATTCGGCGCGCGAGGAAATCCGCGACATCGTCAACGAGATCATCGCGATCAAGAACATCGTGATGTCGATCTCGGAGCAGGAGGAACTGCTCGACGACATCTGCAACGACGTTCTCGGCTACGGCCCGCTCGAGCCGCTGCTCGCGCGCGACGACATCGCCGACATCATGGTCAACGGCGCCGAGACGGTGTTCATCGAAGTCGCCGGCAAGATTCAGAAGACCAGCATCCGCTTCCGCGACAACCAGCAGCTCCTCAACATCTGTCAGCGCATCGTCAGCCAGATCGGACGCCGCGTCGACGAATCGTCGCCGATCTGCGACGCGCGCCTGCCCGACGGCTCGCGCGTCAACGCCATCGTGCCGCCGCTGTCCATCGACGGGCCGGCGTTGACCATTCGTAAGTTCAAGAAGGACAAGCTCACGCTCGAGCAGCTGGTCAGGTTCGGCTCGATCACGCCCGAGGGCGCCGAGGTGCTCAAGGTGATCGGCCGCTCGCGCGTCAACACGCTGATCTCCGGCGGCACGGGCTCGGGCAAGACGACGCTGCTCAACTGCCTCACCCTCTACATCGACCACGACGAGCGCATCATCACCTGCGAGGACGCCGCCGAGCTGCAGCTCCAGCAGCCGCACGTGGTGCGCCTGGAGACGCGGCCTCCCAACCTGGAAGGCGAAGGCCAGGTCACTATGCGCGATCTCGTGCGCAACTGTCTGCGTATGCGCCCCGAACGCATCATCGTCGGCGAGGTGCGCGGCCCCGAGGCCTTCGACCTGCTGCAGGCGATGAACACGGGCCACGACGGCTCGATGGGCACGCTGCACGCCAACAACCCGCGCGAAGCGCTGTCGCGTCTCGAATCGATGATCACCATGGGCGGCTACTCGCTGCCGTCGAAGACCATTCGCGAGATGATCTGCGCCTCGGTCGACGTCATCGTGCAGGCGGCGCGCCTGCGCGACGGCTCGCGCCGCATCACCCATGTCACCGAAGTGATGGGGATGGAAGGCGACGTCATCATCACCCAAGACGTGTTCATCTACGAGATGCTCGGCGAGGACGCGCAGGGACGGCTGATCGGGCGTCACCGCTCGACCGGCATCGGCCGGCCGAAGTTCTGGGACCGCGCCCGCTACTACGGCGAAGAGCGGCGGCTCGCCGCGGCGCTCGACGCCGCCGAAGCTCCCGCCGATTCGGCTCGCTGATCGAGGCTCACGATGAATACGCAAATGCTCGCCATGGCGTTCCTGATTGCCGTTTCGGCCGGCGGCGTGGCGTGGGTGTTCATCTATCCGACTCTGTCGGGCGAGCGGAAAGCGGAAAAGCGCGTGGCCAGCGTCGCCCGCTCGGACGCGCCCACCGCGCGGGCGTCGCAGCAGCGGGCGGCGCAACGTTCCAAGCGCGACCAGGTGGAGGAAAGCCTCAAGGAGCTCGAACTGCGGCAGAGCAAGGCGAAGAGCCTGCCGCTGTCGATGCGCATCAACCAGGCGGGGCTGAGCTGGTCGAAGCAGCAGTTCTGGATGATCAGCGCCGCGCTCGGCTTGGCCGCGTGCGCCGGCGCGTTCTTCGGCGGCCTCGGTCCGCTGCCGGCACTCGGCTTCGGCTTCGCGGCCGGGTTCGGCGTGCCGCGCTGGCTGCTGGCCTTTCTGCGCAAGCGCCGCGAGAACAAGTTTCTCGCGGCCTTCCCCGATGCCGTCGACGTCATCGTGCGCGGCATCAAGGCCGGCCTGCCGCTGCTCGAAAGCATCAGGATCGTCACCAACGATGCGCCGGAGCCGGTCAAGAGCGAATTCCGCTCCATCATCGAGACGCAGACCATCGGCATTCCGGTGGGCGAGGCCTGCGCCAAGCTCTATGAGCGCATCGCGCTGCCGGAATGCAACTTCTTCGGCATCGTGATCAGCATCCAGCAGAAATCGGGCGGCAATCTCTCCGAAGCGCTCGGCAACCTCTCCCGCGTGCTGCGCGAGCGCAAGAAGATGAAGCAGAAGATTCAGGCGATGTCGATGGAGGCCAAGGCCTCGGCCAGCATCATCGGCGCGCTGCCGCCTTCCGTGATGGGGCTCGTGTATCTGACCGCGCCCGACTACATCGAGCTCTTGTGGACCCATCCGACCGGCCGCCTGCTGCTTGCGAGCTGCGCCGTCTGGATGCTGATCGGCGTCCTGGTGATGCGCAAGATGATCAATTTCGATTTCTGAGCCCGCCATGATCGACCTCCTCATTGACAAGCTGCACGATCCCCGGTTCATGGCGATGCTGTTTGCCGCAGTGGCGGCATTCGCCACCGTGCTCACGCTGGCCATGCCGCTGGTTGCCGGCGACAATCTCGAAAAGCGGATGAAGACGGTCGCGATCGAGCGCGAGAAGATCCGGCAGCGCGAGCGTGAACGCTTGGCCCGCGGCGAGAAGGTTGCGCTGCGCACGTCGCCCAAGCAGTACATGAAAACCGTGGTCGAGCGCTTCAACCTGGCCAAGTGGGTCGGCCAGGAGGAGGCGCGCATGCTGCTCGTTCAGGCCGGCTATCGCGGCCAGGGCCCCTATGTGGCGTTCCTGTTCTTCCGCATGGTCACGCCGATCGTCGCGCTTGCGCTCACCGCGCTCTACGTCTTCGTCGGCGATCTCAATCAGCCGCCGCTGGTCAAGATGCTGATCTGTCTGGGCGCGGCTTTCGCCGGCATGCAGGCACCGAAATTTTTCATCAAGAACCAGATCCAGCGCCGCCAGGTCTCGATCAAGCGCGCCTTTCCGGACGCGCTCGATCTGTTGTTGATCTGCGTCGAGTCCGGCATGTCGATCGAAGCGGCGTTTCGCCGCGTCAGCGGCGAAATCGGGTCGCAGTCGGTGGCGCTCGCGGAAGAATTCACGCTGACCACGGCCGAGCTCTCCTATCTGCAGGAGCGCCGCATGGCCTATGAGAACCTGGCCAAGCGCACCGACCTCGAAGGCGTCAAGTCGGTATGTATGGCGCTACAACAGGCCGAGCGCTACGGCACGCCACTCGGTCATGCCCTGCGCGTCATGGCGCAGGAGAACCGCGACATGCGCATGTCAGAGGCCGAGAAGAAGGCGGCCGCGCTGCCGCCCAAGCTGACCGTGCCGATGATCCTGTTCTTCCTGCCGGTGCTGTTCGTGGTCATTCTGGGCCCGGCGGCGATCCGCGTCATGGCGATGAACTAGCCCCCTGGCCAATGGCGAATAGCGAATAGCGAATAGCGAATAGCGAATAGCGAATAGCGAATAGCGAATAGCGCCCTGCCTTTCTTTTCCGCCGCCTGCCACGCATTTGCGCCGTTTTCGCGGCCTGATCCCGATACCTATTCGCCGTTCGCCATTCACTATTCGCCAAGTTTCAAATCCGCGTGATGGCGCGGTCCTGGGTTCCGCCCAAGAATCTTTCGCGATAGGCTCGCGCGGGGCGGCAGGAGGGAGCCTGCCGGGCACCTCATTCCTTTTCAATTCATGCTCCTGACCGGGAGGGACTCGCATGTTCGAGGTTTCACGTCGCGATCTCGTGCTCAGCGCCGCCGGCGCCTATGCGGCGTTCGGACTGACCAAGCCGATCGCCTTCATCGGTGCCGCCGAGGCGCAACAGGCGGCGACGCCGGGCTTCCGCAAATACAAGGTCGGCGACATTGAGGTCATCTCACTTTACGACGGCGTGTGGGAGAAGCCGCACGACGAGAATTTCATCAAAGGCGCCAATGTCGAGGAGACCAAGACGGCGCTCCGGGCCGGCGGGCTCACCGACGCGTTCGTGCCGATTCCCTTCACGATCCTGGCGGTCAAGACCGGTGGCCGCCTGGTGCTCATCGACTCCGGCACGGGCGGCGGACAGGCCGGCGGTCCCAAGGCAGGTCAGCTGGGACAGAACATGGCGGCGGCCGGGCTCGACCCCAAGGACGTGAAGACCATCGTGATCTCGCACTTCCACGGCGATCACATCTTCGGCCTGATGGCCAAGGACACCAATGCCCAGACATTCCCGGAAGCCGAGATCATCGTTCCGGCCGCCGAGGTGAAATGGTGGACACAGCCGATCGACTCGATCCCGCAGCCGCGGCGCGGCAATGCGCAGCGCGTGCAGGCCACATTGCCCAACTGGAAGAATGTCAAGGTGGTGGATGGCGAGGCCGATCTGGTGCCCGGCATCCGCGCCATTCCGACGTTCGGCCATACCCAGGGCCACACGTCCCACATCATCAGTTCGGGCGGCAAGCAGCTCATCGCCACCGCCGACGCCACCAACATCCAGGCGCTGTTCGTCAAGAACCCGACCTGGCAGGCGGCGTTCGACCACGTGCCCGATCTGGCGGTGGAGACGCGTAAAAAATTGTTCGACCGCGCCATCGCCGACAAGGCCATGGTGGCCGGCTATCACTGGGGCCTGCCGAACGTCGGCACGATCGCCAAGGACGGCAACGGCTACGCGTTCACGCCGAATGCCGGTGATGCCGCCTAGAAAAGCGAATGGCGAATAGGGATTAGCGAGTAGGGAGGAGCGTGCAGCGAAAGCGGGACCACAAAGGTCTATTCGCTATTCGCGATTTCGCTACTCGCTACCCCGGCCGGGTGAGCTTTTTCCAGCTGTTCGGTTGCGCCAGCATCTGCCGCAGATAGGCCACGTTGGCGGCGGCCTCCTCGGGCGGCAGGTCGGCGCGGGCGATCTTTTCGGCCTCGTCGAAGCGGCCCTGCAGCCCGACCACCAGGGCGAGATTCTGCCGTACCCGCCGGTCGGCGCCCGTGCGATCGACGGCGCGGCGCAACGTCTCCTCGGCGCGCGGCAGGTCCTTGGCCAAGGCGTAGGACAGGCCCAGGTTCGACAGCACGGACGGCTCGTCCGGCGCGAGCCTGAGCGCGCTCTCGTAATATTGCCGCGCTTCCTCCGGTCGTCCCATCTGATCGAGGACGGTGCCCTGCACCGAGAGAATGCGCCAGTCCGGCTGGTCGGGCGAGTGCGCGCGATTGAGCACCTCGAGGGCCTGCGGGTAATTGCCGGCATCGGCCAGCGCACGCCCATAGGCGCCGAGCACGACGCGGTTCTTCGGGTTCAGCATCGAGGCCTGTTCGAGCACGGCCACCGCCTGACTGCGCTGGCCGATGTGGCGCAGCGCCAGCGCATAGCGCATTGCCGCCTCGGTATCCTGGTTGTTGGCACGGTAGCGCTCGCCAAAAGTCTCGACATCCCGGCGCCACTCGGCGTTCGACCGCGGACCGGTCGGCAGGGCAATCGAGCCGGTTGTGTCGCTCGAGCTCGTCGTTTTGCAGCCCGCGCCTGCTGCCGCCACGACGACGGCCAACGTAAGCGAGGCGAGCAGGCGCATTGTTCGGGCTGGACGCATGCGTTCACTCCGCCGGGCCGGGCTGGACTCGGCTACCCTTCAGCAATAGGGCGTTAACCCTAACGGCCGGTTAATCGGCATAAGAACGCCATGGGGCGAATAGCGAATAGCGAATAGCAGGGGCCTTGTGGCTTCTGTTCCCCATTCGCTATTCGCTGCGCGCTATTCGCCTGTTCGCTCCTGCAAGGCCGCCCCATGCATCCCGCTTTCGTTGCCCGCGGCGAAGCCGCGCAGCCGGTTCCGATCTGGTTCGTCACCGTCGCGACCGAGGCCAAGCTCCGCGACCAGCTCGATCCGCCGGCGCGCGCCTATGCGGCTGCGGCCGGCTTCGAGGCGCAGCCCGGTCGCCACTTGCTGCTGCCCGGAGCCGATGCGTTGTCTGGCGTGCTGTTCGCCCTGGAGCCGGCCGACAAGCCGACGAAGGATCTGTTTGCACCCGGACGTCTGCCCGGACTGCTGCCGGCCGGAACGTATCGCTTCGCCAATGCGGCCCACGACCAGCGCCTGGCGGCGCTCGCCTTCGCATTCGGCACCTATCGCTTCGGCCGCTACCGCAAGCAGGAGGACAAGGCGGTCAGGCTCGAGCTTCCCGACGGCATCGACGGCGCCGATCTGACGCGCATCACCGAGGGCGTGACGCTCGCCCGCGATCTGATCAACACGCCGGCCAACGATCTCGGTCCGGCCGAGCTGGAGGAGGCGGTGCGCACGCTCGCCGCGCGGCACGGCGCAACCATCCGCTCGATTGTGGGCGACGATCTCGTGGCCGAGAATTTTCCGTTGATCCATGCGGTCGGCCGTGCAGCCGCGCGGCCGCCGCGCCTGGTCGATTTCACCTGGGGACGGCCCAACGATGCGAAGATCACGCTCGTGGGCAAGGGCGTGTGCTTCGATACCGGCGGCCTCGACATCAAGCCGGAAAGCGCCATGCTGATCATGAAGAAGGACATGGGCGGCGCCGCCTGCGTGCTGGCCCTGGCGCACATGATCATGGATCGCGGCTTGCGCGTGCGCCTGCGCGTCCTCATTCCGACGGTGGAGAACGCCATCGCGGGCAATGCTTTCCGCCCGCTCGATGTGTACCGCTCGCGCCAGGGCCTCACCGTCGAGATCGGCAACACCGATGCGGAGGGCCGCCTGATCCTCGCCGACGCGCTCGCGCTGGCCGACGAGGAGGCGCCGGAGCTCGTGGTCGACATGGCGACGCTGACCGGCGCTGCGCGCGTGGCGCTCGGCCCCGAGCTGCCGCCGTTCTACACCGACGACGACGCGCTGGCCGCCGATCTCGCCCGCTGCGCTGCCGCCGAGAACGATCCTTTGTGGCGCATGCCGCTGTGGCGCTCGTATGAATCCATGCTGGAATCGAAGACGGCCGACATCAACAATGTGTCGTCGGGCAGTCAAGGTGGCTCGATCACGGCCGCTTTGTTTCTCAGCCGCTTCGTCAGCCGGGCGACAGCATGGCTTCACCTTGACGTCTATGGCTGGACGCCATCGGCCAAGTCCGCCCGGCCGGAGGGCGGCGAATGCCAAGCGGCGCGCGCCCTCTACGCGCTGCTCAAGGAGCGATACGGCGGCTGACTTGGCTCGGCGACAATTCCCGCGCGCTCATGCGACCGCTCCGGCACGTCGCGTTGCGCGATGGCGTGCGACGGTTCCGGGGCGCCGTTGGACAGCCGGAACTCGGCCCTGACCTCACATCCCTTTGGCGAGCCAGGCTCCCGGGTGAGCGAGCCGTTCAGCTGCTGCACCAGCATGCGCACCAAGCGGGAACCAAGGCCCTCTTGCACCCGTTCCGGGCACCCCCTGCCGTTGTCGCGCACCGTGAGCGTCAGACGTCCATCCTCCGTGCGACGCAAAGTGATCACGATCAAACCTTCCTGCCCCTCCGGAAATGCGTACTTGAACGCGTTGGTCACCAGCTCATTGACGATGAGACCGATCGGCACGGCGCTCGTGGTTGGCAGCCTGAACGCGTCCGCTTCGATGCGGATGGCGACGGGCCTCACGCCCCGCACGGATTCGACGAGATTGTTGCACAGGCCTTCCAGATATTCGCGCATCTCCACCGTTTCGCTTTCGCGGCCCTTTTGCAGGTGGTCGTGCGCCTTGGCGATCACGCGAATGCGGTTGATCGCAGCTTCGAGTGCCTGTTGCAGCGCCTGGTCCTGATGGGAGCGCGCCTGCAGCGTGAGCACCGACATGATGATGTGCAAATTGTTCCTGATGCGATGCCCGAGTTCCTCGAGCAGCAGAGTGGCCTGCGCCTCGGCATCGCTGACATGCCTGAGGGCGCCGCGCAGGGCGTGGTTCACCGCCGAAATGCCCAGGCACAGCAACACGAAGACGGTCAAGGACGGCAGGTAGCTCACTACCACGGCGCCGTCGTAGATCGGCGGGAGAACCAAGTATATGGCAAGCAAGGCGCCGAGCGTGGTGGCAAAAAAACCGGAGCCGCGACCGAACAGCAGCGACGCGATGAACACCGGCGGGACGAACAACAGGAAAGGCGAGTCGCGCAGCGGAAGCCCCAGGCGGAACCCGCCGAAGATCAGCACGATGACGGCCGTGGCGCCATATCGCGCCCATGCGGGGGTCGGTCGCCGCGGAAGGAGCTGCGACAGAACTTGCATGCGGAGTAAACTTACCAGGGTCGGCAGAGTTGCAAGGGAATTTTGGTTCACCACCCGACGATGCAGTTCCTACGTTATTACAGCGGCTTATGATTCATCGCCGGGGGGCGGCGGGTGACCTGACGTAAGGTCACTCCGGTTGCCCTCCCTTGATGCTTGCGATCCGGCGCCGGGCAAAATAATACGGTACCGAAATGATTTTCGGAGTTCGCCATGGAGCTCGAGCTGCGTCCGGCCCAGGCGTTGCGGCTGCTCCATGACCTGGCCCAGGCCTTGGTCCTCGACGAGGCGCCTGATCTGTCGGCGCGCCAGCTTGCCGTGCTGCTCACCATCTATCTCGAGCCGCCGCCCCACACGGTGCGCGGACTGGCCGCCAAGCTGCGCGTGACCAAGCCGGTGATTACGCGCGCGCTCGACACCATGGGCAAGCTCGAACTGGTGTCGCGCAAGCGCGATACCGCCGACCGCCGCAACGTAATCATCCAGCGCACCGTGAAGGGCGCGCTCTACGTGGAGAAGCTTGGCGATCTGGTCGTCGCCAAGGTGCAGGACCTGTTGCGATGACGGAAGCCTGCTATTGAGCCAACAGGTGTCCACGAAGACATTGCCATGACGGCTTTCGACCCCCGCATCACCCCGGCCAGGCCCGACCTCGCCGCCAAGCATCTGGAAGGCGCGGTGGCGGCCGCGCGGTTCGTCGACGGGCAAACCTATGAGGTCGTCGAGCCGCAGGCGCCGGTGCGCCGGGCGCCATCGCCCGATGCCGCGCTGCTCACCGAGGCGCTGATGGGCGAGCGCGTCATTGTGTACGAGACGACGGAGGAGGGCTGGATCTGGGGCCAGCTGCAAGCCGATGATTATGTGGGCTGGCTGCCGGCCGCGGCCCTCGCTCCTGCCGGGCCGCCGCCCACCGACAAGGTTGCGGCGCTGCGCACCCTTGTGTTTCCCGGGCCCGACATCAAGCTGCCGCCGCTCGCCGGCATATCGTTGGGGGCGCGGCTGGCGATCGTGCGCCCGGAGAAGACCTTTGCCGTCACGGCGGGCGGCGGTTTCGTGCCGGCGCAACATCTTGCCCGTCTGGACGCGACCGAGCCCGATCCCGTCGCGGTGGCCGAGCGCTTTCTCGGCGTGCCCTATCTCTGGGGCGGCAAGACCAGCCTCGGCATTGACTGCTCCGGCCTGGTGCAGGTGGCGCTGACGGCATGCGGCATTGCTTGCCCGCGCGACAGCGACATGCAGCACCGAGCCCTGGGCAGCGCCGTGGCGGTCGACCAAAGCTTTGCCAACCTGCGGCGCGGCGACCTCGTATTCTGGCCCAGCCATGTCGCCATCATGTGCGACGCGACGCGGATCATTCACGCCAATGCCAACCGCATGGCGGTCACGGTCGAGCCGCTGGCGGAGGCGCTCGTGCGCATCCGCGCGACCGGCTGCGAGCTGGCGAGCGTGAAGCGGCTGTAATTGTTGGCAATGTGCATGCCACTTGCTCCACCTCTCCCCAGGGGGGAGAGGTCGACGCGCGGAGCGCGTCGTGTGAGGGGGCAAGAGCCTATCGGGAGCGCGCCGCGTTCGCGGCTTCGCTAACGCGAAACCGAAACGCTCAATATCCGCGGCCGCGATCGACCACATGGTCGAGCGGCTCGCCGCGCTCGAAGCGGGCGATCTGCGTGAGCACGTTGGCGGTGAGCGCGCGCGGGTCGGACTCGGCTGCGTTGTGCGGCGTGATCGTGATATTCGGATGCGCCCACAGCGGGCTCTCCGGCGGCAGCGGCTCGGTGGGGAACACATCAAGGCTGGCGCCCGCGATTAGCCCCTGGTTCAGTGCCGTGAGAATGTCGGCATCGATCTGCAGCCCGCCGCGCCCGGCGTTGATGACATAGGCGCCCCCCAGCGCGCCGTCGCGCTTGAGTTTTTGCAACAGCGACAGATTCAGGCTGCCTTGGGTGGCCGGCGTGAGCGGCAGCAGGCAGACAAGAATTTCGCTGCGCGCCAAAAACGTCTCCAGCCCAGCGGCGCCGTGGAACGTCTCGATTCCGGGCACCGGTTTGGCGGTACGGCTCCAGCCGGCAACCTGGAAGCCGAGCCGGTGCAGCATCGTGGCGGCATCGCGCCCGAGCACGCCGAGCCCCATCACCCCCACCGTCACCTCGCTGGCGGCTGGCTGGTGATGGTCGTGCCACACCCGCTGGCGCTGCTGCTGTTCGTACAGCTTGACCCGCCGGTGCCGCATGAGCACCTGCAGGACCACGTATTCCGTCATGCGCCGGGTCAAATCGGCATCGACGATGCGCACGACCGGCACGTCGGGCAGGCGTGGATCGCCCATCAAATGGTCGACGCCGGCGCCGAGCGAAAAAATCACGCGGAGATTGGGAAATTCCGCCAACAGGCCATGGGGCGCCTTCCAGGCGCACGCATAGGCAATGTCGGCGCGGTTGCCGATGCGGTCTGGCCAGGAGCGGACGTCGCGCCCGGCGGCCAGATTACGGAATCGCTCGTCCCAGCCTTGCGGGTTCCAGCCAGTGATGGCGAGCAGGATGGCGGACGGCATGGTGCGAATAGCGAGGGGCGAATGGCTATGAACGTGGATAGCGAGTAGCGAATGGCGAATAGGGTGAGCAAGAGGCGCCGTCTTCCCTATTCGCCACTCACTATTCGCTATTTCGCCCCGCTATTGCGCCACCACGCCTTCCGGCGCCGTTTCCAGATTGAAGGCGGCGGCGAACAGGGCACGGGTGTACTCGCTCCTCGGATTGGCGAAGACGTCGGCCGCCGATCCTTCCTCCACCACCTTGCCGTTGCGCATGACGATGAGGCGGCTGGCGAGCGCAGCCACCACCTTGAGGTCGTGTGAGATGAACAGATACGTGAGATTGCGCCGCTTCTGCAGGTCGCGCAGAAGCTCGACGATCTGCGTCTGGATCAGCATGTCGAGGGCGCTGGTCGGCTCGTCGAGCACGATGAAGGTGGGCTCGAGCACGATCGCGCGCGCCACCGCGATGCGTTGCCGCTGGCCGCCGGAGAACTCGTGCGGGTAGCGGGCGCGGGTGTCGGGATCGAGGCCGACGTCACGCAGCGCGCGGATCACCCGCTGCTCGCGTTCCTCCGCCGGCATTTTTGGGTGATGCACCCACAGGCCTTCCTCGATGATGTCGGAGACCGACATGCGCGGACTGAGCGAGCCGTAAGGGTCCTGGAACACGATCTGCATGTCGCGGCGGAACGGCCGCAGGGCCTTGAACGTCAGGCCCTGGATGGCATTGCCGAGAAACACGATCGGCCCGCTGGACGAGATCAGTCGCAGAATGGCGAGGCCGAGCGTGGTTTTGCCCGACCCCGACTCGCCGACGATGCCGAGCGTCTCGCCCTTGCGCACCGCGATGTTCACGCCGTCGACCGCCTTGATGTGGCCGACCACCCGGCGCAGCAGGCCACGCTTGATCGGGAACCAGACCTTGAGGTCGCGCGTCTCGACGACGAGCGGTGCTTCGGGCTGCAGCGGTGCCGGGTCGCGCTTCGGCTCGGCCGCCAGCAGCGCCTTTGTGTAGGGATGCTGCGGCGAAGTGTAGACGCGATCGACCGGGCCCTGCTCGACGATCTTGCCCTTGCTCATCACGCAGACCTTGTCGGCAATCTTGCGCACGATGCCGAGATCGTGGGTGATGAACAGCATGCTCATGCCGAGCCGGGTCTGGAGATCCTTCAGGAGTTTAAGAATCTGCGCCTGGACGGTGACGTCGAGGGCGGTGGTTGGTTCATCCGCGATGAGCAGGTCGGGCTCGTTGGCGAGCGCCATGGCGATCATCACGCGCTGGCGCTGCCCACCCGAGAGCTGGTGAGGATAGCTGGCGAGCCGGCTCGGCGGATCCGGGATGCCGCACAGGCCCAGGAGCTCGCAGATGCGTTTGCGAGCGGCGGTCCCGGTGGACCCGCCATGCAGATCGAGAATCTCGCCGACCTGCTGCTCGATCGTGTGCAGCGGATTGAGCGAGGTCATGGGCTCCTGGAAGATGATCGTGATGTCGTTGCCGCGCACGTGCCGGATCTTGTTCTCGGACAGGCCGAGCAGTTCCTGGCCCTTGAAATGGATTGCGCCGGACGGGTGGCGCGCCGCCGGGTAGGGCAGGAGTTTCAGGATCGATAGTGCCGTCACCGACTTGCCGGAGCCCGACTCGCCGACCAGCGCCACCGTCTCGCCCTTGACGATGTCGAACGACACGCGATCGACCGCCAGCATTTCGTTGCTGCCTTGGCGGAACGCCACCGACAGATCGCGCACGTCGAGCAGTTTTGTGGTGGTGGCGTCCATCATTTGGCAAAGGTCTTTCGCGGATCGAAAGCGTCGCGCACCGCCTCGCCGATGAAGATCAGCAGCGACAGCATGATCGCCACGGTGAAGAAGGCCGTGAGGCCGAGCCACGGCGCCTGCACGTTGGCCTTGCCCTGGGCCAGCAGCTCGCCCAGCGACGGCGAGCCGGGCGGCAAGCCAAAGCCGAGGAAGTCGAGGGCGGTCAGCGTCATCACCGAGGACGAAACGATGAACGGCAGGAACGTCATGGTCGCCACCATGGCGTTCGGTAAGAGGTGTCGGAACATGATGACGGCGTTGGACACGCCGAGCGCGCGCGCGGCCTGGATGTATTCGAAATTGCGCCCACGCAGGAATTCGGCGCGCACCAGGCCGACCAGCGAGACCCAGGAGAACAGCAGCAGGATGCCGAGCAGAACGAAGAATCCCGGCACCAGCACCGAGGAAATGATGAGCAGCAGGTACAGCGACGGAATCGACGTCCAGATTTCGATGAACCGCTGGAACAGGAGGTCCGTCCAGCCGCCGAAGTAGCCCTGCACGGCGCCGGCAGCGACTCCGATGATCGACGACACCAGCGTCAGGGTGAGGCCGAACAGTACCGAGATGCGGAAGCCATAGATCATGCGGGCGACGATGTCGCGCCCCTGGTCGTCAGTGCCAAGCCAATTGTATTCGAGGTCGCGGCAGCCACTAAGCCCCTTGCGCTCGACCACCTGCTGGCACTCCTTCTCGGTGAGCAGCCAAGTCGGCTTCGACGGCGCCGGCGTCGGCAGGTCGAGATTGTGCGTGTTGTAGGAATAGCGGATCGGTGGCCATACCATGCTGCCGCCCTTTTCGGCCATCAGCTTCTGCAGATAAGGGTCGCGGTAATCGGCCGCGGTCTCGAACTCGCCGCCGAATGTGGTCTCCGAATAGGTTACGAAAACCGGAAAGTACCACTTGCCGTCATAATTGACGAACAACGGCTTGTCATTGGCGATGAACTCGGCGAACAGCGATATCACGAACAACGTCAGGAAGATCCACAGCGACCAGTGGCCGCGCCGATTGGCTTTGAAGTTTTCCCAACGGCGGCGGGCGATCGGCGACAGGTCGACCGCGTGCCGTTCGGGCGGCACCGCCAAGCCGACCGGCGAGACCGTGGTGGTGTCGGGAGTTTTCGCCGTGACCCGGGCGTCCACCTCACACCTCCCGCGTCTCGAAGTCGATGCGCGGATCGACCCAGGTATAAGTGAGATCGGAGATGAGGTTCACCACCAGACCGACCAGGGAAAAAATGTAGAGCGTCGCGAACACCACAGGATAATCGCGATTGAGCACGCTCTCGAAGCCGAGCAGGCCGAGCCCGTCGAGGGAGAAGATCGTCTCGATCAGCAGCGAGCCGGAGAAGAAGGCGTGAACGAAGGCGCTGGGAAATCCGGCGATGATGAGCAGCATCGCGTTGCGGAAAATATGCCCGTACAGGACCTGAAGCTCGCCGCAGCCCTTGGCGCGCGCCGTGAGCACGTATTGCTTGCGGATCTCGTCGAGGAACGAGTTCTTGGTCAGCAGCGTCATCGTGGCGAACGCGCCCAGGCCCATCGCGATGATCGGCAGCGTCAGGTGCCAGAAATAGTCGAGGATTTTTCCGTACCACGGCAGTTCGCCCCAGTACTCCGAAGTCAGCCCGCGCAGCGGGAAGATATTGAAGAACGATCCGCCGGCGAACAGGATGATGAGCAGGATGGCGAACAGGAAGCCGGGAATGGCATAGCCGATGATGATGATGCCGGATGTCCAGGTGTCGAACTGCGTACCGTCGCGCACGGCCTTGCGAATGCCCAAGGGAATGGAGATCAGATAGGTCAGCAGCGTGATCCAGATGCCGAGCGAGATGGAGACCGGCAGTTTCTCCCGAACGAGAGCGAGAACGCTGGTGTCGCGAAAATAGCTCTTGCCGAAATCGAACCTGGCATAGTTCCACAACATCAGCAGGAAGCGTTCGTGCGCCGGGCGGTCGAAGCCGAACTGCTTCTCCAGGCTCTTGATGAACTCGGGATCGAGGCCCTGGGCGCCGCGATACTTTGAGGTCATCGCGTCCATCTGGCTGCCGCCCTGCACCTGGCCGCGGCCGCTGAAGTCGCCGCCTTGCGAACCCGAGATACGCGAGGTGGCGCCGGTATCGGAGCCGGACAGCTGCGCGATGACGCGCTCCACCGGGCCGCCGGGCGCGAACTGCACCACCAGGAAGGAGACGAGCATGATCCCGAGCAGCGTCGGGATCATGAGCAGGAGGCGGCGGATGATATAGGCGGCCATGCACTACCCCGCGCGCTCGAGCTTCGCCGCCTTGTCGCGGTCGTACCACCAGGTCTCCGGCGCGCCGCGGGCAAAGCGCGGCTTGTCGGGCGGCCGGCTGAACACGTCCCAATAGGCCAGCCAATGCGACGCCTTGTACCAGTGCGGGATCCAGTAGCGGCCGGCGCGGATCAACCGGTCGAGCGCGCGGCAGGCAAACACCATCTCGGCCCTGCTCTCGGCCGCGATGATGCGGTCGATCATGGCGTTGATCGCCGGCTCGGCGATGGCAGCAAGGTTCTGCGAGCCTTTGATGGCGGCCGCCTGTGAGCTGAAATAGGTGCGCAGCGAGTCGCCGGGTGTGGTCGAGAAGCCAAAGCGCTGCACCGTGATGTCAAAGTCGAACTCATCGACGCGCCGACGATATTGCACCGGGTCGACGACGCGGAGGGTGGCCTCGATGCCGATGGTGCCGAGATTCTTGATGAACGGCATGTGGTGCGGCTGAAAGGTCGGCTCGTCGATCAGGAACTCGATATTGATGCGCTCGCCCGTCGGGCTGACGCGCTTGCCGTCCTTGATGGCGAAGCCCGCCTCCTGCAGCAGCTGCGACGCCTTGCGTAGGAGTGCGCGGTCCTGGCCAGAGCCGTCCGACACAGGCGGCACGAACGACTCTGCGAACACCTCGTCGGGGACGTGGCCGCGGAACGGCTCCAGCAGCTTCAGCTCGTCCTCGCTCGGCTTGCCCTGCGCCATCATGTCGGAATTCTGGAACACCGAATGCGTGCGCTGGTACGAGCCATACATGATGTTCTTGTTGGTCCATTCGAAATCGAAGGCCCAGATGAGCGCCTCGCGCAGGCGGCGGTCCTTGAACTTCTCGCGTCGCGTGTTGATGAACCAGCCCTGCGCCCCCGAGGGCGTATCGTCGGGCAGGATGTCGCGCTTCACCCGGCCATCGCGCCGCGCCGGAAAGTCGTAAGCGGTGGCCCAGGTGCGTGACGTGAACTCTTCGCGGAACAGGTAGTTCCTGGCGGTGAAACCTTGAAACCCGACTTCGCGGTCGCGGTAGTATTCGTAACGCAGCACATCGAAATTGCCGGTGCCGCGTGAAACCGGGAGCTCGGCGCCCCACCAGTCCTTCACGCGCTCGAATTCGATGAAGCGCCCGGGCTCGAAGCGGCCGACCCGGTACGGCCCCGACCCGAGCGGCACATCGAGCGTGCTCTCGTCGAACGGCTTGGTGGCGTAGTAGGCGCGCGAGAAGATCGGCAGGCTGGCCACGAACAGCGGCACGTCGCGCGCGCGCTTCTCGGCGAAGCGCACCACCACGGTCGCGTCATCCTGGGCTTCCGCGCCTCTGAAGTCGCGCAGCATCTGC
>Ga0111538_10001283_pt1 | contig 35154 bp, 34 predicted proteins | sample SoiMethybrSBSTD1_FD_79669 | JGI IMG/M metagenome (GOLD analysis project Ga0111538, IMG submission 79669) | Bulk soil microbial communities from a Populus tree surrounding site in Tennessee, USA - Soil MetaG P. TD hybrid SBSTD1 (version 2)... | ecosystem: Environmental > Terrestrial > Soil >...
CCACCTACGTCTACGTCGGCAACGCCGAGAGCAACGAGGTCCATGTCCTGGGGCTCGACCGGTCGAGCGGCGCGCTGACGACCGTCCAGCAGGTGCCGATCCCCGGCGTCGCCAAGCCGGGGATGTCGACCCCGATGGCGGTGAGTCCCGATCGTCGCGTTCTCTACGTGGGCACGCGCGGGGAGCCCATGATCGCCGCGGGCTTCGCCATCGACCCGACGCGCGGAACGCTCACGCACGTCGCCAACGGCCCGCTCGCCGACAGCCTGGCGTACATCGTCACCGACCGCACCGGTCGCTTCCTGCTCGGCGCGTCCTATCCCGGCAACAAGGTCACGGTGAACCGCATCGGTCCGCCCGGCACCGTCCAGCCGGCGCACCAGGTGCTGCCGGACCATCCGAAGGCGCACTCGATCCGCGTCGACGCGGACAATCGCCACGTGCTGGTGCCCACGCTGGGCAACGATCGGGTCAATCAGTTCACGTTCGACGCCGCCACCGGCCGGCTGACGCCGAACACGCCGCCGGCGGTCGAGGTGACGGCCAACGCCGGCCCGCGGCACTTCGTGTTTCATCCCGGCGGCGCGCGCGTCTACGTCCTGGGCGAGCTCGACGGCCACGTCTACGCGTTCGACTACGATGCCGGCCGCGGGACTCTCGCGCACACCCAGACCATCAGCGCGCTGCCACCCGACTTCTCGGGCAAGCCGTCGGCGGCCGACCTGCACATCACGCCCGACGGCCGGTTCCTCTATGCCTCCGTCCGGGCGACCAGCACGCTGGCCGGCTTCCGGGTCGATCCCGCCAGCGGCGCGCTCACGGCCATCGGCAGCGTGCCGACCGAACGTCAGCCCCGCGGCTTCAATATCGATTCCACCGGCCGCTTCCTGCTCGCGGTCGGTCAGCTCTCCCACGGCCTGTCGAGCTACGCGATCGATCCGGCCAGCGGACGTCTCAGCAAGCTCAAGGAATACGCGATGGGCCGAAACCCCAACTGGGTCGAGATCGTCGACCTGCCCTGAAAGAGTCGCCATGGCCGGCGTGCGTGATCGGGTCGCCGTTGTCACCGGAGCCGGCAACGGCCTCGGCCGCGAGATTGCTCAGTTGCTGGCCCGGGAGGGCGCGCGCATGGTGCTCGGCGACCTCGATAAGCCCGGGCTCGAGCGGACCGCGGCCACGATTACCGCGGCCGGTGGCGACGCCCTCGCCCTGGCCGGCGATCTCACCGAAGAGGCGCCCGCGCAACAGCTGATCGACGCGGCGGTCGCCCGGCACGGACGCATCGAGATTCTCGTCAACGTCGTCGGCGGCAGCCGCAACGCCAAGATCTGGGAGATGCGCGCGGAGGACTGGGACTTCGTGCTCCGCCTGAACCTGAGACCCACGTTCCTCTGCACGCGCGCCGCCGTGCCGCACATGATCCGCCAGAAGTACGGCCGCATCGTCTGCATGTCCTCGGGCGCGCGCGAAGGCACGCCGTGGACCGCCTACTACCAGGGCGGCTCCGCGTACTCGGCGGCCAAGGCCGGCGTGCACGGCTTCGTGCGCGACGTAGCCCTCGAGCTCGCCGAGCACAAGATCAACGTGAACGCGGTGGCCCCGGGCCCGATCGACACCGAGCGGTTCGGCCCCGGCCTGAAGCGGATGAACGAGACCGTCGAGTACAGCCCCAACCACATGACCCCGCTCCGCCGGCTCGGCGAACCCTTCGAGGTCGCCCACGCCGTCCTGTTCCTCGCCTCCGAAGAGGCGAGCTACATCACCGGTCACACCCTCGCCGTCACCGGCGGACGTTAGGCGCGTGAGCGCCGAGGGGTCGCTGAATCCGCTACGGCGGGTGCTGGCCGAGGGGCGCGCGACGCTCGGGTATCTGGTGACGATGCCGAGCGTGCAGCTCGTCCAGGCGCTGGCGCGAACGGGCGTCGACTGGCTGATGCTCGACACCGAGCACGCGCCGGTCGGCATCGAGTCGCTGGCCGCCATGATCGCGGCCACCGGCGGCACCCCGGCGACGCCGATCGTGCGCGTACCGGGGGTGCGACCGGAGATGGTCAAGCCGGTGCTCGACTGCGGCGCGTTCGGCGTGGTGTTCCCGCAGATCGCCACGCGCGCGGAGGCCGAGGCCACCGTGCAAGCCGTGCGCTACGCTCCCGCCGGGCGCCGCGGCTACGGACCGACGTACGCCGCGCTGCGCTGGGGTCTGTCGAACCTCGACTATCTGAAGGCCGCCAACGACGCCATCCTGAATGTCGTGCTGATCGAATCCCCCGAAGGCGTGGAGGCGCTCGACGAGATCCTGTCGGTGCCCGGGCTCGACGTCGTGGCGATCGCGCGCGGCGATCTCTCGCAGGCCCTCGGCGTGGCCGGCCAGCCCGAGCATCCCCGCCTGCACGAGGTCGTGGCGAAGGCGGAAAAGGCGATCCTCGGCCACGGCCGCGTGGCGCTCGGCGGCATCGCCTTCTCCGCGGACGAGGCCCGCGCGATGATCGCGCGCGACTATCGCTTCGTCGTGCTGGGCAGCGACGCCGGCCTGCTCACCGGCGCCGCCCAGCGCATGGTCCAGGCTATCCGCGCCTGAGCTGTCCCGCCGTCACGACGAGAACCCCTGGGGCGCCAGCCGGAACGCCTTGGCGAACTTGCTCGCGAAGATCTGGAACCCGCCGATGAACGCCAGCTCGACCATTTCCGGCTCGGTGAAGTGCTCGCGCACCTGGGCGAGGCACTCGTCGGTGACCTCGAGGTCGTCGCGGGTCGTGCGCTCGCAGAACTCGAGGGCGGCCTGCTCGCGCGCGCTGAAGTGCGGGTTGTCGCGGTAGTCGAGGAGATCGGTCAGCTTCTCGGCGGGGACGCCCAGCTTCACGCCGACGGCGTGGCGGATGTCCATTCAGTACGGCACGCCGTACAGCGTGGCAACCTGGAGGTTGAGGAGCGCCCGCAGCTGCGCGTCGATGGTGCCGGTCCACTCGATGGCCGTGTGCAGGGTGCCCAGCCCCAGCATCATCGGCAGCCGGCGCGCCATGAGGCGCTCGGGCGTGGGCACCTGGCCGAACATCCGCTCGCCGAGCTTGAAGAACGCCCGTGTCACCAGGCCGGGGTTGTCGATTCCTGCCGTCTGTTCCATGGAGGCCTCCTGCATGACGGTCCTTGTCTCTATAGTCGCGCCGTGGTCCAGCGGGGCCCTTACCGCAGCTCTTTCAGCCGGGGATAGACCTCGCGCGAGAACATCTGCATGCCCTTCACCGTCTCCTCGTGGTCCAGGAACCCAGCCTGGCTCATCATCAGCAGCTGGCCGAAGCCACCCACGTGGTCGTACATGCGCATGACCTGACGGTAGACGGAGTCGGGGTTGCCGGCGAAGACCAGGCCGTGCTCCATCAACCCCTCGAGCGTGGGATTCTGGAACATCTTGTAGATGCCCGGGGTCGCGCCCTTCATCGCGTTCACGGTTGACGCGATGGGATGATAGCCGGGCGGGCCGGTGAACTGCGGAGGCACCTTGTTCGACTCCAAGTACCACATGAGCTTGCGGGCGCCGGCGTAGCCCGCCTCGTCGGTCTCGCCGGTGTAGACGAGGGCGGCGTAGGCGAAGCGGTCGCGCGAGGCCGCCGGCAGTCCCAGCTCGACCCGCCGCTCGCGGTAGTTGTCGAAGACCGTCTTCGTTCCCTCGAACCCGGTGAGGAAACAGGCGACCGTGTAACCACGCGCGCCCACCTCGCGCGCGCTGCCGGGGCTCAGCGCGGTGATCCAGATCGGCGGATGCGGCTCCTGGTACGGCCGCGGCCAGATGTTCACCTGCCGGTGATGGAAGTACTTGCCCTCCCAGTTGAACGGCCCGTCGTGGCTGGTCCACGCCTTCACGATCAGGTCGTGCGCCTCCCAGAAGCGCTCCATCATGCGGGTGGGGCGATGGTTGCCGGCCGACATCTCGTAGGGCACGCCGCGCACGAAGCCGCACTCCAGCCGCCCGCGCGAGTACACGTCGACCATCGCCATCTCCTCGGCGACCCGCACCGGCTCGCGCCGGTTGGCGATCGGGTTGCCGAGAATCAGCAAACGGGCCGAGCGCGTGACCCGTCCCAGCGCGCCCATCACGACGGCGGCCGACGGATTCACGTTGGTCGCCGTCTGGTGGTGCTCGTTCACCATGATCTCGAGCCCCAGATCCTCGGCCATCAGCCACTCGTCGATGAACCGGTGATAGAGATCGGCGCCGAGCTTGGGATCGTAGTAGCGGTTGGGAAGCTTGACCCGGATCGAGTCGTACTCCCGCGCCTCGGGGAGCAGGTGGTACGCGTTCTCGCTGAAGAACCAGGCGCGCATGCCCGACCTCCTCGCGATGCCGGGCGTCGGCGCGCGACGCCCGGGTGTCGTCACGTCGTGATGAACGTTCCGATGCGCTCGGCCACCGCAGCCGGCTGCTCGAGGTGCGGAAAGTGCCCGGCCGCCGCGACCGTTTCGAGCCGGGCGCCCGGGATGGCGTCGCGGTACGCCGAGCCGTAGTAGCCGGCGGTGACGAAGCGATCCTCCGCGCCCCACAGCAAGAGCGTCGGCAGCGTGATGCGGTGCAGTCGTCCGCGCAGCTTTGGATTGTGGAAGTACGGCTCCCAGCCGTAGAGCGCGGTGGCTTCGCGATTGCGCGCGATCACCGTCAGCCGATCGTCTGACAGCGTCGCCGGGTCGAGCCGCGCGCAGGCCGGGTCGTGGTACTGCAGCTTCAGGACTTCGTCGGGATGCAGCGCGAAGATGTCGGGGATGTCGCGCGTCTCGCGGTCGCCGACCTTGATCCCGAGCGGCGCCACCAGGACGAGGTGGCCGAGGCTTGTCGTGGATTTCACGGCCATCTCGGCGGCGATCCAGCCGCCCAGCGAGGCGCCGATCACCACCGCGTCCCGAGCCTTCTGCTGGGCCAGCAAGTCCAGGTACAGGTACGCGAGATCGTCGACGGTGTCGACGGTCGCCGCCTCCGGTGAGTGGCCGTACCCCGGGTGCGAGGGCGCGAGCAATCGCCCGTGGGCGGCCAGTGCCCCGAGCACCGGCGCGTCGGGATCGAGCCCCTCCTCGCCATGCAACCAGAGGATCGGGCGGCCCCGGCCGCGCTCGACCATCTCGAGCTGGACGCCCGCCACGGTCGTCCAGTCGCTCATCGCGAATTTCCCTGCACGCGCATCGCCGTCATGGTGGAATGTCGGCCCGAAGAGTACCCCATCACCACTTACTTCGCAGGAGAACGCCATGCCCATGAAAGAGATCGTCAACATCGGGAACGCGGCGCCGAACCCCAACCTCTCACCGGCCACCAAGTTCGGCAACCTCGTCTTCGTCGCCGGGCAGACGGGACGCCATCCGGTTACGGGCGAGGTCGGCAAGGATGTCCGTGAGCAGACCCGCAACATCCTCGAGCGCATCAAGGCGATCCTGACAGCCGCCGGCACGTCGCTCGACAACGTGCTCACCGCCACGACGTACCTGACCCGCGTGCAGGACCTGGCCGCCTACAACGAGGAGTATGCCAAGTACTTCCCGACGAGCAAGCCGGCCCGGACCACCGTGACGGTCGCAGCGCTGAACGCGCCGGAGCTGCTGATCGAGATCACGGTCACCGCCTGCATCCCGAGCTGACGGCGGGCGAGACCGGCGGACCGTGATGCTGCAGATCTCGGCGACCGACGGCTGGCGAGCCGCACACGCGAGGGCCACAATCGGCGTGCTGGAGCTCTCGGGGCTGGACAATCACGGCTCGTCGTCCCGACTGAACGAGCGCAAACGCGCCATCGAGGCGGGCTTGCGAGAGCGATACCAGGGGTTCAGCCGGCAGGACTTCCTGGCGCTCCCGGTCATGGCCGAGTACGAGCGGTACTACAAGCGCTTCAACAAGACCTATCACGTACAGCTGCAGCTGGAGTCGATCGTGCTGAAGGGCAAGCCCCTGCCGGACGTGTCACCGGCCGTCGACGCCAACTTCATGGCTGAAGTCGAGACGTTGATCCTGACCGCCGGACACGACGGCCAGAACTTGGCCGGCCCGATCGTGATCGACGTCTCCCGCGATGGCGATCAGATGACGCAGATGAACGGGGCGTGCAGGGCGCTTCGGTCGGGCGACATGATCATGCGAGACGCCGGCGGAATCTCGTGTTCGATCATCTACGGGCAAGATGCCCGGTCGCCGATCTCCCCGGAGAGCTCGCGTGTTCTCTACGTGGCCTACGCACCTGCGGAGATTGCGGCGGACGTCGTCGAACGTCAACTCGACAGGATCGAAGAGCATCTCCGCCTGTTCTCGCCGAATCTCGTGGTGGAGCAGCGCCGCCGGCTCACCGCCTAGCGTCAGAGCGTCGGGACGTCTGGGACTACAGCCCGCGCCCGCCGGCGATCTGCGGCAGCAGGAACACCTCGCTGTTGGGACCGATCGGCTGGAAGAGCGCGTCCTGGTAGATCTGACCGTCGATGGCCACGGCCACGCCCTCTTCGAGGTGGGGCTGCATGACCGGATGGAGCTCGGCGAGCTGTTCGAAGAGCTGCTTGACGGACGTCGCCGAGAGCTGAAACTCGACGACGCCCCCCGTCAGCTGCGCGAGATTTCCTATGAGGACAACTCGCGCCATTTTACGTGGGGGCCCCGAAATGGCCCCCACACCCCCACGCGTTCGGAGCGCCCCGGGGGACCCGTGGCGCTCCTCTGTCTCGCGTCACTTGCTCAGACCTTCGCGGCCGCCTCGCGCTCCCTGAGCGCCTTGAGGACTTTCGGCGGCGACATCGGCAGCTCGGTGAAGCGGATGCCGGTGGCGTTCTCCATGGCGTTGGCGATCGCCCCCAGCGGCGGGATGATCGGCGTCTCGCCGACGCCGCGCACGCCGTAGGGGTGCTTGGGATTCGCGACCTCGACCAGGATCGCGTCGATCATTGGAACATCGGAGGCGACGGGCATGCGGTAGTCGAGGAAGCCGGCGTTCTGCAGCTTGCCGTCGGCGCCGTAGATGTACTCCTCGTTGAGCGCCCAGCCGATCCCCTGCACCGCTCCGCCCTGGAACTGACCCTCGACGTAGGCGGGATGCAGCGCCTTCCCCGCGTCCTGCGCCACCGTGTACCTCAAGATCGTGACCCGCCCGGTCTCGGGATCGACCTCGAGGTCGACCAGATGCGTGCCCAGGCTCGGGCCGGCGCCCTGAGCGTTGATGCGACCGTAGCCACCGATGGGACCACCCGTCTTGCCGGCGACCTTGGCGAAATCGGCAATCGTCATCGGCTTGGCCTTCTCGCCGAGGCTTCCGATCGGCCGCACCGCGCCGTCCTTGAACTCGACCTGGTCCGGCTTGGCTTCCCACAGCTTGCAGGCCCGCGCGCAGAGCTCGGCCTTGATCTGCTTGGCCGCTTCCACGATGGCCATCGAGCCAGAGAACGCCGAGCGGCTGCCGCCCGTGAGGAAGTTGAAGCCGAGCGAGCCGGTGTCTCCGATGATCGGACGTACCTTGTCGTAGGGGATGCCCAGCTCGTCCGCGGCGACCATGGCCAGCGACGCACGCAGGCCGCCGATGTCCGGCGTACCGGCCATGAGCGACACGGTGCCATCCTCGTTCACGGTGAGCGACGCGGAGGTCTCACCGCCGATGTTGAACCAGAAGCCGGAGGCCACGCCGCGGCCCTGCCACTTCCGAAGCGGCGTGTTCCAGTGCTCGGTCTTCTTGATCGAGTTGAGCGTCTCCTCCAGGCCGATGGGCCCGAACTTCGGCCCGTACGCCGCCTTCGTCCCCTCGTGCGCCGCGTTCATCAGGCGCAGCTCGATCGGATCCAGGCCGAGCTTCTTGGCGATCTCGTCCACCACGCTCTCGACGGCGAACTCGGAGATCGGCGCACCCGGCGCCCGGTAGGCCGCGACCTTCGGGCGGTTGGAGACGACGTCGTAGCCGATGACCTTGACGTTCTCCATGTCGTACGGCGCATACGCGCAGAAGACGCCAGGCTGCACCGGCGAGCCCTGGAAGGCGCCGGCCTGGTACTTCAGCTCGGCGAAGCCGGCCACGAACCGACCGTCCTTCGTCGCGCCCATCTTGACGCGCACGGTGGCACCGGAGGTGGGGCCCGACGACTTGAAGACTTCCTCGCGCGACATGACCATCTTGACGGGACGCTTGGCCTTGCGCGAGAGCGCGATGGCGAGCGGCTCGAGGTAGACGACCGTCTTGCCGCCGAAGCCGCCACCGATCTCGGTGGCCGTGACCCGGACCTTGCCGATATCGAGCCCCAGCAGCCGGGCGCAGTGCGCGCGCACGATGTAGTGGCCCTGCGTCGTGCACCACAGCTCGGTCGAGCCGTCCTCGGACACGGTGGCCAGCGCCGCGTGCGGCTCGATGTAGCCCTGGTGGACCGGTGCGGTCTTGAACTCGCGCTCGATGATGACATCGGCCTTGGCGAAGCCGGCCTCGATGTCGCCCAGCGTGATCTCGATGCGCTTGGCGATGTTCGAGGGCTTGTCGGGCTTGGGCTCGACGCCGACCGTGAAGAGATCGTCGTGCAGGACCGGCGCGTCCGGCCGCATGGCCTCGACCACGTCGATGACGTGCGGCAGCACCTCGTAGGTCACGTCGATGAGCTTGAGCGCCTTGCGGGCGATGGCGGAGCTGGTGGCGGCCACGGCGGCCACCGCGTGGCCCTCGTAGAGCGCCTTCTCGCGGGCCATGACGTTCCGGACGACGTCCTTGTAGTTCATCATCATCTCGCCGGCCGGGATGAACTCCGACGACTGGTCGGCGAAATCGTCGCGCGTGATGACGGCCTTCACGCCGGGCAGCGCCTCGGCCTTCGAGGTGTCGATCCGCACGATGCGCGCGTGCGGGTGCGGGCTGCGCAGAACGCGGCCGATGAGCTGGCCGGCCAGGTTGAAGTCGGCGCCGAAGCGCGCGCGCCCGGTCACCTTGTCCACGCCGTCCGGTCGGATCGTGCGCGTCCCGACGTAGCCCTGCCCGTTGGTCCCGTTCGTCCCGTTCTCGGCCATGGCTATCCCTTTCTCAAAGCGACGGCGGCGTCTTTCACTGCGGTCACGATCTTGTCGTAGCCGGTGCACCGGCACAGGTTGCCGGCCAGCCAGTAGCGAATCTCAGTGTCCGTCGGATTCGGATTCTTCTCGAGCAGCGCCTTGCTGGCCACGATGAATCCCGGCGTGCAGATCCCGCACTGCAGCGCGGCGTGCTCCAGGAACTTCTGCTGCAGCGGGTGGAGGGCCTGCCCCTTGGCCACGCCCTCGATCGTGTCGACGCGGTGCCCGGCGACCTCGCAGCCCAGCACGAGGCACGAGCAGACCAGGCGGCCATTCAGCATGACGCTGCAGGCGCCGCAGTCGCCGGAGGAGCAGCCTTCCTTGCTGCCGGTCAGCTGCAGGGTGTCGCGGAGGACGTCGAGCAGCGTGTCTTCCGTCTCGCAGAGGAACTCCATCGCGTCGCCGTTCACGGTTGCTTCGATATGGTGCTTGGCCATCAGGCGGTCCTCGCTCGGTCCAGCGCGATCAGGGCCGCGCGGCGTGTCAGCACGCCCGCGACCTGGACGCGGAAATCGATCGTTCCTCGCTTGTCGTCAATCGGTGCGCAGGCCGCCCGTGCGGCCGCCTCGAGCCGGTCCTGAGCGGGCCGGTCCAGACGGCTGCCGACGATGGCCTGGGCGGCGGCCGGCACCAGCAACACCCGCGCGGCCACCGCGCCCAGCGACACGCGGGCTGCGGTGATCGTGCCGCCGGCGTCTGCGGTCAGGCTCACGCCCGCGCCCACGACCGCGATGTCCATCTCCGTGCGCGGGATGAAGCGCAGGTAGGCGTCGCTCGACCGCGGCGGGCGCGGCGGCAACAGGAAGGAGACGACGAACTCCCCCTTCTTCAGCGCCAGCTTGCGGGGCCCGAGCATGACATCCTCGACCGGCAGGTCGCGCCGGCCCTCCGGCCCGGCCAGAGTGGCCACCGCTCCGGCGGCAATAAGAGCAGGGACGCTGTCGGCCGCCGGCGAGCCGTTGCACAGGTTGCCGCCCATCGTCGCCCGCCCCTGGACCTGGGTCGAGCCGATGAGGTTGGCCGCCTCGATCACCCCAGGCCACACCTGCTTGAGCCGTGGGTGCTCCTTGAGCTCGGCCCCGGTCACCGCGGCGCCGATGCGCCAGCCGCCCTTTTCCTCGGCAACCGCGCGCGTCTCCTTGATTTTCTTGATGTCGACGATCAGTGCGGGCTCGAAGACGTCGGCCCGCATCTGAACCAGCAGGTCGGTGCCTCCGGCCAGGATCCGGGCCTCGCCCGGCGCCCCGGACAGCAGCGCCACCGCGCCCTCCAGCGTGTCAGGTGCTTCGTATCGCATGAGTGGGGATCGCCCTCTTTCGATGGGTTGAGTTGGGTTGAGTATGTCCGACAGAGCATGACGACCCTCGGGCCCCGTGTCAATCGCTTGTCGTTACAGGGGCTGTCAACGCCCCACAAGCGGTGGCGCGTCGGATCCGGCGCCGCGCCCCGCGCCCGCCGGGCAGCCCAGCGGGCGCGAGCAGAGTGTACCTACTAGCTGGTGATCTGCACGTTTTCCAGGTTGATGGCGCTCTTCACGGGCGGCTTCGACAACGGTCCGCCCTTCACGCCCCCGCACGCTTCAGCGCCAGGTCGGCCGCCGCTCGGGCACCCTGCCTCAGGCGACCGATTCGGGCGCCACCCAGCGCCCGGTGCGCGCCGATTCGTAGATCGCAAGGGGCACCCGGAGCATGCGCGTGGCCTCGTGGATGTCCTGCTGGGGCTGGCGGCCGGCGAGCAGGCCGTCGACGAAGTCCACCGCAGCGCCGTCGAAGCCCAGCCGCCAGTCGGTGGGGACCTGATAGCTGACCGTCTCCGTGCCCTTGATCACGATGACCGGCGGCATGTCGAGCATCTCGCCGGTGCAGCGCGTGACCCAGATGATCCCGCGCGTGCCGTGGATCTCGAAGAACTCGTCGGCCCGGTAGTACCGCGAGCGCACCGTCATCTCCGGTGCTGCGGTGTAGTCGACGATCCCCAGGCAGTCGCGGCCCTTGAAGCGCCACATCGCCACGCTGGGCGTCTCCTGGACGAAGTCGGACCCGCGGCTCACGATCGCCGAGACATCGCCGATCTCGCCGATCCACAGCGCGGCGGTGGCGTACTTGTGCACGCCGTCGTCGTAGAGCGCGCCGCCCGGGTTGCGGCCGGGATCGCGCCGCCACACCAGCGCGTCGGGATCGAGCTCGATGGCCTGACCGGTGATCTTCTGGGCGCGCGTGGTATGGATCCGCACCAGGGAAGGCTCGCCGATGACGCCGGCGTCGAGCAGCTCCTTGGCCTTCAAGATCGGCGGATAGTAGAGGAAGTTCTCGGTGACGCGGAAGGTGGTCCGCGCCTTGGCCACCGCGGCGGCGATGCGCTCGGCCTCGGCGATGGAGATGGCCAGCGGCTTCTGGGCCGAGACGTGCTTGCCGGCGGCGAGCGCCGCCACGATCTGGTCCGCATGCATCCACGTCGGCGTCAGCAGCTCGACCGCGTCGACCGCCGCGTCGTCCAGCACCTGCGCGAAGTCGGAGTACAGCCGGGGCGTGATGCCCCACTCGCGGGCCCGGCGCTTGGCGCGCTCGGCATCGGTGTCGCAGAGCGCCACCACGTCGCAGCGCGGGTGCTGCAGGTAGCCCGGCGCGTTGAGCTGGGAGATATTGCCGCAGCCGACGATGGCCAGTCGCACGCGATCCATACCCAGGTCACCTCTGGCCGGGACTGTACCTCAGATACCGCGAGGCGGGGTGAGACGGATACGGGCGCGCACCATCCGTCGTTCGTGACACAATCGTCCGACCGGAATGACCGGCCGCGACCGCCCTGCCGTGCAAGGTCGACAAGGAGACTGGATGAAAACCGGACGACGCCGATTCATCGCGCAGGCCGGCGGGATGGCGGCTGCGGCCGCCGCGGCGACGCTTCTGGCGGACGCGCCGAGCGTCATCGCCCAGCCCAAGGTCAAGTGGCGGATGTCCACGGCCTGGCCCAAGCAGCTCGACGTCATGCAGGGGCTGGCGCAGCGACTGGCCGCGGTCGTCGAGGAAACGAGCGGCGGGCGCTTCCAGATCGAGGTCTTTCCCAGCGGGCAAATCATGAAGGCCTTCGAATGCTTCGACGCCACCTCCAACGGCACCATCGAGTGTTTCATGGGGACGGCCAGCTACTGGGCCCCGGACCACGAACCCGCCATGCAGTGGTTCATGTCCATTCCGTTCGGCATGGATCCGCAGGGCATGGCGTCCTGGTACTACCAGGCCGACGGTCGCAAGCTGATGGAGGAGACGTACGCCCCCTACAACGTCGTGCCGCGCCTCGGCCCGGCGTTCGCGCCGCAGATGGGCGGCTGGTTCAAGAAGAAGATCAACACGATCGGTGATTACAAGGGGCTCCGGATGCGGATCGCCGGCCTCGGCGGGCTGGTCGTTGCCAAGGCCGGGGGCACCGCCGTCGTCACGCCCGCCGGCGACATCTTCGGCGCGTTCGAGCGAGGCGTGATCGACGCGTGCGAGTGGGTGGGACCGCACGACGACATGAAGCTCGGCCTGCAGAACACCGCGCGGCACTACTACTATCCGGGCTGGCACGAGCCCGGGACCGTCAGCGATTTCGGCTTCAACCGCAAGGCGTACGAGGCGCTCCCGGGCGACCTGAAGCAGATTCTCGATCTGGCGGCGGCGGCGATCCAGATTCACGGCAGCACCGAGTACCATGCGAAGAACGCCGCCGCGCTCGAGCGGCTCAAGACGGAGTACAAGGGCAAGGTCGAGCTCGTGCAGTTCCCCGCGCCGGTCCTGCGCGATCTCAAGAAGCTCTCGGCCGAGGTCGTGCGGGAGCAATCCGAGCGCAGCGCGATGGCCAAGAAGGTGAACGCGTCGTTCGCCCGGTTCCAGGCCTCGCTCGGCCCCTGGGACGATCTCGCCGAGGGCTCGTACCACCAGCTCCTCAGGAAGTGACGGCCGGTCAGCTCAGGACGTGAGAGCCGGCCCGGCGAGTGGCAGCCGGACCGTGAACGTGCTGCCGACCCCCGGTTCGGACGCCACGCTGATCGTCCCCGCGTGCGCCGTGACGATCTGATGGCAGATCGGTAGCCCGAGGCCGGTCCCGACGCCCACGCCCTTGGTCGTGAAGCCGGGGTCGAAGATGCGCGCCAGGTGCGCGGGCGCGACGCCGGATCCCGTGTCCTCGACGTCGACCCGCACCTGGCTCCCCTCCACGCCGATCCGGATCCGGATCGTCCCGTGGTCCGCGATGGCCTGGATCGCGTTCACGAGCAAGTTCATGAACACCTGGTTGAGCTGGCCGGGATGGCAGGCGATGAGCGGCACGGCGCCGTACTCGCGGACGATCGTGATGCGGCCGCGATGTAGGTGCTCGACGAGGGCCAGGGTGCTGTCCATCCCCTCGCGCAGGTCGCCCGGCTTCCACTCCGCCTCGTCGAGCCGCGCGAAGTTCTTCAGATTCTGGACGATCGCCGAGATGCGCTGGCACGCCTGCGCGGTCGTGCGCAGCAGCTCGTCCAGCACGCGCAGGGCGTCGGGCCGGGGTGCGGCCACGCTCGGTCCGAGCTTGCCGAGCCCGCGCAGCACCACGTCGACGTTGCTGGTGATGGCGCCCAGCGGCGTGTTGATCTCGTGCGCGACCCCGGCCACCAGCGCGCCCAGCGCCGCCATCTTCTCCGACTGAACGAGCCGGGCCTGGGTCTGGCGCAGCTCTCGCAACGTTTCGATCAGCTGGCCGTTGGCCTCCGTCAGCTCGGCGGTCCGCTGCTGGACCCGCTCGTCCAGCGTGGCGTACACCCGGGCGTTCTCGATGGCCACCCCGGCTTCCGCCGCGATGAGCTCGAGCACTTCACGGTCCCGCGTCGCGAACGTCCCGGCGCGCTTGTTGAGCACCTGGAGGACCCCGGTCACCCTGCCGCGGAATCGGATGGGCACGCAGACGATCGAGCGCGTCCGGAATCCGGTGGCGGCATCCACCCGTCGGGCCACGCGAGGATCCTGCTCGGCATCGGGCACCACGATCGACTCGCCCCTCGCCGCGACGGTACCGGCGATACCTTCCCCCACGGCCAGTGTCATCTGGCGCAGCGGGCCGGCGGTGGCGTCGCCTTCGGCCACCACCCAGTGAAGCGTGGCGCGGCCCTCGTCGAGGAGCATCACCGAGCTGGTCTCGGCGCCCACCATCTTCTCGGCCAGCGCCATGAGCTGGACGAGCAGCGTCGGCAGATCGAGGTCCGCGCCCAGCACCCGGCTCGTCTCGGCGAGCAGAGCGAGCAGCGCATGATGGTGCGCGTGCTCTTCGGCCGCGTCGTCCAGCCAGCCGCTCAGCGTGTCGTCGGTGTCCACAGGGGGCGGTCCTTCACCCGGGGCGGGGCCTCGGGTATGATCTCCTGACCCGCATGAGCAATACCAGAAAACGCATCCTCGTCGTGGACGACGAGCCCCTGGTCGTGAAGAGTCTCGAGGGGCTGCTGTCGATCGAGGGGGACTACGAGATCATGGGCTTCACCTCGTGCCGGGCGGCCCTGGAGGCCATCCGGACCCGGTCCTGCGACGTGGCCATCTCGGACTACCTCATGCCGGAGATGGACGGGGTGGCGTTCCTCAGGGAGGTCCGCCGGCTGTACGTCGAGGTGCCCCTGATCATCCTGACCGGCTACGCCGACAAGGACAGCGCCGTGCGGGCCATCAACGAGATCGGCCTCTACCACTACCTCGAGAAGCCCTGGGACAACGACGACCTGTTGCAGATCATCGACGGCGCCCTGAACCAGCGGCTGCAGATCCACCGACTCCAGGAGTACGCGCGGGAGCTGGAGGCGCGGGTCCAGCAGCTCACCCGCGAGCTGTCCGCGCTCCGCGGCTGAAGCGCGCAGCATCCAGCTCCTCCGGCCGTTGTAGCCTGCGGTTCCAGCGCGTGAGCGCGGCGCCCGCGTCCCGCAAGACTTGCAGGTAGATGAAGTGCCCCTCCTGAAGATTCGGCACCCAGGTGCCGACGTTGAAGTACCACCGATCCTCGGTCGCCGACAGGCGATGGGCGTCGGGCTGGTGCGAATGGCCGAACACCACGTAGCGGACGCCGACGGCGTCGGCGATGACGCGCGCGATCTCCCTCAGGTTTCGGTGGTCGTTGATCGTCGACGCCCGCTTGACCCAGCCGGCGGTGAGCCCGGCCACCATCAACCCCGAGGCCGCGGCCGCCGCCAGCCGGCCGCGCCGTGTGCGGGGCGTCGCCACCCACAGGGCGGTGACCGCCACCAGCCCGGCCGCGACGATGTCGACCGCGAAGCTCCGGATGGTGGCGGACAGGCTGCGCAGGACGGGGGCCTCGCGAAGATCCTCGATGGTCCGCAAGGTGTCGGCGGACAGCCCGTGCTTGTCCTCCAGCTGGTGGCGCACCACCGCTTCGCGGGCGATCACCTCGTGCTCGGCCTCGGCCCAGGCCCGGTTCACCTTGCGCACCGTCCGCACGATCATCTCCACGTAGTAGTAGGGCAGGCGCAGCGCCAGCAGCGGATTCTTGGCGACGAGCCGGCCAAGGTACTTCGGGATGGAGTTGACGTTCTCGATCGCCGCCGGATCGACCATGGCGATACGCGCGGCGAAGTAGCGCATGGAGAAGGCGGACAGCGGCAGGTGGATCTGCTCCGGTCGGTCCGGCAGCACCGGACACAGGTTGTGCTCGTTCGTGCAGAAGGGATCGTACTGGCAGCCGTGCTCGACGTAGAGGAGCCCGCGGTCGAGGTAGAACCACGGCAGGAAGTGCAGGCGTGCCTGGATGGCCGCCTTCATCTCGAGATAGGTGGTGTCGGCGGGATGGTGCTGGGCCAGCACGAGGCGGAAGTGCTCCTGGACCTGGGGCCAGTACATCTCCACGTCGTGGTTGCCCCGGAGGATGTAGATCTCGTTGCCGGCGAGCAGGAAACGACTCAGCGCGAGCAGCAGCTGCGGGTGGCTACGCAGCACCCGGTCCAGCTTCCACACCGACTTCGCCCACTCGGTACCGGGGTAGAAGCGCCGATCGGCGGGGGTGAGCGTCACGCCGCGCAGCAGCCGCTCGGTGGGATCGGGCGCCTCGGTCATCTGGAAGAACTCGATGAAGTCGCCGTCGATGATGAGCCGCCAGCGCCGCTGGCCGACGTAGGACAGCCGGTAGTGGCGCAGAAAGTCGGCGAAGTCCTCGTCGAAGTGGAAGAACCGGCCCGCGGGGTTGCGCTCGGCTTCGCTCAGATGCAGATCGCTGACGACGAGGTAATTGAAGTCCTCGGCGGGCGCCGGCATGGACGCTAGCTGTAACATCATCGCGGATCTGCCGCAACGATGACCGAGACCGCCCGGCCGGAAGACCTCCTCACCCGCGTCGGCCTCTTCGCCGCGCTCGGTCGGGTCGAGCTGGCCAAGCTGGCCGCTTACCTGGATTCCGTCGATCTCACCGCCGACGCCGAGGTCTTCCGTCAGGGCGACAGCGGCGACAGCCTCTACGTCGTGGCCGCGGGCACGCTGGGCGTCTTCGTGGCGTCGCCCGACGGGCGGAGCACGCTGCGGGTGGGCACGCTCACGCCGGGCGATCTCTTCGGCGAGATGGCGCTGTTCACCGGCGAGCCGCGCTCGGCGACGATCCGGGCCGAGGTCCGGAGCACCATCTTGCAGCTGCCCCGCGAGCGCTTCCTGGCCCTGGTGGTCCGCGAGCCCACGATCTCGCTGACCATTGCCGCCACGCTGAGCCAGCGGCTGCGCTCGGCCAACGCGGCGCGCGTCGAGCACGCCGGCTTCGTCGCCACCACGCTCGAGGGGGCGCTGAGCCGGCTCTCCGACGAGCGCCGCGACGCCGTGCTCGAGGCGAGCCTGCTCGAGACTCCGGCCGCCGCACCGCTGCAGGCCCGGTTCGGCGCCCAGGCCGACACGGTCGCGGCCGATCTGCAGAACCTCGGCGTGGGTGGGAGCGATCTCGGCACCGCGCTGCGCGTGCTGCGCGAGCGGCTCGAGCACGCGCTTGGACGCGAGGGATTCACCACGCGGGCCGAGGCGCTCGCGGCCCAGCTCGTCACCGCCGGCCTGTGGCACGACGCGCTCGGCGTGCTGGCGCGCGCGTCGACCCCGACCGTCTTCGGCGAGACGCTGGCGCGCGCCTTGCGCGCGGTCCCCGCGCTCGACGCCGAGCACGCGCTGCGCTGGATCGAGCACGTCGAGGACGAGCAGGCGATCGCTGACGGCGATCTCGCCCTGACCCGGGCCGCGCTGCACGAATCCCGCGGCGATCCGGACCGAGCGCTGGCCGTCCTCCGACGCGCCCTCGGCGGCGCGCTGGTGGCGGGAGACCAGGCCACCGGGCCACGGCTGTCGACGGAGATCGCACGGCTCTCGACCGGCCGGACGAGCGACTCGTCCGCCGACGCGCGGTCCGCCGCGCCGGCGGCGCCACGGCGGGGGCCCGCCATCGTGAGCGTGGGCGTCGCCGGTCTGTGCGTCGCGCTGGCGGCCTGGCCGGGGGCCAGTCACCTGTGGGCATTCGTGTGGCTGCTGCTCGGCGCCATCACCCTCATGATGAGCCGGGTCGTGCCGGAGTTCGCCGTCGGGCTCATGCTGATCACCGGCTGGGTGCTGCTCCGGGTCGTGCCGACCGCCTCGGCGCTCGCGGGCTTCGCTTCCAAGGAGTGGATCTTCGTCATCGCGACCTACGGTTTGGCGGCAGCCACCGCCCGCTCGGGGCTGCTGTTCCGCATCGGGTTGCTGCTCGTGCGCCGCCTGCCGCCGGGCGTGCTGTGGCAGATGGCGACGCTGCTGGTGACGGGCCTGTTCCTCACGCCCCTGGTGCCCTCGAGCACCGGGCGCGTCTCGCTCACCTCGCCGCTGGCGCTGGCCGTCGCCCAAGCCTTGCGCCTGCCCGAGCGCGGACGCTCGTCCGCTTTGCTGGGCCTCGGCGCGTGGGTGGGCGCCGGACCACTGATGTTTGCCTTCCTCAACGGCTCCGGTACGTGCCTGCTCGCGTGGGGTTTGCTGCCCGAGGCCAGCCGCGCGCACTTCAGCTGGGTCGGCTGGTTCGTCGCCGCCGCGCCGCTGACCATCGTCGTGGCGCTCGGCTCGCTCGTGCTGCTGCGCATGATGTTCCCACCCGAGCCCGTCGCCCAGCTCCCCATGCAGCGCGTCCGGCTCCAGGTGGCGGTGCTCGGGCCCATGTCGCCGCGCGAGACCGGCACGATCGTCGTGCTCGTGCTGACGGTGGCGGGATGGGTCGCCGCGCCGTGGCTCGGCCTCGACCTGGCGACCATCGCATTGCTCGGCCTGCTCGCCACCGTCGCGCTGGGGATCTTCGATCGGCCGGCGCTGCAGTCGCTCGACTGGAGCTTTCTGGTCTTCTTCGGTGTGGTCCTGACGATCGGGCGACTGAGCGTGACGGTGGGCCTCGATCGCGCGGCGGCGGCCAGCGTCGATCGACTGCTCGGCACCGCGCAGCCCGGGCCGCTGCTCTTCGTGCTGGCCGTGGCCGGGATCAGCCTGCTGATCCGGCTCGCGCTCGATCAGGACCTCACGGTCGTGCTGGTGGGAGTGACCCTGCTCCCGGTGGCGCCTCGCGTCGGCGTCGATCCGTGGATCGTCGTCATCAGCGTGCTGGCGATGTCGGTCGCGTGGTTCCTGCCCTCGCAGACGCTCAGCTATCTCGTCGCCCAGTCGGCATCGGAGGGTCGGCTCTTTTCCCACGCCCAGGCGCGGCGCTTCGCGTTCGCCTACACGGCGCTGGTCCTGGTCGGACTGATGGTGTCCGTCCCGTACTGGCGGCTCCTGGGCCTGCTCTGATGGTGGCGGCGCCATACGGCCTTGGTCCTATACGCCGGTTCGCGCAACCCGGCGACACTGTCGGGCGACGGTTGAGGACGAAATCGAACACCGATACATGGGAGGAATGTTGATGAAGGTGCGAGCCAGGGTGATGGGGGTCGTGGTGTCGAGCCTACTGATGGTGAGCGCGCTGGCCATCGCGCAGGATGGCCCGCCCTCGGGCAAGGTGTGGCTCGAGAGCACGTCGGTGGCGCTCGGCATCGGCGTGAGCTGGGGCGACGGCAAGCTCACCGTCCAGGGCAAGGATCATGTGTTCACGGTGAAGGGCCTGAGCGTGGTCGATCTCGGTGTGTCCAAGATCACCGCCACCGGGGAAGTCTTCAATCTCAAGAAGGTGGCGGACTTCAGCGGCAACTACGTCGCGGGCAAGGCCGGCGCGACTGTCGGTGGCGGCGCCGGCGCCGTCATCATGCAGAACCAGAACGGCGTCGTGATGAAGCTCACCAGCACGAGCCAAGGCGTCCAGCTGACCCTCGCCGGCGCCGGCGTCGACATCCAGCTCAAAAATTAACCTCAGGCGCTGAAAAAGCGCCGGCTAGCGTCGGCGGACGCGGGCGTGCCAGCGCGCTAGGACAGGCGGCGCCCACCAGTTCCACCGGCCGAGCAGACGCATCGTCGCGGGGACCAGGAGCGCGCGGACGATCGTGGCGTCCAGGACGACGGCCAACCCCATGCCGATGCCGATGGCCTTGATCACCACGAGGTCGGCCATGGCGAAGCCGAAGAAGATGGCGGCCATGATGGCGGCGGCCGCGGTGATCAGACGGCCCGTGCGCTCGAGGCCCACGCCGACGGCCAGCGTGTTGTCGTTGGTCCGCAGATACTCCTCACGAATGCGGGAGAGCAGCAGCACGCCGTAGTCCATCGACAGGCCGAAGAGCACGCAGAACATCACCAGCGGCGTGGCCGTCTCGATGGGGCCCGGCGTGAAGTGGAGCCACCGCGCCAGATGTCCGTCCTGGAAGATCCACACCAGCGCACCGTACGAGGCGCTGATCGACAGGAAATTCATCACCATGGCCTTGGCGGGCAGCAGGATCGAGCCCAGGAGCATGAACAGCACGACGTAGGTAGCGGCCACGATGAGCGCCACCGCCCGCGGCGCGTGCGCGCGTACCAGGGCGAGGAAATCGAGGTCGAAGGCGGTGTGGCCGGTGACCAGCACACGCGCCTCGCCGGGCGGGTGCGTCGCGCGGATGTGCTGCACGAGGCTGCGCGCCTCGTCGCTGCTGGCGGGGAACGCGGTGTGTACCACGAGCAGCGCGATGTGCCGGCCCATGGTCTGGGCCATCGCGCCCTGGATCGCCGGCGGTCCCGTCGCGCGCATGACCGCCAGCATCTGGTACTGGCCCAGCGGGAAGGACGGATCCAGGTCGACGAAGCTCTCGACGCGCTGGACTCCCGGCTGCTTGGCGAGCCAGCGGCTCAGGTTGTAGAGCTCCGCGACCTTCGGCGCCGCGAGCGGCGAGCCCGCGCCGAAGTCGAGAATCACCAGGATGCGCGTGGTCTCCTGCCCGGGAAACTCCCGTCGGATGAGCTCCTCGCCCCGGCGTGACTCGGCCGTCCGCGGCAGCATCTCCACGTCACTGGCGGCCAGGCGGATTCGCGCGAACGGCGAGCCGAGCAGGAGCAACGCCGCCGCCACCGGGAGCAGCACTCTCCAGGGGTGGTTCATCACCACGGTGGTCAGACGCACCCAGAAGCCGCGGCCCCCATTGGCGCCGAGCCGCGGAAGGGGCACCCGCCACGCGTCCAGGTGCGGGCCCAGCACCGCCAGCAGGGCGGGCAGGAACGTGAGGCCGTAGAGCACAGCGAAGAAGACCACGAGCGTGCCGCACAGGCCGATGGAGCCGAGGTTCCCGATCCTCAGGGAGTAGAGCCCCAGGAGCCCGACGGCCACGGTGAGGCCGGAGAAGAGGATCGCCGAACCGGCCGTCGCCATGGTCCGCCCCAGCGCGTCCTCCCCGCCACGACGCTGGATCTCCTCCCGGTGGCGACTCACGATGAACAACGAGTAATCGATGGCCACCGCCAGGCCGATCATCGTGATGACGTTGACGGCGTAGAGGGAGACGGAGGTGAAGCGGCTGAGCAGGAACGTGCCGGCCATCCCACCGGCCACCGCGAGGAGACCGACGCCGAACGGCACGGCGGCGGCGACCACGGAGCCGAAGACCAGGAGCAACAGCACCGGCACGATTGGCAGGATCACGAGCTCGGCGCGCACGACGTCGCGCTGGGTGATCTCCGTGAAGTCGTGATGCAGCGCCAGCGCCCCCGTGGCGGTCACCGTCAGGACGTCCGAGCGCACCAGCGGCCGCAGCACGGCGTAGGTCTCGGCCCCGGCGGCGACGAACACCATGGACTCGACAGCCGCCGTGTGATCCTTGAGCTCGACCGAGACACGCGTGTGGTAGCCGTCGCGCGAGAATCGCTCCGGCTCCGGCGGCCTGACGTTCCAGGGGGTGCGGACCGCCGCCACGCGCGGATCGTTCTGCAGCGGCGCCAGCGCGCGCTCGACCTCGGCGCGGAATGCCGGATCGGTCACGGGCATGGTCTTGCTGCCGAACACCAGGTGAAACGCCAGCGGGCGTTGCGGCAGGTCGCGATTCATCAGCATGAGGGCGTGGCCGGACTCGGTCTCGGTGGGGACGAAGGCGGTGTCAAAGCGGCCGCCGTGGCGCACGAGCCAGAGCGACGCGCCCGAGGACAGGACCGACAGGATCAGGACGGCCCAGCGATGCCGGTGAACGAAGCGGCCCCAGGACTCGAGCACACTCACGCGAGTTGTCGAGGGATGGGGCGACTGCGGTCGATCAGGGCCCCGCCAGGCTCCGGAGGCGCTTCTCCGCCTCGCTGATCGGCGAGGTGCCGTGCATCATGGCCCGGGCCATCTCGAGCAGCGGGTAGCCGTTGCCGGCCTCGGCCTGGAACCGGCGGGCGAACCCGCCGTTCTTGATGTCCTCGAGCACCGCCTGGAAGCGGGTCGCGATCGCCTCCCGATCCAGTTCGAGGATGCGCGTCATGCCACCGAAGACGGCGGTGGGGCCGTGGTCTTCGGACGCGCGGAAGAAGCCAATCTCGCGGAAGCCCCGGAACACCGCCTCCATCTCGCCCGACATGTACATCTCGAGCACCAGCGCCTCCGGGGAGATCCCCGCTTCCCGGCCGATCTCGAATGCGACCATGATGGCCGCCCCGAGGAGCGGGCCGATCGTCTGCTCGACGAAGAGATCCAGGGTGGCCTCGGTCTTGGCGCTCATCTCGATCGCGCCGGCGCGCAGGGCGCCGATCCCGTCGGCCAGCCCCAGCATCCGCTCGCGGGCGCGGCTGCTGCGATCCGCTTCCACCCCCACGCAGGCCCAGAAACCCTCGCCGGCCAGGTAGCGGGTCCGGGCCGAGACACCGGCCATGCGCGGCGCGACCAGCAGCACGTCGACCGTGTCGGGCGGGTGGACGAGGTCGAAGGCCAGGCTGTAGCCGGAGGCAAAAACCACGGCGCTCCCGGGGCGAAGCACGGGCACGATGTCGCGGGCGAAGACGTCGGGAATCACCTCGTCGGGCAGGAAGACGCAGACGATGTCGTCCGAGGCCGCGACGTCCAGGGGGACCACGTCGAAGCCGTCCAATCGCGCCTGGTCGGCGTACTCGTCCTGGCGGTTGCCGATCCGGATCTTGACGCCGGAGTCGCGCAGATTGAGGGCCGCGCTGCGCCCCAGATGGCCATAGCCGAGCACGGCCACCCGCTCCGCGGCCAGCGCCCCGGGGAGCGCGTCACCGGCCCGGAACACCCTGACGTGGCTCTCGTGTGGATGGGTCATCGAGTGGGAAAAGTATCACGCCCAGGGGGGTGGAGTATCGCTCTATCCCACCCGGCCGTTCGGTCCCCTCTCGTCGGTCACCGACCGGCGGCCTTGGCGCGATCCGCCTCGAACAAGTCCTTCAATTTGCCGGCCATCACCCGTCGCCCGATGCCGCGCTTCATGGCCCCACCGAACCCGGCGACCTGATCGGTGAACGCGTGCCCCGCGTAGAAGACCATGGTCCCCCCCTGCACGGGCAGGAGGCCCGACACCGCCTGGTCGGCGTTGTATCCGGTGCTGACGTAGTACTGTCGCTCGACGACGGCCCGGGCCGCGCCGTCGGGGGCCGCCAGCATGTGCACCAGGACGTAGGTCGGCTTGCCCTGAATGTTGTAACTGATCCAGCGAAAGTCGTGCTGCATACCCGGCACGGTCGCCTTCGGAAAGTCGAGGAGAACGGCGTGAAGCCCCGGCATGTACTTCTCGAGTCCCTTGGCGGCCTGGCTCGCCTTGCGCAGTTCCTCGCCGACACTCAGCGTCCGGCCCGAGCCTCGATCGTAGGGAACGATACCCGGCAGACCCGATGTGCGATAGGCCTGGTATCGCGTCAGTAGCATCTTCTGCAGTTGCCCCTGGATGGCCGGCGGCGCGCCGCCCGGAACGGCGTTGAACGCGGCGATCTCACCGCTCCCGAGGTTCAGCGACTCGCCGGGCTGCGCGCCCGCGAGCGACTGCGCCGCGTCGTTGCCGATCATCAAGCCGGCGAGATCCGCCAGGCTGCCGGTGGTGCTGAACCGGCCGTGCGCCTGGACTTGCGGATCTTGCGTGATGAGGTCCCCGGTGATGATCTGCTTGGCGAGCGACTCCGGCGTCGTCTTGACCAGAAAGACGACGGCCACGGCCAGGTCCCGGTCCGAGACGTTGCTGAGGTCCGGCGTGACGAACTCGCCGTTCATCACCCGCTGCTTGTCGTCGGCCGATAGCCCGAAATCGCTCAGCACCTGATCGGCGCTTGGCTGAGCCTGCGCCGACGGCGCCAGGCCCAGCAGGGTCACTGCACTCACGACGCCCAGAACGGCAAGGATCTGTCGAGTTCTCATCGCCGCCTCAATTCTTGTTGGATCGGCGCTCGGCATAACCGTGAGCCCTGAACCAGGCGATGGCGTCAGCCAGCGCCTCCCGTACGTCCGTTTGCGGTAGCCCCAGATCGCGCACAGCCCGAGCGGGACTGAAGTACATGCGCTTGCGTGCCATGCGGACTGCCGTCAGCGTCACCGCCGGTGGCCGGCGCGTCACGCTGGCCAGCCCCTCGCAGCAGGCCGCCGCCAGCCACGCCACCGCATAGGGCACCCGCAAGCGCGGCGCCGGGCGCCCGGTGAGCTCGGCCAGCATCTCGAAGAGCTCGGTCAGTCGAAGATTCTGATGACCGAGGATGTAGCGCTCACCCGGCTTGCCGCGCTCCGCCGCCAGCAGGTGCCCGCGGGCCACGTCGCGCACGTGGACGACGTTGAGCCCGGTCTCGACGGTGCCCTTCATGCGGCCCTTCATGAAGTCCAGGATCATCTGTCCGGTCGGCGTGGGCTTGACATCCCAGGGCCCGAGCGGCGCGGTCGGATTCACCACGACGACCGGCAGACCGCGGCGCGCGAAGTCGAGCGCGAGCTGCTCGGCGAGGAACTTGGACCGCTCGTAGTGGCCCACCATGTCGGCGAGCGTGACCGGGGTGTCCTCGGTGGCCGGCTCACCGTCAGCGCGGACGCCGAGGGCCGCGACGCTCGAGGTGTGGACCACGCGGCTCACGCCGGCCTCGCCGGCGGCCTCGAGCACGACGCGGGTGCCGTCGACGTTCGTGCGATAGAGCGCTGCCGGCTCCGGCGTCCACAGGCGGTAATCCGCGGCCACGTGATACACGGTCTGCACGCCGTCCAGCGCACGGCGGACCGAGCCCGGGTTCAGCAGATCGCCATCGGCGATCTCGACGCGCAGGCCCTGCAGCGCGCGCCGATCCGCGCGCGGACGCGCGAGGACCCGCACCGTCGCACCGGTCGCCAGCAGCTCGCGCGCGACGTTGGCGCCGACGAACCCGGTGCCGCCCGTGACTAGCGCGTCGATGGGACCGCCTGGAGCCGGACTGGTGGGTACCGGAGTTCCATCATGGCCCAGCGATGGTGCCAAGCCGGCGGGTCCCGGCGCGATAGGACCTTCGTCCAACATCCGGCCTGAGCCGATTTTGCCACCCCGGTGGGTCTAGACTGGGCGAACAGGGCATGGACGTGCGCTACCGGATCTCGCTGATTCTCATCGCCTGGGGCCTCCTGCTCGGCGCCACGACGCCGCCGCCCCCGGGTCTGTCCGACGAGCAGCGGCGTCGCCTCTCGGCCGGCGAGATCGTGGTCCTCGACACCCTGCCGCCGGGTGCGAGCAAGGACGCCCGCGGGGCCACCGGGATGGCGGTGGTGCGCGCCACGACCGAGCAGGTCTGGCGGGTCCTCACCGACTATCGCGGCCACGTCAGATATTACCCTCGGGTCACCGCCGTGGAGGTGCTGGAGGCCGATGAGCGGCACGCCCTGGTTCGGTACGAGGTCGGCATCGGCCCCCTGTCGTTTGCGTTCCACATGAACAAGTATCCGGATCCCATCCGGCGACGGATCGAGTGGCAGCTGGCCGAGGGCCGGTCCAACAGCTTCTTCCGGGAGAACTCCGGCTACTGGCAAGTCGACGAGGCCCGGGACGGCACGCTGGTCACGTATGCGATCGCGGTGCGGACCACCCTGCCCTCGTTCGCCACGTCCGGGACCGAGCGGCAGAGCGTGTTCGACACGATCACCTCGCTGCGCAAGGTCGTCGCGACCGAGACCGGCACGCCGGCACGCTGATCAGCGGGCCGCCGTCTGCCGCGGCCGGATCACGGCGGCGGCGAACAGCTCGAGCGAGCGGCACACGTGCGCGTGCGACAGGGCGCCGAAGCTGCATACGAGCAGGAGCGAGTCGACGCCGATCGCCTCCAGACGCGCCACGTTCCCGGCGACCTGGTCGGGCGCGCCGATGAGGAACCCACCGATGGCCTCGAGCTCGTCGTACGTTCGCCCTCCCCACACCCGGGACGTCAGCGCCTTGAGCCGTGCCTCGGAGAACTCGGCGGGCGGCGGCGGGGCGGCCAGCGAGGACAGATGCCAGAATCCCTGGAGGGCCAGGGCGCCCTCCGCCCGCGCCGCCTCGGCCGTCTAGGTCAGATAGGTCTCGCAGCACAGCAGCAGGCGCGGTCGATACGGGCCGGTGCCGGGCCGCTCGGAGCGCCGGGCGATGGCGGCGTGATAGTCCTGAACGCACCGGGCCACGACATCCGTCGGCGTGAAGTGCATCGCCACCGGCCAGCCGCGGGCGCCGACCCGCGCGACGGATTCGGGCCGGCTGGCGACCTCGTGCAGCGGCGGGTAGGGCTGCTGGAAGACGCGGGGCCGGAGGCTGAACTCGGGAAAGGTCCAGAAGCGGCCGGTGTGACTGCTCCGCTCGTTGGTCCACGCCTTCAGGAGCACCTCGATGGCCTCCTCGGTCATCGCCACGCCGTCCTCGAACTTGAGGCCGAGCTGTGCGAACTCCCCCGGCCGCACGCCCTTGCCGACGCCGAAGTCGAAGCGGCCCTGGGCCAGGTTGTCGAGCATGGCGGCCTCGGCGGCGAGTCGCAGCGGGTGATGGAAGGACAGCGCGTTGACGTAGTTGCCGAAGCGCATCTGCCGCGTGCGCTGCACCGCCGAGGCGATCATCAGATTCGGGCTGGGCAGCAGCGAGTAATCGGTGAAGTGATGCTCGGCGAACCAGCACTCGCCGAAGCCGAGGGTCTCGGCCAGCGCGATCTGATCCAGCATCTCGGCGTAGGCTTGCGCGTGCGGCACGCCCCGCCCCTGGCAGTAGTAGAAGAGTCCGAAATCCATCGTCTCTGAAGCTATACCACCGCGCCCGTGGCTGGACTTCCGCATTGTTCTCGGTTAAGGAGAACGGGGACCGGAGCTAGGAGGCGCCGTGAAGGACATCCGGGTGATCGGGCTGGCCAAGGCCTTCGGCACCACGCCGGCCGTGGATCACGTGTCGTTCGAGGTCCCGGCCGGCTCGCTCGCCACGCTGCTCGGACCCAGCGGCTGCGGGAAGACGACCACGCTCCGGCTCCTGGCCGGCCTGGAACAGCCCGACGCCGGCGAGGTGTACGTGGGCGGCCGGTGCCTCACCTCCGCCGCGCGCACGATCTATCTGTCGCCCGAGAAGCGGCGCATGGGCATGGTCTTCCAGACCTACGCGATCTGGCCGCACATGACGGTCTTCGAGAACATCGCCTTCCCGCTGCGCGAGAAGCGCGCGCCGACGACGGAGATTCGCGAACGCGTGATGGCCATGCTCCAGACGCTCGGGCTCGACGGCTTTCACGATCGTCCGGCTCCCCTGCTCTCGGGTGGCCAGCAGCAGCGCGTGGCACTGGGACGGGCGCTGGTGGCCAATCCTGACGTCCTGCTCCTCGACGAGCCGTTCTCCAACCTGGACGCGCGGCTGCGTGAGGAGATGCGCCTGGAGCTCAAGGAGCTGCAGGCGCGGGTCGGCGTCACCACGGTATTCGTCACGCACGATCAGGCCGAGGCCATGATCCTGTCGGACCGGGTCTTCGTGATGAGCGCCGGGCGGATCGTCCAGGACGGCACGCCGCGACAGATCTACGAGGAGCCGCGCTCGGCGTTCGTGATGGATTTTCTGGGCCAGGTCGATCACGTCGAGGCCCGGGTGGTGCGACGCCCGGACGGCGCCTACATGGCGTGTGCCGAGGGCCTCGTCGGGGGTGGAGTTCCGCTGCCCTCGGACCAGGCCTGGCACGAGGGCGACGGCGTCGTGCTGTCGTTCCGCTCGAGCGACATCCAGGTGGGTGCGAAGGTGACCGACGGCCACTGGCGCGGGACGATCCTGTCCGCGGTGTACCTGGGCGACCGGATCGAGTACGTCGTGGAGCTGGGTGCCGCCCGGGTCCGCGCCTCGGGTTCGGTGATCGAGCCGCTGAGCCGCGGCGCCGTCGTGCAGCTGCAGGTCCCGCCCGGCGCGATCCGCGCATGGCCGGCACCGCGCTGATCAGGAGGCCCTACGTGAGACATCGCGTGAGTGTCCGGATGCTGGGAGTGCTGGCGCTCGCCGTCTTCCTCTTCGTGGCCGGCGAGCGGACCGTGGCGCAGACACCCCCGAAGTGGGACGACATCGTCGCCGCGGCCAAGAAAGAGGGCGTGGTGGTGTGGTCGTTCTCCGGCGCGCCCGGCGCGTCGACCGAGCGGCAGAGCCGGGAGTTCGAGCGCCTGTATGGCATCCGGGTGGAGCTGGCGCCGGGGCGCACCGGCGATTTCGAAGCTCGCTGGAGCGCCGAGCGCGCGGCGGGCAAGCCCAGCATCGACGTGCGCTCGTCGGGGAGTCCCGAGAACCGGCGGCTGGCGGCGCGCAATCTCGATCAGCCGTTCGGCACGCTGCCGGCGCTGCAGGAGCCCGGCGTCGAGTGGATCGTCGATCCGCTGGTGGACGTCAAGGCGGGCAACGGCCACACGCTGCACTTCACCGCGGGCGGGTATTTCCTGCTCGTGAACAACAAGCTCGTCCCGCCCGAGATGGGCCCGAAGAGCTACAAGGATCTCGAGGATCCCAAGTACAAGGGTCTGATTCTCCTCTCCGAGCCCATCGGCCCCTCGCCCGGCTCGCGCTGGGCGGCCTACGCCTGGAAGGCGTACGGCGACGAGCACCTTAGCCGGGTCATCGGCAACGTGAAGGCGCTCACGCGGGCGGAGATCGACGCGCCCAAGCAGATCGCCCGCGGCGAATACGGCATCTTCATCCATCCCACGCAGGTAGGCGCCGCGGACATCTGGCGGCTGCCCAAGCCGCACCCGTTTCGTCTCGTCGTGCCCGAGGACGGCGTGATGCTGCTGACCGGGGCGATCAGCCTGCTGCAGGGCGCGCCCCACCCGAACGCCGCCAAGGTCTTCATGAACTATCTGCTGACGAAGTCGTCGCAGCAGATCGGCGCCGACGACGCCGGGGGGCCGTTCATCCGCCGCGACGTGAAGCCGTCCGTTCCGGAGCTGGCGCACTTCGCGACGGCCAAGCCGTTCCCGAACAATCCGGACACCTACGAGTTCGGCTCGAAGCTCTTCTTCGAGTGGTCGGCCAAGGCCGAGCCCTATCTGAAGGCCTCCGGCCTGAAGTAGACAGATCCTCCACGTGTTGCGCCGCGAGAACCTGCTGCCGCTGCTGCTGCTCGCGGTGACGGCAGCCATGGTCATCTACCCGCTGGCCATGGTGCTCTACGGCAGCGTGCGGGACGTCGCGCCGGGCCAGCCGGGCGCGTTCACGCTGGCGAACTGGCGCGCCGTCCTCTCGGACGCCGGCACGTTCCAGCTTCTCGCGACGAGCATCCTGATCGCACTGCCGCGGACGGTGCTGGCGCTGCTGCTCGCCACCGTCTTCGCCTGGTGCCTGGCCCGCACCACCGCGCCGGGCAAGCGACTACTCGAGGGGCTGCTGGTGTTCCTGTTCTTCCTGCCGGAGCTGCCGTGGGTGCTGGCGTGGATGCTGCTGGGCGCGCCGAACGTCGGCCTGCTCAACCAGTGGCTACGCACGATCGTTCCGGGCGTGGAGAGCTTCGTCAACGTCTACTCCTACGGCGGGCTCATCGTGCTCGGCGCGGTGCGCTCCGCCCCGGTGCTGTTCCTGTTCGTCTACCCGGCGTTTCAGGCGATGGACGCCACGCTGGAGGAAGCGGCGCGCATGGCGGGGGCAAGCGCCTGGCGCACGATCTGGCGCATCGACCTGCCGCTGCTGCTGCCGGCGCTGCTGGCCTCCGGCATCCTCTCGTTCGTGGTGGCCATGGAGGCGTTCGAGATCCCCCAGCTGCTGGGGACGCCGGCCCGGATCTTCGTGTTCACCACGCGGATCTACGATCTGGCCTACGGCGGCCACGTCGCGCGCTTCGGCCCCGCCATGGTGCTGGCGGTTCTCTTGCTGCTGCTCACGGTGAGCCTCATCGCCGTGCAGTGGAAGATCTTGAAGGGGCGCGCCTACACGACGATCTCCGGCCGCGGCTACCAGGCCCGGCCGCTCGACCTCGGTGCCTGGCGCTGGGTGCCGTTCGTGGGCATCGTGACGTTCTTCGTCATCTTTGGCGCGCTGCCCTTCGTGGTGCTGCTGCTCAACTCGTTCATGGAGCTGAGCGGCTTCATCTCGTGGGAGATGCGGACGACCCGACACTGGACCGACGCACTCTCGCGCACGGCGGTGCTCACCTCGATCAAGGACACGCTCACCGTGGGCGTGACCGCCGCCACGCTGGGCATGATCGTCTCGGCGCTGATCTCCTACGTGGTCACGCGCACCCGCTGGGCGGGCCGCCGGGTCCTCGACCTGGTGGCGTGGGCGCCCTGGGCCGTGCCGGGCCTGGTCATGGCGCTGGGATTCCTGTGGGCGTTCGTGTGGCTGCCGATCTACGGCACGCTGTGGCTGCTGGTGCTGGTGTTCGTGGCGCGGGGCCTTCCCGTGGGCTCGCGGTTCTTCACGTCCACGATGGTCCAGATCGGCGCCGAGCTCGAGGAATCGGCACGCATCCACGGCGCCTCCTGGCTTCGGACGTTCATGCGGATCTGGGTGCCGCTCCTGCGCCCGGCCATCCTGGGCGCGTGGATCCTGCTCTTCGTGGTGGCTGTGCGGGTGCTGGACCTCGCCGTGCTGCTCGCCGGGCCCGGCAGTCGCATGCTCTCGGTCGATATCTTCCTCTGGACCGTCACCGGCCGGCAGGAAGCGGCTTCCGTGCTCGCGCTGCTGCAGACCGCGCTGGTGGTGGCCGGCTACGTCGTCGCCCGGCTGCTGCTGGGCCGCTCGCCCGCGCCGACCGCGGTGTGATGCGGGCGGCGCGCCGAGGCTGGTTGACGGATCTCCCGGACGGGCCCTAGGCTAGCGGCAAGCGGACGTCCCGGATCTCGGGACCCAAGGAGACGAGCGATGCAGCTGACCATCGAGCGGGTGATCGCATTCAACGGGCTCGACGTGCTGGTGGCCCGTGACGAAGGGCTCTTCGAGGCCGAGGGGCTGGACCTGCGAATCGCGGTGCCGGCGCCCGAGGAGATGCGCTCCTCCGCGGACGGCACGCTGTCCCAACCGGTCACCAACCAGGGCCTCCTCGTCGACCGCGGCGAAGCCGGCATGTTCCAGGGGTGAGAGTGCGGCAATAACCGCCGGGTGGCGGAAAGTGCCGCGGGAGCGCTGCAGATCGGACGTCGCTCGATGGTCGTGTGCGCGGCCCTGGTCGTGGGGCCCAATTCCAGTGTCTTCACGCCGCAGGAGCTCGCCGGAAAGCTCGTGGCCCTCGACTATGGCAACGGCACGGCTTACGCCGGGCTCTTGATGCTCGAGGGCGCCATGGCCGGGGAATCCATCGTCACCTGCGCCGCCACGTCGCACGGCGGCGACCGCCTTGCCGCGCTCAAGCGGGGCGAGTTCGAGGCGACGGTGCTGCAGGAGCCGTGGATCGCGGCGGCCGAGAAGACCGGGTGCCGGGTGGTCTCGACCACGTTCTTCCATGGCACCTGGGTCGCCGACCGCAGCGTGAGCCCGGAGGCCTACGCCGCGTTCCTGCGCGCGGTCACGCGGGCGGTCCGCCGCATCAATGCCGACAAGCGCACGTACGCGGGCTACTACCTGCGCGACTTCCCCGGTCACCCCGAGCTGGCCGGCCTCACGCCCGACGACTTCGATCTCAACCGCATCCAGCTGAAGGAGCCCAGCCCGATCCCCGAGCACGAGGCGCGCTGGGCCTGGGAGTGGATGTCGAGCTGGGGTCTGCTCGAGGGCCGCTTCGACGTCGGCACCCAGATCAACCGGCGCGTCGAGCGCGAGGCTCACGCGCATGCTACCGTGAGCGGTGGCTAGAACGAGGCGTCACTCATAGGGGAGGACAGCGATGGCCAAGGCCAAGGCAAAGACGAAGAAGCGCACGCGCGCGAAGGTCCGCGATCTGAAGCCGCGTAAATCCGTCAAGGGCGGTCTGAGAGTCCGGCGCTCCGAAGACCCCTGCGCGGGCGGCGAGATCACGCGCTACTAGCCGTGCCTGACAGTTTCGACGCCGTGGTGGTCGGGGGCGGCTTGCTCGGCACCGCCACGGCGTATCACCTCGTCGGCGCGGGCGCGCGCACGCTGCTGGTGGACCGGATGGACACCGGCCGCGCGACCGACGCCGGCGCCGGCATCCTCTCGCCCGAGACGAACAGTCGCGATACTGATGTCTGGTTCAACCTGGCCGTCGCCGCGGTCGAATACTATCCCGCCCTCATCGAGCGCCTGCGCGGCGAGCAGGGCGGCGACACCGGCTACGCCCGCTGCGGCCAGCTCGTGGTCGCCGTGTCCGACGACGAGATCGCGCCGTTCGAGCGGGCCAAGGGCCTCGTGTTCGAGCGCCAGCGACGGCGCGGCCGACCGTCCACCGACGATCTCCGCGAGGTGAGCTCGGCCGAGGCGCGCGAGCTGTTCCCCGCGCTGGCGCCCGTGCACGGCGCGATCTACTCGCGCGGCGGCGCGCGCGTCGACGGTCGGCTCCTCAATCGGGCGCTGCGCACCGCTGCCGAGGCGCGCGGCCTCGTGGTGCGGCAGGGCGGCGTGGATCGGCTGATCCGTGACGGCGACTCGGTCACGGGCGTCGTCATCGGCGGCGAGATCGTGTCCGCGGGGAGCGTGGCCATCGCGGGCGGCGCGTGGTCGGAGGCGTTCGGCGCGCAGCTGGGCGTGAGCATCCCGGTGGCGCCACAGCGCGGACAGATCATTCATCTCGGCTTGCACGGGACCGACACCGGCCGCTGGCCGGTGATCAGCGCGTTCCACCATCACTACCTGGTCGCCTGGCCGGACAGTCGCGTCGTCGCCGGCGCCACCCGCGAGACCGGCTCCGGCTTCGCGCCGCACACCACGGCCGCTGGGGTGCGCGACGTGTTGAGCGAGGCGCTCCGCGTCGCGCCGGGCCTGGCGTCGGCGGAGATTCGTGAGATCCGGGTGGGCTTGCGCCCGTTCGCCGCCGACACGCTGCCGGTGCTCGGGCCCGTACCCGGCGTGCGCGGTGTGTTCCTGGTCACCGGGCACGGGCCCTCGGGTCTGACGCTCGGTCCCTACAGCGCCAAGAACGTCGCCGCGCAGATGCTCGGCAAGGCGCCCGAGATGGACCTGACGCCGTACTCGATCGCTCGCTTCACGTCCGCCTGAGCCGAGCGTTCTCCGGTCGCCGCGGCCTCACCGCGGGGGTGCAATCGCCAAAGGCGGCGCCGGTCCGGCCCCCGCCAGAACACCGTTCTGGACGTTGACGGTTCGGGTAGCGACCCCGGTGTGAAAGGCGGCGTCGCGGACCGTGACGTCGATCGCCTGGGAGCCGTTGGCCACGCGCGATGAGTCCCAGGGAAGCGTGACGTGGTTGCCGCCGGCGCTCGCCGTGGCGAGCGTGGTGCCGCCGATCGACAGCGTGAATGTCCGTGTCCCCGCCGCCGCGCCCTCGACCCAGACGTCCGACCACACGACGCCGCTCACGGTCGCGCTGGCCGGCGGGCTGGTGATGAACACCCCGAGCGGCGGGCCGTTGTCGACGATGAGACCGCGGGTGGCGGTCGCGCCGTGGCCGGCCGCGTCGCGCACGGTCGCAACGATGGTCTGGGGGCCGTTTGCTACGCGCGATGAGTCCCAGGGAAGCGTGACGTGATTGCCGCTGGCGCTCGCCGTGGCGAGCGCGGTGCCGCCGATCGACAATGTGAATGTCCGGGTCCCCGCCGCCGCCCCCTCGACCCAGATGTCCGACCACACGACGCCCCCCACCGTCGCGCCGGCCGGCGGGCTCGTGATGAACACGTCGAACTCGCTGCGGACGATGAGACCGCGGGTGGCGACCCCGACGTGGCCGGACGCGTCGCGCACCGTTGCCGTGAGCGTGATTGCCCCGGACGGGATCGAGGAGCTGTCCCAGGCCAGGGTCGCGTGGTTGGTCGCGGTGCCCTGGGCGACGACGGTGCCGCCGACGGTCAGCGTGAAGGCGTTCGACGTGCCAGCGAAGTTCTCCACCCACACGTCGGTCCACACGGTGTCGCTCACCGTCGCTCCTGTCGCCGGGCTCGTGATGAAGACGCGGGGCTCCGACGGGACGAGGGTGGCGATGAAGGCGTCACTGGGGCCACCGCCGTACATCGCCTGAAACGGTCGGACGGTCGGGAAGCTCGCCGAGGTGGTCCTGCCGGTGAGATACACGGTGCCGCTCGCGGTCGCATGCAGCGCGGTGACCGTCGTCTGGGCGTCGGCGAAGTAGGTCGAGTAGACGAGCGAGCGACCGTCGGGTGTCATCTCGACGACGAAGCTCGACGGCGCCTGCCCGAACTGTGGCGGCAGCGCGTTCTGTTGTGGGAAATCCACTGACGACGTCCCGCCGGCGACGTAGATGTTGCCCGCGCCGTCGAGCCCGATCGCGTTGCCCGCATCGCCGCCACCGCCGCCCAGGTACGTCGAGAAGACGAGCGCGGAGGCCGTGGCGTTCAGTCGCGCGACGAAGGCGTCAGCGACCCCACCGGCCAGGTCGGGCTGACGGGCATTGACCGTGGGCAGTCCAGGGCCGGAATGGCCGGTGATGTACGCATTGCCGCTCGGATCGACCGCCAGCGCGAACGGGAAAGTGCTGTTGTTGCCGAAGAACGTCGCATAGGCCAGCGACGAGTTGGGCGCGACCTTGGCCACCAGGCCGGCGAACCCGGGACCAGGCGCGGTGGGCTGGAACACGCCGGGCGTGGTGGGGGGCGTGATGGAAATGTCCTGAATGCTCGTCACAATGCCCGTCACGTACGCGGCGCCGGCCCGGTCGACGGCGATAGCGATGGGCTCGAAGGAGTCAGTCTGGAACTGAAATCTGTAGAGAAAGCGCGAGTAGTCGGCGGCGATGGCTTCGACGACCGTGCCAAATCTTGACGAAAAGGGGTCCGGCTCCAGTGAGATGCCAAAGGCCGTGACATACATGTTGCCGGCCTCATCGATGGCGATGCCGCCCGGCCGGACATTGCCGAACCCCCCGATCGACGTCGAGAAGAGGATCGCGCCCGTGGGGTCGAGCTTGGTGACATAGGTGCCGACATCTCTTCCCGGCACGTGCGGCTCCCCGGAGGTGAGTGACTTCAGCGTCGGACAGACGAACTGGACGCTAGGGGAATCATACGGGCACGCGCTGACGACGTAGGCGTTGCCGGCGGCGTCGGCGGCGAGCCCGAATAGCTGCATATCGCCCAGAGTGACGGAGTAGAGCAGCGTCTAGCCGTCGGCGCTGAGCTTCACGACCCAGTCAGTGGCCCCGGGAAAGCCGCTGGCGGTGTAGATGTTGCCGGCGGCGTCGACACCGACGCCGATACCGCTCTCGCCGCCCGTGCCGCCCTGGTAGGTCGAATACGTCACCACGGGATCGATCACGAGCGGCCTC
>Ga0111538_10001285_pt1 | contig 35120 bp, 31 predicted proteins | sample SoiMethybrSBSTD1_FD_79669 | JGI IMG/M metagenome (GOLD analysis project Ga0111538, IMG submission 79669) | Bulk soil microbial communities from a Populus tree surrounding site in Tennessee, USA - Soil MetaG P. TD hybrid SBSTD1 (version 2)... | ecosystem: Environmental > Terrestrial > Soil >...
AGGAACTCCTCCTTGAGCCGCTCGGCGTCGAGCAGGCGCCGGTTGGCCGCGGTCAGCGCGCGGCCGTACTGGCGCAGCTCCAGCTGGACCATCACGTGCCGGGCGAGGATCAGCAGGCCGTCGCGCTGGGTAGGGGTCAGCCGACGCGGCCGGTGGTCGATGACGCACAGGCTGCCCAGCCGCTGCCCGCCCGCCGACACCAGCGGCGCGCCGGCGTAGAAGCGCACGTGCGGGTCGTCGAGCACCGCGGGATTGGTCGCGAAGCGGGGGTCGAGCCGGGCGTCCTCGACGACCATCACGTCGTGGTGGTGCATCGCGTGGGCGCAGAACGACGTGTCGCGGGAGGTCTCGCAGGCGTCCAGCCCGAGCCGCGACTTGAACCACTGGCGGTCGCTGTCGACGAGGCTGATCGCGGCCTTGGGGGTGTCGCAGAGCTGGGCGGCCAGGGCCGTGATGTCGTCGAAGTCGCGCTCGGCCGGCGTGTCCAAGATCTGGTAGCCGTACAGCGCGGCGAGTCGCTCCTGTTCGGAGGCCGTCACAGCATCCATCACGCGATCCTTCGCTGTCCTACGGCGCGGTCCGTCGCGCCTGCGTCATACCTATCGGCCGGTCGGTGCGGGATCCGATCACCGGCCGGGAGCGGCCGGGGATCACCACGGGTTCACGCCGCCGCGCCGACCGTCGCGCCGGCGGCCGGGCCGCCGGTGACGGTCGCGGCGGCGACCGGGCCGGTGTCGGTCGCGGCGGCGGTCGCCGCGGTCGCCAGCAGGTCCGCGAGCGCGGCCGGGGGCATGGGACGGGCGAAGTGGTAGCCCTGCGCGTAGCGGTATCCGAGGTCGTGCAGCCGGGCCGCCTGTGCCGCCGTCTCGACGCCCTCGGCGATCGCCTGCAGGTGCATGCCCTCGGCGATGTGGATGAGGGCGGACGCCACGACCGTCTGCTGCGTGCCGGCGACGATCCCGTCGATGAAGCTCTTGTCGACCTTGAGGATGTCCACCGGGCAGGTCTGCAGCAGGCCGAGCGACGAATGGCCGGTGCCGAAGTCGTCGAGCGCGATCGACACGCCGAGCCGGTGCAGCGCACGCACCGAGGCCAGCGCGGCACCGCCGTCGAAGACCGCCGTCTCGGTGATCTCCAGCGTGAGGTGCGCCGGGTCCAGGCCGGTCTCGGCCAGGACCGCCGCGACGGCCGATGGGAAGTCCGGCTCGCGCAGCTGGCGCGCCGACACGTTGACCGACACCTTGCGCAGCCGCTCGCCGCCGGGCCGGCCCCGCCACGCGACGAACTGCCGGCACGCCTCGCGGAGGATCCACTCGCCCAGCGGCACGATCAGGCCGTTGCGCTCGGCGACCGGGATGAACACGTCGGGCGGCACCGGGCCGCGTTCCGGATGGGCCCAGCGCACCAGTACCTCGGCGCCGGTGATGGCGCCGTCGGGCAGCGCCACGATCGGCTGGTAGACCAGGTGCAGTTCGCCGAGGTCCAGCGCCCGGCGCAGCTGCGCGCCGAGCACCGACTGCTCGGTGGCGGTGCTGTCCAGCGTCGCGTCGTAGCGGGCGACCCGCTGCTTGCCACGGTCCTTGGCCGCGTACATCGCGACGTCGGCGCGGCGCAGCAGCTCACGCGCCTCGGTGACGCCGGCCGCGTCGCTGATGCCGAGGCTGGCGCGCACGAGCAGCTCGTAGTCGCCGGCGTGCACGGGCCGCTGCAGTTCCCCGCCCAGCCGCTCGACGGCGGCGTCGGCGCGCTCGTGCGAACCCGGCGGGAGCAGGACGGCGAACTCGTCGCCACCGAGCCGGACGACTGTCGTGTCCGGGCCGGCGCTGCGGTCCAGCCGGCGCCCGACGGCGACCAGCAACTCGTCGCCGACGTGGTGGCCGAGCCGGTCGTTGACCGTCTTGAAGTCATCCAGATCGATGAGCACCAGGTGCACGCGGTCGGCGTCCGGGCCGTCGAGCGCGTCGGTGATCCGTTCGTGCAGCAACCGGCGGTTGCCCAGCCCGGTCAGGTCGTCGTGCTCGGTCTGATGAAGCAGGTCGCCGCGGGCCCGGTCCACCTCGGTCAGCAGCCGGTTGTTGTGGGCGAACGCGACGATCTGGCGCAGCACCACGACGGCGGTCAGCGCCACCGCGCCGGCCGCGAGGAACCGGCCGTCCGACCCGTGGCCGCTGACCAGCAGCAGCGTGTCGGTCGCCGCGACCGCCGTGTAGGGGACGAGGCTCCACCGGCGCCGGGTGGCCCGCCGCGGTCCGGCCGCCGTCCCGCCGGCGCGTCGCTGGCGCTCGGCGGCCACGCCCACCAGGACGCACGCCACCGGGACGGACAACTGCGCGGTGGTGATGTACGGGAAGTCCGCGAACAGCGGTGCCAGTCCGCCGGTGGTGGCGCTCACCGCCGTCGCGAGGGCGAACATGCGCATCGCGCCGCGGTCGATGTGAGCGGTGCCGACGGAGGCGACCTTCGCGAACGCCACCACGGCGACGCAGCCCATCACCAGCACGACGAGCAGCGGCCACCACATGGAGCCGCTGACCGCTTTCCACTGTGCGTTGTCGCGGAACGAGAAGTGCCAGGCGAACACCACCGCCGTCACCATGACCGCACCGCTGTCCAGCGCGAACATCAGCCAGCCGCCGATGCCGCCGCCGGGCAGCCGCAGCAGGCCCCAGAAGGCGACCAGCACGACGACGAGGTAGCACGTCATCGTGACGGCGCCGAGGCGCTGGGTCGGCGCGCCCGGACCGAACAGCGCATCGGTCATGTGCGACACGACGCCGGCCGCCAGTGCGGCCACGGAGACCGCCAGGCACCGCCACAGCCGCCGGGCCGGGATCGTGAGGCCCTCGACGGCCGACGTCCGCCAGCAGGACCAGGCGACGATCGCGCACATCGCCGGCAGCGGCAACCAGGCGACGATCGGGACCCGCCACCAGCCGGCCAGCGCGCCGACCAGCCAGCCGACGACCACCGCCGCCAGCCAGACCGTCAGGCGCGGGTGCCGCGGCATGCGGAGCGGACGCGTCGACCCGAGCACGGCACCCACCTTCCACGCGAACCAGTTCGATCCGGAGATCGACCCGGCCGCGGGGCACGTGAGCGATCACCCCGACCGCACCCGTCCCGCACCGTTCAGCCGTAGACCAAAGTCGACGCCGACGCCGGGAGCGGTCGACTTCCGGCCGCTGCGCGTGCCGGCGCCGGCCGCCTACTGTTCGGGGCAGCGACCCGGATGGAGACGGCGGAGGTGATGCCCGGATGGTCGGCAAGGCACTCGCGACCACGCTGGCTTCGAGCCGCGCCGAGCGGGCGGTGATCATGATCGGGGCACCGCTGGTGGGCCTGGCGATCGGGGCGATCCTGCCGGTCGTCGCCCGGTGGGGCCTGGACCTGTCCGTCGGGCTGCCGTTCCGGCCGGTCTGGCGGGCCGTCGGCGGTGTCGACAGGCCCTGGGAGGTCGCGGTCAACCTGGCGATCTGGCTCGCGGTCGGGCTCGGCGTCGCGTACTCGGCGCTCGGGGAGAGTGTCCGGCTCACGCTGACCGACGACCGGTTGCGCATCGAGCAGCGCGACCGCGCCGAGACGATCGACCGCGCCGACGTCGCCGACGTGTTCCTCGACCGCGACGCGATCGTGGTGCTGGACCACCGCTCGCTGCCGCTGGCCCGCGATCCGAACCCGGCGTCGCGGGAGCGCACCGCCGAGGCATTCCGGGCGCACGGCTACCCGTGGCGCGACGGCGATCCGTTCGCCGAGCTGTACCGGCGCTGGCAGCCGGACACGCCCGATCTGCCCGCGCCGGTCAACGCGGTGCTGGCCGCCCGCGAGGTGGCGCTGCGCAAGAAGGCGCGCAAGGAGGTGCGCGGGCTGTCGCAGGCCCTGCACAACCTCGGCTACGTCGCCCGCGACGAGGGGTCGCGGCAGTTCTGGCGGCCGCTCGTGACGTCATGACACGGCGCCTCGTGGACGTCGCCGCGGTGAGCGCGGCCGCGCTGACCGCGCTGTTCGTCGCGGGCGATGCCGAGCAGACCGGACGGGCGACGGGGGAAGCGCTGTTCTGGGGCCTGCTGTTGGCCGGCGTCGGGTGCCTGGTGCTGCTGTGGCGCCGCCGATGGCCGGTGGCGGTGGCACTGGTGGTCGCGCCCATGCTCGCGCTGACCGAGACCGCTGTCGGCGCCGTGCTGATCGCGGTGTACACGGTCGCCAACCGGCGGCGCTGGCCGGCGACGGTCGCCGTCGCGGCCCTGGCGGCCCTGGCGTACGTGCCGTACTCGGTACTGCGTCCGGATCCGCAGGTCCCGGTCGCCGCCAACAACGCGATCAACGTCGCGATGATCGCGATCGCGGTGGCCGTCGGCGTCGGCGTGCGGTCCCGGCGGGACACCGTCGACGCGCTGCGGGCGCGCGCGGCCCGCGCCGAGGCCGAGGCCGACCTGCGGGCAGCGCAGCTGCGCGGCCAGGAGCGGGAGCGGATCGCGCGGGAGATGCACGACGCGCTGGCGCACCGGATCTCGCTGGTCAGCCTGCACGCCGGGGCGCTGGCGATCCGGCCGGACCTGTCCGCCGAGGAGGTGGCCCGCGTGGCGTTCACGATCCGGGACAGCGCGCACCTCGCCCTGGAGGATCTGCGGGAGATCCTCGGGCTGCTCCGCACCGGCACCGACGCGGAGTTGCGGGTCCCGCCCGGCCTGGCCGAGCTGGACACGCTCGTGGCGGAGAGCCGGGCGGCCGGGACGGAGCTGACCGTCCACAACCGGCTCCCCGACGCGCCCGCGCCGGAACCGGTGAGCCGGACGGCGTACCGCGTGGTTCAGGAAGGGCTGACCAACGCGCGCAAGCATGCCGCCGGCGCGCCGGTGCGGCTGTACCTGTCCCTCGTGGGCGGCGGCCTGTTGATCCGGCTGGTCAACGCGCTCGGTGAGGTGGACCCGACCGCGATCCCCGGGGCCCGTTCCGGGCTGGTCGGCCTCGCCGAGCGGGTGGACGTGCTCGGCGGGCGCCTGCGCCACGGCGTGCGGCGCGGCCCGGCCGGCGAGGTGGCCTTCCAGCTGGAAGCCTGGCTGCCGTGGCAGACGTGATCAGGGTGCTGATCGTCGACGACGACCCGCTGGTGCGCGTCGGGTTGAGGATGGTCCTCGGCGCGGGTCGGGACCTGGACGTGGTGGGCGAGGCCGGCGACGGCGCCGCGGGCGTCGTGGCGGCAGGCGAGCTGCGGCCCGACGTGGTGTTGATGGACATCCGGATGCCCGGCCTCGACGGGCTGGCCGCGACCGAGCGGTTGCGCTCGGCGGAGCCGGGCCCCGGACCGGCGATCCTCGTGCTCACCTCGTTCGACGCCGACGAGCACGTGCTGCGCGCGCTGCGGGCCGGCGCCAACGGCTTCCTGCTCAAGGACACCGCCCCCACCGAGATCCTCGACGCGGTGCGCCGGGTGGCCGCGGGGGAGTCGATGCTCTCGCCGGCGGTGCTGACCCGGCTGATAGACACGGTGGTGCGCGGCGGTGCGGCGCCGGCCGGCGGGCCGGGTTCGGCGGCCCGGGCGCTGCTGGGGCGGCTGACCGGCAGGGAACGCGAGGTCGCCGACGCCGTCGCCGCCGGCCGGTCCAACGCCGAGATCGCGGCGCAGCTGTACATGAGCGTGGCCACCGTCAAGGCGACGGTGTCCCGGCTGTTCACCAAGCTGGAGTGCACGAACCGCGTCCAGATCGCGATCGTGGTCCACGAGTCCCGGACCTGACCGGCGTACAGCGCCGGCCGCACTCGAAGCCGGCCTCACTCGAAGAGCGAATGCTTCCCCTCGCCGGTGCGCCGGCGGGCCCGCCGGCGCACCTGGACCACGACGATGTCGGCGGCGGCGACCACGGCGAGCGCGACGAGCACCCAGCCGAACCCGCGCGCGCCCGTGCGCATCACCAGCACGGCGAGGACCACGCATGTCACCAGTCCGAACACCGCCAGGGCAAGCCGGAGGTTCAGGGCGCTGTACGGGTGCCCGACGGTTCCCCGCCGGCGAGGGGGCTGCGCACCGATCGGCATACGGGAGCTTCTACCCCGCCGATGCGGGGCTACGCCGGCAGCCGCCTGCCGAGTTCGGCCACGCCGGGTCCGGTCAGCTCGCTCAGCGCGACCCGCCGACCGGTGATGGCGAGCAGCAGCGCGGCCATCGGGCCGCGGACCTCCGGGCCGTTCCCGGCGGACCAGGTCGTGTCGGTCGCGGTCAGTCTGAAGCTCCGGGCGATCCGCGACGCCTTGATCGGCGGCGGCCAGCGCATCGACAGGCACCGGCTGGCCGAGACGGCGGCGGCTCCGGGCGCCATCGGCAGCGGCCGGCCCAGCGGGATCGCGATGTCCTGCGAGTGGACGAGGATGTCGGTCAGCGTCTCCTTCTCGGTGACGCCGGCGTTGGGTCGCCGCGAGCCGACCATGCCCCGGATCTGCGTGATGAGCTGCGCGGTCGGCAGGGCGGCCCGACGGCGGGCCTCGTTGGCGATGGTGCGGTGCATGGTGCCGCGCCAGCGCACCATCAGGCCCATCGCGTCGCGGACCCGCAACTGCTGCAGGGTCAGGTGCGCGGCGACGTCGCGGACCGTCCATCCGCTGCACAGCGATGGGTGGCGCCACTCGTCGTCGGACAGGTCGTCGAGGAGGTCGGCGAGGGCGATCCGCTGGGCGTCGATCAACTGCCAGATTTCGTCGAGTCGGGTCTGGGTCATCGGTCGGCCCCCGCTTCTGTCCGGTGTCCCTGGATGACGCTCGTGACGAGGGCGGTGAGTTGTTCGGACGGGTCGAACGCCGGATCGGGGATGGCGAGGTCGTGCAGGACGACGCCGGTGCCGTAGTTCATGATGATCGGCGCGTCGAGTTCCGGCCGGGTGGAGCCCGCGACGCGCAGCCAGGTCATGAACCAGTCGTTGACCCGGGCGCCGGTGCGCAGCAGCTTCGCCCGCAGCGACGGCTGGATGGCCGCCTCGACGAGGATCGCGTACCGGGCCAGCGTCAGCGTGCGGTTGCGGCCGGTGGCGTCCTTGGCGAACGCTGTCAACGCGTCGGCCAGTTCCTTCGGCGTGGTCGGGGCCATGGTCGCCGCGATGTCCTCCCAGTTGGCCCGCTCGCGTTCGGCGAAGCGCTCCACGACGGCCTCGAGCAACGCGTCGCGGGTGCGGAAGAGGTTCGACGCCGAGCCGGCCGGCAGCCCGGCGGCGGTGTCGACGCTGCGGTGCGTGAGGCCGTGGATCCCCGACTCGCCGAGCACTGTGATCGCGGCGTCGAGCAGCTGTTCCCGTCGCGTTGGCATGACCTAGACTACCATCGTAGTTGGCGGGACTACAATAGTAGTCATCGTCAGCCGTCCGGTTGAATGCTCGCAGTCGTTGCGGGGACCTCAAAGGATGCATTGCCGGCGGGCGGGGTAGTTCGTTTCACTCCGGTACCACGAGCATCGGGAGCACCCATCCGCTATCTGTGCGTGTCCAATGACCTTGTGTAGTTGTTCAAATTGTTATTTGCCGCCTCGCTGCCCCGGGCAACGGTTGCTGCGCGCTGTCGCTAGCATGATCACTCGCCGAGTCGGCGTCTGTGGAAACGGGTACAGCAAAGCGTGATGTTCGGCTATACCGACGTGGAACGGAGTCTGCTGTGCGTTTTGACGGGAAACACGATCACGCGGACGGGCAGTGGGTTCGTTCATCGAGATGCGTAAATGGGTCGTGTATCGAAATTCGATTCGACGCGGAAATCGGCGATACTCGAGGCACGACCGTGACGATCAGGGACGGAAAGAATAGAAGCGGGCCGACGCTTTCAGTGGATCATGAAACGTGGGCGTCCTTTGTGAAAGCGATCAAGGCCGACGAGTTCTAGATTCGCGTACGGCTATGGGCCGGGTGCCGTGCGCTGAGCCGGAGAACGGTCGGTGGCTTGGCGGCGTTGCGCGGCACTGGCGTAGTACACCCGGTCTACCAGTTCCGGAAAGTTCCGGCGGCCCAGGGGTAGGGACCGATAACCGTGGTAGATGGCTCGTGACTCACCCCACCAGGTGGTGACGACTTCATTCTTGAAGATTCGTTTGCAGGTGTACTCCAGCTCCTCAGGAGTGAGCCGGTTGAGCTCGAACGATGCCCACATGTGATTGAAGACCATGCTGGCGTACGCTTGGAGTTTGGCGACGCTGGCATTTCCGCTGGGATCGAAGCCCCAGGAGACGAGAAGCTCGGGCTCGCCAATGGCGAACATCAACAACTCCGACCGATGTGTCATCAGCGCGTCGACTCGGGCGATCTCGGTTTGTTGGATCTGGAAGTAGAGTGCGACGACGACTCCGAGAATCGCTAGTGCGGAGAGTGCGGCGGAGACGGCGGATATCGTCGCGGCCAGATCGCCACCGCGCACGACCCACGCGAGAATGGTGCCGCCCAGGCTGCACATTCCGATTCCCGCGAGGAGCCAGAAGATCCACAATCGCTTGAGCCGGCGCATACGGGCCTCGCTAGTTGAACTCGATCTTCTCCGCCCACAGTGTGACGTAATGTGTCAACTCCTGTGCGCTCAGTGACTAGCGGTGCGTCGCATGGTTCTCGTGATCGAGGGCTTGGCCTACGCGGGGCGGGAGCGGATGGTCTTCGTGGAGCGGGTGTCCAGCGCCATCTCGTCGGCGTCGTCGACGACGGGCTTGAGCCGCACGGTGCCGCTCACCGGGTCGTCGACCTCGACCACCTGCCGGAGCAGCTTGGCCGTGTCGGCGTGGCCGGACGCCGTCGCCAGCGCCAGCGCCCGCCCCAGCCGCGCCGTCGCCGTCACGACGTCGCCCTCCCGGCGCGCCCGCAGCCCCTCCTGCACGGCGCGCGCCAGCTCGGCCTGGCCGGCGTAGTGTGCGACCTGCCTGTCGATGCGGGCGGACCGGGACCGGTCGTCGGTCCAGAGCGCGCGGACCAGCCCCTTCGCCAGCACTTCGCCGTTCGCGACCAGGCTGACCCGGGCGGCGAGCATCTCGTCGCCGAGGTCGCCCGGCCGCACGGCCACGCAGACGTGGTAGTCGCGGCTCTCCGCGCCCCAGGAGCCGGTCGGGTAGTCGCGGGTCTGCTGCGTCCCGGCCGGCAGCGCCGTTCCGGTCAGGTCACGCATCTCCGGCGCGACCTGCTTGACGAAGCGCACCTGCGCGCCCACCGGCGTCCAGACGCGCAGCGCCACGTCGCCGATCGCCTTGTCCATCGCGTGGTTCATCATCCGGACGAAGTCGTCGGCCAGTCCCGACGGCCGGGCGACGATGTCGACGGTGCCGAGCAGGGTGGTGGCGATGCGGCGCAGCTCCTCCACCGACCAGTCGGTGCCGACGCCGCGGCAGTCGCAGGTGAACGCGCCGAGGCAGGCGGACAGCGTCGCCGCGAGCTTGGCCGGCGTCTCGCTCTCGTTGTGGCCGTCGGTGAGCAGGATCGCGTGCCGCAGCGCGTCGGGACGGTCGGCGAACAGCTGGTCGGCGAGGTCCAGCCAGGTGCTCATCGCGGTGCCGCCGCCGGGTTCGAGCCTCGCAACGGCACGCTTGGCGACCGCCTTGCTGGCGGCGTCGGCGGGCACCAGCCGTCCCGACATCGGGTACACGACCTCGGCGAGGTGGGTGCCCGCGATCACGGCGAACGCGGTGCCGGGGCGCAACGCGTCGATCGCCGCGGCCGTCGCGCGCTTGGCCGCCTGGATCTTGGTCTTCGGGTAGTTCATCGAGGTCGAGCAGTCGATGATGATGATTGCGGCGGCGGTCGGGTGCCGGCCGCCGGGACGCGCCGTGGCGCCGGTACTGCCGGTGATCGTCACGATCGCGTTGACCTCGTCGGCCCCCGCGGACAGGTACTCGTTCTGGTAGACCTGGGCGTCGAAGCTCAGCATGGGTCGCTCCTCAGACGAGGGTCCAGGGACGGGCGGCGTTGGCCCGGCGCACGAAGTCGGCCCGGTCGGCCCGGGTGTCGGCGCGCTTCGCCAGCTCGCGGTAGCGCCGCTCCAGCGCGAGCCGCAGCCCGCGCTCGGTGAGCTCGGCGTCGAGCAGCCGCAGCGGCGGCTTCGTCGGCATCCGCTTCCCGCCGCCGGCGGTGAACCAGTCGAGCGCGGCCGCCAGGATCCGCGCCGCGAGCGCCGGGTCGTCGTGGCCGTCGGCGGCCAGCCGGGCGAACCGGCCGCCGGCGTCCAACAGGTCGTCGTGGGTCAGGTCGCGCGCCGTGCCGACCTCCAGCCGCGCCAGCACGGCGGCCCGCTGCGCCTCGGCGTGGTGGCTCGACGACGCCGGCACGTCGGCCAGCGCGCTCACCGCGGCGTCCCGGTCGCCGACCGCGAGACGGGCCCGGGCGAGCCCGAACCCGGCGCCGACGTAGCCCCGGTCGGTGCGCCACACCCGGCCGAACTGCGCGGCCGCCTGGTCGTAGCGGCCGGTCAGCTCCGCGCAGACGGCCATCGCCAGCTTCGGGGCGGCCTCCCCGGGATACAGGTCGTGCACGCCGCCGAAGCCGATACCGGCGGTGGCCGCGTCGCCTGTCGCGAGCCGGGACAGCGACCGGTACCAGCCGACCCGCCAGTCGTCGTCGCCGGCCGCGACGATCTCGTCGAGTTGCCGGGCGACACCCTTGGGATCGCCGAGCAGGATCCGGGCGTGCGCGAGCCGCAGCCGGACCTCCGCGGTGACGACAGGGGCACCGGCCAGCGCGGCGATCAGCTCGCCGGGTTCGGTGGTGACGATGCCGGCGAGGAACCCGGCGGCCGGATCGGTGACGTCGACGTACGGCACCGGCAGCGCGGCGGCCGCCGTCATCGGGTCCTGCCGCGAGGTCAGCACGCTGACCTCAGGGCCGAACAGCGCCGACGGGCCGGGCCGCGGCTGGCCGTCGTCGGCCGCCAGGATCTCGCGGAGCACGCCCAGAAGCTGGCCGGCCATTTCCGTGGCGGAGTCGAAGCGCTGGTGCGGGTCCGGATGGGTGGCGCGCACGAGCAGCCGGTGGTACGGCTCGTGCGCGGCGAACAGCGGCACGCCGGCGGGGTCGGGCAGGCTGACCGCGTACTCGCCGGTGAAGCCGGCGAAGTCGGTGGTCAGGACCGCGAGCGTGCGGCCGACGGTGTACAGGTCCGACGCGATCGACGGGCCCTGGCCCTCGATCTCCGGGGCCTGGTAGCCGACGGTGCCGTAGATGGGGGAGTCGTCGTCGTCCATGCGGCGCACCCCGCCGAGGTCGATGAGCTTGAGCTGCTCCTCGGTCTGGATCACGTTGTCCGGCTTGAAGTCGCAGTAGAGCAGGCCCCGGCCGTGCAGGTAGTCCAGCGCCGGCAGGATCTCCAGCGCGTACGCGATCGCCTGCTCGACGGGCATCGGCCCCGCGCCGGCCGCCCGCCGCTCGGCGAGCAGGTCCTTGAGCGAGCGTCCGCCCGCGTACTCCATCACGATGTAGCCGACCGGCTCGCCGGTCTTCGGGTCCGGATGCCGCACGAAGTTGTAGATCCGCACGATGCTCGGGTGCTCGACCTCGGCGAGGAACTGCCGCTCGGCCAGGGCCGCCGTCAACGCATCGGGGTCGCCGCTGTTGAGCAGACCCTTGAGCACCACCCACCGGTCGGCGACGTTGCGGTCGCGGGCGATGTAGATCCAGCCGAGGCCGCCGTGCGCCAGGCACCCGAGCACCTCGTACTGCCCGCCGACGAGGTCGCCGGCGCGCAGCTTCGGGGTGAACGAGTACGGGCTGCCGCACGTCGCGCAGAACCCCTCCCGCAGACCCGGACGGCCGTCCGTGTACCGGCCGACCGGCTCGTCGCAGCGCGCACAGAACCGTTTGCGCTCGGGCACGTGCGGGTTGGTCAGCACGGCCGTCTCGGGATCGGGCGCCGGCACCGGCGGGACGTCGACCAGGCCCGCGCCGAGCGTTCCGCGCCGCGAGCCGCCCGAGCCACGCGGCCCCCGGGATCCGCGGGAGACCAGCACGCCACTCGGCGAGACCGGCGCGGCGGACGACGGTCGGCTGGTCGACCGTCGGGTCGTCGGCGCCGCCGCGGGCGCGGCGCTCGCACCCGACGGCTTCGCGCCCGCACCCGACGGCGCGCGACCGGCGGACCGCCGCACCGGCGCCGCCAGGCCGCACACGTCGCAGTAGCCGTCCTCGTACGAGCCGGGACAGCCCGACCGAACGCATCGCCCCGTGGTCACGCGACACCACCTCTCCGCGTGGCACCGATCGTAGGAGAGCCCGGCCATCCCGGGGGATTGCCGTCGATGCGTACCCTCGGGGCCGTGGCGACGCGGATTCGGATTCTCGTCGCCGGCGCGGTGATCCTCGCGGTCGCGCTGTGCGCGGCACTGGTGATCGCGGTGCGCTCGGCACGGGGCGGGCTTGACCTCATCGGGCACCACAGCGGCCCGGTGGTGGTCGCCACGTCCGACCTCTACTACGAACTGTCCGAAATGGACACTCAGGTCGCCAATGTGCTCCTGGTCGGCGACCGGACCGACCTCGACGTCACCCGTGCCGGCGCGCTCGAGCGCTACGAGGACCGCCGGCGGGCGGTCGACGACCACCTCCGGCAGGTCGCGAACTTCGCCGGCGGGGACGCCGCCGCGCAACGCGACCTGGGCGACGTCATGCACGCCTTCGGCCGCTACCAGGCACTCGCCGCGCAGGCGATCCTCGCCGAGTCGCAGGCGCCGTCGTCCGCGCCGGGCCGGCCGCCGGCCGCGGCGCTCGACCTGTACCGGCAGGCCACCGACCTCATGCACGACGACCTGCTGCCGGCCGCACAACGGGTGGTCCGTGCCGAGGTCGGCCTGGTGGACCGCGAGTACGCCCGCACGGGGTCGCGCCTCTCGGTCGGCTACGGGTGGGTGGCGGCGCTCGGCCTCGCGCTGCTCGGCATCCTGGTGGCGCTGCAGGTGCTCCTGGCCCGCGCACACCACCGCGTCCTCAACCCGGCGATCGCGGTCGCCACCCTCGCCACGTTCGTGGTGCTCCTCACCGGCATGTCGGCGGTGTCCGACGCGGAGGACGGGCTCGACGTCGCGAAGCGGGACTCGTTCGACTACACGGTCACGCTGCACCAGGCCCGTGCGGTCAGCTACGACGCGTACGGCGACCAGGGGCGCTACCTGCTCGACCCGGTGCGCCGCCACCGGTACGAGTCGGCGTTCTACGAGAAGTCGCAGCAGCTGGTCAGGACCGACGCCACGACGGTGGCGCGGTACGACGCCGCGCTGGCCTATGCACTGAGCGCCTACTTCAGCGCGCGGCGCACCGTCGCGTTCGACGGCTTCCTCGGCCGATCGCTGCGGCACGTCGCGTTCACCGGCGAGCTTGCCGCCGGCGAGAACGCGCTGCGCTTCTACCAGACCTACCAGGCGGCCGACCGGCGGCTGCGGACGTCGGTCGCGAACGGGGACCTCGTCGGGGCGATCCGGTCATACACCGGGCAGTCGCTGAGCGGCGCGAACGCCACGCTGGTGCCGTACCTCAACGCGTTGGGACGGCTCATCGAGATCAACGAGCGGGGCTTCGACGGCGCGGTCTCCGCCGGCCGGCGGACCCTGCACGGCTGGGGCTGGCGGCCGCCGCTGCTCGCCGTCGGCGTGGCGGTGCTGCTGCTGGTGGGCGCGGCGCCGCGGCTGGCCGAGTACCGCGGCTGAGCCGCACCGGTGACGGCATCACGACGCGATGCCGCGGCCGGGAACGCCACCGGTCACGGGTAGGCTGCTCTGGTGATCGACGACGAGCCGCAGCCGTCACCACCGGCACGCTCCCGCGGCAGTTTCTGGAAAGAACTGCCGATCCTGCTGGTGGTGGCGATAGTCGTGGCCATCGTGGTGCGGGCGTTCGTGCTGCAGACGTTCTGGATCCCGTCCGAGTCGATGGAGAACACGCTCCTCGTCAAGGACCGGGTGCTCGTCAACAAGCTGATCTACGACTTCCGCTCGCCGCACCGCGGCGAGGTCGTGGTCTTCGAGGCGCCGTCGAGCTGGCAGACCGGCACGGACGAGGACCTCATCAAGCGGATCATCGGCGTGCCCGGCGACCACATCGTGTGCTGCGACGACCGGCAGCGCCTCGTGATCAACGACCACCCGATCGACGAGCCGTACCTCTACAAGGACGCCGACGGCACCGCCGACGTCGCGAGCGAGCAGCCCTTCGACATCGTGGTGCCGAAGGGCCGGTTCTGGATGATGGGCGACCACCGGTCCGACTCGGCCGACTCCCGCGAGCACTACATCCGCGGCGGCGACGTCACCGGCGCCACGGTGCCGGAAGACGCGATCGTCGGCCGCGCCTTCGTGATCTTCTGGCCGGTGGGTCGGGCCAGTTGGCTCTCCGTCCCGACGTCGTTGGAGAAGGTCCCCGACCCGCACTGAGGGTCAGCGCCAGCGTGGCCGGTTCGGGCGCGCTGGCGCGATGCCGCGTCCTGCCCACCCGAAACAGCGGGTGGGGCTCGAGTAGGACGGCGATCACCACCGCGACCGCGACACGTTCCGCTTCGACGTGGTCCGCCTCAACCGGCTGCGCCCGAGCCGCCCTCAACCTCTGACGCCTTAGCGTTGCAACACCGCCCCGATAACAACACTTGGGCGTCAGACGTTGAAGTCGCGCCGACGCGCCGACGCGCCGATGCGCCGCGCGCGGCGCAGACGCGCCGCGCGCGGCGCAGACGCCGCTGGCGGCCGGCTGACCGCGCACCCCAGTTTTCAAAGGTCCGCAGGTTTTCGGCCGATATGGCCTCGGGTGAGCCGATCGGGGAGAGGGATGACGCCTACCGACCAGCCCGACGAAAGCATCAACGCGAACATCAAGGAAGGCCTCGACGGCAGCCAGGTGAGCCTGGCCCTGGTCGCCACGCGCATGTGCCGGCTGCTCGGGGGCGCGACCGCGCCGCTGTTCGTGATCGCGGCCTTTCTCACGCACGGCGCCGGGCGCTGGGTGCTGCTGGCGCTGACGGTCCTGCTGGTGCTGGGCGCGCTCGTGAAGGTCGACGAGCGGGCGATCCGCAGGCCGATCTACTCGGTGCACACGATGTTCCTGTCCGCCGTCGTGATCGTCCTCTGGTCCTGGCTCGCCCCGCAGGCCACCGTGCTGCTGGCCGTCAACGTCGTCGCCGGCGTCATGTACATGGCGATGGCCATGGAACGGCCCTACTCGCAGATCGCCATCGGAACCAACGCGGTCAGCTACGTCGTCGCCCAGGCCGCGTTCGGCGCGCGCGGGGACGAGTTGTGGCAGGTGCTCGGGGTCGCCGCGGCCAACATCCTGGTGGGAGGGTTGCTGCTGGGCATCCGGGTCACGACCGAGAGGGCGATGGGTGACTCACTGGCCGAGCGGGCCGTCGCCGCGCAGCAGCAGGCGCTCGTCCAGCGGGAGCGCGAGGAGGCCGAGCGGGCGCGGGCCGAACAGGCGGCGGCCGAACTGGCCACCCGGGCCGAGATCCAGCAGATCGTCGCCACGCGGGCGAGCCGGCTCGCGGCGACGGCGGAGGACGTCAACACCCGCACGGCCGCCGTTGCCGATGCGCTGGAAGAGATAAAGATCGGACTTGACGACGTGAGCCGCACCGCCGTGGCCACCGGCACGGCGACGGCGTCGGCCCGGGGTCAGGCCGCCGAGACGATGACGGTGATGGCGAACCTGGTCAGCACCAGCGACCGGATCGGCAAGGCCAGCGAGGTCATCAAGGCGATCGCCGACCAGACGAACCTGCTCGCCCTGAACGCGACGATCGAGTCGGCCCGGGCCGGCGCTGCGGGCAAGGGCTTCGCCGTGGTGGCCGCGGAGGTCAAGGAGCTGGCCCGGCAGTCGGGAGAGAACGTGGCCTCCATCTCGGAGACCGTCGCCGACGTGCGCTCCCACGTGGATCGCGCGGTGACCGAGGTCACCGGCATCGGCCGGGCGATGGACACCATCGCCGGGCACAACAGCGCGCTGTCCGCCGCGATCGAGCAGCAGCTGGCGGCGGTGAAGGACATCGTCGGGATCATGCAGGCGACGTCGGCCGACATGGCGAGCGTGGCGGAGAACGTCGCCGACCTGGACCGGGTGTCCGGCAGCCAACGGTAGTCTCGATGGCCGGCCCCGCGCCGGGAAGGAATCGGGACCTTGGATCTGGCTGTCGCGGCGACCGCGTTCGTTCCGTTGTTGCTGCTCGAACTGCCCGACAAGACATTCGTGGCCACCCTCGTGCTCGCCACGAGGTACCGGCCGCTGCTCGCGTGGATCGGCGTGGCCGCCGCGTTCGCGGTGCAGTGCCTCGTCGCGGTGACCGCCGGCGGGCTGATCTCGCGGCTGCCGGACACCCCTGTCGCGATCGCCGCCGGGGTGCTGTTCGCGGTCGGCGCGGTACTGCTGTGGCGCGGCGCCGGCACCGCCGACGCCCAGGAGGCCGACGCCGAGCGCGAGTTCGCCGGCAAGGTCACCCGTACGGCGACGGGGTGGCGGGCGGTCGCCGCCAGCTTCGTCGTGGTGTTCCTGGCCGAGTGGGGCGACCTGTCGCAGCTGTTCACGGCCGGCCTGGCCGCCCGCTACGCCGATCCGGTCTCCGTCTTCGCCGGGTCGCTGGCGGCGCTGATGACCGTGTCCGGCCTGGCGGCGCTGATCGGCCGGGCGCTGATCGCCCGGATCCGGCTGTCGATCATCAGGCGCGCCGGCGCTGTCGTGTGCGCGCTGCTCGCCGCCCTCACGTTCGTCGACGCACTACGGTGACCGGATGACCGACTGGGCCACCGTGCTGTCGACCGACTATGCCGTGCCCGCCGACCGCCCGCTGACCGACCTGATGGACGAGTTGTGCGAGATGCTCGCCTCGCCCGACCCGGTGGTCCGCGACGACACGGCCTTCACCGTGCTGGCGTACTGGACGGCGCGCGGCCGGCTCGACGGCCACCTGGCCACGCTCGGCGACCGGATGGCCGCCCGGCTCGTCGACGGCGAGATCCAGGCGCGCACGTTCGCCGCCATGATCCTCGGCTGGGTGGTGCTCCGCGACGCGCGCACCGGCGAACTCGACGCCGCGGCCGTGCCCCGCTGGCGGGACACGTTCACCGAGTGGTGGCTGGGGGAGTCGGACCTGCGCGGCTGGGACCCCGACCTGGGCTGGCTGCACGCCGTCGCCCACGGTTCGGACACCGTGCGGGCGTTCGCGCGCTCGCCCCGGCTCGGGCCGGCCGACCTGCGTGGTCTGCTGGAGACGGTGGTGGACCGCCTCCTCGACGACGGCGGTTACCTGTACGCGCACGGCGAGGACGACCGGCTCGCCTATGCGCTGTCCACCGCGCTGACCCGGGCCGACCTCCCGCGGGCCGACGCCGTCGGCTGGCTGGACCGGATCGAGACGGTGATCCGGGGCGGCGAGGCCGGTCCGGTGCCGGCCTGGGCGTCGAACACGATCCGGACGCTGACCTCGCTCTACCTGTTCGCCGACCGGGGTGTGCGCTGGTACGACCCGGAACTCGGGCGCACCGGGGCGGTCAGCCCGCTGCCGCACCGCGACGCGGTCAAGGACGCGGTGGCGGCCGTCCTGGCGATCCCGTCGCCCGGGTTCGGCTGACGCTGTGACGCACGTCCCGCGATCGGGTTAAGGGAGGCGACAGCGGCGAGTCGGCAGGCCAGGGCATGATCGGGGGCTGACGAACGGAGATAGAGGATGTACCACGAGGCTCCCGCCGCGATCGGGTCCGGGTCCGACGCCGGCGCGCTGGGCACGATCCTGGGGATCTGGGCCCATCCCGACGACGAGGCGTACCTGTCCGGCGGCCTGATGGCGCTGGCCCGCGACGCCGGTTCCCGGGTGGTCTGTGTGACCGCTACCCGCGGCGAACTCGGCACCCCGGACCCGCAGGCCTGGCCGCCCGAGCGGCTGGCCGCTGAGCGGACCGCGGAAATGGCCCGCTGCCTGGACGTCCTCGGCGTCACCGAGCACCACTGGCTCGGCTACCGCGACGGCGGGTGTGCCGCCGCGCCGGCGGAGGCGGCGATCGCCCGGCTGTGCGAGGTGATCGACGACGTGCGGCCGGACACCGTCCTGACGTTCGGCCCGGACGGCATCACCGGCCACGAGGACCACCGGACCGTCGGCGACTGGACCGCGGCTGCCTTCGACCGTGCGGCGCCGTCCGGTTCGCGGCTGCTGCAGGCCGCCGTCCCGGAGAGCCGGCTCGTCCGGTGGGGCACCATCGACGCGGACCTGGGCGTGTTCATGACCGGGTACCCGATCGCCGTGCCGGCCGACCGGCTGGCCGTCGACCTGCGGCTGGATCCGGAGACCAACGCCCGCAAGGTCCGCGCGCTGCAGGCCCAGGCGACGCAGACGACGGTGCTGATCGAGGCGATGGGCATGGACACCTACACCGCGTGGGTCAGCGAGGAGGCGTTCGTGGAGCGGACGCCGTTCTGAGCCGCGGGTCAGGACGCGTCCTCGGAGTGGGCGATGCGGGTCAGCTCCCGCCACAGCAGCACGACGAACAGCGCCGAGCCGACGAAGGCGTACCAGAACACCGACGTGACGCCGTACCGGGTGGCGAGCAGACCGCCGATCGCCGAACCGATGACCAGCCCGCCGAACATGCAGATCGTGTTCACGCTGCCGACCCGGCCCTGCAGGTGGTTGGGTACCGCCCGCTGCCGGATGGTGATCGACGTGGTGCCCCAGACGTACTCGTGCGTGCCGAACACGAAGAAGACGGGGAACGCCACCCAGGCCGACGTGGTCAGCGCCAGCGTCAGGTGGGTGAGCGTCTCGAAGATCAGGCCGGCCCGCATGAGGTTGCCGAGGCTGACCCGGCGGGTGAGCCAGCCGTAGACGCCGGTGCCGAGCAGGCCACCGGCGGCGCTGACCGTGGTGAGCAGGCCGAAGCCCACGGGTCCGAGGCCGAGTTGCCGGTCGGCGTACAGCACCAGCACCGACCAGGCGGCCCCGAACGTGAAGTTGAAGACAAGGATGGTCAGCGCCAGGGTGCGGACCGCCGCGTGCCGGACGGTCCAGCGGATCCCTTCGACGACGTCGCGGAGCACGCTGTGGCCGGCGGTCCCGGCGGCGTCGCGGCCGTGCCGGGGCAGCGTGACGCGCGAGACCAGCAGCACCCCGGCGGCCAGCAGCACCGCCTGCGCCGCGAACGGCCAGGTCCGGCCGGCGGCGAACATCGCTGCGCCGATCGCCGGCCCGGCGAGCCGGTTCAGCGTGATGAGCCCGGTCTGCAGGCGCGAGTTGGCGAGCGAGAGGTCGTCGCGGTGCACCAGCATCGGGGTCAGCGTGCTCGCGGTGTTGTCGGCGAACACCTCGGCGGTCGCGATCAGTCCCAGCGCGATGAGGGCGACCGGCACCGTCACGCGCCCGGTGACGATCGCCGCCACGAGGCCGGCGAGCACCACCACGCGCACGCCGTCGGCCACCATCACGGTGCGGCGCCTGTCGAGCCGGTCCGAGACGACGCCGGCGGACAGCCCGAACACCAGCGGCGGCGCCCACTGCAGCAGGGCACCCAGCGAGATCAGGAACGGGTCGCCGGTCAGCGAGGCCAGCAGCAGCGGCCCGGCGGCCACCGCGATCCCGTCGCCCAGGTTCGAGGTCCACGAGGAGGCCATCAGCCAGCGGAAGCCCGAACCCAGCCGGGCGGGGAGGACTGCCTCGACGAACCTGGTCACAAGGACGCGACGATACGGCCACGCCCGCCCGCCGCGCACCCGATATCGCCCCACTGTCGGCCGGCCGTCGGACCGGTCGGGCCGGGCCGGTACGCGTGCGAGGATGCGGGCGTGCAGCGCCGCATCCTGGAACGGGACCACGAGCTGGCGGAACTCGCCGCGGCCGCGGCCGCCGCGGGAACCGGCGCCGGCTCGGTGGTGCTCGTCTCGGGCGAGGCGGGGATCGGCAAGTCCAGCCTCGTCGACGCCGTCGGCGGCGTGCTGCCGCCCGCCGGTCGCCTGCTCGTCGGCTACTGCGACGACCTCGCCACCCGGCGCACGCTCGGTCCGCTGCGCGACCTGGCCGGCAGCGTCGGTGCCGACCTGACCCGGGCGGTGGAGGAGGGCGGCGACCGCAACCGCCTCCTGGACGCGCTGCGCGCCGAGCTGAGCCGTGGCCCGCACCCGACGGTGCTCGCCGTCGAGGACGTGCACTGGGCCGACGAGGCCACCCTGGACGTGCTGGGCTACCTGGTCCGGCGGGTCGCCCGGCTGCCGGTCGTGCTGCTGCTGACCTACCGGGACGATGAGATCGGGCGGCCGCTGCAACACCTGTTCGGGCTCGTCTCGCGGGCCGAGCGGGTCCGGCGGCTGCCGCTGGCGCGGCTGTCGGCCGGCGCGGTGGGCGAGCTGAGCGCGGCGACCACCCTGTCCGCCGATCGCGTCTACGCGCTGACGTCGGGAAACCCGTTCTTCGTCACCGAGGTGCTCGCCGCCGGCGACGCTGGGCAGGCGCCGCCGACCGTCGTCGACGCGGTGCTGGCGCGCGTCAAGGCGCTCGACGCGTCCACCCAGGACGCCCTGGAACAGCTCGCGGTCGTGCCGTCCACATTGGACCGTTGGCTGGTGGACCGGTTGGTGCCGGGCGGTGTCGTCGCGCTGACCACAGCCGAGCGGCACGGCCTGGTCACCGTCACGCCGGCCCGCGTCGCCTTCCGGCACGAGCTGATCCGGCGCGCGGTCGCCGACTCCCTGCCGGCGGCGCACCGGATCGCGCTGAACCAGCGCGTCGTCGCCGCGCTGCTCGATCACGACGGCGCCGACCTGTCGGCGATCGTGCACCACGCGGCCGAGGCCGGCGACGTGGCGACGGTGGTGGCGTACGCGCCGCGGGCGGCTGCCGAGGCGCGGCGGGCCGGCTCGCACCGGGAGGCCGCGGCGCACCTGCGGCTCGCCCTCGACCAGCGCGCCGCGTATCAGCCGGCGGAGCTCGCCGACCTCCTCGACGCCTACGCGGTCGAGTGCTACTCCAACAACGACGACGGTGCCGCGCTCGCCGCCCAGCGGGAGGCCGTCGACCTGCGCCGCACGCTCGGGGACCCCCGCGCGCTCAGCGTCAGCCTGCGGTGGCTGTCGCGGCTGCACTGGTGGCGCGGCGACGGCGCAGCCGCCGCTCTGGCCGCAGCTGCGGTGGCGGCGCTCGCCGGCGTCGACGACCCGCGGCTGCTCGCCATGGCCTACAGCAACCAGTCGCAGTTGCACGCGCTGGCGGCCCGCCACCGCGAGGCCATCGAGGTCGGCGAGCGCGCGGTGCAACTGGCGCGGCAGGTCGGGGACGCCGCCGTGCTCTCGCACGCGTTGAACAACATCGGCCTGGCGCGCTGGATGGTTCGCGATCCCGGTGGCGAGGAGACGCTGCTGGAGAGCCTGCGGGTGGCGCTCGCGGCCGACGAGTTCGAACATGCCGGCCGCGCGTACATCAACATCGTGTGGAACCTGATGGAGGAAGCCAGGCTCACCGATGCCGAGCGCTACCTGGCCGCCGGCATGGAGCTGGCCGACCGGACCGAGCATCTGATGAACCTGACGTACATGCACCTGGAGCTGGCCATGCTGCGGCTCGCGACGGGTGAGTGGGACGAGGCGGTCCGCGCAGCCGAGTTCGTCCTCGACGCACCGCCGCCGTACCGGTCGCCGGCGCTCGTCGTCATCGCGCGGGTGCGGGCGCGGCGCGGCGAGCCCGGGTACGCCGAGCTCCTCGCGGAGGCCTGGGAGCTGGCGCAGCGCACCGGCGAGCTGCAGCGGACCGCCCCGGCCGCGGTGGCCCGCGCCGAGGCGGCCTGGCTGCGCGGCGACGACGATCCGGCCGCGGTGGCGGCACTCGACGCCGTGTACGCCGAGGCGGAGCGGCTCGACGCCCTGCAGGCCGGTGCGGAGGCGACGTACTGGATGGTCCGGCTCGGCCGCCCGGTGCGGCCCGACCCGTCCGGGCACCCGTACGCGCTCTACGCGGCCGGTCGCTGGCGGGAGTCGGCCGACGCGTGGCGGGCCGCCGGCAACCGCTACGAGTACGCCGCCGCACTGGCCGACAGCGACGACCCGGCGGACCTGCTGGCGGCGCTGGCCGAACTGGACGCGCTGGGCGCCCGGCCGCTGGCCGGGCGGGTGCGGGCCAGGCTGCGGACCCTCGGCGTCATCCGCGTCCCGCGCGGGCCGGCCGGGGTGACCAGGCGCAACCCGGCCGGGCTGACCGGGCGCCAGGTCGAGGTGCTCCGGCTGCTCGGCCAGCACCTCACCAACGCCGAGATCGCCGAGCGGCTGGTGGTGTCGGTGCGCACGGTCGACCACCACGTCGCCGCGGTGCTGGCCAAGCTCGGCACCCACACCCGGCGGGAGGCGGCGGCCCGGGCCACCGAACTGGGCCTGGCGCCGGCCGAAAAGTAGGTAGGTACCGCGCCGATAGATGGGTAGCGGCGACGCATTCGGCGGACGCGGAAGCCACGTAGAAATGACGGCGGAAGCCAGTTCGACCGCTGAAAGGAACAGCCGTCATGTCCGAATTCCCCGCGATCACCCATGTCGCCGTCACCGTCACCGACCTGTCGGTCAGCGTTCCCTGGTACACCCGCCTGATCGGCGCCGAGCCCGTCCTCGACGAGGACACCGGCCCCTTCCGGCACGTGGTGTACGCGATCGGCGGCACGCTGCTGGGTCTGCACGCCTTCCCGGGCGGGGTCCGCGAGCCGGGCCCGTTCCACCCGTACCGTGCCGGCCTCGACCACGTCGCGTTCGGCGTGGCCGACCGCGGTGAGCTGGAGAAGTGGCAGAAGACCCTCGACGACCTCGGCGTCGCGCACGGCGGGATCGTCGACGCCCACTACGGTTCCGGCCTGTCGTTCAAGGACCCGGACAACATCGCCCTCGAGTTCTTCGCGCCGCCGGCCTGATCGCGCCGTCGTCAACTGCGGCCCGCCGCCACATACCGGCGGCGGGACCGCATCCGGGTTGCCGTTTCGGACAGGCCGAGGCGGGTGTGCAGGCGCCGCAGCGGCGCGGGCGCCCACCAGTTGTACCGGCCGGCGAGTGTCATCGTCGCCGGCACCAGCAGCAGCCGGACGACTGTCGCGTCGAGGACCACCGCGAGCATGAGGCCGAGCCCGATCGACTGCACCGGCACGAACCCGGCGACGAGGAACCCCGCGAACACGATCGCGAGCAGCAGCGCGGCCGAGGTGATGATCCGTCCGGTGTGCTGCAGGCCCTGCGCGACGGCCCGCTGGTTGTCGCCGGTGGCCAGCCACCGTTCCCGGATCCGGGAGAGCAGGAACACCTCGTAGTCCACGGACAGCCCGAACGCGATCGCCGCGACCAGCACCGGCACCGAGACGTGCGTCGCGTCGAGCCGGGTGGTGCCGAACCACGTCGCGAAGTGTCCCTGTTGGAAGACCCACACCACCGCGCCGAGCGCGGCCCCGATGCTGAGCAGGTTGGTCGCGACCGCCTTGACCGGCAGCAGCACCGATCCGGTGAACAGGAACAGCAGCACGAGCGTCCCGACCGCGATGATCGCGACGGCGTAGGGCAGGTGCCCGGTCACGGAGTCCTGGTAGTCGACGAGCAGGGCGGTATCCCCGGTGACCGCGACCTCGACCGGCGCGGGGAGCGCCCGGATCGCCTCGACGGCGGCGCGGGCCGCGTCGCTGTGCGTGGGCACGTCGATGCCGGCGCGCAGCACGGTCACCGACCCGGACGCCGTCTCCGTGATCCCGCTGACGTGCGGCACGCCGGCGATCCCGGCCCGCAGCGCGCCGACCGCCGGGTCGTGAGCAGGCGCGGCGATCGCGACGACGATCGGGTTCGGCCGCACCAGATCGGGGAAGTTCTCGACGGCCGCGTCGTAGGCCTGACGGGTCTGCGTCGCCTCGGGCAGCAGCCGGTCGTCCACCTGGGCGAGGCGCAGGTCCAGCACCGGCAGGGCGATGACCACCATCACGGCCGCCGCGGCGAGCAGGGTCAGCAGCGGTCGCCGCTGCACGGCGCGCGCGATCCGGGCGAACCGGCCACCGCCGGTGGACGCGAGCGGAGCGAGCGCCATCGAGCGCAGCTCCGGCGCCGCCGGGCGGATCCGCCGGCCGACGAGCATCAGCAGCGCGGGCAGCAGGGTCATCGCGGCGGCGACCACGACCGCGACCACTCCGATGCCGGCGAGGCCCATCGAGCGCAGGAACGGGTCGGGGAACACCAGCAGGCCGGCGAGCACCGCCGCCACCGTCAGGCCGGAGTAGACGACGGTGCGCCCGGCCGTCGCGACGGTCCGCGCCACGGCGCCGGCGACGGCCGAGCCGGCCACGGCGGGCTCGTCGCCGGCCAAGCCAGCGACGCGCTCTTCCCGGAACCGGCTGACGATCAGCAGCCCGTAGTCGACGGCGAGGCCGACGGAGAGCATCGTGGCCACCTGGATCGCGTACACCGACACGTCGGTGAGCTGGCTGGACGCGTACAGGATCGCGAACGTGCCGCCGACGCCGGCAACGGCGACCAGCATCGGCAGCCCGGCCGCGATCAGCCCGCCGAACACCAGCAGCAACAGCACGAGGACCACCGGCGTGGTGATGATCTCGGCGCGCTGCACGTCGGACTGGGCCTGGGCGTTGAAGTCGTGGTTGGTCAACGAGCCGCCGGCGACCGCGACCGACCCGGCATCGATGCGGTGCAGCCGGTCGGCCACCGCCTGCACGGTCGCCTCGGCGTCCGGCCCGGACTCGACCCGCACGCGCAGCAGTACCGCCCGGCCGGTGACCGTCGACGGGATCGGGTCGGCCACCGACACCACGCCGGGCAGCGCGCGCACGTCGGCGAGCGCCGCGCCGACCTGTTCGCGCACGGCCGGATCCGCGACGGGCCGGCCGTAGACGATCGCCGTCAGCGTCATGGGCTGCGGGCCCATCTCGTCCATCAGTGCCGCGGCGCGGTCCGACTCGCTGCCGGGCACCAGGCCGACGTCGCTGACGAGTCGGCCGAACACGCCGACCCCGACGGCGAACGAGGCGGCGACGGCGACGAGCCACAGCGCGACGACGAGCCGCGGCCGGCGGATGGCGAATGTCGACATGGCGTCGATGCTGTTCGGGGCGAGCCGGCGGCGGAACGCCGGTGAGAGGGAGCCGGTGGCTCACTCCTTCGACGGAGGACTCCCGGCGATCACCAGTCCCGACTCGTACGCGACAACCACCGCCTGCACCCGGTCGCGCAGCCCGAGCTTGGTGAGCAGGTTGCTGACGTGGGTCTTCACGGTGTGCTCGGTGACGTACAACTCGGCGGCGATCTCCGCGTTGGACAGGCCGCGGGCCAGCGCCCGCAGCGTGTCCGTCTCGCGCGGGCTCAGCCCGGCGAGCCGGGCCGGTGCGGGATGCTCCACTGTGGACGGGCGGCCGACCACGTCGGCGATGAGGCGCCGGGTCACCGTCGGCGCGAGCAGCGCCTCGCCGGCGGCCACCACCCGCACCGCGTCGACGAGTTCGCGGCCGCGCATGGACTTGAGCAGGAATCCGCTCGCGCCGGCCCGCAGCGCGTCGTAGACGTGCTCGTCGAGGTCGTAGGTGGTGAGCATGAGGACACGGGCCGGCGTTCGGTTGCAGATCTCCGCCGTCGCCTCGATGCCGTCGACGCCGGGCATCCGCACGTCCATCAGGACGACGTCGGGTCGCAGCCGCTCGGCCGCGGCGACGGCGGCCGCGCCGTCGCCCGCCTCACCGACGACGGTGAGGTCCGGCTCGGCGTCGAGGATGACCGCGAAGCCCTGCCTGACGAGCGCCTGGTCGTCGACGACGAGCACCCGGATCTCGTCACCCATGGGGGCCCTCCGGGTAGGGAAGCACGGCCGACACCCGGAACCCGACACCGTCCGGCCGTGGCCCGATGGCGAGGTCGCCGCCGAACGCGTCGACGCGTTCGCGCATCCCGATCAGCCCGTGGCCGCCGTCGGGGCGGCAGGACGCCGCGTTGCCCCGGCCGTCGTCGTCGACGGTGACGGCGATCGCGGTGTTCCGCCAGTCCAGCCGGATCCGCAGCGACCCGGCGCGCGCGTGCCGCAGCGTGTTGGTGACGGCCTCCTGCGCGATCCGGTACACCGCGGCGGCGACATCCGCGGGCACCGGCCGGCGGCTGCCGTCCACGGTGAGGGCGGCGTCGAGGCCGGCGCGCCGCGCCCGCTCGACGAGGTCCGGCAGGGCGTCGAGGCCGGGTTGGGGATGGCGGCTCGGGCCGTCGGCCCGCAGCACCCCGAGGGCGCGGTCCAGTTGGGTCAGCGCCTCCCGGCCCGTCTGCGAGATGTTCTCGAACGTGTCGGCCGCCCGCTCCCGCTCGCCCGCCAGCACCAGGCCGGCCTCCGCCTGGACCACCATCAGGCTCACCGAGTGGGCGACGATGTCGTGGATCTCGCGGGCGATGCGTTCCCGTTCGCGCACCGCTGTCGCCTCCGCCGTCTCGGCGAGGCGGCGGGTGCGCTCCTCCAGCATCGCGATCCGGTCGCGCCGCGCCCGCAACCCGACGCCCAGCGCGTACGCCACGATGAACGGCAGGGTCGCCAGCGCCAGGATCGAGGTCCGCTGCTCGAACACGATCAGCACCGACCAGGCGGTTGCGCCGATCGTCGTCGCCAGCACGACGAGCCGCCACAGCGGCGAGGCCAGCGCGGCGACCGTGTACGTCGCCACCACCTGCCCGTACGGCAGCGGGACGCTGCGCAGGATGCCCATGAACGCCAGGCCCATCGTGCCCACACCCACGACCGCCGCGACGACCACCGGCGCCCGGCGCCGCCACACCAGCGGTACCGACGCCAGCCCGGCGAGCACGAGCATCCGCCAGCCGCCGGCGTGGAAGACCTTCACCGGAAGGGCGATCGTCGTCAGATAGCACAGCACCGCGATCAGCGCGTCCACGACGGCCTGCGGCGGCGCGTGGAAGCGCCGCCGCAGCCGTTCGACCACGGGCATCACCATTCCGCCCGCCAGTATCGGACGCGACGCGGCGATCGGGCCTCCCTCTCAGGACGGAGCGACGGTCATGACGGCTCCGTCGCGGGTGACGGCCAGGCCACGGTCGGCCAGCCGGTCCTCGAGCCCCGGCAGCCCGGCGCCGGCGGTCTCGGGCAGGCGGTAGAACTCGTCGAGGATGGCGCGGGCGATGTCGTCGTCGACGACGGTGGCGTCCCAGCGCACCTCGCCGTCGGCGACGGTGACGGCGAAGTCGAAGAACGGGCAGCACGCCTTCTCCCGTGCGGCGAGGTCGCGGACCCAGGTTTCGATCCCGTCGGTGGCGCGGAACCGCAGGCGGATCCCGTCGCCGGTGCGCTCGCGTCCCGCGTAGGCGGCCGCCAGCAGCCGCCCGTACTCGGCCATCCGCTCCTCGGGGGTGTCCGGCGCACCGGTCATGTCGCAGGCGATGTCGATGGTCATGAGGCGACCATAGAATCTGGACCACGGTCCAGAGTCAAGGGGACGGGAGGCAGGTCACCACGGCGGCCCAGGCCGCGCTCGTCGGGTCGATGACGTCGAAGTGGTCGGCGCCGGGCAGGATCATCGGCACGCACTCCGGCCCGGCCGCCGCCGCGTAGAGGGTGGTGAGATCGAGCGGGACGGACGTGTCGCGCGTGCCGTGCACGGCGACCTGTGGCACCCCGAGCGGCAGCAGGCGAAGCGGGCAGGCCAGCCGGTACACGTCGGGGATCTCGGCCGGCGTGCCGCCGAGAAGGCCGACCACCGCGTCGTCGCTGAGCCGCCGGTCGGCCGCCTCCGTCAGGTCGCTGACGCCGGCGAGCGACACGACGAGGTCCGGCACCACGACGGCAGGCCGGCCGAGTCCGTGCGGCGCGGTCGCCGGCAACCGGCGGCGGGCGGCGGCCCACAACGCGAGATGCCCGCCCGCCGAGTGGCCCACGAGGACGACCCGGGCGGCGGGCGTGTGCTCGGCGAGCGCGTCCAGCGCGGCGGCGACGTCCTGGAAGGTGCCCGGCCAGCCGCCGCCCGGCGTGCCCACCCGCCGGTACTCGATGTTCCAGACGCGGTAGCCGCGCCGCACCAGGTCGGCGGCGAGCGCGTGCATGAGGTCGAGGCGGTAGCGGGCCCGCCAGTAGCCGCCGTGTATCAGCACGACGACCGGGGCGGTCGCCCCCGTGGGCGGGAGCCACAACTCGCCGAACTGGTCAGGTTCCGGTCCATAGTGGACGATGCGGTACGCGCCCTCCGGGACGCCGGTGAGCGCCTGGAGTTCGGCCGGGTAGGCATCCACCGGACGAGCCTACGCGGCCGATTCCCGGGCCCGATGCAATCATGGTTGTGTGCAAACACCCTCCGGGTCGGGCCACGCGGCGGCGGTGCAGGCCCTGATGTACGCGAGCCGGGCCTTCGTCGGGCTCACCGCGCGGTCGTTGGCCGTCGTCGAGGGCGATGTGACGTTACCGCAGTTCCGCACGCTCGTGGTGCTGGCCGCGCGGGGATCGCAACGCAGCATCGACATCGCCGACGAGTTGCAGGTCAACCCGTCCACGGGGACGCGGATGCTGGACCGGTTGATCCGCAAGGGCCTGGTGCGGCGGGTGCGGTCGGCGAGCGACCGGCGGGTGGTGCGCGTACGGCTCACCCCGGCCGGCCGCGACGTCGTCGAGCAGGTGATGGACCGGCGGCGCACGGAGCTGGAACGGCTGGTCGCGGAGACCGCAGAGCTGTGGCGCCCGGAGGTGACCGCCGCGCTGACCGCGTTCGCGCGGGCCGCCGGCGAGGTCGGCGAGCAGGACTGGTGGCTGGGCTGGTCGGCGCACCACTCCGACGTGGAGGAGAGCGAGCCGGCCTGATCGGCAGCAAGCGGCACCGCGACGACGCGCCGAAGCAGCCCTAGCTCGTCGGATCCACCGCCGTTCCGTGCCGGCCCCGCCCGGCGCGGAAGGCGGCGATGCCGGCGCCGACCTCGGCGAGCGAGGCGTAGCCGTGCCGCAGTTCGTTGGCCGCCGCCGCGTCCTCGCCGAGGCCGTGCTGTTCGAGCACCGACAGCCGGTCGTGGCGCAGGCAGGTCTGCGGCAGGGCGGCCAGTTCGCGCGCCAGTGCCGTCGCCGCGGGCAGCGCCGTGCCCGCCGGCACGACCCGGTTGACCAGACCGATGGCCAGCGCCTCGGCCGCGTCGACCGGACGTCCGGTCAGGATCAGGTCCATCGCCCGGCTCTCGCCGATGAGTCGGGGCAGGCGCACCGTGCCCAGGTCGACGAGCGGCACGCCGTAGCGCCGGCAGTACACGCCGAGCACCGCGTCGCCGGCGGCCACCCGGAGATCGCACCACAACGCGAGTTCGAGCCCGCCGGCCACGGCGTGGCCTTCGATTGCCGCGATCACCGGCTTCGACATCCGCAGCCGGGTCGGGCCCATCGGGCCGTCGCCGTCGGGTTCCACGCGGTTGGCCCGCTCGGTGCCCTGCGCGTGCAGGTCGGCGCCCGCGCAGAACGTGCCGCCCGTGCCGGTGAGGATCACGACCCGGACGCCGGGATCGGCGTCCGCGGTGCGCATCGCGCCGGCCAGCAGCGCAGCGGTCGGCCCGTCGACGGCGTTGCGGCGCTCCGGACGGTCGATGGTGACGGTGGCGACGTCGCCGTCGCGGGTACTGGTGACGGTCACGGCTCACTCCACCTCCGGCACGGCGATCGTGGACGTCCACTATCGCGGCCGCGACAGTAGACGTCCAAGATCGCGCGAAGTCGATCATGCGGCGTCCGCCGCGATGGGTGAGGATCGAAGCCTGTCGAGCGGAAGGGGACGGGCGTGAAGGCTACCGCCGCTGTTGTTACTTCCCTGGTCCTGGCGGCCGGCGCGCCGGCCCCGGCGGCCGCCCGCCAGCCGCACCACGATCGGGCCACGGCCCGCGTGTGGCTCACCACGGTGGACCGGTCCAGCCTGCTGGCCGAGCAGGCGCCGGTGAGCTTCGGCACCGGCACCTCCACGAACCCGACGATCGTGGTCGACCCCGAGGTGTCGTACCAGTCCGTCGACGGCTTCGGCGCGTCGATCACCGACTCGGCCGCCGCCGTCCTCTACCGGCTTCCGCCCGCGCAACGCGACGAGGCGATGCGCCGCCTCTTCGACCCGGTCACCGGGATCGGCGTGAGCTTCCTGCGCCAGCCGGTCGGCTCGTCGGATTTCACCGCGGCCTCCGCGCACTACACCTACGACGACGTGCCCCCCGGCGAGACCGACTTCGGCCTGCGCCGGTTCAGCATCGCCCACGACGAGGCGCAGATCCTGCCGCTGCTGCGCCGGGCCCGCCAGCTCAATCCGGGCCTGTCGGTGATGGCGACGCCGTGGAGCCCGCCGGCGTGGATGAAGACCACCGACTCGCTGATCGGCGGCCGGCTCAAGGACGATCCACGGATCTACGACGCGTACGCGCGCTACCTCGTCACGTTCGTGCGCGCGTATGCGGCGGCCGGCGTCCCGATCGACTTCCTGTCGGTGCAGAACGAGCCGCAGAACCGCACGCCGAACGGGTATCCGGGTACCGACATGCCGGTGCGGCAACAGATCCGGGTGATCGAGGCGCTGGGACCGTTGCTGCGCAAGGCGAGCCCGCGCACGAGGATCCTCGCCTACGACCACAACTGGGCGACGCATCCCGACGACATCGCCAACACCCCGCCCGGCGAGAGCCCGGAGACCGACTACCCGTACCAGATCCTGGCGAGCCCGGCCGCGCGCTGGGTGGCCGGCACGGCGATGCACTGCTACTCGGGCGAGCCGGCCGCGCAGACTGCGCTGCACAACGCGTTCCCCGACAAGGGGATCTGGTTCACCGAGTGCTCCGGCTCGCACGGGCCCACCGACCCGCCGGCGCAGGTGTTCCGCGACACGCTCGTCTGGCACGCGCGCAACATCGTCATCGGGACCACCCGCAACTGGGCCCGCTCGGTGGTCACCTGGAACATCGCGCTCGACGAGACAGGCGGCCCGCACCTCGGTGGCTGCGGCACGTGCACCGGGCTGCTCACCGTCAGCGGCGGCGGATACACGACGAACGCCGAGTACTACACGATCGGCCACCTCGCCCGCTTCGTGCGGCCGGGCGCCACCCGCATCGCCAGCACGTCGTTCGGCACCACCGGCTGGAACGGCCAGATCATGGACGTCGCGTTCCGCAACCCCGACGGCTCCACCGCCCTCGTGGTGCACAACGAGAACGACGATCCGCGCACGTTCGCCGTCGCCGTCGAGGGTCGGCAGTTCGAGTACACGCTGCCCGGCGGCGCGCTCGCGACGTTCACCTGGCCGCGCGGCGCCGTGCCCCGCGACCGCCTCGCGCCGGTCGCGCTGCGCGGTGCGACCGCGAGCGCCGACCCGGCGGGGGAACAGCCCGACCTCGCCGTCGACGGGGACGCCTCGACGCGCTGGACCAGCGGCACGGCACAGCAACCGGGCCAGCAGCTACGGGTGGACCTCGGTCGGCCGACGCAGTTCCGCCGGGTGGCCGTCGACAGCGGCGGCAACCTCGGCGACTACGCGCGCGGCTGGGAGCTCGCCGTCCGCCTCGACGGGAGCACCTGGCGCACGATCGCCACCGGAGCCGGTACCGGCCAGTTGACGACGATCGACGTGCCGCGCACCCGGGCCCGCTACCTGCGGCTGACCACGACAGCGGCCGCCGGCAACTGGTGGAGCGTCGCGGACCTGCGCCTCTACGACTGAGCGAGCAGCTTCGCGGTGATCGTGCGCAGCTGGGCCACCTCGTCCGGGGTCAGGCGGTCGAACACGAGGCGGCGCACCTCGTCGACGTGACCGGGCGCCGCCGCCTCGACGGCGGCCAGCCCCGCGTCGGTGAGCCGGGCGATCTGGCCGCGTCTGTCGGTGGGGCAGGACGTGCGGCACACCCAGCCGCGCTGTTCGAGGGCGGCCACCGCGTGGGACAGCCGGCTGGTGGTCGTGCCGGCGAGGCGGGCGAGGTCGGTCATCCGCAGCGCGCGGTCGGGCCGGTCGCTGAGCAGGGCCAGGATCTGGTAGTAGGCGTGCGGGATCCCGGCGTCCTCGCGCAGCTGCCGGTCGAGCGCCGTCGGCAGCGTCATCAGCACCTGGACCAGGTTCGTCCAGGCGTCGAGTTCGGCCCGTTCGAGCCAGCGGGGTCGGGTCTTCATGCCGTCTGGAACGATCGCTTCGCGAGGCCCATCATGTAGCCCTCGATGGCGGTGGTGACCGGGCCCGCGGGGTCGGTGGCCGCGCCGAGCGTGACGAACAGCGGCGTGAAGTGCTCCACCGTCGGATGGGCGTAGGGCATCCCGGGCGCGCGGGAGCGGAACGCGGCGAGCTCGTCGACGTCGCCGCGGGCCAGCGCGTCGGCGGCCCACGCGTCGAAGTCGGCCGACCAGCCGGGCACGTGGCCGGCGATCATCGCGGGTGTGATGAACGGCAGGCCGTGCGTCATGAAGCCGGAGCCGACGACGAGCACGCCCTGCTCCCGCAGTGGCCGCAGCCGCTCGCCGAGGGTGAGCAGGGCGGCGGCGTCGTGGGTGGGGATGCTCAGCTGGAGGACGGGCACGTCGGCGGCCGGATACATGATCTTCAACGGCACCCAGGCGCCGTGGTCCAGGCCGCGGCTCGGGTGCCGGTGCACGGCCGACGGCAGCAGCGCCGCGACCTGCGCGGCGAGCTCGCCCGCGTCCGGGGTGTCGTAGCGCATCCGGTAGTACAGCGGGTCGAAGCCGCCGAAGTCGTAGACCAGTTCGGTGCCGGCCGCGCTGCTGGACAGCGCCAGCGGCGCCGACTCCCAATGCGCACTCACGATCAGGATCGCGGCCGGCTTGGGCAGGGCGCGGGCCCAGTCGTGGAACTGGCGCATCCACGGCCCGTCCTCGAACGTCGGGGGAGCGCCGTGGCTGATGTAGAGCGCCGGCAGCGGTCCGTCGGCCGGCGTCCAGGGGCGGTGCGGTTCCAGGCCGGCGACCCGGTCCAGGTGACGGCGGAACGGGTGGGCGGCCGGGATCAATGCGTCAGCGGCGTTCACGTGCCTCACCCGGCCAGCGGCAGGTCGAGGGTGTGGTGCGTGTGGCTGACCTTGGCGGTCAGGTAGCGCAGGTTGTCGGCCGACACGTGCACCCCGGTCGGGATCCGGTCGGTGATCCGCACGCCGAGTGCGTCGAGCTGGACGGCCTTGTCGGGGTTGTTGCTCAGCAGCCGGATCCGGTCGGCACCCAGGGCCAGCAGCATCTGGGCGGCCGGCGTGTAGTCGCGCTCGTCCTCACCGTGGCCGAGGGCCAGGTTGGCCTGGTAGGTGTCCAGGCCGGTGTCCTGCAGGGCGTACGCGTCGAGCTTGGCGTACAGGCCGATGCCGCGACCCTCCTGGCGCAGGTACAGCAGGAACCCGCCGGTCTCGGTGATCCGCTCGACGGCCTCGCGCAGCTGCGGGCCGCAGTCGCAGCGGGTGGAGCCGAAGACGTCGCCGGTGAGGCACTCGCTGTGCGGGCGCACGAGCGGCGCCGGGACGCCGGCCGGGCCTCCGCGCCGCGCGAGCGTCGCGCGCCAGTCGCCCAGGCCCAGGGCCAGGTGTTCGCGACCGTCGACGAGCCCGGTGAACGTGAACACCTCGGCGACCGTCGAGTACCCGTCCGGGAACTCCAGCGGCACCGTCACCCGGGTCCGCACCCGGGCCGGGGGCGCCGCCAGCGTGGCCGCCGCACCGATCGTCGCCGTCATCCATACCCCCAGTTGTTGAAGTTTCATCAACCAGGGTCGGCGCTCGATGTTGAAACTTCAACCATTGGCGGCATGGGATCCGTCACATCACCAACTGTGCACCGTTCCGTCCTCGAGCCGGTTCACCGGCAGCGAGGCCGGCCGGTAGGGATACCGCGCGGCGAGGTCCTCGTCGATGTCGACGCCGAGGCCCGGTTCGTCGCCCGGATGCAGGTACCCGTCGGCGAAGCGGTACGCGTGCGGGAAGACCGCGTCGGTCGCGTCGGTGTGGCGCATGTACTCCTGCAGGCCGAAGTTCGGGATGGCCAGGTCGACGTGCAGCGCGGCCGCCATGCACACGGGCGACAGGTCGGTGGCGCCGTGCGAGCCGCTGCGGACGTGGTGCAGCGCCGCCAGGTCGAAGATGCGGCGCAGGTGGCTGATCCCGCCGGCATGCACGACCGTGGTGCGGATGTAGTCGATGAGCTGTTCGCGGATCAGCCGCTCGCAGTCCCAGATCGTGTTGAACACCTCGCCGACGGCGATCGGCGTGGTGGTGTGCTGGCGGATCAGCCGGAAGCTCTCCTGCAGTTCGGCCGGGACCGGGTCCTCCATCCACGTCAGGGCGTACGGTTCGAGGCTCTTGCCGAGCCGGGCCGCCTCGATCGGGGTGAGCCGGTGGTGCACGTCGTGCAGCAGCTTGACGTCGGGGCCGAACTCCTTGCGCACGGCCGCGAACACGCGCGGCACATGGGCGAGGTACTTCTCCGTGGACCACACGGCCTCCGACGGCACCGCGGCGTCGGCCGGCTCGTAGAACCTCCGGTCCGTGCCGACGCCGTACGTCGTCGCCAGGCCCGGGACGCCGGTCTGCACGCGTACCGCCTGGTATCCCGACCCGATGTGGCGCGCGACCTCCGGCAGCACCTCCTCGACGGTCGCCGCGTTGGCGTGCCCGTACACGGTGACCCCGTCGCGGCAGCGCCCGCCGAGCAACTGGTACACGGGTAGCCCGGCCACCTTGCCCTTGATGTCCCACAGCGCGGTGTCGACCGCGGCGATCGCGCTCATCGTCACCGGGCCGCGCCGCCAGTAGGCGCCCTTGTAGAGGTACTGCCAGGTGTCCTCGATCCGGGCCGGGTCGCGGCCGATCAGCACCGGCACCACGTGCTCGGTCAGGTAGGCGGCGACGGCAAGTTCGCGGCCGTTCAGCGTCGCGTCGCCGACGCCGGTGACGCCCTCGTCGGTGACGAGCTTGAGCGTGACGAAGTTGCGGCCGGGGCAGGTGACGACGACCCGCCCCTCGACGATCCTCATTCGACCCCTTCCTCACATTGATCTTGCAGTTGTGTACGGATTCCCGCCGTGTTTTGCCCGACTATGTTCCGCCACAACTGCAAGATCGACGTGATCTTGGGGCGGGCGTAGGCTGGCGCGCGTGGATCACCGCGCGGACAACGAGGACCGGATCGCCCTGTTCCTCGACTACGAGAACCTCGCGATCGGGGCACGGGACAGCCTGGGCGGCATGGCG
>Ga0111538_10001287_pt1 | contig 35104 bp, 28 predicted proteins | sample SoiMethybrSBSTD1_FD_79669 | JGI IMG/M metagenome (GOLD analysis project Ga0111538, IMG submission 79669) | Bulk soil microbial communities from a Populus tree surrounding site in Tennessee, USA - Soil MetaG P. TD hybrid SBSTD1 (version 2)... | ecosystem: Environmental > Terrestrial > Soil >...
CAATTCCCAACTCCCAAACATCGATAGGAAGGGAGCACCGTCGCTCACTCCCGCGTTGGGAGTTGGGAGTTGGAAGTTGGAAGTTGACAAGCCGCGGAGCCGAGGGCGCTACGCGGCCGAGGCACCGAGGGCTTTGGCCGCGGCGGCGAGGACCTGCGGCACGCGGAATGGCTTGGTGAGATATCCGGCGACACCAAGGTTGACGGCTTCAATCGCGCTCGACTCGGTGGAGAAGCCGGTGATGATGATGATCGGCAGATCGGCGCGAATCCGCTTCGCCTGCTTGATGAGCGTCAGGCCGTCCATGCCTGGCATCTTCAGATCCGCGATCAGCAGATCGAAGCCGGACGGCTTCTCGCGCAGGCGATCGAGTGCGGCGTTGCCATCCGGCGCGGTGTCGACGTCGTAGTCCGCGAGCGCCAGCGTCTTCGACAGCAGATCGCGAATGCTCGCCTCGTCATCGACCACCAACACGTGTGCGCGACCACTGCGCGACGTCTGCGCGGCCTGCGATGTCGGCGCCTGCGGAGAAGACACCGGCGCAGTCATCGCTTGAGGCATGTGGGTCCGCTGTGTGTCGAGCCACGCGTCGATGTCGCGCTTGCGGAACCGCCACTGACGTCCGACGCGCACCGCCGGAATCTTTCCCGCCTTAATCAGGCGGTACACCGTTCGGAGGTTGACCTGGAGGTACTCCAGGACCTCTTCCGTTGTCAGGAACACTTCGTCGGAAGGCAGGTGCAGGGCCAAGGTGCCAGATTCTACCCTAAACACCGCGAAGTAAACAACTTACGTCGTATGATGAATGAGACGGCCGTCTGTGGCGAACAGCCGTCTTAACCCGTAGCCGAAACCGCGGATCTCGGTCATCTTGATGACGTGGACGGACGAGGAACTCGTCGCGCGCTCCCAAGGGGGAGACGTCGACAGCTTTAATCAGCTCATCCTCCGATGGGAACGGCCGATCTACGCGCTCGCGTATCGCGTGATCGGTCGCGAGGAGGAGGCGCGGGACGTGTGTCAGGAAGCCTTCCTGCGCGCGTTCCGGGCGCTGCCTGGCTTCAAGGGACAGGCGAAGTTCTCGTCGTGGCTGTATCGCATCACGCTGAACCTCTGTCGCGACTGGATGCGCCGACAGAAGCGGGCGCCGGTATCGCAGATGCCGGACGATACCGATGCGATGGAGCTGGCGGCGCAGGCCGGCCCGGTCGAATCGATCGAGGACCTGGTTGCCCGCCGGCAATTGACCGCGGCTGTGGAGGAGGCGATGACACTGCTGCCCGAGGAGCAACGCACGGCGATCATTCTGAAGGAGTACCACGGCATGACCTTTCAGGAGATCGCGGATCTGCAGGGGTGTCCGCTGAGCACCGTCAAGACGCGGCTCTATCAAGGGTTGTCAGTGCTGCGCCGGCATCTGGCGCGCAGTGGTCAACTCGAACCCGAACTGGTGAAACGAGCATGAGCGAGATGTACCAGTCTGAACCGTTTCAGTGCGGCGATCCCGCCGGACTGATCAGCTATCTGTACGACGAGTGCGAGCCGGGCGAGCGCGGGATGATTGCGGCTCACGTGACCACCTGCTTCGTCTGCGCCGAGGAACTCGCCTCGCTGGGCGCCACGCGCACGCAGCTCGCGTCGTGGATGCCGCCGGACGCGGCGATCGGATTTCAGATTACGACGACCTCACGCGGAGCCGACACCGCGTCCGAGCCTGAGCGGGGCAAATTACTGCGGCCGGCACGCTGGTGGTCGCAGCCGCTGCCGGCGTGGGCGCAGATGGCGGCCGCGGTGCTGCTCTTCGCATCCGGGATGGCGATCGGCGTGGGCCGTTCCGGCGCCCCGCCCGAAACGACCGCGAGCGTGAATACGCCGGCGCCGGCAGCCGTTCAGCCCGTTGCCGCGACCGCACCGGCCGACGGTGTGACGCCGCGCGATCTGCAGGAGCTCGAACGACGGCTGCGCGGCGAGATCGCGCAAGTGCGGACGACGACGGCCGCGACTCCGCTGTCGCGTACGGCTGATGCGGACGTGTTCAAGCGCGTGCAGACATTGATCGCCGACAGCGAGCAGCGGCAGCGTCGCGAGCTCGCGTTGCGCACGACGGAGATCGTGCGCGACATGGACACGCAGCGACGTGTCGACCTGACGCAGATGCAGCGGACGATGGGCCAGATTCAGGATCTGCAGGGCGCCGCCGCGCGCGATCAGAGCGACATGTTCAATTACCTCGTGAAAGTTTCGCAGCGGGCCAGATGACGTCGTGTCCGGCCAGATAACGTAGTGTCCGGCTTCGGCCGGACGAAGCAGGGAACCACTCATGAAGATGTTCGCAACAGGATTGGCCGTGGTGATGGTGGCGAGTGTCGCCTCGGCGCAGACGCCGCGTCCGCCGGAAGCCGATCCGGTCAAGGCGCGGCAGAAGATCTCGATGATGGAAGGCGTGCTCGAGCGCGCGGTGTCGAACGGCGCCGATAACGTGCTCCGTCAGATGCGCGAGATCGTGCCCGTGGCCGACAGCCCGCTGATGCTCCTGGGACAGCCGCACGTGCGCGGCTTCCGACTGGACGGCTACGGCGTCTTCTTCGACGTCGAAGTCCCCGCGCTCCGACTGTCCATGGCGTGGGCGCTGCGCTACATGGTCGATCAGAACGGCGTGACGGCTGGTTCCGCGGTGGCCGACCTCCGCTCGTTCGTGGCGCAGCAGGCGCGCGATCCGCGCGATCGCGAAAAGCTCGAACGCGCGCTGCAGCGTCTCGAGGCGCAGGTGGGCCCCGCCGTCCTGCCGCGCCCTGGGGCCGCTGCCAGCGGCGCCGCTGCCACGCGTGTCGCGGACCAGGGGCCGTCGAATGGACCGACGCTGATCGGTCCGGCGCCGGTCGATCCCGTGATCATCGACGATCCCAATGAAGCGTTCACACGCGAGGTCAAGGACGCGCTCGTCGAGGCCATGATCGAGAACAGCGGACCGATTGCGATCGGCACCGAGGAGTACCTGGTCGTCGCCGCCCGCGATAACGCCCGGACCGACCGCCTTGCGGTGCCGAGCGACGCCGCCTCCGATTTGCACACCATCATGATCCGCGTCAAGGGCAGCGATCTGGCCGCCTTCCGCGAGGGCCGGCTGACGATTGAGGACGCGAAGAAGCGGGTTCAGGTGCGCGAATACTGAGCCCGCCGCGCGGTGTCTAAACCCGCATGACTATGTACAATCGCGGGATGCTGACCCGCGCGCTGTGCTGCCTTGCCACGCTCACGCTCCTCGGCGGGTGCGTCCGATCGCGCGATGTCCAGAAGGACCTGAAGATCCTCGAGGTGCGCACCGGCTGGTTCGACGCCGGCATCGTCGAGGGCAAGAACAAGCTGGTCCCGAGCATCTCCCTGAAGATTGAGAATGTCTCGCCCGACGACATCTCCAACGTCCAGGTGAACGCGATCTTCCGGCGCGTCGGCGAACAGGAAGCGTGGGGCGAGCACTTCGTGCGCGCGATTGATTCCGGCGGGCTGAAAGCCGGCAGCTCGACCGGCGATATCGTCCTCCGCTCGACCCTCGGCTACACGAGCGACACGTCACGCGCCGACATGCTGCGGAACAGCCAGTTCGTCGACGCGCGCGTCGAGATTTTCGGCAAGCACGGCTCGCGCACGTGGGCCAAGATGGGCGAGTATCCGATCGATCGGAAGCTGCTGCTTGCCAGCCAGTAGGAGCGCGCGCGTCGCCCGCGCATTTGTGATTGGCGATCTGCGATCTGTGATTTGATTTGTGATTCCGCATTGCATCGTTTGATTCTTCAAATCGCCAATGCAATCAGAAATCACAGATCACAAATCACACGTGGCCCCGCCGCTCCTCGAGCGGCGGCTCGGGCCTCTCGACGCCGCCGCCATCATCGTCTCGAACGTCATCGGCGGCGGCATCCTGTTCACACCACCGCAGATCGCCGCATCGGTTCCCAGCGCGCTCCCGTTCCTCTCGACCTGGGTGGCGGGCGGGCTGCTCGCGTTCTCCGGAGCGATGGCCTACGCGGAGCTCGCCGCGCTGCGGCCGCGCGCGGGCGGCGAATACGTGTACCTGCGCGAGGCGTTCGGTCGCTTTGCGGCGTATCTCACAGGATGGACGTCATTTGTCGCGGGCTTCTCCGGCGCGATCGCGACGAGCGCCGTCGTGCTGGCGTTCTATCTGGGGCGCTTCGTCCCCGCAGCCGGCAACAGCACACCGTTCTTCACGCTGCCGATCATCCCGGGCACCCTGGCGCTGACATTTTCGCCGCAGACAGTCACCGCCATTGCCGCCATCGCGGCAATGGCCTTGATTCACATCCGCGGTGTCGGGCCAGGGCGAATCGTCGGCGACGTGCTCGCGAGCTTGAAGGTGCTTGCGTTCGTGCTCTTCGTCGCGTTCGGGTTTGCGATCGGCGAAGGCCGCATGGCCAATCTCTCCGAGAGCGCCCCGGTCCCGCCGAGCGGATGGCTGCTCGCGTTGATTCCGGTGATGTTCACCTACTCGGGGTGGAACGCGGCGTCGTACGTGGCCGAGGAGATCCGCAATCCGGGTCGCAACGTGCCGCGCGCATTCGCGCTCGGCACGGGCGCCGTCATCGTCCTGTATGTCCTGCTCAACTCCCTGTATCTGTTCGTGCTGCCGGTGGCGGCGTTGGGCAAGGTCCAAGGGAGCGTGCTCGATGTGATCGCCGACCGGCTGCTCGGATCGACCGCCGGCAACATCATGGGCGTCGTGTCGATTGTGAGCCTGCTCGCGAGCATCAGCGCGATGACGTTCGCTGGCCCGCGCGTCTACTTCGCGATGGCGCGCGACAAGGTGTTCTTTCGACGGGCCTCGTCGATCCATGCGCGCTATCGCACGCCTGCCGTCTCGATCGTCGCGCAGTCGATCTGGAGCGCGCTGCTCGTCCTGTCGGCGAAGGCCGACGCGCTCGTCAACTACACCGGGTTCGCGATTGTGCTGTTTTCGGGGATTGCCGTGGTCGCGCTGTTCGTGCTGCGCGCGCGCGAGCTGAACGCGGAGCGCCCCTTCCGTGCGTGGGGCTATCCGGTGGCGCCCGCTATCTACGCGATCACGAGCGCGGCGATTCTGATCAACGGTCTCTATCGTGATCCTGGCCCGACCGGCGCGGGCGCGCTGATTATTCTGGCGGGAATCCCGTTGTATCTGTTGTTCCGGCGACGCGGTTAGGCGGGTCCACAGGGCAGGACCCGCCCGGACATCATGGCCGCACGGGCAGCAGATCGCTCCGATACGTGACCTTGCGTCCCGCGAAGATGCGCACGTCGAAATCGAGCGGCGCGAAGCCCGGCGCGATGACACGAATCTGATGCGGACCGTCTTCGAGCCTCAGCGACTGGAAGACTCCGTCGAAGTCATCGACGTGTCCCGCAAAATAGCCATCGACATAGACCTCGGCATAGCTCGGGTTGATGTCCAACCGCAGTTCGCCTGTCGGATAGCGGTTATAGGAGTCGTAGTACTGGTCGTATCCGTAGTACCCGCCATAGCTGGAGTAGTTCGAGCCCCAGGCGTACGGGTCGTAGTAGAAGTACCCGAGCCCGAAGGCGCCGTAGCCGTACGGGTAATAGCGTCGCGGGTAGTAGTAGTAATAGTTGTTGTAGACCCGCGGTCGCGTGGTGATCACGCCGCCGCGATCGCGACCCGCGATGACGCCTCCGCGGTCCCGACCGTCTGGCGGCGGCACTCGGCCGACTCTGGGCACCGCTTGTCGGTCGTTGGGATCGGGATAGCGACGCGGTTGTGCTGACCGAGGTTCGGGATCGGCCGGCGCTTGTTCAGTGCGCGGCGGCGGCGGCGCGGAGGCGAGCCGCGGCGGAGCCGGAGCCGGGGCAGACTCTCGACGACCGGGATCGCTTCGCGGGCCGGGGTCGTTTCGTGGTCCGGCATCGCGCGGCCCGGTTTCCCGCGGCCCGGACTGAATAGCTCCTCCACCACCTTGCGCGCCGCCAGGGTCGCGTTGCCGGCCATGACGATCCTGAGCGAACGCAGGCGTGGCGAGCACGAGCGCAGCGATGAGGGCGAGAGAGCGCTTCGTCATACTGAACGGTTGAGCAACAGTGCTGCCAGAGGGATCGACCATATTTTCTCAGGAAAATCACGGGCGTCAACGTGAGCGCAGGTAAATGTCCGCGACCGAGGCCGACTTTCGGAGGACAGCCCGGCGAGGCCGATGTTGCCTCTGCAGCGCTGTGTGATACTGGCGCTGTGATTCACGCGACGACCATTCTGGGCGTCAGGCACCAGGACCGAACGGTTCTGGCGGGCGATGGCCAGGTGACTTTTGGCAACACCGTTCTCAAGCACGGCGCGCACAAGATCCGTCGGCTCTACAACGAGTCGATTCTGGCGGGCTTCGCCGGGTCGGCAGCCGATGCGTTCGCCCTGTTCTCCCGCTTCGAAGCGAAGCTCGAACAGTATCGCGGCAACCTCGATCGCGCCGCCGTCGAGCTCGCGCGGGACTGGCGCACCGATCGACTGTTGCGCCGCCTCGAGGCGATGATGATCGTCGCGGACCGTAAGTCGATGTTCGTCCTGTCCGGCACGGGCGATCTGATCGAGCCCGACGATGCGATCGTCGCGGTGGGTTCGGGAGGACCGTTCGCGATGGCGGCGGCCCGAGCAATGGTGCGACATACCACGCTGTCGGCTCGCGAAATCGCGGAGGAGTCGATGCGAATCGCTGCCGGGATCTGCATTTATACGAATTCGAACCTGACGGTCGAAGAATTGTAGGGCATGCCTATCTCTCTTCCGGAACGCACCGCGACTGCCGTTGGCGCGCTGACGCCGCGCGAGATCGTCGCGGAGCTCGATAAGTACGTGATCAGCCAGGGCAAGGCCAAGCGCGCGGTCGCCATTGCTCTGCGTAACCGCATGCGGCGTCAGCGCCTCTCGCCCGATCTCGCCGAGGAAGTCACGCCGAAGAACATCCTGATGATCGGACCGACCGGTGTCGGCAAGACCGAGATCGCACGGCGGCTGGCGCGACTGGCACAGTCGCCGTTCATCAAGGTCGAAGCCTCGAAGTTCACCGAAGTCGGGTATGTCGGACGCGACGTCGAATCGATGGTGCGCGACCTCGTCGAGCTCGCCGTCGACATGCTCCGCGAAGAGCGCTCCGAAGAGGTCAAGGACAAAGCGCACGCCGCGGGTGAGGAGCGCCTCCTCGACCTGCTGCTGCCGCCGACGCGATCACCGATGTCCGGCGAGGATCCGGCCGCGGTCCGGACCGAGGCGACTCGGACGCGCGAACGGATGCGCGAGCAGCTGCGCGCGGGACGGCTCGACGAGCGCAGCGTCGAGCTCGAGGTGCGCGAGAGCGCCATGCCGTCGCTGGAGATCATCGCCGGCACGTCGGTCGAGGAGATTGGCGTCAATCTCAAGGACATGATGGGCAACATGTTTCAGGGCCGGACGAAGACACGCCGGATGAAGGTGCCCGAGGCGCTCGAACATCTGATCGTCGAAGAACAGGCCAAGCTGGTCGACATGGAATCGGTCAGTCGCACGGCCGTCCAGCGCGTGGAGCAGGCAGGGATCATCTTCATCGACGAGATCGACAAGATCGCCAGCCGCGATGGCATGGCTGGCGGCGGCGGTCACGGGCCGGATGTGAGCCGCGAGGGCGTGCAGCGCGACATCCTGCCGATCGTCGAGGGCACGACGGTCAACACCAAGCACGGGATGGTGAGGACGGATCACATCCTGTTCATCGCCGCCGGCGCATTTCACGTGTCGAAGCCGTCGGATCTCATCCCCGAGCTGCAGGGGCGCTTTCCGATCCGCGTGGAGCTCGAGCCGCTCACACGCGACGACTTCGTGAAGATCCTCACGGAGCCGCGCAACGCGCTCGTCAAGCAATACACGGCGCTGCTCGGCACCGAGGAGGTGACGCTGACGTTCACGCCAGACGCCGTCGAACGCATCGCCGACTTCGCCGCGCGCGTGAACGACACGACGGAGAACATCGGCGCCCGCCGGCTGCACACGGTGATGGAACGGCTGCTCGACGAGCTCTCGTTCGACGCGCCCGAGCTCACCGATCGCAACGTGACGATCGACGAGGCCTACGTCGATCGCATGCTCGCGGACATCGTCAAGAACGAGGACCTCTCGCGGTACATCCTTTAGGGTCGCGATTGCTGGGCGGATAGGTAGCCAGGTAAAGCCACTTAGCTACCCAGCTACCCAGCTACCCAGCTACCTAACTTCCCCCCGTCGTGAGCTCCCGATAGACCTGCCGCCCGGTCTTGACCGCGGCCTCCGTGTCGAACGTATGCGTCCGCGGGAGGAGCATGTTGTTCGAATAGCCAATCCGCGAGTACACGCGGCCAAGCGACTCCTCGTCGACGATCGCCGGGTGGTCGGCGATCTCGACGGCATGCTGGAGCTCGTGGCCGATGATCGCGAGCTGCCGTGCGGCGTTCGGATAGTAGGCGACGCGAATCCGTACGTAGCGGACCGCGGGCGCGCTGCCGACGAACGTCAGACGGCCGTCCAGGCCCTCAGGTGCGTAACAGTCGGCGTCTACATACACGATGAGGTCGGAGTGGGAGAGACGATCGGCGAGCGCCTGGAAGGTCGGCGAGAAGCGTACGCCATCTCGAATGAGGCCGGCGAGTCTTGTACTGGTCGTGCGCACGGGTAGAGTGCGGGTCTCCGGATAGTCGGCGAGCGATTCGGTCTGTGCGACAGGAGCGGCGACGAAGACGACAACGGCGATCACCAGGGTCACAACGTGGGTTCGGGTCATGCGAGCCTTCGCAGGGCAAGGGATGGGCCACGGCGAAAACACCGGGAAATTCGCTGCAATCGCTCGATTCGCGTGGAGATCCGCTACAATGTCCCCACCGAGGCGCCCGCGTGAAAGTCACAGAAAGGTGGGGGCGCTTTTCGGTAACTACAAAACGGTAGGAATCAGGAGGACGGCTCAGTCCTCCAGCCGCAGGCCCCAAGACGTGCAGGCGGGTTGATGCGTCGCGCCACGCGTCGAGCGCGCGACAGCTGCGTATGTAGCAACCCTTGACCGCGCAGATATGTAGGAGGCCTGAATATGCCTGCCGCCAAATTCGGATCGGACGCGACCACCGCCGCGCGCGATGCGCGCCGCCTGTCAACCCTGCTCGAAGTCAGTCAAGCGCTCTCCGGTACGCTCAATCTCAAGTCCGGGCTCCAGCGGGTACTCGCCACGCTGATCCGTCAGCACAGCGTGGTCCGCGGCATGATCACGCTGCTGCGCGATGGCGAGCTGCTCGTGGAAGCCTCGGAGGGGTTCGAGGATCGCGCGCGCGCGATCCGCATCAAGGTCGGTGAGGGGATCACCGGCAAGGTCGTCGAGAGTGGCAAGCCGATCGTCGTGCCGCGCGTCAGCAAGGAGCCGAGCTTCCTGCACCTGGCGCCGCGGCGTCCCGACTCGACCAAGCAGGAGCTGACGTTCATCTGCGTGCCGATCATGCAGAACCGCATGGCGGTCGGCGCGATGGGTGTCGATCTGCGGTTCAAGCCCGAGCGCGACTACGACAGCAGCACGAAGTTCTTCGGCGTCGTCAGCTCGATGATCGCGCAGGCGCTCAACGTGCAGCGGAGCGTCGAAGACGAACGGCGCCGGCTGCTCGACGAGAACACGCACCTGCGTCAGGAGCTGCGCGAGCGCTACGACTTCTCGAACATCATCGGCACGAGCGGCCCGACGCGGCAGATGTACGAGCAGGTCGCGCAGGTGGCGCAGACCAACACCACGGTGCTCATTCGCGGTGAGTCGGGCACCGGCAAGGAGCTCATCGCGCACGCGATTCACTACAACTCGCTGCGCGCGAAGAAGCCGTTCGTCAAGGTGAGCTGCGCCGCGCTGCCCGACACGCTGATCGAGTCCGAGCTCTTCGGCTACGAGAAGGGCGCGTTCACCGGCGCCAACGCGCGTAAGAAGGGCCGCTTCGAGATGGCGGAAGGCGGCACGCTGTTTCTCGATGAGATCGGCGACATCAATCTCGGCACGCAGGTGAAGCTGCTGCGCGTCCTGCAGGAGCGCGAGTTCGAGCGGCTGGGCGGCACCGACACCGTCAAGGTGAACGTGCGGCTGATTGCCGCGACGAACAAGGACATGGAGAAGGCGATCCAGGACGCCACGTTCCGCGAGGACCTGTATTACCGCCTCAACGTGTTCACGATCTTCGTCCCGCCACTCCGCGAGCGGAAGGCGGACCTGTTGCTGCTCGCCGATCACTTCCTCGAGAAGTTCTCGCGCGAGCACGGCAAGGTCATCAAGCGGATCTCGACGCCCGCCATCGACATGCTGATGGCGTATCACTGGCCCGGCAACGTGCGCGAGCTCGAAAACGCGCTCGAACGCGCCGTGCTCGTGTGCGATGGCGCCGTCATTCACGGGCATCACCTGCCGCCGACGCTGCAAACGGCCGACTCCTCGGGAACGGTGACGCGTGTGTCGCTGAAGGATGCGGTCGCCGGCTACGAGCGCGACCTGATTCAGGACGCGCTCAAGACAACGCGCGGCAATCGGGCCAAGGCTGCGCGGCTGCTCGACACGACCGAGCGCATCCTCAACTACAAGGTGCGCATTTACGGTATCGACGTGCGGCGCTTCAAGTCGCCCGACGTGACGCGCCGTGGTCCCGTCGAGGTGCTGCCGCCCGACCGGGGCGACCGCGACGTCCGCGAGTCGCAGCCTGCGGTAAGCTCGAATTAGTGGAAGACGCGAGAAATCCCAAATCCCAAAACCCAGATCCCAAATCCCAACGAAATCCCAACCCGATTGGGATTTGGGGCTTGGGGTTTGGGATTTGGGATTTGACGACCGCGCTCGCCGTGCTCTGCGCCATCACGGCGAGCGGGTGTGGAAAGAAAGGCCCGCCTCTCGCGCCGTTCGTGCACATTCCCGCCGCAGTGGAGAAGATCAGCGCCGAGCGCGTCGGCTCTGAGGTCTATGTCAAGGTCACGATCCCCGTGCAGAATATCGACCTGTCGACGCCGGCCGATCTCTCACGCATCGACGTCTACGGATTCACCGGCACGACGCCACCTGCGCGAGGGCTGTTTCTCGCACAGGCCGAGCGCCTCGCCGTGATTCCGGTTGCCCCCGCGCAACGGCCCGGCGAGCCGCCGCCATCACCAAAAGCACTGGCATCAGGAGCGTCGCAGGGATCGGAGGTCACGGTGCGTGACGTCCTCGCGCCCGAGCAGCTCGTGCCGAGGCCGCCACCGCCTCCGCTGCCGACAAAGGGTCGCCGTGCGGTCCCGGCTCCGGTCGCGACGACGGCGCGCCAGACGGTCCCGGCCGGCCCTCCGATGCCGCGGCGCTTCTACATGGCGATCGCGTTCAGCGATCGTGCGCGCTCCAGCCCTCAGGGTGCCGTTGCCGATCTGCCGCTGACGGTGGTGCCCGGTCCACCTGAGGACCTGCGCGTGACCTACACGGCCGAGACCGTCACCCTGGATTGGGATCCCTCGGGTGGACTGATCGGGTTCATCGTCGATCGGACGGTCCCGAACGAAGAGGCGCCCGTCGATGAAGTCCCTTCGCCGCAGCCGCCCACGCCAGTGGCGAGCGACGTGCCCGCGGGGCCGACGCGTTACAACGTCTATCGCATCGAATCAGCCGACCCGCTGGCGCTGCCCGATCGTGCCGCGGCATCAGAGTGGACCACTCCCCGCCCCGCGCCGCTCAACCCGACGCCGCTGACCACGCTGACGTTTGCCGATCCCGCGGCATTCGATCGGACGCAGTGCTATTTGGTTCGCGCCGTGCGTGGCGCGACCACTCAGTTGATCGAAGGCGAGTCGCCGCCGATGCAGTGTGTGACCCCGGTCGACGTCTTTCCGCCGACGCCGCCGGCGAACGTGACGGCGGTCGCAGGCGAAGGATCGATCAGTCTGATCTGGGAGCCGAATCTCGAGATCGATCTCGGCGGCTATCTCGTCTTGCGCGGTGAGGCGGGCAGTGCGACACTGCAGCCGCTCACCGATTCACCGATTCCGGATGCGCGCTACACCGATCGCGACGTGAAGCCGGGAACGCGTTACACCTATGCGGTCCTGGCGGTCGACGATCGCGTGCCGCTGCCGAATGTAAGCGTGGAGTCGATTCGTGTCGAAGAAACCGCACGGTAGAACCACGAAGGCCTGACGCCAGGCACGACGCACACGAAGAATGGAAATCTTCGCGATCTTCGTGGTCACGAAGCCTTCGTGGTTAGATGGAGTACCAAGATGAAGCTCTTTGTTGACACCGGCAATCTGAAAGACGTTCAGGCGCTCGCCGACATCGGCATCCTCGACGGCGTGACGACGAACCCGTCGTTGCTGGCGAAAGAGGGAGGCGACTACCGGCAGATCCTCAAGCAGATCTGCCAGACCGTGAAGGGTCCCGTGAGCGCGGAAGTGGTGGCCACCGACACCGCCGGCATGCTGCGGGAAGGACGCGACCTTGCCTCGATCGACGAGCACATCGTCGTCAAGGTGCCGTTCACGAAGGATGGCGTCAAGGCCTGCAAGACGCTGACGCAGGAAGGCAAACGCGTCAACGTCACCTTGATCTTCTCCGCAACGCAGGCGTGGCTGGCGGCAAAGGCGGGAGCCGCCTACGTCAGCCCGTTCGTGGGGCGGCTCGACGACATCGCCAACAGCGGCATGACGGTGGTGCGCGAGATCGTCGATATCTTCGACAACTCCGAGTACCCGACCGAGGTGCTCGTCGCCAGCGTCCGCCATCCGATTCACATCATCGAGGCCGGGCGGATCGGCGCCGATGTCGTGACCTGTCCGGCAGCGGTGATCGAGCAGGCGTTCAAGCATCCGCTGACCGACATCGGGCTCGAGCGGTTCATCAAGGACTGGGAGAAGGCGCAGGCGGCGCGCGTGTGACGAAGGACCCCGCTTCGTCTTCGTATCTCGACTCGCTGGAGCGGCGCGCCGAGGCGGGCGGCGGCGAGGAGCGGCTCCGTCGTCAGCGCGAAGCGGGCAAGCTCACGGCTCGTGAGCGAATCGATCTCCTGTTCGACCAGGGCTCGTTCGAGGAGATCGACAAGTTCGTCACGCATCGCTGTCGCGACTTCGGCATGGGCGATCAGCTCGTGCCAGGCGACGGCGTCATCGCGGGACACGGACTGGTCAACGGGCGCCTCACCTACGGCTTCGCGCAGGACTTCACCGTCTTCGGCGGATCGCTCTCTGAAACCAACGCCGCGAAGATCGTCAAGATCATGGATCTGGCGATGAAGATGGGCGCGCCGGTCGTCGGCCTCAACGACTCGGGCGGCGCGCGCATTCAGGAAGGCGTCCTGTCGCTCGCCGGATACGCCGACATCTTCCTGCGCAACACGCTCGCGTCCGGCGTCGTGCCGCAGATCTCCGCGATCATGGGCCCGTGCGCCGGCGGTGCCGTGTATTCGCCGGCGATCACCGACTTCACGATCATGGTCAAGGGCACGAGCTACATGTTCGTGACCGGGCCGGACGTGATCCGCACGGTCACGCACGAGCAGGTGACGAAGGAGGAGCTCGGCGGCGCGATGACGCACAACGAGCGGAGCGGCGTCGCGCACTTCGCCGTCGAGAACGATCAGGATTGCCTGCTGCTGATTCGCGAGCTGCTGTCGTTTCTGCCCGGCAACAATCTGGACGACCCGCCGCGCCGTGCGTCGACCGACGCCGTGGACCGCGAGGACGAGGCGCTCGATACGGTCGTTCCCGTCGCACCGAATCAGCCGTACGACATGCTCGATGTGATTCGCGCGGTCGTCGACGACGGCTCCGTTCTCGAGGTCCATCAGCACTACGCGAAGAACATCGTCGTGGGCTTCGCGCGACTCGCTGGTCGACCTGTGGGGATCGTCGCGAATCAGCCCGCGGTGCTCGCGGGAACGCTCGACATCAACGCGTCAGCGAAGGGGGCGCGCTTCGTGCGCTTCTGCGACGCGTTCAACATCCCGCTGGTGACGTTCGAAGACGTTCCGGGTTTCTTGCCGGGAACCGTCCAGGAATATGGCGGGATCATCCGGCACGGCGCCAAGCTGCTGTTCGCGTTCGCGGAAGCGACGGTCCCCAAGCTGACGGTGATCACACGCAAGGCGTATGGCGGGGCCTACTGCGTGATGTCGAGCAAGCACATTCGCGGCGACGCGAACTTCGCGTGGCCGACCGCCGAGATCGCGGTGATGGGCGCCGAGGGCGCCGTCAATATCCTCTACAAGCGCGAGCTGGATGCCGCCGCCGACGTCGCCGCCGCCCGCGCGGCGAAGATCGCCGAGTACCGCGAGAAGTTCGCGAATCCGTACATCGCCGCCGAGCGCGGGTTCATCGACGAAGTGATCCGGCCGCGGCAGACGCGCGCCAAGCTGATTCGCACGCTCTCCTCCCTCGAGACCAAACGCGACAAGAACCCGCCGAAAAAGCACGGAAACATCCCGCTCTGAACATCCCGCCCTGAACGGCGTCACCTGGGCCATAATGGCGTCCCCCGAGGATCCAGGAGGCTTCCGATGACACGTCTAACGCGCACGCTCCTTATCCTGGCGATTGGAATCCTTCTGGTGCCCTTCGCGACGAGGCTCGACGCGGAACGTGACAAGTCAAATGGCGCATTCATGCGCCATTACGGAGACGTCACACTATCCGGCCTTTCCTCGCGCGTCGCCCCGGGCGCCTACAAGTCGCTGCCGCATCGCCGGCCGCACTCGAGACGCCAGGGCGAGGAAGAAGTGGACAAGGACGGCACGTTGCTGGCCGGCCCCACGGTCTCGGGGAGCACGTCGACCCCGCAGGTTGTCGTCGGCGATGCGGGCTTCGACGGCGTACAGTTCGCGGAGGTCGGCGCCGTGCCGCCTGACACACAGGTCGCTGTCGGCCCGAATCACGTTTTCGAGGCGACCAACGGACGCGTCCGGATCTGGAATCGCGCATCGCCGCCAGTGATGGTAAAAGACGTCGACCTCGGTGAATTCTTCGGCGTCGGCTTCCTGACGACGCTGACCGACGTCGTCTCCGATCCGCGAGTCATTTACGACCCGGCGTCCAACCGCTGGTTCGTGTCGATCGTCACGCTCGAATCGCTGTTCAGTCAGGGCGATTGGCGACTGGCCGTTTCGACGACAGCGGATCCGACCGGGACATACAAACTCTATGCGTCGACTTTCAACGGGCGCTTCCCCGATTTCCCGTCGCTCGGCCTCAATGCGGACAAGCTCGCACTCACCGGCAACTCCTTCGACTTCTCCGAGCAGTTCATCGGCTCCGAGTTCCTGGTGATCAACAAAGCCGATCTGCTGGCTGGCTCCAGCGCGCCGCGGACGACGTATTTCGCCCCTCCGCAAGCGGTCGACACAATACAGGTGGCAACCTCGCTGTCTTCGACCTCGACGCTCTATCTGGCGGCGATCCCGGGAGACGGAGCGACCTCGACGCTGCAGACCTGGTCGATCACGGGAGTGCCCGGTGTGGGGGCCGGAGTGACGAAGACGACCCAGAGCCTGACGATGGCGGCGCCGGTCGTGATCCCACCCGACGCGGCGCAACCTGGCAGCTCCGTGGAGATCATCACCAATGACGCACGACTCCTGAATCTCGTGTATCGCGACGGTTTCTTGTGGGGAGCGAGTACTACGGGGTGCACACCGGCCGGCGACAGCGCCCCACGTGCGTGCCTCCATTACGTGCAGGTCCAGGTCACCGGAGCGACACACGTCCTTGCGCAGGAGATCACGTTCGGTCAGCCGTCCACCTATTACTACTATCCCGGCGTCACCGTCGACGGCGGCGGCAACATGGTCACGGTGTTCAACCGCTCCTCGGGCGCTGAGTTCGCTTCTGTGTACGTCAGCGGCCACAGCATCAACGACGCTGCCGGAACGCTGCAGACTCCGCTGCTGATTCACAGCGGCGCGGGCACGTACGACACTGACGCGTACGGCGTGCCGCCGCGATGGGGTGATTACTCGGGCATCGCCGTCGATCCGTTCGATGGCGGAGCAAGTGTCTGGGTGGCGGGGGAGTACATGCGCGCCGAAGGAGGCGCGAACTGGGGAACGTGGGTGGCCAGGATCGCAGCCGGCTCGGGATGCGTCCTGCCGGCGAAACCAACCGGACTGACGGCCACTCCCGGCAACGCGCAGGTTGCGCTCTCCTGGTCGACGAGCAGCGGTGCCGCCGCCTACAACGTGAAGCGCGCGCTCGTGAATGGCGGGCCATACACCACCATTGCCTCAGCGGTGTCGGGGACGGCGTACACGAACACCGGTCTGACGAACGGAACCACGTACTACTACGTGGTATCCGCGCTGAACTCCTGCGGCGAGAGTGCAGACTCGACGCAAGCGAGCGCGACACCGGTCGCACCGCAGACAGCGCCGCTGCCACCAACCAATCTGAAGGCGACCGGCGTGAAGGGAAAGGTGAACCTGTCGTGGGTCGCGTCGACGAGTGGCGGTGTGACGCAGAACAGAGTTTACCGATCGTCGACGTCGGGCGGTCCCTACACGCAGATAGGAAGCACGAACGGGACCGCGTTCGTCGATACCACTGCGCCGGCACGCGCGACGTCGTACTACGTCGTCAGGGCGTACAACGGCACGACGAACCTGGAGAGCACGAATTCGAACCAGGCGTCAGCCAGGCCCAAATAAGCCCCTGACCGCCCGCTCCGCGTGAGCAGGTAGAATCGCTTGCTTGCGCAAGATCCTGATTGCCAACCGGGGTGAGATCGCGGTTCGTGTCATTCGGGCGTGCCGCGACCTCGGACTCCGGTCCGTTGCCGTCTACTCCGACTGCGATCGCGCCGCGGTGCACGTCCGCATGGCCGATGAAGCCGTTGCGATCGGACCCAACCCGCCCGCCGAAAGTTATCTCCGCGTTGACCGCGTGATAGATGCCGCACGCGCAGCGGGAGCCGACGCCGTCCACCCGGGCTACGGGTTTCTTGCCGAGAACGAATCGTTCGCAGGCGCATGCCGCGACGCCGGGCTGATCTTCATCGGTCCGTCGGCGGAAGCGATTGCATTGATGGGGAGCAAGACGGCGGCGCGTCAGGCGGCGCGTCGCGCCGGAGTCCCCGTCGTGCCGGGAACGGACGAGCCACTCGGTCCGCAGATCGCCGATGCCGACATCGCGGCGATCGCGGACAGCCTCGGCTATCCCGTGATGGTCAAGGCCGTCGCCGGAGGCGGTGGCAAAGGCATGCGACTCGTGGAGTCGCGCGAACAGCTGGGCAGCGCGGTCCGCGGTGCCCGTTCGGAAGCGGCGACCGCCTTCGGCGATCCGGCGATCTATCTCGAACGACGGATCGTCCAGCCGCGCCACATCGAAGTGCAGCTGCTCGGAGACGCGACCGGGCACGTCGTGCCGTTCGTCGAGCGTGAATGCTCGATTCAGCGTCGCCATCAAAAGGTGATCGAGGAGTCGCCGTCGCCGGTTGCCTCAGCCGAATTACGTCGCGCCCTCGCCGACGCGGCCGCTGCCGTCGCGCGATCGGTCGGATACACGAATGCCGGCACCGTCGAATTCCTTGTGGACGAGGTCGGACGCTTTTACTTCCTGGAGATGAATACGCGTCTTCAGGTGGAGCATCCGATCACCGAGGCGGTCACCGGCGTCGACCTCGTGCAGTGGCAGATTCGCATCGCTCGCGGAGAAGCGCTCATGCTGGATCCGGCGTCGGTCCTGCAGCCGCGCGGTCACGCCATCGAGTGCCGGATCTACGCCGAGGATGCCGATGCCGGGTTCATTCCCTCGCCCGGACGCATCAGCGCGTTGCGGCGCCCGTCCGGCCCCGGCATTCGCGACGATTCAGGCGTGGAGGCCGGGGGCGAGGTGCCGACGTTTTACGATCCGATGATCTCCAAGCTGATTGCCTGGGGCGAGGACCGATTGCAGGCGACGGCGCGGATGCGGCGCGCGCTGGACGAGTATGAGGTCATCGGGATCCGGACGAGCATCCCGTTCTTCCGATGGATGCTGCGGCAGCCGGCGTTCGCGTCCGCGGCATTTCACACCGGCTATCTGGACGAGCTCTTGCAGCAGCGCGCCGGCGAGCCGTTTTCGGCCTGGGAACCGTCCGTCGAAGAGGTCGCGGCGATCGCCGCCGCACTGCACGCGATGCATCCGCACGAACGATCGGCGAGCAGCGCGGTGCCCGCTGGAGCGTGGAAACACCAGGCGCGCGTCGAAGGTTTGCGGGGGTGAGCGCCCGCCCCGAGCGTCGTCGAAGGGTTTCCGTCGAGATTGCCGGCCGCACGCAGCACGTCGACGTGAGCCGGGTCGATGATCGGTGGGAGGTCAGCATCGACGGGCGGCGAATGCACGTCGATGTGGCGAACGTCGGTGATTGGGTATCGTTGCTTGTTGGGCCGCCTGAAGGCGGCGCCCACGAACACAGGCCTGAAGATGCGGGCGCCGCCTTCAGGCGGCCCAATACCAGCTACGACGTTGCGATTGACGATCGCGGGCGCGGCGAGCTCATCGTGCACGTCGGCGGCGTCGCGATCGCGGCGACGATTCGCGATCCGCGCGCCGCAGGGCGAGCGCGCGGGCACGACGCGGCGTCGGCGACGGACGGTCGCGCGGATGTGCGGGCGCCGATGCCGGGACGGGTCGTCAAGGTGCTGGTGAAGACCGGCGACGTGGTGACCGCGCGACAAGGCCTCGTCGTGGTCGAGGCGATGAAGATGGAGAACGAGCTGCGCGCACCGAAGGATGGGCGAGTGGCGGACATCCGCGTCAAGGAAGGCATGTCGGTCGAGGCGAATGCGGTATTGCTGACGCTGGAGTAAGGCGAGCAGATTTTGATTTTGCATTTTGCATTTTGAATTACAAGCGTCTCCTCGCTCACCGTGTCACTCGAACGACCCGCCGAATCATCCGCGGTGTGGTCGTGACGTGCGCCGTCATCCTCGCTGTTGCCTTCGTCACGACGATCACGGTCGACCTCGGTCCCTCGCTGCGCGCGCAGGCGGAGAAGCAGGGATCGAATCTGCTCAAGCGCACGATCCATATCGGACGCCTCGGCGTTCACCTCCTGCGTGGCGAGTTCGTCGTCGAGGACTTCGTCATCGAGGGGTTCACCCCGCAATCGCGCCCGTTCCTGACTGCCAAGCGCATCGGCATCTCGATGCCCTGGAGCACGCTCATCGATCGCCGGGTGGTGTTCGATGCGGTGCAGATGCGCGACTGGCACATGTACGTGGAGTTGTCGCCCGACGGTCGCGACAACTTCCCGAAGCTTCCCAAGCGCGGCGAAGGAAAGCGTCCCTACACGATCACGCTGCAGTACTTCAGAGGCTCTGACGGGGAGTTCGTCTTCGAGGACCACGGGCTTCCCTGGACCATCGTCGCGCGCAACCTGGACGTGACCCTCGCCAGGCCGGGCGAGGAATACCGCGGACAGGCGAAGTTCTCGAACGGCATGGTGGCGATGCAGCAATACCTGCCGTTCCGCATCGACATGTCTTCCGAGTTCAAACTCGATGGCGACGTCGTGCGGTTCTCGCGGATCGATCTCACCTCGGAGGGTGCGAAAACCGAGCTGACCGGTGCGGTCGACATCGCACACTGGCCGGAGCAGACCTATCAGCTCACCTCTCATCTCGACTTCGCCACGCAGAAACGGATCTGGTTCAACAAGGAGCCCTTCTCGGTCAGTGGCGTCGGTGATTTCACCGGCACGTTCCACATGTTCCGGGAGCGATTCCCCGACGGACGGTCCCGCGTCGGTCGCGAGCTGAAAGGGAACTTCGTCAGCCAGGTGTCGGGGGTGAACGCATGGCGATTCGGCGATCTGCGCGGATCGGTGCTGTGGACCCCGGTGACGCTCGAGGTCAACAACGCGACCGCGTCGGTCTATGGCGGTCGCGCGAAGTTCGACTACCGCATGGCGCCGCTCGATCAGAAAGGCGTGAGAGCGACCGCGACCTTCGACGCGTCGTACAACGACGTGAACCTCACGTCGCTGACCGACTTCCTCGAGCTGCGAGGCATGCGGCTGGCGGGTCGGGTATCGGGTCGCAATCTGCTCGTGTGGCCGCTCGGCCGCTTCGCCGAGCACCACGGTGACGGCGAAATGCACGCGGTCCCGCCCGCGGGGGTTGACCTGATGACGAGGCGCATGCCGGTCGAGCGCATTGCGGCGCGTGCCCTGGGCCCCAACGCGCGATCGGCACCACCGCAGCCGCTCAGCGAGCCGGTGTCCGTCGGCGGCGACGTGATCTACAGCTATGGACCCGAATGGGTGGACGTCGCGTCGAGTCACGTCGCGAGCGAGTCGACGTACGTCGAGATGGAGGGACGAACCGCGTACGGCGATCGCTCGCGCATGGAGTTCCACGTCTCCAGCGCCGACTGGCAGGTATCCGATCGGGTGTTCGCCGGCATTCTGACGTCGTTTGGATCGCGCACCGGCCTGATCCCGATCGGCGGGTCCGGGACCTTCGACGGTGTGATGGTGAACAGCTTCCGCACCCCGCGCATCGAGGGCACGTTTGCCGGCGAGCAGATGCGGGCGTGGGACGTGGTCTGGGGCGCCGCGCAGGGCTCGGCGGTCATCGAGAACAGCTACGCGGACGTCACGAACGTCGTCGTGCGATCGGGTGACTCGACCATCGACGCCGACGGCCGCTTCTCGCTCGGCTTCCCGCGCCGTGATGGCGGCGAAGAGATCAATGCGCGCGTGCGCATCGCGCGTCGTCCGATCGCCGATCTGCGTCGCGCATTCGGCATCGGTGAGTATCGACTCGAGGGTCTCGCATCCGGCGAGTTCCACGTCATCGGCAATTACCAGATGCCGCTCGGCTTCGGCACGCTCGCGATTGCCGACGGTGTGGCGTGGGGCGAGCCGTTCGATACTGCCACGGCGGGAGTGCGTCTGGAAGGCGAGGGCGTTCGCCTCGACGACCTGCAGATCACCAAGAGCACCGGTCGCGCCACCGGCGCGGCGTTCGTGCGCTGGAAGGACGCGACGTATTCCTTCAACCTCGATGCGCGCAATATCCCGGTGGAAAGCATCGCGCGCGTGCAGTCCTCGCCGTTGCCGCTCTCCGGCCTGTTCGACTTCACCGCCAGCGGCAGCGGCAGCTTCGATGCGCCGCGCTATCAGGTGCGCGGAACGCTGCGCGACTTCTTCGTCGCGGACGAAGGCGTGGGTCAGGTGATCGGCGACATCACCATTGCCGATCAGATCATGACGATGAAGGTCGAGGCCGCCTCGCCCCGTCTCGCCGTATCCGGTGCCGGCCGCATCAATCTGGACGACCAGATGAATACGGACATGAGCTTCACCGTGGCCGACACGTCGCTCGACCCGTATGTCCGCGCGTTCCAGCCAGCCCTCTCGCCCTACACGACGGCGGTGGCGAGCGGCAGCATTCACGTGGTTGGCGAGCTGGCCGACATCGATCGCCTGCTCGTCGACGCGAGAGTCGAGAAGCTCGACGCCCGGCTGTTCGACTACCAGATCCGCAATGCAATGCCGATTCGTCTCGCGCTCGACCGCCATTCGGTGCGCGTGTCGGACATGCGTCTGGTCGGCGAGGGCACGCAGCTCGACGTCTCGGGCGTCGTCGAACTGCACGACGAGCGCATCGCGATGCGGGCGACGGGCGACGCGAACCTGGCCGTGCTCCAGGGCTTCGTGCCCAACGTCCGCAGCTCGGGCGAGGCGCGCTTGTCGGCGTCAATCGAGGGGTCGATCGACGATCCGGCGGTCAGCGGAACCCTCACGATCGAGAACGGCCGGCTGCGTCACTTTGCGGTGCCGCACGCGCTCGAGAACATCGGTGGCGCCGTGCAGTTCGACTCACGTGGCGTGAACCTGGACGGTCTGACGGCGCGCATTGGCGGCGGCCCGGTGCAGTTCGGCGGGCGGATCGACAAGCAGGGATATCTGCCCGGCCGTCTCGATGTCACCGTCAACGGCCGCGACATGCGTCTGCGCTTCCCCGAAGGCATGCGGTCGGTGGTCGATGCGAGCCTGGCGCTGCAGGGGACGTTGGAGAACGCGACGCTGACGGGAGACGTGCTCGTGCGCGATGCGTTGTACACGCGCGAGTTCAACACGGGTGGCGGGCTGCTCGATCTGACCGGAGGACCGACGACCTCGTACGGCCCGACCTCCTTCGAACCCACGTTACCGCTGCGCTACGACGTCCGCATCAGCCTGCCGTCGACGCTGCAGGTCCGCAACCGGAACGCACGGCTCGTCGCCAACGCCGATCTGCAGCTGCGCGGCACCTACGATCGCCCACTCGTCTTCGGGCGGGCAGAGGTCGAAAGCGGCGAGTTCATCTTCGAGGGCAAGCGCTACCTCGTGAGCCGCGGCACGATCGACTTCAACAACCCGACGCGCATCCAGCCGTTCATTGACCTGGAGATGGAAGCACGCGTGCGCGTTCCGGGCGAGACCTATCGTGTGACCGTTCGCGTGGCCGGCACCTTCGATCGGCTCTCACTCGAGTTCAGCGCCGATCCGCCGCTGCCGGAGGTCGAAGTCCTGGCGTTGTTGTTCAGCGACGTGGCGCCTGGTCGCGACGTCGAGTTCCGCCAGTACAGCACCGACGTCACGCCGCAGCAGCAGTTGCTGCGCGAGCGTGCCGCGCGCGCGCTGACAGGCGCCATTTCCTCGGAAGTCGGCCGCGCCGTCGAGCAGACCTTCGGGGTCGATACGTTCCAGCTGACACCGTCGCTCGTCGACCCGAACGCCCAGTCGGCACGCCTCGATCCGGGCGCGCGCCTCACCATCGGCAAACGCCTGTCCGAACGGATATACGTCACCTACGCCCGCACCCTCTCGTCGTCGACCCGCGATCAGATCGTGCTTCTCGAATACGATCAGACGGACCGGTTCTCCTGGGTTTTTTCGCGGAACGAGGATCGGACGTACGCGCTCGAGGTCCGGGTCCGGCACGTCTTTTAATGGACACGTGTAATTCAAAATTCAAAATTCAAAATTCAAAAGAGGAGCATCGCGCGCCTGGACGGTGGCGCCTGCTCGTGTTCTTGCATTTTGCATTTTGCATTTTGCATTTCCCGTCGTTGGCGACGGCGCAGACATCGCCGACGATTACAGAAGTTCGAGTCGAGCAGGAGGGCCAGCCTGTCACCGATCCGCAGATCCTCGGTCTGCTCGAGACCACCGTCGGCGAACCGCTCAAGGTCGCCGATGTCCGCGAGTCCATTCGCCACCTCACCAGCCTGAATCGTTATGAGGACGTGCAGGTGTTCGAGGAGGCGGTCGGCAACGGCGTGCGCCTGCGCTACGTGTTGTTTCCACTGCATCCGATCGACCGGGTGGAGTTTCGTGGCACGGTCGTCCTCGGCGAGGGCGAGCTCAGGCGATTCGTCACGGAACGATTCGGCGTGGCGCCGGCGGCAAGCCGGGTGGACGCGATCATTGACGCCTTGCGCACGACGTACCGCAGTCGCGGGTTTCCCGAGGCGAAGATCGCCTCACGCATCGAGGAATCGCACGCCCCCGACCGCGCGACGCTCGTGTTCGACATCGAGGCCGGACCGCGAGTCGTCATCCACGACGTCAAGTACGACCAGGTCGATCCGCGCGAGCAGAACACGCTGATCGGCCTGCCCACGATTCGAGCGGGGCAGCCCTACGATGCCGACGCGCTCAACAAGGAGCTGCAGCGATACGTCGACGGCCTTCGCGCGCGCGGCTACTACGAGGCGCGAGCATCGCAATCCGCGTCGTTCGGACCGGATGGTGCGACCGTGAACGTGATGCTCGCGCGCGGGCCGAAGGTCATCATTGCGTTTGCCGGCGACGCGCTGCCACAGAAAGAGCGTGATCGGCTGGTGCCGGTTCGCGCCGAGGGGTCGGTGGATCAGGACCTCCTCGAAGACGCGCAGAACGACATCGCGGAGTATCTGCGCGCGCGCGGTTACCGCGATGCGCGTGTCGAATACACGCCCGAGCAGGAAGGCGACCAGCTCACCATCACCTTTCGGATCACCCGTGGTCTGCACTACGTCATCGACGCGGTGACGGTTGCGGGCAACATGTCCGTGAGCACGCAGGAGCTCCAGCAGGCCCTGCGTCTCAAGCCCGGGGAACCGTTCGTCGTGGCCGCCGTCAATGGCGCCGCCGGCACGATTCGCAACCTCTATCGATCGCGCGGCTTCACCCGCGCGATGGTGCAGGTCAACCCGTCAGTGCTGTCCGCGGACACCGCGTCCACGACCGATCGGCGAGTCGAGGTCGTGTTCACCATCACCGAAGGGCCGCGCGCGGTCGTGAGATCGATTGCGTTCGTCGGCAGCCAGGTGTTCACCGAATCGCGGCTGCGTTCGGTGATGACCACGACTGTCGGGCGCCCGTACGCCGAAGCGACCGTCACGTCGGACCGCGATGGCATCGAGCTCGAATACCGCAACGCCGGTTACGACAGCGCCGTCATCGAGCCGATCGTCATGCTCGCGGACAACGACACGCAGGCCGACGTGCGCTTCATGATCACCGAGGGACCGCAGGTCCTGGTGGACCACATCATCATCGTCGGCAACCAGCGCACCAGCACGCGGACGATCGAGCGCGAGCTGCTGCTGAAACCGGGCGACCCGCTCGGCTACTCCGCGCGCATCGAAAGCCAGCAGCGTCTGAGCGCGCTCGGGCTGTTCCGTCGTGTTCGGATCGACGAACTGCAGCATGCCGGCGAGTCGCGCCGCGACGTGATGGTGCAGGTGGAGGAGACGCCACCGACAACGATCGGGATGGGCGGCGGCCTGGAGATCGGGTCGCGACTGCGCAGCGGCGAGGAAGGCACGGCGCAGGAACGTTACGAGTTCGTGCCGCGCGGCTTCTTCGAGTACGGCCGCCGCAACATGTGGGGCAAGAACCGCTCGATCAATATGTTCGGCCGCGTCAGCCTGCGCTCGCGTGACATCGTGCTCACCGACAGTGGTGTCACGCTGGCACCGTCCGACGTCACCTACGGCCTCAACGAATATCGCGCGTTCGGCACCTACCGTGAGCCGAAGATGTTCGGCACGCGTGCCGACCTGCTGCTGACGGCCATCCTCGATCAAGGGATTCGATCGAGCTTCAACTACCGGACGCGCGAGGCGCGCGCGGAGACAGGGCTGCGGCTGTCGCAGCGTTACAGCATGGCGGGGCGCTACTCGTTCGAGCGGACGGAGCTCTTCGATCAGCAGTTCCTTCCCGACGAGGGGCTGCTCGTCGATCGTCTGTTCCCGCAGGTGCGGCTGTCGAAGTGGTCCGGCACCTTCATCCGCGACACGCGAGACGACGTGCTCGATCCGTCGAAGGGGTGGTGGTTCATTGTCGATGCCGATCTGTCCGCGCGGGCGCTTGGCTCGCAGGTCGGGTTCGCCAAGACCTACCTGCAGGCGTTCTCGTACAAGCGGCTGCCGACGATGCGCCGTACGGTGCTCGCCCTGGCGGGTCGCCTTGGCGCCGCGCACGGCTTCCCGCGCGCGGTGGACGGAGCGGAGATTCCTCCCGCCGCCCGTCTGCCGGCGAGTGAGCGCTTCTTCGCCGGCGGCGACACGACGGTGCGTGGCTTCACGCTGGATCGTCTCGGTGATGCGCAGACGATCACGCCATCGGGATTTCCCAAGGGCGGCAACGGCGTCGTCATTCTCAACGCGGAGCTGCGCGTGAACGTCAGCTCGTCGATCCAGGCTGTCGGTTTTCTCGACGGCGGAAACGTGTATCCGACGGCGGCAGATATCGACGTGACGAACATCCGCGGCGCGTATGGCTTCGGCGCGCGCTACCGCTCGCCGGTGGGTCCTATCCGCATCGACGTCGGCTTCAAGATGAATCGGCTCGAGCTCGTCGCCGGCCAGCGCGAGCGGCTGAGTGCGCTGCATATCTCGCTGGGACAGGCGTTTTGATGCGACGCGAGGTGGTGCGTCGCGAGCAATGCACAATGCAAAATTCAAAATTCAAACTGGAAAATGCACGCTTCGACCGCGCGGGGCGCATTCTTCTCTCTTTGCATTTTGCATTGTGCATTGTGCATTGCCCGCGTCTCGCCGGCGCAAGCGAGGCGCAGGGCGGCGCGGCGGCAGCGCCCGCCCGTCTTGTCGACCGCGTCCTTGCGCGCGTGGACGGCAACGCCATTACGCTGACCGACGTGCAGGCCGCACTCGGCCTCGGCCTCGTTCAGCCGCGTCCAGGTGAAGATCCTGAAACATCGGCTCGCGAACAGTTGATCGAGCGCGACCTGCTGCTGGCCGAGATCGCACGGTTCCCGCCACCGGAACCGGCCGCCGCTGACATCGAGAAGGAGATCGCCTCGCTCGAGGCCAATGCCGGACGTCGTCTCGAAGCGCTGATGCAGGCCACTGGTCTCGACGCGCAGCGCATCCGCGAGATGGCCCGCGATATCCTGCGCATTCAGGCGTATCTCAATCAGCGCTTTGGCACCGCCGCGGCCGTCAGCGAAGACGAGGCCAGGCAGTACTACGAGGCGCATCCGGCGGAGTTCACGCGCGGCGGAAACGTGCTGCCGTTCCTCGAGGTGCAGGCCGACGCGCGGCAACGTGCGTCCGACGACCGACGCCGCACGCTCGTCAATCAATGGGTCCGCGATCTGCGAACGCGCGCGGATGTCGTGATCACGAAACCGGCGAAATGAACGTGATCGTTCTACTGCCCGACGAGCGCGACCCGAAGAATCTCCAGTGAATTGAATCCCGCGTGGCTGATGACCGGCGCGATGCTGCTGCGTCGATCGAGATAGAGGAGCGCCCAGAAGAAGCCGAGCACGGCGGTCGTGATCACCGCATCCCACCCTTGCGTCTTGTGCGCCAGGCCGAACGCGATGCTCGAGACGACGACGCCGACGTTCGCGCCGCCGAGATGCTGTTCGAAGCGCCGCAGCACGAAGGCGCGCTGAAGTTCTTCGCGCACGCCGCCCGCGAGAATCGCCACCAATCCGAACGTTGCCGCACTCACGGGGGTGTTGCCGGCGAGCTGCTCCAGCGGGTTCGTCTTCACGTCGTGAAGCCACGGCGCGAACAGACGCAATCCGTTCAGCAGAACGACCACCAGCAGGAAGACCGCTGGGACGAGCACGAGTCCAATGAGCAACTCACGGCGCGACCGGGCGACGCCCAGCCAGAGCGCGCTGGGACTCTCGCCATGAGCGCGGGTCAACCAGACCATCAGGACGATGACGATCAGCGTGTCCGCCAGCAGCAGCGTCAACACGAAGGGGAGCGACCACTGCGAATCGCTTCCGGTTCCCCATCCCGCCGCGCCAAGAAGGGCGCCAATCAACAACTGTGTCGGCACGCTCGAACACAGCACCACTTCGCCAACCGCGATGAGCCGACGCTGGAGCGGCGTGAAACGCTCGATTTGCGGGGGTGGAAACGGCTCGACCGGGGCGAGCGGTTCGGTCAGGGGCGGCGAGGACGGCTGCATAGCTGTGCTGGATCGTGTAAACGACAGAGTACTATCGAACATCCTGGCCGTGCATCTGTTCTTCAGGCGCGCGGCACTACCGCGTTCCGCGCCTTGACCGCGCGGGGCTCGACGTTTCCGAGCCCCTCTTCCAGTCCATGTGCTTGCGAAACGCTCATCGAGGATAGGGATGACATCAAGCGCCTCCGGCGAGCGAGTCCTCATCGTTGAAGATGAGCCGAGCACCAGACTTGGACTGAGCGAGCTCGTGGGCACGTGGGGATTCAGCACCGATTCCGCCGGCGACGGGGAAGAGGCGCTGCAGCGCATCACCGCGTTTCGACCGTCAATCATCATCAGCGATCTCGTCATGCCGCGCATGGGCGGCCTCGATCTGCTGCGGGCCCTCAAGGACGATGGCGGCGACTTTACCGTCGTCATCCTGACCGCGCAGGGCACCGTCGAGACAGCCGTCGAAGCAATCAAAGAAGGTGCCTACGACTATCTCACCAAGCCGATCGAGCCGCAGCGTCTCAAGATCCTGCTCGACAAGATTGTCGAGCGCCATGAGACGCTGCGCGAGGTGAAGGTCCTGCGGAAGCAGCTGCGCGAGCACGGCACCTTCGGCCGAATGATCGGCAGCAGTCCACAGATGCGGAAGGTGTACCAGACGATCGAGCAGGCCGCACCGACCTCGGCATCCGTGCTGATTTGGGGCGAGTCGGGCACCGGAAAGGAGCTCGTCGCGCAGACGATTCATCAGTTGAGTCCTCGCGCGCAGATGCCGTTCGTGCCCATCAACTGCGCCGCCATTCCCGAGACGCTGCTCGAGAGCGAGATCTTCGGCCACGAAAAAGGCGCGTTCACCGGCGCTGTCGATCGCCGTGAAGGCTGCTTCGAGCTGGCGGATCGCGGCACGCTGTTTCTCGACGAGATCGCCGAGATGACGCCGGCGACGCAGGTGAAGCTGCTGCGCGTGCTGCAGGAGAGGAAGTTCCGGCGTCTGGGCGGTCGCAACGAGCAGACCGTGGACGTGCGCGTCATCGCGGCCACCAATGTCGTTCCCTCGGAGGCCGTGCGAAACACCAAACTGCGCGAGGACCTTTACTATCGGTTGAACGTCTTCGCCATCGAGCTGCCGACGCTGCGCCAGCGCAAGGACGATCTGCCGCTGCTCATCCAGTCGTTTCTCGCCGAGTTCAACACGCGCAACAACAAGAACGTCTCGGCGCTCGCGCCGGGCGCGATGCGCATCCTCGAGCAGTACAACTGGCCGGGCAACGTGCGCGAGCTGCGCAACGTGATCGAGCGCGCCGTCATCCTGAGCAGCGGACAGTTCATCGAGGAGAAGCATCTGCCGCCGCTCGTGACGAGCGCGCCGGAAGTCGCCAAGCCGACGCTCTCGCTGACGCCGGGAACGACAGTCGAGGAGGCGGAGCGCAAGTTGATCCTCATGACGCTGGAACACACGCGCGACAACAAGACACGCGCGGCGGAGATCCTCGGCATCAGCCTGAAGACCCTGCACAACAAGTTGAACAAGCTGCGCGGCCGCGTGCCGGGGAAGCGGCCCGAAGAAGAAGCGGTTTCTCAATAGATGCGCGTCGGCATCCGCACCAAACAGATCGCCGGAGTGACGGCCATCGTCGGCGTCGCTGTCGTCCTCCTGAGTGCGCTGTACGTGTCGCGGTTGTCGCGCGTGGTGCTGCACGAGAGCCAGGCTCGCGGACAGCTCCTGGCCAACGCCATCTTTCATCGCGCCCGCGAAGTCGTTCCCGCCAACCCCGATCCGTATGCGGCGCTCCGCCAGGATCCGGGCCTGCGCGCCGTCCTCGAGTCGAGCATTTACGGTGAAGGCGTCATCTACGCGGCGATTCTCGATCCGCGCGGGCTGGTAGTTGCTGCAAACGACAAGGCGATGATCGGCAAGGTGTGGCCCGAGAACGCCGATCTCGCCGAGCTCGAGGACGCCGGAGCGGTTCGCCAGCTCCGCGTGATCTACTCCCGTGAAGGACAGACGCTCGATCTCAAGCAGCCGATGAAGCTGGGCGAGGAGGCGTTCGGATCAATCCGCATCGGCGTGTCGACGCTGTTGATGCGACGGGAGCTCAATGACTCGCTGCGGCCCGCGCTGCTCCTCGGTGCGGCGGCGCTCATCATCGCCGTGTTCGTGGCCGCGCTGCTCGCCCAGCTCCTGCTGCGGCCGATTCACGTGATCCGCAGCGGTCTGACGCGACTCGGTCGCGGTGAGTTCGGCGTCACGCTCGACCTGCCGCCCGGTGACGAGTTCGGCGAGCTCGGATCGTTCTTCAACACCATCAGCCAGCAGCTGTCGGCCGATCGCACGCTGCTCGTCGGGCAGAAGGCGAATCTGCAGTCAGCCGTTGAACACCTCGAGGATGCGGTTGCGCTGTTCAATCAGTCCGGCGAGCTGTCGTTCAGCAATCCGGCGATGCAGCCGACGCTTCCGGCCGATGCGATCGGTCGCGCGCTGCAGGCGCTGCTGCCGACTGGACATTCCTATCGGACGCTGGTCGAGGAGACGCTGGCGACGCGCACGTCTCGAGGGCCCGTGCAGGAAGGGGAGCGCCTGCTGTTGACGCACGCCATTTCCGGTGTCAATGGCGAGCTCGTCGGCGTCCTGCTGGTCGATCGCAACATGGCCTATCTGTCGCGGATGCGGTCGACGCTCGCCTACTCGCGTAAGCTGGTGGCGCTCGGGCGTCTGACGGCGGGGATCGCTCACGAGGTGAAGAACCCGCTCAACGCGATGATGATTCACCTCGAGCTGCTGCGGACCAAGATCAGAAACGCGGCGCGTGAGCCGGTGGCGCTGGCCGCGGGAGTCGTCGGCGGGAGCGCGGGCTTGTCCAGCGAAGCCCCGCGCAGCGTGTCGAAGGTGGACGCGCTTCAGCATGTCGAGATCATCGAGAGCGAGATCCGCCGGCTCGACGAAGTCGTGCAGGGGTTCCTCAAGTTCACGCGGCCGGAGGACCTGCGCCTGCAGCCGGTGAACATGCGAGGCGTGTTCGATGAGATCATGCCGGTGGTTCGACCGGAGGCCGAAGCGAACAACGTGCGGGTCACGGTCGACTGTCCGCCGCATGCGCTGGTCAACGGCGATGCCGGCATGCTGCGGCAGGCGTTCCTCAACCTCGCGATCAACGCATGTCAGGCGATGCCCAACGGCGGATCGCTGCGCGTCTCCTGCGCGCCGGCGTCGCAGGATCGCGTCGAGATTCGCCTGGAAGATACCGGCGTCGGCATTCCCCCCGATCACCTCGGCAAAATTTTTGACCTGTACTTCACCACCAAGGATCATGGAACGGGCATCGGGCTGTCGATGGTGTATCGCATCATCCAGCTGCACGACGGCGAGATCGAGGTGCAGTCGACGCCCGGGCGCGGCACGACGTTCAAGATCCTGCTGCCGAAAGCGAACGAGTAGGGGATTGGCATGATGAAATCCCAAAACCCAAATCCCAAATTCCAAGTCCCAACGGGGAGTCTCGTGCTCACGGCGGCCCGGACGACATCGACCGGTTCTTACGCAATCGGACGACGGCACGCCATCCTTTCGCGTCCCGGATTCCGTTTGGGATTCGGGATTTGGGTTTTGGGATTTGGGATTTGGCTAAGTCTCGGGGTCGCCGGCTGCGCCAAGACCAAAGCCAAGACCGTCGCGGAGGGTCCGACGCTGCAGGTGCCTGAGCCGCCGCCGCGTGTGCTGGCACCCGTCGAAGAGGAGCCGCTCGCCGCGACGCCGGCGACGCCCGAAGCGTCACCGCCCGCTCCTGCGCCGCGAACGGCTCCGCCTCGCCCCGCGGCGCCGCCGCGCCGACCGAATACGGCCGCGAACGAACCGGCGCCTCGCCAGGAACCGCCCGCCGCGGACCAGGCAGTGACGCCACCGGTGGCCACGACTCCCGCCGAGCCTCCGCGTGAACTGCGTCCCGCGTTGTCAGCGGCCGACGCCGCCGAAGAGCGCAAGATCCGCGACCTGCTCACACGTGCCACCCGCGATCTCAATCGCGTCGACTACCGTCGACTCAGTACCGACGGCCGCGCGCAGTACGAGCAGTCGAAACGGTTCAGCGATCAGGCCGAACAGGCGATCAAGGACCGGAACTACGTCTTCGCGGCAACGCTGGCGGACAAGGCCGCGACATTGGCCGCGCAGCTCCTCGGCCGCTGACACTCATGTCGGGGCCTGCCTCGCCGCAGCTGCGGAGCAGCGGAGGCGGGTCCGCGACGCGTTCAGAAACTCACCCCGAGCCCGAACGTCGTCCGTGGGCTGCCGCGTTCCGGCCACGCGATCGCCAGGTCGCCGATCACCGGTCCGCCTCCGAAGTAGATCCCGCCGCCTATCCCGCGATCCCATTTCTGATCGGCGAGTCGTGCGGCCGAGGCCCATGTGGTGCCCCAGTCGACGAACGTCTTGACACCGAAGCGGCCGACGCTGAGCGGTGAGTTGATCGGCAATCGCACCTCAGTCGAGAGCGCAGCCAGGTTGTCGCCGACGCGGTACCCGGCTCGATACCCCCGCAGGGTGTCGCCTCCTCCAAGCAACGGCTGTTCGGAGGGCGGGAGCGGCGAGTCCGATGTGATCGTCTGTTCACGAATCCCGAGGACGATCGGACCCACACCGAGGTAGCCGCGCACATCGCTCATCAACCGGCGCGCCGCTTCGTCAGGTAATCGCAGATGCTCCCATCCCGCAAACGCGTACACGGCGTTGCGCGGGAACGACGGGTCCAAACGGGTATCGATGGTGATGTCTGCACTGGCCGCGTCGTGTCGCTCGCGCGTGCCGCCGAACTCGACGCGTGCGCTGCGGGCCCCGCCGCCGACACGCAGCCACGACCCGAACGGCCGCTCCACGCGAGCGCGCCCCTCGAGCCGCGTGTCCGGCAGCTCATAGAACGGGTTGACCCGACGATACGCAGCAAATCCACCGAGCACACGCAGCGTGGGCGGGCGGGGTCCGTTCGCATCCGAGGCTCCGAACCGGCGTTCGACGTCGACGCCGACGCGCCGTTCACCGCCCCACGTCAGCGGGATCGACACACGCGTCTGCGGGCCCAGTGCGTCGGCGAACGTCAGACGCGCACCATAGGTGAAGCCGTAGCCATCCGCGTAACTCACGATTGGCAGCCACATGCCGGAGGCACGCAGGCGTTTCACAGGACTCGGCGTGAGGTCCACGTCGGTGATTCCGGCGCGCTCGTCGACGATGATCATGACGAGGATCTGCGAAGGATCGCTGATCGACAGGTAGCGTCGTCGGACCTCGACCTCCGCGAAACGTCCACTCGCCCGCAGCTTGCGTGAGGCCACGTCGAGCGCGGCCTCGGTCGCTTCCTCGCCGACCTTCAGTCCTGCAATCGCCAGCACGTCGGCATCCGGCGTCGTGTGATTGCCGTGCACGCGAACGTCTGCGATGCGCTCTGCAGGTTGCGCCGCTGCGACGCTGGACAACAGCGCCGTGAAGACGGCGGCGGTGATTGCGGCACGCCCAACGCCTAAAGCCCGGAGCGCAGAGTCCCGCCGCCCCGCGGCGCTCACCGCACCCTCGTGCGAACCGTCGCCTCACGATAGTCGTGATACCGGACGTCGTAGCGCGCGTCGATGGTGCCGATGGCGAGCGTCATGGCAAATCGCATCCCGATCGTGTCCGGCAGCCACACGTCCGGGAACGCCTGACCCATCCGCATCGTCGCGCGCATGTCATCGAGACGCGCGAGGTACCGCCCTGGCAGGAAATCGAAATCGATGTTGCGGAACTCGTACTGGAGGATCTGGTGCGCCGTCGGCTCAATCCACAACGTGATGAGCGCGACCTTGTTCATCTTGTCCTGGACCCGTTCGTCACGCTCACGCACACGGCGGTTCGGACGTGTGCGCCCCTCGCTGAACAACTGTGCCGGGTAGTACTCGATCTTCAGGACGTCGCGATCGAGGAGGCGCTCGCGTCCGACCAGCGCATAGTGCCCCGGCTCGAACTTGAAGCGCATGAAGTACGCGGTCGACACGAACCGCGGCTCATTCCCTGGTCGCACGAGATCGTCGAGGCTTGGCGGCGCATCGTCCGCATTGGCGTCCTTGTTCTCGCGTTCGATGCGGCGCTTCTCGCGCCCTTGTTCCTCGCGCAGCCATCGCTCTTCCGCCTTGCGGCGTTCATCTTCGGAAATCGAAACGCCGTCGGCCTTGACCGGGCTGCGAATGAAGACCCCATCGCGCGGGAACCATGTGTACTCGCGATGCGACCCGTAGAGACGCTGCGCATCGGGTCCCGTCAGCAGGAACGTCTCATCCTCGTCGAGCACGTACTGTTGCAGCTTTTTCCAGTTGTCGTCGCGCCGGGTCAGCACCTGCGACATGAAGGCGTCCAGGTCTGTCTGGGCAGACGAAGCCGTGACGGCCGCCACGATGGCGGCAAGAATCAGGAGGGATCGACGCACGAGAACTCCCCTCGGGGCAGGCGTTGGCAGCCTCTTGGACGTCGGCCACGGAACCGAAGTTCGCCCGCACGATCAGCGAAGACAGCATTGCACCGACTGCGTAAGGAACCATTGCACCGACCAGCGTACGAGGGCATTGCACCTACAGCGTAAGAGAGCATCGCCCCCACAGCGAAGAAACTGGCGTACAAGGCGCGAGGGAAGCGCTTTTAGCGCCTCCCCCGGGTGCACAGGCAGGATTGCTTTGGTAGGTTGTGCCCCGCCACTTTCGCTGCGGGGTGGGGTAACTTTCGAACTCTGGGCCTGTATACGAGCAGGGGTTATGCCATCCGGCATTCCTCTGAGCGATCGACGAAATTTCAGGGAAAACCGCCCGCTCCTGGTTTCCGCTGAGCTCGCTCGCCCCTCGATTACCCAGCAAGTGGGTAGCGAGTTCCATCCGGCGCGCGTCACTACCATCAACGCACGGTTGCCCGTTTCCAAACGAAGCCGCCCGGCCTGCCGCAAATACGGCGAAGGCGAGCTCGAAGTGGTACGATCAATCCACATATTGCGACTGCCCTATATTCGAATCGCAATATATTGTGGTTTTGCGCTTGACAACCCACGTTTACAAGGCGCACTATCGCGCTCGCGCTTTTTGGACCGTGAGACCGGACATCCCAGCGCTGGCTTCACATGCAGTTCCCCAAGGTCCGAGCGCAGTCACCACATGAGTTATCCGGATGCCCGGGGGTAGGGGCGTCCATTGAGTTGCGGGCGACGCTCGTACGAGCGTGCCCGAGTCGTGCGGAGGAAAGGCATGGAAAGACGCCCCGCCCTTGAAGCCGCGGCCGCGTCGCAGACGCAGCCGCAGAGTGGAGCACTCGAGTCCCAGTCTCGCGTGAAGAAAACTGTCGAGCGGACGCCGCTCGCCCCAGGGCTCGAGTTCCCGCGCTACTTCACGTTGCCGGGCGTCGACCCCTTCGATGAAGTCGAATGGGAGATCCGCTCGGCCGTGATCGGCAACGAAAAGGGGCACATCGTCTTCGAGCAGCGCGACGTCGAGATCCCCAAGTCCTGGTCGCAGCAGGCCACGAACATCGTCGTCTCGAAATATTTCCGCGGCCAGCTCGGTTCACCCGAGCGCGAACGCAGCGTCCGGCAGCTGATCGGCCGCGTGGTCGACACGATCACGGCGTGGGCGCGCACGCAGAATTACTTCGCCAGCGAGGACGCGCTGCAGGCGTTCTCTGCCGA
>Ga0111538_10001292_pt1 | contig 35024 bp, 25 predicted proteins | sample SoiMethybrSBSTD1_FD_79669 | JGI IMG/M metagenome (GOLD analysis project Ga0111538, IMG submission 79669) | Bulk soil microbial communities from a Populus tree surrounding site in Tennessee, USA - Soil MetaG P. TD hybrid SBSTD1 (version 2)... | ecosystem: Environmental > Terrestrial > Soil >...
GGAATGGGCTCCGTCCAACGCTTCGACTGCTGGCCCACCTTGTGATCCCACGACAATGTTGTTCTCGAATTTGCTGGCGAAGACGAGGCTGACCGCCGCTCCCGGAGCTGGGTTTGCGGTCTTTGAGTTTTTATAGAACGTATTTCCACGAACGATCATGTCGACGTAGCCACCCCCATAGAGCCCTCCGCCGGATCCATTGGGACCAAGCGCCTGGTTCTCAATGAAAATGCAGTCCTCCACAATCTTTGAACCTTGTCCAAGGCCCAATCCGCCTCCCCCAGTGCCGTAGTTCACATTTCCTTTGAAGAGACAACCCTTCACGACCGCTCCACCAAATGCTGTAGCGATAACCAGTCCGCCCGCTCCCCCATTTGACCAATTCTCAATGAACTGGCAGTTCTCGACGCGCGCTGATGCAGTAGAACCAATTTGATCGAGGTAGACTGCTGTATTCCCCGAGAGTCGAAACTCGCAGCCAATCAGATTGATATGACCACTTGTGTGCCAGATTGCGCCCGCATTGTCGGCGACGCAGTCCACGAACCTGCAGTCAATGATTGATGCGTTCTCATGCGCGAGAATCGCGCCGCCAGTGAAGTCCGTAAAAATGCAGTTTCTAACTTTCACTCTTTCACAAAGGGCAATTAGGGCGCCGTGTCCTCGGTCTCGCCCTATGATCGTAAAACCATCGATCACTGTCGCATCAGAAGAAAGGGCCTTTGCGAATATCGCGCTACGGGAAAAACCTGTGATCGCGATGAGATCAATCGTGGTGGCCTGCGGTCCGTTCTCCGCGATGACCTTCACGCCGTCCTTCAGAAAGGCACAGGAGCTCTGAGAACCACGGATCTCGTATTCCGTGTAGATGCCTGGCGCAACCAAGACACTGTCACCGAAGGCTGCGGCATCAATCCCATTTTGAATCGTTGGGTATTGTGAAGGCACGTGGAGCGTGCTCGCCCAGTTCGGCGACGACTCCCCAAGAATGGATCCGATTGCCAGGAGAGCTGCTGCTGAAGTCTTGAGGATGAGGGGAGATTGCATCGAGTCGCCTTCGAAAGGACCACTCATGGAAGAGGCCCTATTCTATGACAATTCAATCCCGCTTTTCGACTAGGCACTGCTGCGAGCCGAAGATCGCTTCTTCCTTGTCAGCCTTCGAAAGCCTCTTCATCCGGCTCTCAGCACTCAATGCAGCTCCCCTCGACTCGCATCCCTGCACGAACACGAGTTCCAGAGGCCCCCGGCCGCGAAGGTATTTCGAGCCCTTCCCATTGCCCTTGAGATGTTCGGCGATGCGTCGCTCGACGTCCGTCGCAATGCCGGTATAGAGACTTCCGTCCACGCAGCGAACGATGTAAAGAAACCACGGTGCCGGTTTCGCGCCGCGGTTTTTCTTCGATTTGGGCGGGGTTCTTTTCTTAGCGCGACTCGACGGCGCCGAGGTCGTCTTCCGGCTTCGACCCGGCATCACACGCGCCGCATCAATGTTCCGGGCGTGACTCGCCGTAAAGCTGGCGCGCAATCATCAAATGCTTCATCGCATCGGACCGCCGCCCCTTCGCATCGAGCAGAAGGCCCAAGTTGTAGTGGCAATCGGCTGCGTTCGGATCGCACCCAATCGCACGTTCGTAGGCGAGAATCGCTTCCTCCGGCCGCCCGCGATCTTCATACAAAACCGCAAGATTGAAGTGGCAAGTCGCATCATCCGGTGCGCAGCGCACTGCATCGCGATAATGCGCCTCGGCCTTGCCCAACTCGCCATCTTCATGAAAGAGGCGGCCCAAGTTCACATGGGCATCGCCAAAATTCGGATCTACCGCGACTGCCTGCAAATAGGCCTGCCGCGCTTCGACGGGCGACTCCGCTTCGAGCTCGCATCCCAAGTGAAACCACTGCTCCGCCGTCAGCGTGTCCGCCTCATCCATTTCGGGAGGATCGGCATCGAGCGTTGAGGCGCGCGAGCCAGCTTGGGAGAGCGTGGTCTGAGACGCCCGAATCCGGTCGACGGAAACGACCGATGCCCTGGGCCGCGCATCATGAGAGCCGGTCGCTGCGAACTGAGTTTGCGCCGCATCCGCTTCCAACGCGTCCGAAGCCGCCCCCAACTCCTCACTCATCCCCGCATGTTCGGCAATCTCCCCCGCCTCGAAGTCCAAGAGGAATTGCCCCGAATCGGGCTGCCACGAAGTCTTCCCGTCCCAAGCCACGGCACGATCGCCATTGGCCAGGATGCGAATGCTGGTGAGCGGCATATCGTCGGTGAGCTGCCGACGCAGCGAGGACCAGATCCGCCGCACACGCCGCGCAGGAATGCCGGCCTCTAAAAGTCCGCGCGTGGTTCGCAGCAGCAGCAATTGTTGGAACGTGAATTCGAGACGGCCGCCGGGCCCCATCTGTGGCTCGACGCCGCCCAAGCGGGCCCATTGGCGGACCCGAGCTTCTGTCGATTGGAGAATCCGCGCCGCGTTGCGAGTGGAATAGGTCTGCGTCGCATCCATGATCCACCGCCTCCCCACCGGGCCAGTCCACCCGGCAACCAACCCGCCGGAAATATACCGAATTCGAGCGTCTTGCGGGCCAGCAATCTCCACCCTTAGGCTGCTCCCTAGATTGAGGGCCGCCTCAAGCGGCGCATCGTGAAGAAGAAATGATGATCGGAGCGTAAGGAGCGGCCTGTGGACAGTGCATTGTTGGAGCTTCTTGAGAAGATTGCCACCTTCGGAGAAGAGAACGACTCACGCGAGACTGCCGTTGCCAAGCGAATGCTCAACATCACTCCCGAGACGGGCCGCCTGCTTTGGATCTTGGCGCGAGCCATGAATGCGAAGCGCATCGTGGAAGTCGGCACGTCGAACGCGTTCTCGACGATCTGGCTGGCAGACGCAGCGCGTGCGGCCGGCGGACGCGTTACAACTTTGGAAATGAATCCTGAGAAGATCGCCCTCGCGCGCGCCAATCTGCGCAAAGCTGGGCTCGAAGATGTGGTCGAAATCATCGAAGGAACTGCGGCCCCGAGCCTCGCCGCCCTGCCGGGTCCCTTCGATCTCGTTTTCCTCGACGCCGATAAGGCCAGCTACTTGCAGTACCTCGAGCTCGCGCTTCCCAAGATGCGAACCGGCGCGATGTTGATCGCGGACAACGCCACCACACACGCGGAAGAACTCAAGGAATTCACGCGGCGCGTGAGGTCCCATCCGCAGCTCTTCGCAGTGACCGTGCCGATTGGGAATGGAGAAGAGATCGCGCTGAAAGTCTGAGCGCCCTCTATCGAGCCGCCTTCTTCTTTTCCTTCGGCGTCGCTGTGGTGCCCTTCGCCTTGGCCGCAGCCTTCCGCTCCGGCTTTGCCTCGCCGCCGTCCTTCGCGGCCCGGCCTTCGAGGCTTTGCTTCAGCGCATCCATGAGATCGATGACCTGCGTGCGCTGAACTTGCGGCGCCTGCGAAGTGATCTCCTTGCCTTCGACCTTCTGCTCCACGACCGAGAGGATGCGATCGCGATACTCATCGCGAAATTGCTCCGGCTTGAATTCCCCGTTCGAAAGCTCATCGACGAGCTTGATTGCGAGCGACAGCTCCGCCGGCTTGATCGAGGCGTCGTGGCCCTTGTCGATTTGGCCGAAGTCGCGCACCTCATCGGAGAAGTACATGGTGTGCAGCATCAAACCGTCCTGGCTGGGACGGATGACCACCAGGCTCTCCTTGCCGCGCATCACATATTTCGCCAGCGCCACGCGGCTGGTCTGGACCATGACGTCGCACAAAAGGCGATAGGCCTTGGATCCGCCTTTGTCCGGCCCCAGGTAATAGGTCTTCTCGTAATAGATGGGGTCGATCTTCTCGAGGGGAACGAACTCCAAGATATCGATGGATTGGGAGGCTTCGGCTTCGAGCTTCTTGATCTCGTCTTCGGTGAAGCGGACGTACTGGTCCTTGGCGAACTCGTACCCCTTCACCAGGTTCGAGCGTTCCACCACCTCGTTGCAGGCTGGGCAGATCTGTTGCTGCTTGATCCGCCCCCCGCACTTCTCATGAAGCTGGTTGAACGAAACCGAAGCCGACGAAGCGGCCGTGTACATCTTGACCGGAACCGAAACCAATCCGAACGAAAGCGTCCCTGAACCGATGGAATGTGGCGGCATCACGTCCCCTCCAATCTTTTCAATCTCTGGCCCGACGCTACCACCGGACCCTAATATACTCAATTCAAGTCCTGTATCGACCGCGAGGGCCCCTCGTCATAATGGCCAGGAATTAGGCAGTTTTTGCCGGGCAGACCCGGTTGTGAGCGCAAAGCGAATTGAGCCCAAATCCCCGCCAACTCGAAGATTACCGGCGCAAGCGCGATCCCGGCCGCACCCCCGAGCCCTTCGGGCCGGGTGAGGGGAAGGATGCCGCGAAGGCAGCGGCGCGGCCGCGTCCCGGGATGCCGCCGCGCTTTGTGGTGCAGAAGCATTGGGCGCGCAACATGCACTTCGATCTTCGCCTTGAGCTCGACGGCACCTTGAAGAGTTGGGCCGTGCCGAGAGGGCCATCGACCAAGGTCGAAGAGAAGCGATTGGCCGTGCACGTGGAAGACCACCCGCTGGAATACGCGAACTTCGAGGGAATGATCCCCGCCGGAAACTACGGGGCGGGGTCCGTCATCGTGTGGGACCGGGGGTATTTCGGCACCTTCAAGGCCGACGAAGATCTGCTCGAGCAATACGAACGCGGCAAGATGGAGCTCGAGCTGTTCGGCTTCAAACTGCGCGGGCGATGGACGCTCGTAAAGATGAGCAAGAGCGAAAAGGAATGGCTCCTTCTCAAGAAGGCCGACGGCGGCGCCTCGGAAGTGGAGGCGATCGACCGCTATCCGGAGTCCGTGATCTCGGGCCTGACCGTCGAGGAAATGCGCGATCCTGCCGGCACAATTGCGGCGGTGCGCGATCGCATCGAGGAATTGAAGGCGCCCAAGAAGGATTTGAATCCCAAGCAAGTGCCGCTCACCTTGGCGACGCGCGCGGAGCAGCCGCCGTCTGGACCCGGCTGGGCATTCGAGATCAAATATGACGGCGTGCGCGTTCTGGCTTCGCGCAAAGGCGACGAAGTGCAGCTCATCAGCCGCAGCGGCGAAGACATCACGGCGCGCTATCCGGAAGTCGCGGAGGCGATCGGTGCGCTGGCAGCGCCGCACTTTCTCTTCGACGGCGAGATCATTGCGGAAGACGAAAGCGGCCGGCCCAACTTCGGACGTTTGCAAGCGCGCATGGGCTTGAACAACCCCCACGACATCGAAGTGGGACGCATTCGCGTTCCGGTGCGCGGCATGTTCTTCGATTGCTTGGGGCTGGAAGGCTACGACCTGCGCGGTTTGCCGCTCGTGCAAAGGAAGGAACTCTTGGCGCGGGTGCTGCCGCCTTTGGGAACAGTGCAGCGCTGCGATCACATCGTTGAGCACGGGGACGCGTTTTTCGAGGCGGCGTCGAACTTGGGACTGGAAGGAATTGTCGCGAAGCAGCTGCAGAGCAAGTATGCGGGGCGGCGTACGCAGGATTGGGTGAAGGTGAAGTGCGATCGCCGTGACTTCTTCGTGATCGGCGGATCCACGGAGCCGAAAGGGTCCCGTGCGCAATTCGGTGCCTTGCACTTCGGGCGCTATGTGGGCGACCAACTGGTATATGTGTCCAAGGTGGGGACGGGTTTCGACGGCGCCAAGCTGGATGAGATCGCGAAGATGCTGGAGCCGTTGAAGCGCACAACGTCACCCTTTGCGACGGGCACGCCGACCGGCAAGGGTCACTTCTGGGTCGAGCCCAAGCTCGTGTGCGAGATTCGCTACACGGAATGGACGCACGAGGGTGGCCTTCGCCATCCCACGTTCATGCGAATGGCGCCGGAGAGAAAGCCGGAGGAGTGCCGGGCAGAAGAGATCTTGAAGATTGAAGCGGAAGATGGCGCGGCAGTTTCGCATGAAGATGAAGCGACGAATGAGAACGGCGGCGGCGCAAAGAAGAAGCGTGGGAAGGCTGCTCCGAACGCCCCCACCGCAACGGAGCGGGCGCGGACAGCCGCGGCGGCGGAACGAGTCGTTCGGCTTTCGAATTTGAAGAAAACGTTCTGGCCAAAGGACGGCTACAGCAAGGGCGATCTCATCAACTACTACGAAACGGTTGCGCCTCTCCTTCTTCCCTATCTGCGCAATCGTCCTCTCGTCCTGACGCGCTATCCCGACGGCATCGATGGCAAATCGTTCTTTCAAAAGGATGCCCCGGTCTATGTGCCCGACTGGATTCGCACCGAAACGATTTGGTCCGAGGATACGAAGCGCGACATCAAGTATTTCGTCGTCGATGACTTGGAGTCGCTGCGCTACGTCGCCAATATGGGGACGATTCCGCTGCACGTGTGGGGAGCGCAGGTGGGCTCACTCGAGAATCCGGATTGGCTGGTGATCGATCTCGATCCGAAGGAAGCGCCGTTCGTGCATGTGGTGCAGGTGGCGCGCGCCTTGAAGAACATCCTGGATGAATTGGAGCTGCCGGGCTACATCAAGACTTCCGGAAAGACGGGACTGCACGTGCTGATTCCCATGGGCCAGCAATATTCGAATGAAGAAGTGCGCACGTTTGCGCGCTTGATTGCGATGCTCACGGTCGAGACCGTTCCGGAGATTTCCACAGTGGCGCGAATGCTCAAAGGCCGCGGCGGCAAGGTGTATGTGGATTTCGGGCAGAACGGCTATGGGATTACGATCGTCTCGCCGTACTCGCTGCGGCCTTTGCCGGGTGCGCCAGCGTCCTGTCCCTTGAAATGGGATGAGGTCACGGCGCGACTGGATCCCGCGAACTACACGATTCAGAGCCTGCCGAAGCGCTTCGAGAAGATGGCCGACCCCATGACTCCCGTTTTAGGAGAAGGTGTGGATATGGCCTCGGCGATCGAGAAGATTCAAAGGAAGATGGAGTCTGGCTCGTGACAGCCCCGCTAGTTGCTGTGACATCGTTCGAAGCGAGCGTGGGTAAACGGATTCGCTTGGTCCTCGCGTTCGAGAACACACTTCGGCCGCTGTTATGGCTTCGTGTGGGGCGAGATGGAAGCATTTATCTCGGGCCTGGCCGCGCGAAGAGTGGTGAGAGTAGACTTTATCGTCGCAGGGCGCTCATAAAGAATTCCACGGCATCTCTGAATCTTCAGGACTTGCCGGAACCATTCCACGACGATCCGAACATTGTGGAGAGCGCAAAACTTTCCTTTCATGTTTCAGGAGCTACTCACTCACCGGGCGGGCGAACCTGGAGTGCTATTCCCATGCGGGGTCTTAATGGACAAATCATGGTTGCCAATGTGCTATTTCGGAATCCACGGGAACTTCGGGAAATCGAGACACTGCGTTCGAATGACTATGTATGCCACTTTACAGTCAATGAAGCCTGTCCTCTCCAGGGTTACCTGCTCGCGGCTCCACCTCACGCGGCGCAAATCCATTTTGAAGAGTCATTCTCCAATCAAGCGAATCTGGGTTTGCTATTTCGTGGTCTAACAGAGTTTCCGGAACTTGGGCTGCAGTTCGTTCTCGGTCATGGAGACCCAGCACCCTGGCCTCCAGTGACCTGGATTATGTACATCGGATCAGAAGAGACTCAGAGTCCTTATCAGGCTAATGACTTGGGCTCCGCATCATGACCACTGCAACCGAGCTTCGCTTTGAAGCCAGCAAATCCGCCGGCGAAGTGTCCGCACTCTACGAACGCCCCACCACTGCACGCTATCTCATGGTGCTGGGTCACGGGGCGGGCGCAGGAATGCGCCATCATTTCATGGATGCGGCCGCATCCGCTCTGGGTGCCCAGGGCATCGCGACGTTTCGCTACCAGTTCCCTTATATGGAGAAGAAAACCTCGCGGCCCGATCCGCAGCCCATCCTTCTTTCCACCGTGCGGGCCGCAGTGAATGCTGCACACACCATTGGCGGCGACCTGCCGCTGCTCGCCGGCGGAAAATCCATGGGCGGGCGGATGACTTCGCTCGCGGCATCGGAAGAGCGCTTGCCGAATGTGCGCGGGCTCGTGTTCTTTGGCTTTCCACTGCATGCAGTGGGCGCACCGTCCAGTAATCGTGCGGATCACCTCGATCGGGTTTTCACACCGATGCTCTTCCTGCAAGGCACGCGCGACAAGCTGGCCGAGCTGGAATTATTGAAGCCCGTGATCGAACGCTTGGGATCGCAGGCTGCAATTCACATTGTGGAAGGCGGGGATCATTCCTTCGCCGTACCCAAGAAGTCCGGCAGAACCTTGACGGATGTTCTGGATGAGCTGGCGCAAACCATTGCATCCTGGGCCGACAAGATGACCTCGAACCGGCCAAGCCGAAGCTAAGCGGCGGACAAGAGGAACGCGTGCGAATTCGCGTTGGAACAAGCGGTTGGTCTTATAAGGAGTGGAAGGGGCACTTCTATCCGGAGAAGCTGCCTGCCAAGGACATGCTGCGCTATTACTCGCAGCACTTCTCCACGGTGGAAGTGAACAACACGTTCTATCGCATGCCGAATTCGGCGACGCTGCAGGGTTGGTCTGCAGAAGTGCCGGACGATTTTGCTTTTGTTCTCAAGGCGCCGAAACGAATTACGCACGATCGCCGCTTGAGCGACGTCACCGACACGATGGAATACCTGCTGCGCACTGCCGACGAGTTGAAGCCCAAGCTCGGTCCGTTTCTCGTGCAGCTTCCCCCCACCATGAAGAAGGATGCGCCCCGCCTGCGTGAGTTCCTGAAACTTTGGGGCCCGTCCTCGCGGGCTGCATTCGAATTCCGCCACACCTCTTGGTTCGATGACGAAGTCTATGAAGTGCTGCGGGAGCGCGGAGCTGCTTGGTGCGTTGCTGATACCGGCGAAGAGGGCGATCCGCCTTTCGTTTCCACCGCAGACTGGGGCTATTTGCGTCTGCGCAAGGTGGCCTACGAAGAAGACGACCTCAAATCCTGGGCGGACAAGATCCTGAGCCGGTCCTGGAACGAGGTCTTCGTGTTCTTCAAGCACGAGGACGAGGCCACGGGGCCCAAGCTGGCGGCCCGGTTCATCGAGATTTGTGGGGAGCCGACGCAGGCCTAATCCGGAATCGGGTGTTGGGCGGCGTCTATTCCAGGCCCAAACGGCGCTATTTCGAGGCCAAACTCAGTTTTTTTTGATCCCCATGACACGTTCTGGGCCCGAATTACGCATTGCTACCGGGGAGCAGGATCATCGCGGTCATCCCGATGGAACGGCTGTGGCTGAGGTGCATCGGTGCTCCCCGCTTTGACCCCTGATTCTGAAGACTGCCATCGAAAATGGGGGACTCCGTTGGTGTGCGGCTGGGGGGTTACCAGCCAATGCGGCGGCGGAGTTTCCCCGTTTTTTCCTCGGCCACAGCTACCTACCGGTAGGAGAGCCTAGGGTTCAAATCCCGCCCCCGCTACCAAAATCGAAGGCCCGGAAGTCGCACACTTTCGGTCCTTTAGCTTGGGTTAAGGCGCTTCACAAAAGGGCGAAAAACGATCGTCTCTGTATTGTCTCCACTCTTTTGGAGTGAAGAACTGGAATCTGCGAAGTCGGCAACGAGTCTTGAACTGATCCTGAGTGCAGAGCTGGCTGCGAGCAGGCATCAAAGCTCTTCGGCTGCGCGCACGGGAAAGAGGGCGCTGTGGGAGCCCTACCGCCAGAACAATTTCGTTGATGAGTTTCCCCAGTTCGTCGCTCGGTCCACTGTCGTTGTAACCGCGGCCACGATCAAAGTCGGCGGGACAAGGTAGTTCTCCTGGTGGGAATGCAGCGATCGCTTTTCCCTGGGATCGTGAAGCGCCTCTAAGACCGTCACTGCGACAATCAACGGACCTACTGCCGGCATAGGGTACTTACTCATTTGACCACTTCCTCCACCACCAGTGAACATCGTCTCGTATGTTAGACGGCTTGTTCCCCGCTACTATCAGACGATGAGGCCGAACGCAACTGTCGACCGAGCTCCCTCCTTTGCGTCGTTGACCGCTTTCGGCGACAATGGCCCTGGAGCCTCTGATGCCTCGCTTTGGTCTGACCAGCGCCATTCTCTATGTCGCGAGCTGGATTACGGAACCCGTATCCGGATCGACAATCCATGTCCCCACCGACCAGCCAACAATCTCCGCTGCGATCACGGCCGCTGCAGCTGATGACATCGTAGCGGTCTCCGGGGGTACGTACTTTGAGCACGATCTCTTCATCACGCAGAGAATAGTCTTACTAGGGGATCCAGGACACCCATCGAGCACGATAATCGACGGGCAGAACCTAGGAAGGATTTTATCGGTCACTTTCGATGATGGGCCGGTCGAGATCTCTGGTTTCACTTTCCGCAATGGACATGCGGCATCCCCGTACCCCGGTACACTTGGAGGGGCGATCTACGCTCAAGCTCCCTTTCTCGTCATTTCAGACTGCGTCTTTGAAAACAACATCGCGGAAACAGTAAACAACAGCGTCGGAGTCGGAGGAGCCATTTTCGTCGAGTCGATATCCGCGATTGCCCGATGCGCATTTCGCGTGAATCGTGCATACAGTGGCGGCGCGATATTCGCGCATTTCACAAGTCTCATTCTTGAAGAATGCGACTTCATGTCGAATTCCGCGCAAGGAGGTGGAGCCGTAATGATCCGAGACAACGGCTCTCCTGTTATCACGGACTGCAGCTTCTCAGACAACGAAGCCGTTGGAGGTGGTGCCCTGGTACTGGGTTGGTACGTCGCGCCTCAGGTTGAGAATTGCGTCTTTCTCCGGAACTCAGCAACTGGAGAGGGCGCGACAGGAGGAGCAGTAATGTGCTTCTCGAACGCCAATCCGACCTTTGAAAGATGTCTCTTCGCCAAGAACACTTCTTCATTTGCCGGCTTTCTTGGTTTCGGTGGTGCTATCGGGACTAACACTTCGTTCCTGTCGATTAATTCCTGCACCTTGGCAGACAATGTCGCCCCAACCGGAAGCGCAGTGTATTCGAATATTTCGGTTGTGCACTTCGATCGCTCGATTATCGCGTTCAATCATCCAGGCAGCGTGGCATACTGTACGAATGGAGCTGGAGTTCTTACGGCGACGTGTACAGACGTCTTTGGAAATCTCGGAGGGGACTGGAGCACATGCCTGCCGAATCAGGACCAATCGAACTTCTCTGCCGACCCACACTTCTGCGATCGCCTACAGGATGACTACACGCTCCAAGTCGGTTCTCCATGTGCACCACCTGGCGAGACGGGATGCGGACTCGTGGGAGCTTTCCACGAGGCATGTGGGCCCATCGCGGTCGATGCGGCAACATGGGGAAAGATCAAGAGCAAGTATAGGTAGGCCACCGCGACTCTCTGTGGTTAACAGCCTCGCCGCTTCTTAGTCTCTCTTGGTGTCTTAATCGGCGCACTCGGAGAGGGCTGCGGACCCACGAATCCGGCGGAGTTCTTTGTTTTCGTGCGCAGTTACGCGGGTTGCGGCGGGGTGCGAGAAGATTTCCAGCAGGGTCTCTCCGCACTGCGCAGGCGCGACTGACTCCGTCAGATGAAGCTGGCTTAGCGATACAGGCTCTTGATCGTGCCCCACGACTTCTGCCCGACTGAGACCCTGGCCTCTCTCTACGTGGACGCTGGACTTCTATGATGGACTCGGAATCGCCGGCCCAGAAAAGAATGGAGAGACTAAGGGCATGCGGACTGTCGGACTTTCAGTACCGCCCACCCTCAAGAGGGCAATACTTCAACTGCGTGAACAGTACGGATCGTTGACATGGATTCCGCCATTGGGAACGCGATGGGATCACCCCTTGTTGTGAAGCGAACAGCTTGCTCCGATGGCTCGGCCGCGTCATGCTAGATATCCTCTCTGCGCACTACTGCGCTGCAACGAATGCTTCGAGGCCGCAGCGAAATTCGATTGAGCCTGGGGCATTTAGCGAGCGGCATCGGGCGAGAGAATGACACCAGCGGAATAGGCCATGGCATCCTCGGCATAGTGGATGGAACAACGTCAATGACGAATCTTACAGAGCGGGCTCCCGCAGGGCAGCGTGTCTTTGTTTGCCGCTTCCCTCTTTTCTATCACCTTCATGCTCGTGACTATTTCTGACATCATCTGGGGCCCATGCTTCGAGCCTCCTAGAGATGAACTAAAGCTATTCGCCCTCTCTACCCGTGAGCTTCAGTCGAGCCATTCTTTCCCGTCCCCCGTCGCTGATGCTAAGAGCAGAGATCTTGCGATATCGAATCACGAGCTCAGATTCTGCGAGCAACGAAAACGCCTCCATCTCTTGCTCGGTAAATCCGTCTCGAGACAAGTCTGCTGGTGCGAGAAAGAATCCGTTTTCAAGAAGCTCGCCCTGAGCCATTTTACGCACAAGTTCGGTCACATCGAGATCAAGATTGGATCCAATACGACCGTCATCGGAGTTCACTGTAATAACATCTGAATTCGATAGAGTGTCGGAGTCCTGGCCTTCCCAAAGACGATTCCATTCCAAACTCTCCTGCCAGGGAATATCCGGTGTTCCAATGGCTAAAGAGAGATTCGGAGTCTCGAGTGGACTGGATGTTGAAATGAGAAGTCTTGCCGAGATGACCATCTCGTCCCGAAATCCCTGGAAGGAACCGAAGGAAAAGAGTAGGCGGCTTTCTCCTTCAGGATTAGTTATGGTCGCTGATTCTTGGACTACTCGGCGCTCACGAATCGCGTACGCATCCTTCCACAAGGCAATCGAGAGTAAAAGGCCCAAAAGGACAGCCGCTCTTCCCCGTACCGTACGACTGAGCTTCATCGGTAGATCTCCTTGATTTTTCCCCAACTGGTTTCGTCGAGCGAAATTGTTCCGCAGCCAACTCCCCATGCGCCAATGTTTCCACACTCTCCCGAACCAGGAGGAACACACGGGGAATTCTCATCGACTGACCAATCATTCGACGAAGGACCGCAATAGAGAGGGTCCTTAAGAATGTCTGTGGGGGCTGGCACCCACCCATCTTCATAGTTCCCTTCCGCATTCCCCCAAAGAACGTTGCATCCCAATTCCAAGCCGATTCCACCACGCAGAGCCGCACTTCCCGAGCAATTTGAAACGATGTTCCACTGGAATGCGCCAAACAGATTGATCGCGTTGTAGGCCGATCCACCATTTAGAGCATGGCATTGATCAAAAGTGCAGTGGTTCACAGAAATTCCGGACGAGCTGAAGGACAAGGCGCCTCCCGTGCCGAGGGCACTGTCAAAGGCAAATGTACAGAATTCGATCAGACCATTCTGAATGTTTGACCCAGAAATAGCTCCGCCACTAGCGGTTGCAGAGGAACTTCGAAGGAAGAGACTTCGTAGGATCCTCATCTCACCCGTGCTCTCACTCATTCTTATTGCCCGGAAGTCAGGGTGGTTAATGAAAACACAATCTTCCGCGACAAAGCGAATCATGCGCAAACCGCTGATGCCGCCCCCTGGATTGTCTTCAAAGCGTGTGTTGTAAAGCTCCAGAATCGAATCCGACGGAAAGACAGAAGCGGATAAGCCAGGAGAGAGGCATTCTGTTATGACGCAATTGCGCATCGTTGTTTTCGATGGGGTGGAAGTGTTCACGTTCTGACCCATCTCAAGTGCCTGATCACGGACCCCAACGATTTGACATCCATTGATCTCGAGAGGGCTCGAACTATAGACTGCGAAAGCGTAAGAACCGGCCAGGATTGTGAATCCCTCGACGCGCGCCGTTTCGGTACCAACAAGATTGTGCAGGACCGTGACTTGCGCCACGTCAGCCGGACCGCCATCAAGAGTAGTTTCATTCGCCCCCCCAGTCCCGATCAGCGATATTCCAGGTCTTAAGAAGGCTGCGCAGGCGACATTTACGAGATTGGGCCCCACTTGAACAAGTCGCATCTCTCGATCCGTCCATTTTCCTGGACCAACTAGGACACTATCGCCGGATGCCGCTGCATCCACTCCTTCGAGGACCGTGGGGTAGTCTTCAGGTACCCGGATCACGATTGCCGCGGCGCTCCAGTTGAAGACCACAATGCCCAAGACTGACAACAATAAGCGGTAAAGATGCCAACGCACTGGCGGCTACCTCAAGAAGACTATCTTGCGAGTTTCTGAGAATTGGGGACCCGTCATTCGTATGAAGTATACGCCAGATGCGGCACTTCCAGAGTCTCTGGTTACCTCCCAAATCACCTGATGCCGGCCGGGCTTCCCATCACCGAGCTCAACCAAATCCTTAATCCTTCGCCCCTGAACGTCATACACCGCGATATGAACGCCGCGTTCTGCACCTAACGGAACGTCGTAACCGATTCGAACGACGCCGTGGAACGGATTTGGGTCCAGACTTCGCAGGGCAAGGACTGAAGGGAACTCTTCCGCAGAGTTTTCGGCACTGGTTCTGGAGAGGGCGACTGATCTAACTTCATTCACCATCTGCTTACGATAAAGAACGGTGCCGTGACGACCTGCAATGCCAGAAATGTCACAATCATCTGTTCCGGTACTGCATGTGGGATCACCACCGTTGGAAACCGGCAAGACATCAAGAATCTGATCCAAAGGGGCCCCAGACACATATGAATTCGTCTGATTAATTGTACTCTCTGTAGTAAGTGCATTCCCTTGATAATCGTACCACTTACCGTTCTCGAGATAATCAATTCGATCGTAGTCCGTATAAGCGAAAAGCTCGTAGTTGTACTTCCCAATTCCGGAAGGTTCGAACCGGTTTTCGCCGGTGCTAGCGTTTCCGTTGACACCAACAAGAATACCAGCGGACACTCCATCTGGCCCATCTGTCGCTTTCATGTTTGAATCCACATTGTCAGCGAGATTATTTTGTCTTGCCACATTGATCCCATTTGTCGACGTTACGCTGCGCTCTTGGCGATCGTGCTTGAATCCAACTTTGTTCCCAATAATGCAATTGCACTTAATCTCTGAATCAGCACAGTTGTTGAAGCGTATCCCGCGACCGAACCACTGTTGAATGTTACATCCCTCGATAGACACCCTCTCTTCATGACAGATCCACTCAGCGAGGATGCCATTTGAAGTCGCGTTTTCGTCCTCGAAATCCCCCAGAATCACACAATCCTTTATTACATCGGTCCCCTGAGGCAAGGGAGGGTAAGGATTACTTAGGCAGTAACCCTCCGACCCATCCACCCAGATACCGTTATTCACTTGGTAAAGAATCGTATCGCGCTCTACTTTAGAGAATGAGCTCACGAGTCGAATTCCATTTAGTCCCGCTGCACCTAGTATCGGGTCGTCGGTGTCGAGTCCAGAACCTCTTTCAATAAAGGAGTCATGAATCCATGCTTTGGAACCCCAGTCTGTAATGGCATCATCTTCATAGTGATGGACATCCGTGTTCCCAACCTCTGCTGAATCAGCAAACCACAGACTAATGGGAAACTTAGCATAGGAGATTTCAGCGTCCTTGATGATGCCGACCCCTATGCCATCGTTGAACCCGGTCCCTAGAACCGTCAAGCCGTACCAATCATCACCGCGTTCAACACCCTCTTCAGTCGAAGTGATAATCACTCGATCGTTCGACCCAGCACCTGAAGGACGTTGTGTTTTTATACCGCCATTTACCCACCATTCCACGCGATCTGGATCTTCTCCCCAATGCGTGGGAACGGCTGGATCATCACTGTTGACGACGACTTTGCAGGGCGCGTCGAGCGAGAACTGATAGCCTTCCGGTATTCTTGTGTCTCGGTCGACGTAAATATCGCCCAACTGCGAATTGGTAAAGGTGCATCCGAAGATGTTCCCGCTCAATGAATCCAGACTTATTGCGTATTTCGCGAGATCAAAGGTCACGTGTGTCAAGCTACTTAGCGATTCATCGGTCGAATCCAGATATCGCACTCCGAACCATCGATCGAGGTCCTCGTCTGGATTGATCCTTGCCGACTTGAGGGTGACCGGACTCGAGGAAGTTCCCGTAAAGTCGAGTTGCCCAAGAACGATCAGTTCGCCGGATCCAATATCTCTGCCCGAGGCCCCTGCATCGCCTCTTTCAAATCCGATCTTCCACCCAGCAGGGATTTCAATATCTGACCCTGGTCCGATGGTTACGTCACGGTCGAAGCTCACCATGACGTAATCGGCCGAAAACTTAATCTTTTCATCAATCCAGGAGGGATCTGGAAATGCAGGACGTTCCCAAGCTATGGGAGATCGGGCGTTTCGAAGGTCAAGAGCGTCCGTGTTATTAACTATTAGTTCCCCCCCGGGAGCTATTCGAATACCGTACCACTGGTTTGCCGAAGGACCGGAGGGCGCTTTGAATATTGCCGGAGTCGAAGTACCGGCTGTTACCTTCATCACTCCTTCGATAATTAGCTCGATCTTGCCCGAATCTTTTCCTTTTGAATGGGGTGAGGCATCGCTCGATGCAAGCTGATAGGTCGCTGCCGCGACAAACAATGTGTCGCCGGGTTGGACGTACACGTCCGATGAAATCGACATGGGACTACTTCCAACTGGCCAGTAAGTATTGCCAGCGGTGGTGTTCGGAGTGCCATGCTTAATCCTGATCCACTTTCCCTTCGACGGGATGCCTGCCGCATCTAAGACGAAGAGCATGTAGGGGCTGGGTGGCGCGTCATCATCATGAAAGGTGCCCTCAACTCGAATGCGTGTCGATGACACCTTGGTCGCTTCAGTGACGATAGCACGCTGATGCATATCGTTTGAATGAGTTACAGAGCATGGTCTCATTAGAACTACTTTAAAACTCGAGTCGAGATTGACTTGGCTTACATCAAATTCGAAGTCGTATCCGTAATAGACTTCAGTTGTACCTGATGGACCGTGCCCATCTATCTCTCCAATGGCAGGTCGTTCACTCGAGTTCCGAAGTCGTACAGTTCCGCCGGCGTTTATGAAGAGATATGGCGGATAGTACATTTCGTAACTTTCATACTCTGGGTGATTGGGCTCATCAGTTGGCTCGCCACCCGTCGACACAACGCGCCCATCGGGCAAGAGCATACCGACAGAGTGGTATTCTCTCGGCGTATCTAGGGTATCAGCCAACGCCCACGATCCACCAAATCCACTGGCCGGTGGTGTATACATCTCGGAAATCAGAGTGGGGATCACTTCATATGGATGTTCTTCGCCATCCTCGAATTGACATGGACATGCATGCCCCCCCAAAGCCAACACTTTTCCATCAGGAAGTAAGACCACGCTCGGATCATGTCGATGGTAAGTCATGTCGGGAACGCTTGAGTCGTTCCATCTTGACGAACTCGCAACGTCACCCTTCCACATTTCGACCATTCCAATAGTGTGATCACTTCCGGATTCGTCTTGAGTTCCGCCACCAATGAGTAATACCCGCGGGACTGGATTCGGCATATCTAAGGCAAGGAGGACCATTGCACAGGCACCTCTCGCCAAATAATTGCGTTTGTCCTTAATACCAACGGTCGTGTAATCTCCCTTGAAGAAACGGGAGCTAGAGTCTTGAGCTACGGCGTTTTTCCAAAACGGTCCAGCCCACAGGAGACCGCCCCCCGTCAAATCCGATGCTAACGCACTTGAGGCAGGAATTACTTGAGTGTACGGATAGAGCTGGACTCTATCGAGAATGACTTGGCGATTTGAGCTTTCCAGAGACAAAGGATTTAGGATCTCCGTCCAAACTCCTGACTGAGGTTCATCTCCTTCCATATGAAACTTAATCCAAGTATCGTTCTCGAATCGCTCATCGGGATCCACATCGTTTTCGTTGTCCAAGTCTCCAACCCAGTAATCGCCCCCCCAGACAAGAACGTCGCCACTAGGAAGAGTCGTACAGGTTGGATAGTAACGAGCCAGCCCAGCCATTGGCGCAATCATTGAGTACGAAATGGAAGGATTCAAATCGAGTATTCCTGCCCAGGGATCAGCCGGTAGATGCGGAGAACCTCCAAAGTCCCACCAGTCACCGCCAAAGCACGGGAAATCACCGTTCGGCAGCACGACGTGCCCAGAGCAGTAAATTTGTTGATTCGTTGTCGAAGGAACTGGAATGCGTGTCCAGGTACCAGAATTGTTAAGATCAAAGACAAAGAAGCCGAGATTGGATTGTTCGTAAAGAACAACGAAACCCTTCTCACCACCTGGATGAACTGATCCATGAATAGGGGCGGGTTTGTAATGTACGCCTCCGACGACGAGGTCCAAGGGATACGAAGCCCCTCCATTCGAATCCCACCATCCCTTCGTAAGAGGACTTTCATTCGTCAGATTGGGCGATGACGGGTCACCCCACAGGTCAGCATAGGAACTTTCACTCGGTCCAAGAAGAGCGCAAATGATGGATGATGCTGAGATGAGGTTTAGACGCAACTTGTCCATTGCACGCTCCAGAGGTTGGGCGTGAATCGAGCCCTTGCGGTCGCACGAGTGCGACAGCCATGACCATTCTCTTTTCTTTAAGGACGGGGCGGGGACTCTCGGGGGAAGAATCTCAGCGTGGTGAATTACCAGCTGGCCCCTCGTCCTGAATCCAGGCTATCTCGATGAAAGCAGCAATTGCAAGAAGAATTAGATCTCCGTCTCAATATTTTGGGCAACTGCTGCGATGAATTAGCAGGGTCTGATGTTACTCGAAGTGTGGGACGCAGGTGTGAGTCGCTTGTGACAACATGCGCAAGCGGAGGACGAACTCGACCTAGTCAGTCTAGATCACTTGCTCTCAATGTATTAACCAACGCTCTTTCGACCAAACGTAGCGTGGAAGGTCGGATGCGATTGCATGGCAGCATTATGGTTCACGAACGCCTGCGCTCACCTCCCGGTGTTCTGCATTTCAAAACTGGCCACATCATAACCTCTCCCTCTCCCCAACCGCGCCCTGCATCATCGTTTCCAAGTCCATGGCTGACCATCTAGGTCTACAAAGCCGAGCTGCTTCGCTTGCCAAGTCGGTTGGTTCCCAAATCCGAGTCCGCACGTTCCTACCCGACAAGCTCGCCCGATATCTCACCGAAGATGCGACACGACTCACACCAGAAGGCACGCCGCGAAGTGCTCGCACGCTGAACCGCACGAAGGCGACGCTGCGACTGCTCTTCCGATACCTGTATGACACCGGTGCGATTACGCGGGACCCATCGCGAGTATTGAGGAACGCGCACCGATCGCAAGGAACCTGCGGTGCTCACGAGCGATGAGACCACGAGGTTTCTACGCGCACTCGATGAACGGGCACGGATTCGCTCGGCCCTCGCGATCGCGTGCTGTTCACGATGCTGCTTCGATCAGGGATGCGGCTTGGTGCTGCGCTGGCGCTCGATGTCGCGGATCTCGACTTCGCGGCAAGCTGCGCCACGTCGCAGGGGAAGCACGCGAAGATTCAGAAGGTGTATTTCCTGAAGGATGTTGCGGTGCTGCTGAAGCAGCGTCTTAGAGAGGAACGAATGAACGACGGCTCTGTTTTTCGCGGTCGTGGCGCACGTCTTTCGGTGAGACAAGCGCAGTATCGGTTTCGCCACGTGCTAGCTGCTGCAGAGATCGAGCGCGCGCTTACAGTCCATTCGCTGCGGCATACATTCGCGACGCGGCTGCGTGAGAAGACGGGGCATTTGAGGCTGGTGCAGGTGCGCTTGGGCATCGACAGCTGGCCACAACACAGCCTTATACCCAATTTCAGAAGAGCAAGTTGCGCGAGGCAATCTCCTAAAGGCAGTTTTCGCCTCAAATGACGATTGACGGGGCCTCGCGCCAACCATCTGGCAGCCTATATGCTCCACTTCGCGATGGATGTAAGTTGTCGATGCCTAAACACAAGCATTATGTGCAGTTAGCCTAGGACCGGTGCCGTGAACCTTATAAGACGATTCAAAATGCTAAGTCTTTGGAACAAATTGGGCGTACTTGGCTCGATTACCTCCCTAGCGGCTCTTATCCCAGCCACCGTGATTTGGCTTTCCAGCAGGCAACTTGAAAAGGAGATGGCTGAGCGGACTTCCAATTTCTTGTCACAGGGAGATCAACTTCTAGAACAAGGACAACTCGAACAGGCCCAATCGGTTCTGAATTTGGCCCCGGATAAGGTTAAACAGAACAAGGATTTTCAGGCACTCTTGGCCGTGGTCGACGGATTCATATTGGCGTCCTCGAGCTTGAGGGTTGATCTCCTGGATATCGGGGATATCGAATGGCGCTTGGAAAACAACAAGCATCCATACACTAGAGAGGTAAGACTACTCCTCGAATTTCGCTGTCTCGGGCCAAAATACGCTTCAACCTTTTTCCGTGCCGCACTTCAACGTGAGGGCTTAAAGGACATCGATCTCCATCCCTATACAAAACTGTTCATAGGGCGCGCAGTACATGTGGAGGATCCTGAGTGGGCTCGGGATCTCTTTGATTCCGTAATAGCGTCAACTCACAACTCGAAATCCAGATTGGCTGCGGATGCCTTCTACTGGAAAGGCTTCACGTATCAGTCTTCCGGGAACTACGCAGAGGCCTGTATTCAGTTCAGCAATGGGCTTGAGCGTGTGCCTGACGGGGATCCCGTACAGGAGAGTAGACTTCTCGAGAGACTCGCAAATACCTACAGAAACCTGGGTAATGCCACTACAACGGATTCACTTATCGCCAAGTTGGGAGTGCTGGTAAGTAGGGGGCCTGCCGATTCCAAAGCTATTTTCCAGCTAGCCATCCACAATTGGCGTCAGAAGAATTCGCAGGCCGCTCGCCACATAATCGAACCCCTTTTGGCGGAGGCACGTAATCCGGTCCTGTACAACCGTGATCCTTATATTTATGAGTATTATCGTGTTTGCGCCGTCATATTCGAGATCGACAGCGGAGTCTACGAAAGAAGTCAGGAGACTCGTCTTAAGCTATCCGCAGAAGCATTCCACACCATGCCATCTGGTCCATTCGACGAGACGGCTGCCTGGGCTGAACTATACCTTGCAAAGCACTATCATGGATTGGGTCGGTTGCGCGATGCTCAACGTGCATTTACTGTTGCCACCGGGCTACGGTATGCACGGTCATCAAAGGGCCAGTCGTTCTGGCCTGAAGATGAATGGCAGGACATCGGCCATCTAATTGGAGCCGTACCTCAGTCATAAGCGCTCTTAGGCGATACTTGAGTTGCATTCCTTCTCCCTGATAGCATCCCAGCTCCCAACCGGGAGCGCCCCTGTGAATCTCCGGCCAAAGTACGGCTGTCTCGCCCTTTCAATTCTGCTCGCAGCTTCTCTCCCCTGCCGCGCCGACATTCTACTCGTGAAGGCAGACGGGACAGGTCAATACCCGACCATTCAAGCCGCCGTTGATGCAGCAGTCGATGGGGATGAAGTGCAGCTCACGGCGGGCACGTATTCCGGTGCCGGCAATTACAACATCAACTTCATCGGGAAGGCGATCGCGGTTCGTTCGGGGAATCTTATTCCATCAGAGGTCATGATCTCACCCACTGAAGATCTATCCAAGGACGATCGTGCGTTCATTTTCAATGCCAATGAAGGATCTGGTTCCATCCTTGAAGGGGTGACCGTTTCGGGATGGGGATGGGGATTCAGCGGGGACGTTTCGGGCGCTGTCAGCTGCGACAATTCGTCTCCCGCCATCCGCAACTGCATCTTTATTAACAACCACGGCAGTGCTCTTCAGAACAGCAGCGGAAGCCCTTTCATTACTCACTGTGCGTTCAATGAAAACTTCCATTTCGACGGAGGTGGTTCGGGCATCGCAAGTTTCGCTGGGGACATTCTTATCGAGGACTGCACGTTCAAAGGAAACAACGGTGAGGGATCAGGTGGAGCGGCCGTTGTTTTGGGCGGTACCGTCCGACGATGCCTTTTCTCGGAAAATGGGGTCTATCTCTTTGGTGGTTCCCTTTCCGTAGCCGGCACATTGATCGAAGATTGCTCTGTTGGTGGAGGAGGAGCTACTTACTACGGAGGCGCTATTTCTGCCGGAGAGGGAACGGTCATTCGCCGTTGCGCTCTGAGCGGTGCTGCCGAAGGCGGGGCAGCTGTCTTGGCATCAGGCACGGTGACGATTGAATCGTCAACCATCGGGGGCTTTTGGGGTCGCAGCTTGGGTGATGCCATCCGGGTGAGACCAGATGGTCAGGTCGCCTTGAAAAACTCGATCGTGGCTTTCGGATATATTACGAACCCTTGCGACCAGTGTGGAGCAATCATCGTAGAACCAGGCGGTGTCATCGACATCACTTGTACTGACATCTACGGTAACTCCGCTGGGGATTGGGTCGGATCAATCGCGGATCAACTGGGAAAGAACGGGAATATCTCTGCGGATCCCTTATTCTGCGACGACGTCCCCGGAATCTATTCAAATTCGCCATGTGCACCGGCCAACTCCAATGGATGTGGATTGATCGGCCTGTACGACGTCGACTGCGAGCCGTCGAGTGTGGAGACGAAGTCGTGGGGGAAGATCAAGGGCATGTATCGTTGAGATGATCGGCCGACCTGTTCTCCTCGTTATGCTCATGCTCACCATCATGGCGTCATCAGCACTTGCTGATTCGCCTCCAGTTTATGTCACCTCTTGGGGCACGTCAGGTTCTGGTCCCGGCCAGTTTCAAATTCCAGTCGCAATGACGATTTCACCCTCGGGGGAGCTCTACATTGCAGATCATCACGCGCATCAGATCGAGGTCTTCACACAAAGAGGTACCTACCTGTTCTCTTGGGGAACACCCGGATCAGGCCCCAACCAGTTGATGTATCCATACGGGATCGTCTTTTCTTCAAGCGGCCGCCTCTTCGTGGTTGAGCAATTCAATCGTCGAGTTCATGAATTTGATCAGTTCGGCAACCACGTCACCATGTGGGGAAGCGCAGGAACGGAACCCGGCCAGTTCGATACGCCTCAAGGGATCGCGATCGATTCAGAGGAACATCTTTACGTAGCCGATCGCCTCAACCATCGAATTCAGAAGTTTGATCTCGATGGCACTTTCGTAGCCGCCTGGGGCCAGTATGGGAGTGGAGATGAAGACTTCAACCAACCTTACGATGTGAGGGTCGGCGGCGATGGCCTGGTCTACGTTTTAGACACCGAGAATCGTCGAATCAAAGTCTTCACGACAGACGGGACCTTCATGAGGGCATGGGGTTCGCAAGGGCCAGCCGGAGATCAATTCCTATGGCCACTCGGTATCACACTGGACGATGCTGGGACCATCTATGTGACCGATGGCCACGGTCATTGCGTTAAGAAGTTCACGACCCAGGGAGCTTACTTGACGCAATGGGGATCCAGCGGAAGCGGTCCGGGCCAGTTCAATTCGCCATTCGGGGTTCTTGCCTTAGGATCGTCGACAGTTTTCGTAGTCGATTCCTACAACAACCGCATTCAGGAGTTCGGTTATCTGCCTATTTCCATCGAGCGAGAAACGTGGGGTAAGACGAAGGCGAGGTTTCGAGAAGTGAGACATCACCAGTGAAAGAACCGCTTCTCCCCGAGCATAGCAGCGCGGAGACTGTGGCCGAGTGGATTGCACACATAACAGGTGCCGCTCCTTGGTTAGGGGGGCCGATATCTTCAATCATCTCAAGCCAGATCTCAAAGCGACGCGAGGCGCGAGTAAAGCAGTTTGTAGAGGACTTGGCCGCCGATCTGGGAGAGTTGCGCACAGAAGTGTCCAAGGAGTATGTCCGCACATAAGACTTTGAAGAATTGTTGGTGAAAGTGTTGGTACAGGTTGCCGAAGAGACTGATGCCGCAAAGCGAGAGATCTACGGACGATTCCTACGCAAGCAGATAGCCGCACCAACTCTCCTGACGATGCAGGTGCAGAGCCTCGATGTGATATCTCGGTTAGCTCCCGTACACATCGTAGTTCTGGAAGCAATTGCCCGTGAACCCTCCAAACGTGAAACGGAAGAGATCATCGGTAGTCCAGGATTTACACTTCAGCGAAGGACCGAGCTCTCACAGAGCGACATAGAGACGGCCGTCGCGGAACTGGACAACATGCTCCTCACTGACAAGCTTTCTCAGCGCATGAGAGTTACGATGAGGGGCATTGGAGCAAGTGGCTTATCTGATTCGCTCACCAGGCGTGGCAAGGATCTAGTACGAAATCTGACATCAAGTTAGTTCGACCAAACCCCTCTATGCCTCAAGTAATCATGCAGGGCCGGGTAATTTGATTGGACCTTTAGCTCATCATCCTTCCTGAATTGCCCCGACACTGGATCATCATAATCTTCTGGGAATTTGCAGAACGACCATATCGAATACAGCGATGCTTCATCCAGCGCCAATCTTTCAATTCTAAGCCCTGAACTTGTTGCTTCCCTGGAGCGAGATAGCTCCTCTGCCCTATCAAGATCCTCGACGTTCTGACTTACACCGTAGAAGAAGGATGGGTTGAGATTCTTCCCGAATCCAAGAAAAGTTCTTAAGCGGGCTTGCGCCTCAAGCCACAGTGCATCGAAGTGCTGTTTGTGCCCCGGTTCCGAAATGTTTGCTTGTAGCATCTTGGCGCTTTCCACCAACCGAGCCGCCGAAATCCATGTTGCTCTATGGTTGTTCCCGTCGTTCAAGAGGTCGATTGTACGGTCCAATGAATCGGAAGCGGCCTTCATGACGCTCTCAGACGCTGAGATCCGTCGTTCTCCTAATCGGCCGGCTTCTCCGAAGAAAACTCCAGCAAGAGCGACACCAGCAGCAACTGGAACATACTGTGGATTCGCCTCACCCATTTGCCGCAGGCCCCACCAAATCGCGAAGGCAATTGATCCAAGACTCAAGACGAAAAAAGGCCATTCTCGCCATGTGTGTCTCCATCTCCCAAATGCACTGATGATCTTGTTTCTCATCCCTTGCTCCCCCTTTAAGTTCACCGAAGGACACTCCCTTGCTTTAACTTCAGAGCCACCACCCGGAAAATTCTCCAATACATGTGTGCGCGGGCGACCCGCCTTTCGCTCGGCGTCCAGAGCATCGCATAGAGTCTGCTCGATCAAACCTTCTGCCATGGTACTTACCCTATCGTAGTTTCGGCGATGCATAATCACCAGGGCTCCCGCCAAAGTGTTCATAAGGACAAATCTAAGGATAGTTCCAAGGGTGAGAGACCAGTTGGCAATCTCAGCTGCGATGAATAGTGCAGCGACCCAACTGACAATTGACGCAATACGTGCAGAACCGCTTGAATGCATCAATGCTGCGAGTACCACTGCCTTCCGTTCAACTCCTCTCAGTGCTGCGCTCTCCTGACGTTCATGCCAAAGAGCTGTAAGGGTGATCCATGCGCTCATTCGCGAGATGTTGTCGACCGAGGCAAGTGGTGCTCGCGTAGTGGCATCCCTCAGCTCAAGGAGTGCGGTAGAGTGTAGTCGGCGAATAAGGTCCCTATGGTCCGGCCGACGGTCATAAGCCCAATGATAGGTATGATGGGCAACACTCAGGACAAAGCCCAAGCCTCCGGCAGCGAGTAAGGCTACAAGGGCAATCCCGGCATCACTAAATTCTCTGACTTGGTAAACCATCCATTCCGGAAACAGGATGTAAAGAAAAAGGGCGGTTTGAAGTAGACATACGAGTCCTGGTGTAACGTACCGCAGGAACCGCTGAGCTTCATTCACGGGGACTCTCAATCACTTTGGTAAATTGTCGTCGGGCCACCATCGTAGGCGCAATCTCCCATTCGTCCCACTTCCTAGATTGGCATATCTACGAAGTCGACCGCACTTGGACCAATCTGGACCGCAAAACCGCACTTATCGTTTCCGGTCCGATCCTGACCTCGCGCCGAGTTGCTTGCGAGGCAACCGGGCCCATGCGACTTGCAACAGTCCCAAGGCGCTTACCAATCCTCGGCCGCCGCAGGCCGCCGATTCCTCGCCGCTGCACCCGACGATCGAACCGCCGCGGCGCGAACAAAACGCTTACCGTTCACGCGGACGTCAGGTGCTCTTTTTCGGGAACAGAGAACGCACGCAACATGACTCACCCCTTTCGCTCTCGAAAAGTCTCCGTGACTGGGGTCGACTCGGGGAGACTGCAGTTGACTCGGGACGACTCCAGACGACACGTAACCGACAATACGTCAAAACTGTGCGCCGTTATCCGTATGTGGCACAGGAGGTTGGCCGATTCGGCAACGAGCATTCAAATCCCGCCCCGCTACAAAGTCCGGGAGTCAAAGACTTCCGGGCCTTTCAATTCTCGGTACCGTGTCGGAATCTAGGCTTCTGCAAATGGATTTGCTAATGAGTTCACGAATACTGCCTCCGGCCTAGGAAGGCCCGTCACTCTAGGGGTTTCCCCGTGCTTGAATTTCTCAAGGAGAGGACGTAAGAGATGGCCGTAACGATCGAATGTCACCTGCGCGGACGCATTCCCAAGCTGATCCTGGATGAGTTTTACGTTTCGCCCTGGTGGATCATCAGAGATCCGAAGGTATGCCGGAGGTCGTAGAAACGGATTCTCCGTAATCCCGCGCGGCGCAAAGCGGGCAAAACTCGCGCTTCACGCGATTGTCTGGATCGAGCGGGCTGCCAGTCGCCGCGCAGAAGGAGTGGTTGATGATAATCATTGATCGAGCGGCCATCTCCTCAGATAAACGGAAGCTCATTGACCGTGTTCACGCCCATCTTGAAATTCAACGGAACGACGCCTTTGTGCTGCTTGACGACGCCCGCCGGGGCACATATCACAACCCTCGCTACGGAGTCGCCGCATTCTTCATGAACATTCGGAGCGGTGGCGTGGAGGAAACGAGCCCCGAGCACATCGTCGAGATTATGAAGGACTCCAATTGCCATTACTTCATCTGGATTTCGAAGGACATGGTTGAGGCCGACGATTTCCCCTTTGTGTGGGTTTACTCCCATGAACTTCAGCACTTGAGGCAAGAGATTAGCGACTACAGTCTAAGCAGAGTCAATTCGTTCATCAGAAGAGTGGCGAACCGAGTCTTGGGTCAATCGATCACTCAACTTGCACTCCCAGCGGAATTGGAAGCAGAGCTAGTCGCAAAGGACACCCTCTGCGCATTTTTCGGAAAGCAGGCCTTTGAGGAGTACCGAGAAGCCGAGCAATTGCAGGACCCAGCTGCAACAGAATACTTCGATCATCTTCTGCGTTTGGAATCAGAATCGGCTGGCGCTCTTAGACATCAGACGGCGAGGCTTCTTCAGGCTCACAAGGAAGGATTTCGTCGGGAGTTAAGAAGGCTTACAGCCAAAGACAAGTTTCGAGACGTCGATATCGAGTCTTTGTTTGAGACAGCGGTCCCGAGGACAGGAGAGTAGCCTCCCATTCGGTCAACTTCCTCGATGACTTCGGTGTGGCCCGCGATGGGGCCAAGATCTCGCAGGCTGGCCTGCCCCCGCTTTTCGTGCTGTGATTACAGTTGATGCATCGAACATATACAACGATTCAGTTCCCAGAGAAGCTCGATGCGCCCCAGATGGATGGTGTCTTTGGCATCGTCGCGCAGTGTGGAAAGCCGGGACTGTCCAAACGCTGCGTTCTTGATCTTTCGGGCCTTCGCTTCATGGCACCCGGCGGGCTCACCGGGCTTGTCCAATGCGTCGTGCATCTGTGCAACCAGGGGTGGCTCCCGAGCGTTCGATTCCCAACCGACGACGGGACGGCACAGTATCTCGTGCGCATGGGTATCAGGCGAGCCCTGCGCGGGCGCGCTCGGTGCCTTGGCGCACCGCGGGGAAGACGAAGGTATGGTCATTCGACTGCCCTCGTGGAACTAACCACCATTCAGAAAACCGGGGACGTCGACGCGCTCCTCGACGGCTTGACGGACAGCGTCGCTGACATCCTTGAGGAGCAACTCGGATACAGCGGCGCCGATGTCGGGAACTTCACGAGCGTGATCTCAGAACTCTCACGCAACATTATCGACCATAGCGGCGCAATCGGTTTCGTCGCGGCTCAACGGTACACGGCAGCGAGCAGGACTCGTTTTGCGCTGATTAGCGTCGGGGACGTCGGCGTGGGACTCCGTGAGACCCTTGGGCAGCGGTACCCCGTGTCCGGCTGGAGCGATGCGGAGGTCATCATTCGCGCGCTCATGCGTGACTACTCTCGGTACCCGAATCGCGGTCTCGGCCTCGCCCTCGTCCGAAAGGTCTGCCAGGATTACCGGGGGAGTCTTCACATCCGGAGCAGCACCTGCCGTATCTACGTCCGGGGACGCAAGACCGTCGCCATCGACGCAGGGTGGTTTCCGGGAACCCAGGTCGCAATCTCCCTCCAACAGAAACAAGACTGACCCCGTTTGACCCCCCCGGAGCGTCGGAGGTACTATGGGTACATCTTCACTGAACTCACAGAAGTGAGAACTTCGAAGTCCACAAGGGGGGAGAATCTATGGAACCTATTGATACAAGGACAATTACGCTCAGGGAACGCGTCATCGGAGGACGAGTGCTCGGGGCGCAGCTCCGAGACCACATCCTGGCCGACCTCGCGGCGGCGCCAGTCGATGCGTTGGTCGCGGTCGACTTTGCCAGCGTGCAGACCCTGGACTTCTCGGCTGCCGACGAGCTGCTCTCTGGCTTGATAATGCGAGTTGTATCGGGGGAACTCGGGTCAAAACGATTCTTCCTCGTAGGGTTGACGGACGCTGTTCGGGAAAGCATCGCTGCGGTCCTCGACCTCAGGAAACGACAGTGCCTCGAGGTCCGGGACGATGGTGCGGTCGCCGTCCTTGGCCCGTTTAGCCCCCCTCATCGAGAGACGTTTGACTACGTCACCGAAAGTGGCGAAGTGACGGTCGGCGACGTGGCACGGCGATTCTGGCCAGAACCAAACATGACCGCGGCAGCCAATCGACTCAACGCACTCGCTGACTCAGGACTCGTACACCGAGCACTTCAGCCCGGAGGCAGACGCGGCACTCGCCTCGCGTACCGTTCTGTTCTCCCACGTCGCTCAGGCCTTCGATTCAAAGACGCCGCATCACCATGAAGGGCGTTCCAATCCCGACATCCATTGACCAGAGTGAGCCGGGGACCCTCTCGCAAGCAAGGAGCAACTCCATGTCCTACGAACCACCCGATTGCGGCTTCGTGTTCTGGCCCGTCGGAAATGGCGACAGCACGACGATCTTCGTAAAGCCCGGTGTTGTCGTTCAAGTCGACGTGAATCACAGAGGGTGCGCCAACGACGATGATGATCCTCGTTCCGCGGTTGTCGATCGTCTCGTTGAAGTGCTCCCAAAGGTGAACGGTCGGCCGTACCTCTCCGTCTTCGTCCTTACGCATCCCGACGAGGATCATTGCTGCGGCTTCAGAGATCTTCTGAAGCGCGTCACGATCGGAGAGCTCTGGCACACTCCGAGAATCTTCCGCGATTCAACGGACGACCTCTGCGACGACGCCGTCGCGTTCCGCAAGGAGGCGCACCGGCGCGCAAAGCTCAATGGCGTCGCGCGATCGGGTGATCGATTCCGACTCATCGGGTACGATACTCTCCTCGAGGAGGAGGTCTACAGCGGACTTCCGAAATCGCTCTTGACTCTCCCCGGAACTGCGGTGACCGAACTCGACGGAAACGACTGCGCCGACGTCTTTCGAGCGTTCATTCATGCGCCTTTCAAGGATGACTGCGCCGGCGAGCGCAACGACACGAGTCTCGCCATGCAGATCACAATCGCCGACGGCGAGAATATCGGACGACTCCTTCTTCTTGGCGATCTGCGTTACCCGACCCTCAAGCGCATTTTCGAAATCAGCGATGGGACTGACCTCGCTTGGGATGTCCTGCTCGCCCCGCACCATTGTTCGAAGTCGGCCATGTACTGGTGCGGCGCCGATGAGCAGGAAGAAACCCTTCGGCGGGACATCCTCGACGCGATCGAAGCTGCGGCCACGGAGCCCGGCATCATTATCGCCAGTTCAGACGAAGTCCCCGATCGCGACGACGTGGGAGCGAATCCCCCACACGCCAATGCCAAGGCGCGCTATGAGGAGGTCGCCCCGGGAGGCTTCTGTTGCACCGCCGATGATGCTCCGCAGCCGATCACTTTCGAGCTTGCGGGTGACGGATTGACGACGATGGCGTCTGCTTGGGCAGCCGCGACTTCGTCTGTCCGAGAAGCAGTAGTCGCCGCGCGTGGCGGGGGCACTCCCCCGAAGGATCGTGTCGGGTTTGGTCGAGGGACATGACCAGCGGGCAAGAACTTGCCCTCGAGCAGCTCAAAGCCGTCCAGAGCGAATCGCGGGGAACATTCGAAGTCCTCACGACGGGGCCGAGTCAGGCGCCTGACTGGGTGTGCTTCGGCATTTCGTTTGCGTGTCGTGTACAGCGCACCGTGGCGACAGGGTTGCGATTACGAGTTCGCGAACGTCTTTCGATCTGTGTGCCGCCGGACTTCCCCTTCCGGCCCCCGTCGATCTCAACGCCGCACCGTCGCTTTGCCGGATTCCCCCACGTTCAGTGGGGGTCTCACCTCTGTCTCTATCGTGCCCCGCAGATCGAGTGGGACGTCAGCGATGGGATGTTCGGGCTCGTCGACCGGCTGCTGTCATGGCTTGAGAAAGCAGCCGCCGATGAACTCGATCCTGACGGCGAACCGCTTCACCCCCCTGTAACGTACGGGACCCACGGACCTGATCACGCAATCGTCATCCGCGCCAACACGCCATCGCCCAATCCGCCTGCCTGGTTTGGTAGTGCGCATCTGACAGTCATCTCGCCGACGCGCGTCGACATCACCGGATGGTCCGACCTACTCAGTCCGACGACTCCTCGGTGTGTTGCGGCTGCTATCCTGCTGACCACTTCAATGCCCTTTGAGTATCCGGACACATTGCGCGATCTTTTGTCGGTCCTCGACCAACGCGGCGTCTCGCGCGAGATGGTGATGCTGACGCTCCGCGCCGCGGCGATTCAGAGTAATGTCGGATCGCCACTCTACGTAGTCGTAGGCACTCCGATGCGAGGCATTCGAGGTAGCCCGACCATGCGGCAACACCTCGCCATCTGGCACATCGCAGCGACTTTCGCTGACGGGCTTCGGAACTCGCTCGAACAGTTCTCGCCCGATCCGTGGCTCCGTGAACTCGGAGACGAGGTCATGAAGATCCTTTGGGATTGGACTGACGTTGCCACAGTAGGGTGGTGTCGCGTGTACGAGACCCGCTCCGAGGTGACGGAGCGACGTGATCGCACGGCAGCAATGACTGCTTTCCACGGGAAGCGCGTAGCAGTTTGGGGATGTGGCGCTCTGGGGAGCCACGTTGCGGAATGGCTCGTACGTGCTGGGGTTGCTGCGCTCGTTCTCCGCGACGGCGGCCGGGTCTCTCCAGGCATTCTCGTTCGCCAAGCGTTCGACGAAGGCGACATCGACAAGGGTAAAGCCGAGGCACTTGCGGAGCGACTCCAGCGGATTCGGCCGAGCCTCATGGTCGAACATCACGCCTCTGACCTCCTTGCACACCCGCTCTCGGACGCCGACTGGTCCGATGATGCGGATGTCGTCCTCGACATGACAGGCTCCGAACCCGTTCTTGCGAAGCTCGAGGAGCGCCGCCGACATGATCGGCACGGCGTGGCGCTCGCATCACTTGCGATCGACTCCAAGGCGTGCCGTGGTCTCATCGCGGTGGCGATGCCAAACCACACTGGAGGACCTGCCGATGTCGTCAGGGCTGCGAAGCTCGCTGCCTGCAGCCAAGAAGATCTCAAGGGCTTCGCCGACGCCTTCTGGCCGAGAGAACGTGGCGACCTGTTCTTCCCGGAGCTCGGTTGTTCATCACCGACTTTCATAGGTTCTGGCGCCGACGTCGCAAGCCTCGCTGCCTTGATGCTCAACATAGTGGCACACGAGCTAAAGGCCAGCCGCGTGTCGTCAGGTCGTGCGCACTTCGTGTGCGTACCTAATAGCGGACACATCGACTCACGGCAGGACGTTCTCGTCGATGCGCCATCGAGTAGCGTCCTTGAGGATCCAAGCACACACTACCAGGTAAGGTTGAGCACCACTGCGTGGCGCGAGATGAGAGCATGGATCGCGCGAAGCAAGCGAACCGCGGGGCCGGAAGTTGAGACGGGCGGCGTGCTCTTCGGCGAGCGGGACGATGCCCTCCGCATCATCTGGGTTGACGAGGTTCTCGGGCCGGCTCCGGACAGCATCGCGTCAGCGTCGGAGTTCGTCTCCGGTGTGCGCGGGCTTGCCGAGGCAGCGGAGGAAAAGAACAAACGGGGCCGCGGCTCGCTGAAATGCGTAGGGCTCTGGCACACACACCCACGGGGGGTCCCGATTCCGAGTGACAAAGACATTGCGGGCATGTGGCAGGTGGTTCGTGGCGCGGACCCCAAGACCCCGAAGGCGCTCCTCCTCATCGTCGGCGGCGAGCATCCGCACTTCACGGCGACCGCGAAGCTCTTCCGTCACTCGGAGTTCGACCATGCAAGCGTGAAGATCCGGCTGGAGATGCGACGGATTGAAGAGCAGCTCGATTTGAGAGCGCAAGATTCGAACGTGGCGCTCGCTCTTTCCGGCGGAGGGTCACGGGCGATCGCCTTCCATCTCGGATGCCTTCGTGCGCTACACGACCTAGGCGTGCTCGAGAAGCTCAAAGTCCTCTCGGCCGTCTCCGGGGGGTCGGTGATTGCGGCGATGTACGCCTATTCCGACGACTCATTCGAGCGCTTCGAACGACGCGTGGTCATCCTTTTGCGGCGCGGTCTGACGGCGAGCATTCTGCGACAGTGGTTACTCACTCGGTACTTGCCCGCCAGCGCTTTCACTGCTCTCATCTCCGGGTCAGCCGCTGCCGGCGCCAGTTTGATGACTCTCCTTGCCCGAGTCACGGGGATGTCAACCTCCACCGTTCATGCCCCTTTCCGTCGATGGGTGAGTCGGACGTCCGCATTCGAAGGGGCCCTCCGAAAGGAATGGCTTGGAGAGCGCAGGCTCAGCGACGAACGGCGAGGCGACCTTGAAGTTATCTTCAACGCCTGTGAACTCCGCACGGGCTCGGCGTTCCGTTTCGGTAGTACCGACTCGTGGTGCTCTCGCTTTGGGCGACTACGAGACAATCAGGTTAGCGTCGCGAAAGCCGTCGCTGCGTCGGCCGCGTATCCCGTACTCTTGCCTGCATTGGATGAAGCATTCGACTACATCGGTCACAAAGATCGGCGACCCGGCCGGACCCGAACAGTACTCACTGATGGCGGCACCTTCGACAACCTCGGTTTATCCTGCTTGGAACCTGGCCGAAGCGAGGCGCACAGCTACAGGGCTTTCAAACCCGACTACATCATTTCCTGTGATGCGGGGACGGGGATCTTCGAGGAAGACGCTGTGCCGTACTTCTGGCCCGGGCGCATGGTCCGCTCCTTCCAGACGGCTCTTCGGAAGAACCAGGACTCCTGGCGAAAACGTCTTCACGTTTACCATAGCGCAGGCGCGCTCAAGGGCTTCGTGCTCGCATATCTCGGTCAGCAGGATGCCCGGCTTCCATACATTCCCGCGGATCTCGTGCGTCGCGAGGAAGTCATGCGGTACCCGACAAACTTCGCACCGATGCGAGAAGAGGACATCGATCGCCTTGCGGCCCGTGGGGAGGCACTGACTCGTTTGCTCATTGCCCACCACTGCCCCGGACTTGGCACTGAGGCTCTTCGCACATGACCCTCGATCAGACGATCCTCGACGCGCACCGACAGCTCTTCGACTACTCATGTATTCCGATGGCGGTAGAACTCGTCTTGAAGCTCAACGGACATTGGCCACCCGCACGGTTTGACCTTCAAAACGCCTGGGGCAACGCGATCGGCAGCTTCGGGGACTTCCACGGAAGGGAGATCGACGGCCTGCGCTTCTCACAGGGCTTCACTCAACCCCGAGATCCGCAGTTCAAGCAATGGCCCTTTGACATCTTCTATCAGACGATCGAGCGCGAGCTCTCCGAGGATCGGTACGTCATCGTATCTCTTGAATCACTTGGAGGATGGCACATGTGGGTGATCCATGCCCAGGCCCCCGGTAACGAGTTTCTGGCAGTCAGCAAGGAGGGTCCTCCCAGTCGTGCCACTATCCACATCGACGACGTTATGAGGCAGACGTTGGGTATGGGCGGAACGGACATACTCACCTACAACTAGTCACGGCACCATGACTTATTAAGAGACGCTCACGAACTCCCCTCGCCCACTCGGCTCGCACGAGCACGCGGCAAGAACCGCATCACGACGTAGACATTTGCGGCATCTCCCATCCCTATTTGGATGACCACCGTCTCCTCTCCTAGGGAACCGCTTTGAGCAAACTCCTCAACTTAAGTTCGGTCCAGTTTTTCGGGAGAACGTCAAACCCACGGGAGCAGTTATCAGGGTCTACTTGACGCTTACGCTCGGAAGGCAATTGGCCGACAATCTCAAGCCGTTCCAAATCTCTCCGCCGCCCTCGCCTTCGCTCTCTCCGCTTCCACTTCCCGATTGCGCGGTTCCGCGTTCGTCACCAGCGAATTGAGTAATTCCTGCGCCACCGCCGACACTCGGTCCACCGCCAGATCAAACGCCGCCTCATTGGCCTTGGACGGCTTCGTGAAGCCCGAAATCTTGCGCACAAACTGAACCGAAGCCGCGCGAACTTCCTGATCTGTGGCCGGCGGCTCGAAGTTAAACAGCGTCCTGATGTTCCTGCACATGCCGATCCCCTGGAGTTGGAGTGAGCTCCAAATTTATCACGCGAGCGCCCGAAGGAAAGGGGACCACCGCGCGATGCTTCAGGGTAAAGGCAATCCGCCCCTTCATGTGATCGGGACGGGGCTCGCCCAAGAGCGCCAGGAGAGTCGGAGCCATGTCCACCAAGTCCATCTCCCGATCCACGGGGCGGAAACGCTCGTCGGCCAAGATCGCGAACCCCTTCTCGGAAGGATTCTCCGGCAGATAGCCGTGATTGCCCTTGTGCTTGGAATGCAGGAGCCGGGTGCGCTGAGTTTCTTCCGTCAATCCCATGAAGAAGTTCGCCATCGGATGGTGGAAGTCGTGGGGAAAGAAAATCCATCCCGGCTTGGCCAC
>Ga0111538_10001294_pt1 | contig 35018 bp, 28 predicted proteins | sample SoiMethybrSBSTD1_FD_79669 | JGI IMG/M metagenome (GOLD analysis project Ga0111538, IMG submission 79669) | Bulk soil microbial communities from a Populus tree surrounding site in Tennessee, USA - Soil MetaG P. TD hybrid SBSTD1 (version 2)... | ecosystem: Environmental > Terrestrial > Soil >...
AGAAAAAATGACAGGATTAATAAAAGAGCACGTCAAAAGTCCGATCGTCAATATTAGATTCCTGAATTTCAAGGTTACTGTTATTGGCGAGGTCGCTAAACCTGCATCATTTACAGTTTCCACGGAGAAGGTAAATGTTCTTGAGGCATTAGGACTTGCAGGGGACATGACTGAATTTGGACGCCGTGAAAATGTTCTGATCATCCGCGAGAAGGATGGGGTCCGCAGTACAGCCAGGATCAACCTGAATAATAAGGACGTTTTATCATCACCCTATTTTTATCTCCAGCAAAACGATGTTGTTTATGTCGAACCTAACAACAAAGTTAAGAATGCAACTAATGCGCCGGGAAACCGATTTTTAGGAATCTGGTCGGCGATAATTATTACTGCGGGATGGGTGATAATATATTTTAATAACTAGTGATTATTGTAATAAAATTCAACTCACAACATGAGCAAGAAAGAGAATTTTCAATCTGAGCAGGCGGACTACGTAGACGTAAAGCAGCTTGTGTCGAAGTATATACGCCACTGGTATATTTTCCTTATCGGTGTAATTGCATGTTTAATTCTGGCATTCTTATACCTGTATTGGGCGGTCCCGAAATACCGGGTAACCAGTACCTTGCTATTGAAGAACGAAGAGAGTCAAGGCAATCTCCAGAACGAACCCGGCGAAATCAACCTTTTCAACACGAAACAAAACCTTGACAACGAGATCGAGGTGCTGAAGTCGAACAGTCTCATGCAACGTGTTTTTTCCGAATTATCCTTAAATCCCACTTATCATATAAAGGGTCAGTTCAAGACAGAGGAAATATACGGGTCGGAGGTGCCAATAAGATTGAGTATTACAAAGCTCCATCCTACTGCGTTCAAAAAGCAAATTGTGCTAAGACGGAAGACAAGCACAACATTTGAGCTTAAAGAGGACAATGGAGATGTCAGCACTCACAAGTACGGAGAGGAGATCAGCAAGCCATACGGAATTTTTACTGTTATCGCCGCGCAGGATAACCGCACTCACGAACCGATAATCATAAGGTTTAATGATTCGTATAAACTCGCAAACATTTACAACGAAGATCTAAAAGTGGAGGCCGCAAAAAAGAAGGCCAGCGTGATCAAGATTAGCCTCATTGAATCAGTTCCTCAACGAGGAAAAGACATTATCAACAAACTGCTTGAGGTGTATAGCAAAGAAGCACTTGAAGACCGCAATCTGGTCGCCAATACTACCATCCAATTCATTGATGAGCGTCTCAAACTCCTCACATCGGACCTTTCAAGCGTGGAGAAAAACGTTGAAGAATATAAACGTCAGAACGAAGTGACCGATGTTACTTCTGATGCAGATCAATATTTGACTCAAGCAAGTGAGTACACAAAACAATTGGAAGATCTTGGAGTTCAGATCCAGGTACTGGAATCCATTGAATCATATATTAATAAGCAACCGGGTAAATTTGAGCTTGTGCCAAGCACACTTTCGATCGAGGATCGAACGCTCCTTCAACTTATTACCCGCTATAATGAATTACAACTTGACAGGGAACGGATGTTGAGAACTACACTCCCGAACAACCCGTTGGTTCAGGATATCAACGAACAGCTATCCACACTGCAGCTCAATATTCTGGAAAACCTTCACAACATTAAGACCGGTCTGGCAATTACTCAGTCAAGTTTACGCGCTACGTCTGGTCGTTTCAGATCGCAGATTCAACGCGTTCCAAGCATCGAGCGGAACTTACTAGAAATCAACCGTCAGCAAGGCACTAAAGAAAATTTGTATCTGTACCTATTACAAAAGAGGGAAGAATCCGCATTGGCACTTGAAATTACGGTATCAAAAACTCGCTTATTGGATGCTGCTGCAGCTGAAGACGAACAAGTCAGTCCAAAGGAAATTCTGGTGTACTTGCTGGCGGTACTTATCGGATTAGGACTTCCTTTTACGGGAATTTATATCAAGGATATCATGAACGACAAAGTTCGAAGCAAACGCGATGTTGTGCGGGGTACTGATACGCCGATCCTTGGTGAAATTTCACACAACACAAGCAGCAAGAGCCTCATCGTCACCGAAGAGACGGGAACCTCAATTGCCGAACTATTCAGACTTATCCGTTCCAACCTGCATTTTGCAACGGCAGGTAAGGAAAACAAAGTTCTGCTTGTTACTTCCAGCACAAGCGGAGAAGGCAAGACTTTCTTCTGCATTAACCTGGCAGCAAGTCTGACAATGATCGGAAAAAAAGTAGTTCTCCTGGAACTTGATCTTCGGATGCCAAGTCTAGCGAAGCAGCTAGATGTGGCTCCAGGAATAGGTATATCTGACTATCTGGTCGCTAGTGATAAAGTACAAATCGAAGATATACTCAGGCCGCATAACACTGTTCCCGGACTATTTTACGCAACCTCCGGTTCACTTCCTCCAAACCCTGCAGAACTTATGATGTCTCACAACCTGGCGCATTTCATCAATGAATTAAAAGCAAGCTTTGACTACATCATAATTGATACTGCGCCTATTGGTAAAGTTTCTGACGCATTTAGCATCGGTTCGCTTATTGATTCTACGATCTATGTCGTGCGTTACAACTATACGCATAAGGCCCATCTTGATCTGATTGAAGATATTTATCAAAACAAGAAACTGGTGCACCCGATGATAGTGCTGAATGATATCAAGGAAGACGCAGCTCATGCGTATGGCTATGGCTACGGCTACACCTATAAGAAGAACAACAAAAAGGAGGAAGTAAGCATTTCATAACATATAATCCTTAAAGCGACAAAAAGACGGATCAGCCTCAAATGACAGCGTGTGGTTGATCCGTTGCAATTCCAGCACAAATTTTGTCAATAGAGGTTAATACTTTTTTAACGATGAGGTTCTTATCCTCACTTGAACAATGCCTTGTTGACCCAACATTTTATAGATGCGGGATTCTTTACAAAAACTGCTTCGAATAAAACGCAAATCAAAACAAGAATAAAGAGATTCAAATGTCAATCGCCGCTCGCTTAATCTCAGGTACTACCGCTTCATGGATGCGAATGGGCGTGATCATGGTGTCTCAACTCGTATTGGTTCCATTATATCTAAACTACTGGACGGTAGATATGTATGGAATCTGGCTTGCTATTACGGCGCTGGTTACAGTTATGACCCTGATAGACCTCGGACATCAAAACTATCTGGGATATGAATTTCTTCGACTCGCTAATACCAACAAAAAGGATTTGGCCTCTAACCTTTGGTCCGGAGTAGGCGCGGGTATTCTAATAGGCCTGCTTCAAATATTTATTATTTTGGGCTTCATCTTAAGTGGCGCTCTTCCAGCGGTGTTAGGCGTATCTGACTCATCGAATCAAAACTTGATATCCGACGCGAGTATTACGCTCCTTCTACAAGGCATAACCTGGCTGTTAACTGCAAGCACGGGTGGTTTATTTGGTCGTGTGCTGGAACCATTCGGATATTATCCAAGACTAGCGTGGTGGGGTGTCTATATAGAGATAGTGAAGAACGCCGCCCCGGCAGTCGCAGTTGTTTTCGGCGGCGATCTCCTGGATGCTGGTATAGCACACGCCACAGCAACATTGGTATTTGATGTGCCAGTTTACGTGGATATGTTTCGTTTAATGCGAAAGCATGAAATAAAATTTACACGTCCATCACCACAATTAGGATTTAGAAATTTCACCCGATCTCTGGCAGTATCTGGTAAATTAATACTCGAAAATGCACGGCAGCAGGGCGTTCGCCTTGTATTAGCTCCATTGGCGGGAGCAGCCAGTCTTGCAGCATTCTCAACAATGCGAACCGGATCAAATGTCGCCCTTCAAGGTTTAAATACAATAACAAATCCGCTAATGCCGGACCTGATGCGTTTCTTGCACAATCGCGATCAAGCACGCGTCGAAGCCGCTTTCGGAACAGTGTGGGTTGTGGTTATAGCCTTAATGGCTCCGGCAGTCGTCACATTGCAGGTAGTTGTTGCTCCTTTGTTCTCTTTGTGGACTCAGGGTCAAATCGAATTCGACCCGACTTTATTTGCGATTATGTCCCTTGCCGTCTTAGTGTACGCCTTGGCGCAGCCAGCGATGGCGGTCGTATTGGGAAACAATTTAACGAAGCCGCAACTAATATTGTCGATTGCAGCAGCGATCATTGCAATTGGAGGAATTGTAGTCCTGGTTCCAATGATCGGCATTTCGGGCGCCGGTGTAGCACTTCTTGCGGCTGAAATCGTAGCATCTATTGGATATGTTTTTTTTGCTCGTAAGTGGTTGCATCGGGAAGCGTTGTTATGGCCTTCAAGGTCATTCGCTATCGCCGCGGTATCAATAACAATCGCCGCGGTATCATTGGGTACTATGATCTTGTTCCCAGATGCAAAGTGGTTGATCCTTGCAATAACATTATTTCTTTTCGGCTTGACTGTCCGACAATACTGGCTTTTGTTGCCCGCACTGGTCACCAATCGCGTGGTGAGCCTTGCAAGCAGCTTTCCGCCGATCAGAAAATTTTTTCAAACGAATATTTAAAAATTCCATAAAAGATGTCAATGAGAAAACCTGCAATTTCAATCGTGACTCCGGTATGGAATGGACTCCCTTTCATAAGGGAATGTGTGGACTCCGTGCTAAGCCAGGACTTTAAGGACTGGGAACTTATAATCAGCGACAATGGGTCCACAGATGGAACCAGAGATTACCTTGATACCCTCGTAGACCCAAGGGTCCATGTAATCAAACAGGAAAAGAACTTGGGAATTCACGGCAACATGAACTTTTTGTTCTCAAAGGCATCAGCTGACGTTGCTTATATACTTTGCGCCGACGATTACTTTTATGAGGGGGCAATTGGCAAAATAATCAATGAATGGAAGTTAGTTCCACCGGATACTGGCTTTATCGCTTTCAATCGGAAAGAAATGCTCACCCAACACATAAATGCAAAGTATGGATACGAGGTGTTGCCGAAAGTGCTGCATGGTGGGTTTGCCCAGCTGGCATTTTTTCTTTTCGGAAATCTTCCTGGCAATTTGTCGAATGTATCAGCTAAAGTCTCAGCCGTTGTTGCAGGGGGCGGCTTTGACAAGGTGTTAAGGTATGCTTTTGATTTTGAAATTTGGTCACGACTATCTCGAACGCATGCTATGGTGCTCAGCGATACGGAAACATGCTACGTAAGAAGGCACGCCGGCGCTGCGACTCTCTATATGAATAAACATGGGCAATTGTTAAATGAACATATAAAAATATTTGAGAAATTTGTAGACGAGTTGTCGGTCTACTACGACCGCCAAAGCCTAGTTGATTATTTTAATATCAGTGTTTGTTCCTATCACCTTCGTGATTCCATTAAGGCGCTAGTCTTCGGCAGGTTGGCAAACATTAAGAGATACTTAACGGTGGAATCTCCAATCTGCTGGCCTACCTGGAGGAGATTGTTCGGATGCTTGCCATTCGCGCTCTATGAAACCGGTAGGATGCGGCATGTAAATGCAAGGGCCGAAAAACTATTGAAAGAGTTCGAAAAGAAATCTTTGAGAGATAAGCCTAAGGAGGCGGCATAGCAATTAGTATTTGTTCGAGATGCGAAAGGACATTAATCAATCACCAATGGGCGCGGCACCTGAAAGACTACCCGCCGACGGATCGTTTAACGCGATAGTTATACGCTCTTCGTGGTGGGTATTCTTTTTTTCATTTTTGCTTCAATGTGTTTTGTTCTGGAGTATCGAGAATTTGGTTTGCATGATTGCCGTGGGTTTCGGATGGCTCATCATCACCCGGATATTCTTTCGACAGTCCATGCTTCTAAACTTCCCGTTGTCTTCCTTCATCATTATTGGGTTTGTGTCGTCCGCCCTTTATTTGCCTCTCGTTTTTACCACGTTGGAAGGAAAGCCGCTGATATTTAATCTTGAGCTTCCAGAGGAGATTTTCCTTCATTCTATTTTGGCGCTGTTAGTACTAGTAGTAGCTCACGCTATTTACCGTTTCTTGTGGAGGAGTACGTTTACCCGGTCCACTTCCGTTATGGAGAGATTAGGATTTTTTACTGCGCCACGCAACAGTCAGCTTTGGATCATGGGGGCAATTGGATTGACGGCCCAGTGGTATGTATACTTCTCTAATCCTGAAGGAAGAGAAATTACGGGCACCGTTACGGATAAGCTTATCCAGGCTTTAGCTGCATTTTCTTACGCGCCGTTCTTTATGCCCTTTGGAAAACTTTATGGAAATCACGAACACTTCGACAAGAAATTGTATCCATTGCTAATTGCATTTACAGTGTTTCTGTTTGTGGTGGGAATTGGACAAAATAGCAGAGGTTTCTTCATGGTTGGAGTAACTTCGGCAGCATTCGCCTACATCCTTGCATTGTTACTTGGAATTTACAAATCCAAATTGTTCACTTTAAGAAATGCCATCATTGCGGGCATTCTCTTTTGGCTATTAACCAAACCAATAGCAGATCTCGGTACGGCGATGGTTATTGTGAGAAGCGAGCGTGAATCGGTTCCAGCTGAAGAGCTTATCACCCTTACCTTAGAAGCTTACGACGACAAAGATGCGATTCGGGAAAGACGCCTTGAAGATAAGATTGATGGGGCAAGCAACGAATGGGACGAGCCCTATCTTGACAATATCTTCGCGGCACGTTTTGCTAACATAAAATTTGCCGACATGACCTTGATTCAATACGACAAGATAGGTCAATTCGATCCCGACATGCAGCAGTATTCCATTGATCACTTTTGGGGTATCCTCCCGGACCCGTTCTTGACAGCGCTAGGCATCGATGTAGACAAGGAAGAAGCATATTCGTACTCTTTCGGCGACTGTATTTATTTGCTTGCTGGCGGAACTGGATTTCCCAAGGGATTTCGAACTGGACACATGGCGGGCACTGGTTTGGCGGCGTTCGGATGGTGGTATCTTGCAATCCTTGGTGTCCTGATTATGCCGACCTTCCTGGTTTTCGATAAATTATACAAAAAGATCCGGTCGCCGAAAGAAGATGGTCCGTCTCGCGCGCAATTTAGTATGTGCGGTTTACTCCTGATTACAACCATTTATCAATTCATGTTCGCTGAGAGCGTCGTGAATATTGCAGAATTTCTCGTGCGTGGATGGATTCAGATGGCATTGCTTTATTTTTTCGTTTTCCACTTTACACGAATTCTGTCTATGATGTTTATCCGTAAACGTCGTGTCTCCTTACCCGTCTAAAACTCTGAAATCAAATCCCAACAGAACCATGCTAAGAATTAACTATTTGGGTCATGCCACCTCCGAGTCATCATCGGCTAGTTACGTAAAGGCGCTTTCCCGGTTGGGATGTCCAGTTGCTAACTCAAATCACAATAAGCATTGGAAGTATGCGCAGGCATAGACGTAACAAACGGAAATGAACGAGTATACAATACAATTTTTAACATTTAACGCTGGGGCTAGTGATATTGTGTTGCAAGCAAATTTCTAAATGAAAGTACCATAAAAGTAAAGTATGAATTTGGTATTTCTTACTCACCCAAGTTTCTCTAATCTACTCAGCCTGCCGCGATTTGCAAGGATGCTTGCCGACGGTATGTCCAGTAGGGGTCACACAGTCGAAATACTATCGCCTACAGCAAGGTTTGTTAATCTTCATTCTCATCCGACAGTTAGAAAATGGCTAGGCTACATTGATCAGTACATTGTCTTTCCGAAACAGCTAAAAGAGAAATTAAAGAAATACCCGCCCGATACGCTTTTTGTTTTTATTGATCAGGCCCTTGGTCCGTGGGTTCCCATTGTTGCAAATCGTCCACATGTAATTCATTGCCATGATTTTATGGCGTTGAGATCTGCATTGGGAGAGATAGCTGAGAATCCACTTACTTGGACAGGACAGCAATATCAAGCTCTTATTCGACGAGGGTTTTCTAAGGGAAAACATTTCATTTCAGTCTCTAACACGACAAAGGACGATCTGCACCGGTTATTGTTTACAAAGCCAGAAACGTCTGATGTAGTGTATAACGGATTTCATAATCCTTTCTATGCGCTGGATCCGGTTGAGGCAAGAAAACGATTCGGCGAAAGGATCAACCTCAATGTTGCCCAGGGTTATTTATTACACATTGGCCGTAATTGGTATAAAAACAGGGCAGGTGTGTTGGAGATTTATGATGCATGGCGATCAAAATATCAAAAGAAGTTACCTTTGTTGATGGTTGGAGACCCCACGAAAGACCTAGTGGTGCGCCAACAACAGTCACCTTTCAAGGACGATATTCAATGGTTGCGGGGTCTTGACGATGAATCGGTACGCCTTGCCTACGCCGGTGCAACGGTGTTCATATTTCCGTCATTGGGAGAAGGATTTGGATGGCCTATAGCTGAGGCTATGGCAAGCGGATGTCCTGTTATAACAACCGGCGAGGCACCTATGACCGAGGTCGCTGGAAATGCTGGGTTTCTTATTCCGAGAATGCCTTTCGATAAATCAAAGGTGAGAGATTGGGCATCGAACGCGGCCGATGTTGTCAACAAAGTAACTTCAATGTCGGGGTTGGATCGCAGCGCAATCGTCAACGCTGGAATTGAGAATGCCAAGCGCTTTGATACAAAAAGAGCGCTCGATCGAATCGAAGAAATTTATTTGAGAATCTTGGCAAATGATGTTACAATAGGATAAAAAAAGCCGGATATTATACTCCAAACAAAAAGATAATGTGTGGCATACTTGGACAACTAACTTTCAAAGCACTTGGTCTAGCCGACCCGTTGCATCAAAAGTCACAATTTGATAAAGGTAACATAAATTGGACCCGGGTTTGCCACTGGGTCGTCCTTGGATATTGGTTAATAAATCAAAAATCAACAGTGAGAGATTTGGCATCCGTAGCCTAATTGATCATAGAAAGACCCGGATCGCCCTAAATGAGAATCTTGCGCGTCATTGGAAGCATGGACCCTGCATACGGGGGGCCTTGTCAGGGAATCAGAAACAGCATTCCAGCTCTAAAAAAACTGGGAGTTGAAAACGAGGTCGTCACACTTGATGATCCTTCTGCTCCATTCATTTCTCGGGATCCATTTCAAACCCATGCATTGGGCCCGGCGAAAGGACCCTGGCAATACGGCTCGCGACTAGTTCCTTGGCTACTAGATAATCTTAGTCGATTTGATATTGTGATTGTGCATGGGCTGTGGTTGTACTACAGTCGGGCCGCTGTCAATGCTGTACTCCAATATAGAAATTCGCGCAGCGCTGCTAAGATGCTACCAAAATTATTTGTCATGCCACACGGCATGCTCGACCCTTACTTCCAAAGAGCGCCCGACAGGAGATTGAAAGCTATTCGAAACTGGGTCTATTGGAAACTTGTCGAGCACAAACTTATCAACGAAGCTGATGGAATTCTTTTTACCTGTGAAGCAGAACTGCTTTTGGCAAGGGAACCCTTTAGACCTTATCATCCGAAGCGCGAATTGAATGTCGGGTATGGAATCCAGGAGCCTCCTGCTTTTACTCCTGCGATGCGGGACGCGTTCACTAAGCAGTGTCCACAGATCGGTGATAAGCCATATATCTTGTACCTAAGCAGAGTTCACGAAAAGAAAGGTGTCGATTTGCTTATAAAAGCCTATGCAAGGATTCGTAAACCTGATACACCTATGTTGGTTATTGCGGGTCCTGGAATGGAGAGCGCTTATGGTCAGAAATTGATCGAGCTAGTAAAACAAAATCATCTTGAAGAGTCCGTCCTTTTTGCAGGGATGGTTATAGGAGACGCAAAGTGGGGAGCGTTTTATGGATGTGAGTCCTTCGTTTTACCGAGCCATCAGGAAAATTTTGGGATTGCTGTTGTGGAAGCTTTGGCCTGCGGCAAAACTGTGTTAATTTCAAACCAAGTCAATATATGGCGTGAAATAAAGGCAGCAGGCGCAGGGATAGTTGCCAACGATACTGAAGAAGGCACACTCGAGTTGTTAATGAAGTGGGATGAGTTAAATGAATATGAGAAAAAGGAGATGTGCGCAATGGCTCGCCAATGTTTTGAAAGACTTTACGCTATCGGACCAGCAGCATCCCGTTTGTTAGAAACTTTTCAAAATGAAATGACCCGATAGATGGAATATCAAGACCTCAGCATATTTAAAGTGCCTAGTACCTTTCGTGGTAGATCCAAAATCGTTGTTCAACTTTGGTGGATCTTGCAAGCAACGTTGTTTGCGTGGTCTCCACAAGCCTTTTACGGATGGAGAGCATTCCTGTTAAGGCTATTCGGTGCACAAATCGGGAAAAACGTAAAGATAAGATCTTCCGTCGAGGTTACTTATCCGTGGAAAGTAAAGATCGGAGACTACACATGGGTGGGCCAAAACGCTGTCTTGTACAGCCTTGGCAACATTACGATCGGAAACCACGTATCAATTTCGCATAGGGTATACGTTAACACAGGTGGGCACGAATATGACAAGAAAACTTTCGATATTTTCTCAAAACCTGTCGTTATTGAAGACGAGTGTTGGATAACCACTGATGTTTACGTTGCACCAGGTGTAACTATAGGGAAAGGTACGATTGTCAGTGCCCGCAGTAGTGTTCTTAAAGATTTGCCAGCAGGGAAGATTTGTGTTGGTACTCCCGCTAAGCCAATTAAAGACCGAAACCCATCCACTTAATAAAATAATCGTCATCATTTTCCATACAAACCACGATTGATCAATAAAGGACTTTCTTGTGGGACGGGGAGATTCTGGTTTTATCGCCACCAACTTCGTAGACGTGTTTCGTAGACAACGCAGTGTTTCAAATACGTAAGCTTATCGAGAGAGACAACATTCATAGGAAAACCATCTACATAGGTGGCTTTCCCCGAACTCAAATATCAGAATAGGCAAATGAGATCTCATTAGAAATGGGTAAGGGTCGATCCGAAAAATCCAACTGTTTGTGATGCGAGTTGCAGCATCGGTAGGAGATGTGCTTTCACGCCTCAACGTGAAATTTCCTATCACCAGCTTCCGATTGAGCAACATGCTTACAAACAACATTCGTCCTTTAAAAGATATAAATGATCTAGCAGGTCCACTTCCTGTGAGTAGGCTAGAAGGAGTAAAGAAAACGATTGCGTGGTTAATTGACCACAAGGGATATCAGATCCGGCGCTGACATTCCGTTAAATTTTTTTATCCAAGAGTTATCTCTTTGCAAGCTCCCGAAGACAAAACGCACTTCGTAGTTCAACGACTATAACAATCATTGGTGACGATTGCAGGTTACACGCCATGGATCTTGTGGTCCCCTCATTATCATAATGTGAACTAAAGGTCGTACTTTGCGGTTATTTTCAATGTGTAAGCAAGCCTTACCAAAAAAAAACTACTATCATGGGAAGACCTCCAGTATTGCCAAAGAAGAAAAAAGACGGATTTTACATCGAATTACGGAACAAGGGAGCAAAAACGGGCATCATCATCATCCGCGACTCTAAAGAAGCTATGATGCAAGCCGTTAAGCAATACCAGAATACGAAGGATGTTATTATCCTCGGTGAGCATAAAAACGGCAAAAAGGTCGACGAAAGCCGCAGAAAAGAAGCGTCAAACGCTTAATTCGCCCCGATTTCAAGCAGAACCTGGTCTACTGCCTTGGAAGGATCATAAAATTCAAGGATCCTCAATATCACATTGTCTACAAGTGTGTCTGGGCATGAGGCTCCGCTGGTAAGGACTATTTTTACCACGTTTGTTTCAGGCAGAAAATCCCTTGTGGTTTGCTTTTGCTTTTCATGAATGTTGTAGTGGCGAATTTCATCGGGTGCAACAATTTCCCGTGCCGAATTGATAAAGAACGTCGGGAATTTACTTTCGCAGAGTTCGACAATATGCGACGTATTTGAGCTATTATATCCTCCGACAACAATCGCAAGGTCGGCTTCTACATCCAAAAGTTTATAAGTGGCCTCCTGGTTGTCGTTCGTCGCATAGCATAGAGTATCTCGCGTATCTGCAAAATGATCTCCTAAATTTTCAACTCCATAACGTTCAACCATTAACTTCTTGAAATAATCGGCAATCGCCTGAGTTTCCGTAGCAAGCATCGTCGTTTGATTCACCACACCTATACGACGAAGATCTCGCTCTGGTGAAAAACCGACAGAATACTTCCCAGCAAATTCTTGATAAAATTCATCAGCTGAACCCATTCCCGAAATGTAATAGGCAAGCCGTATAGCTTCCTTCATGTCTCTGACAATTACAGAAGGGCCAAACTTTGCGCTATGAGAAAATGTTGCGCGAGTCTCTTCGTGTTTAGGTTTCCCGTGGATTATGATTGTGAAACTATCATTTGCGAGCTTCTGTGACCGGTTCCATACTTTCTCCACAAATGGACAAGTAGTATTGTATTGCTGAACCTCAACACCTTTTTCAGAAAGCAGCTGTTCTATTTCCAGAGTCGTTCCAAAGGCAGGTATGATCACAATGTCATCCGGGCGAAGTTCATCCCAGGGTATGAACTGAGTGCCATCTGTGTCCATTATAAATTTTATTCCACGACTCTGAAGGTCATCATTCACTTCCTGATTGTGGATCATTTGACTTAAGAGAAACACTCGCTTGTCTTCATTATCCTCTAAAGCTTTGTAGCTTATTTCAATTGCGTTTTCAACGCCGTAACAAAAACCAAAGTGGCGGGCGAGGTAGAACCGAACAGGACCAAAGTCAAGAATGGTGGGGGCAAAATCCTGCTTTCGCAGATCCTTCAACCGGCGCATTTCTTTTATTTTTCCGGTGATTGCAGACCGGTAATATGCAGGGATCTGAAATTTTTTGATAACAATAATAGCTTACTGCTAACTGCAAAGTTAGAATTTTGCCAATAAGAAAACGGGTTACCTGCAGATCGTTTTATACTGCAGGTAACCCGCTGATTATGCCGCTTTGGAAAGTTTGTCTTCTTTAATTTTGTTAACGCGGATCTCCTTCTTTTCGAGGTCGAACCATTTCACTTCTACAAAATTGTTCTTAATGTACTTCAAAACTTCCATTACTTTTCCATCGATCTTACTGCGAACACGTTCGCCTTTTCTAAACAGCTTCCTCATAATTCATAAAAGGGTGTTTACATTCTAAAGGCATAATTGAATTCTCTAGGGAAATCTTCATAAGTTCCTGAGAGAATCACCAAATCGCCTTGTTTCTTTTTCTTCATTAAGTCGGTAAATTCTTTAACGGACTTTACAGGTACATCGTTCACCCTTGTAACTATAAAGCCATCTCTCATCTCGGTATATCTTGACAATCGTCCATTGCCAAGTTTAAGCCTAACTCCATTGTCCAGGTCTAATTTCTTCAAAACGTTTGGATCAACACTTTGTGGTTGAACACCTAATGTCGAAACAACATCGCGTTCTTCAGGTCTGATTGCACCAGTCGAACCATCCCGGCTTTTCAAAACAACTGGAACAGTCAACTCGTTCCCTTTTCTATTAACAATCATATTAACCTTGTCGCCCGGACGATGACGTCCAATATACTCAATCAACGCCGTACTTGACCTGATTGGAGTTTCGTCGATCTTAACGACGACGTCACCTTCTTTCAAGCCTGACTCCTTGGCGGCGCTTTTCTCAGCGAAACCGGAAATCAGAGCTCCTTCACCTACTTGCAAATCGAGTTCCTTCACAATTTGGCTGTTGACGCTTCCGATTGTTACACCCAGCCATCCGCGTTGCACTACGCCAGTCTTCATCAAGTCTTCAACGATCTTGCTAACTAAATTGGAGGGGACAGCAAAACCATAACCTGAATAGGATCCGGTCGGACTTGCAATAGCCGTGTTAATTCCCAACAATCCACCATTCAATTCCACAAGCGCTCCGCCGCTGTTTCCAGGGTTAATTGCCGCATCCGTCTGGATGAATGATTCGATAGCTGTACTTCCTTCTCCGGAATTTCTGTTTAGAATATTAATGTTCCTACCCTTAGCACTGATAATGCCCGCAGTTACCGTAGAGTTGAGGTTATAAGGGTTGCCAACAGCCAGTACCCATTCACCAACCTTTGCTTTATCGGAATCGACAAACGAAAGGAATGGTAATGCCTTTACATCAATCTTAACCAACGCAAGGTCAGTATCGGGATCCGTGCCGATTACGTCGGCTTTGAATGTCCTGTTATCGTACAAAGTGACTTCAACTACATCGGCGTCTTGAACAACGTGATTGTTGGTTACTATATATCCATTTTCACTGATGAGTACTCCCGAGCCCGAGCTCTGAGTGGGTCCTTGCGGTCCCCGTGGCCCAAAGAAGTCGCGAAAGGGGTCAATAGACTGAACCTCTTCAGTTCTATCTACGCCAGGCTGAGTCGACCGAATGTAAACAACTGCCGGCATGACCTTTTCTGCCGCGCCTGTAAAATCCAAAGGAGCCACCTGTCCATTCTCATCTACCGTGTATGCCACTTTTGATGACGGAATATTTGATACATATTCAACCTTTGCCGAATCGTCCTTATCAACCCACTGAAAAGACACCAGCGTTACAACGCTTCCAAGCACGGCTGCGAGGAAAAGTGATCCGAATCGTTTCATATTCTTACCCTGTTTAATTTCAAATTTTGAATTTTATGATGTTTATGAAAATATGCTAACAAAAATCAAGCAAAAAACCCGGCAAGGTATTTTTGTCAGCCCCTAAAAGCCTGACCATGACTCTTTTTCAGCGTCTCCTCGCCAAGTGACTCTAAATACGAAAACTTTCGGATTTAGGTTCGCTTCTGTCAGGGTTTTATTACGATCGGACACTGGCAGTGGTATCCGGCGGACTCAAATCAACTTCATCAGGACTGATCCTAAGCCAATCTCCAATTTTGGCAACGTCCAATTTTGACACGACCAGTAGACATACCGTTAAGTCTTGGCTTGGCGGCGGAACGATTAAGCCTGCGTTTGTCTTTTTATAGCCTCATTTGGTCTGTGTGATACCCTACCACAGTCCCCCTCCTTGCGGTATTTACGTTGTTTTCAATGTATAATTGAAAAAAGCCTCATCATCAATTGAACCCGTCATTCAAAAAAACCGTAATCGGAATTATGGAAGACCTTTACCATACATTTTTAAATTCTCAAAAGCATCACGACAAGGAGTCTGCTAATCGCAAGCTCAGGAGATTAAGGTTTCTACTTATCATGTGGCTAGTAAGTTTTCTGGTCAGTATGCTATGGTTTTCGTTCTCTCCTGGCATCTAGCCGATATCCTTATTTTTTAGATACTTTTGTCTGAATGACTATAGCAGGCAAAATTTTCCTCAAGAAAGGGAAAGAAATTTCTATTGAGCGCAAACATCCCTGGATATTTTCGGGCGCGATTCAAAAAACAGAAGGTGCGTTAACGGATGGTTGTTGGGTCGAAGTCGCCGACTATAAAAACACAACGCTTGGCTTTGGACATTATCAAAACGGAAGTATAGCCGTAAGGATGTTGTCGTTTGGAAAAGAGTATCCATCCGCCGATTTCTGGAAAGAAAAACTAACGAAGGCCTTGACGTTGCGTCGAGCAGTGAATCTTCCCTCACCCGCGACGAATGCATTCCGTTTGATTCACGGCGAAGGTGACGGAACGCCAGGTCTCATAATCGATTACTACGATGGCGCGATAGTTATGCAAGCGCATTCAGTGGGAATGCATAATGACCAGACAGAACTATCTACCGCGATTCAAGAAGTATTCGGGATGGATTTGAAATGCATTTACTATAAAAGTCAGTCCACTTTGCCAGGCAAGGAGCACAGCCGACAGGATGAATATATTTTTGGACTAGGTGGGGTGCCACATGTCATCAACGAATACGGCAATAAATTCTATGTCGATTGGGAAGACGGACAAAAGACGGGATTCTTTCTCGATCAAAGGGAAAACAGAAAACTTCTTGGTGAATTCTCCCCTGGAAGGAGGGTGTTAAATACATTCTGTTATACCGGAGGATTCTCTATCTATGCAATGAACTCAAATGCACAGCTTGTTCATTCCGTAGATGCCTCTGAAAAGGCAATAGCAACAACACGAAAGAATATCGAATTAAATGGGTTTGATGACAAGACACATTCTTGTTTCGCTGAAGATACTTTTGCTTTTCTCAAGGACAAGCATGGACAATATGATTTGATCATTCTCGATCCCCCCGCATTTGCAAAACATCGCGATGCCCGGCATCAGGCAGTAAGAGGATATCAGCGTCTCAATACAGAAGCAATGCGCGTGATCGGTCCTGGCGGAATACTATTTACCTTCAGTTGCTCGCAAGTTGTCGACCGACAGCTTTTCTACGATACTATAGTGTCATCTGCGATTCAAGCGGGCCGGCAAATAAAAGTTTTGCAGCATCTCTCACAACCTGCCGATCATCCGGTCTCAATCTTTCATCCAGAGGGTGAATATCTAAAAGGGCTGGTGCTTTATATCGAGTAGCTTTTCACATCTAGTTGCCAGCAGGAACTGGTGGGGGGCCATCGGGGATATAAGGCTTATAAACGTGAGTACCTTTCCTGTTTTCAAACTCAACGCGAATGTCTTTGCGCAATTGTTCATTCTCATACAGATCAACCATGGTCATTGCAAGGGACTTCGCTGCAAATAACAATCCCTTGTGTCCAATAGACATTCCACCGCACGCCACAACTGCCCAGGAATGCCAAGGTGAATTTGCCGGCGCTGTCGTTACCAATGCCGTGATCTCAGGCACAAGCCAACTAACATCTCCCACATCAGTTGATCCGCCTTCCGGATGCTCCTTTGTGGCTTTCAGTGGACGGATAATTCCATCTAATCCTGTTTGTTTTCCGCCACTCACCTCCTGAATTTTTTTGGCAAATGCAGTTTCATCGTCCGTATAAACGATAGGTCCCAGCGCTTCGATATTCTTTTGAAGTGTTTCGGCGCCTTTCTGATTTACAAGTAATTCATAATCGCCGCCCTGAACTGTTACTTTCGATTCTACTCCTGCCATCAGGCCAGCTCCTTTTGCAATATCTTTCACTCTGGCAAATACTTCTTCGACTCCTTCACGCTTCGAATCTCTTATCCACATCCAGATCTTGGAGTATTCTGGTACGACGTTTGGCACGTCGCCACCGGATTGAATTACGTAATGCATTCTAACGCTAGGCCTAACATGTTCACGTAGCATGTTCACTCCATCGAGGAACAGTTCTAGTCCGTCCAGGGCGCTTCTTCCATTCCATGGATCAGCCGCGGCGTGTGCGGCCTTACCCTTGTATTCAACAACAAAATCTACCATCGCCTGTGAGCTTTGCATGTTTGCTGCTATCTCTACGTCGGGATGCCAGTCAAGGCAAATGTCCACGTCTGAAAACATTCCCTCTCTGGCCATATAGATCTTACCTCCTACGGCTTCTTCCGCCGGAGTGCCGTAAAAACGGATCGTTCCCTTTAGCTTGCCCTGCGCGATCAATTCTTTTATGCCTATTGCAGCACCCAGGCTCCCAGCTCCGAACAAATTATGTCCGCAACCGTGACCACCTGCGCCTGGCACTAGAGCTTCCTTTGTAGGTTGCGCTTTTTGGGAGATCCCGGGGAGCGCGTCGAATTCACCCATGATTCCGATAATAGGTTTTCCACTTCCATACTCTGCTGTGAAAGCAGTAGGCATACCAGCTACTCCACGTTTGACAGTGAATCCCTGTGCTTCAGCATAATCAGCCAAAGCCTTTGATGATTTCGTTTCCCGCAGCGCCGTTTCCGCATACGACCATACCTCATCGCTTAGCTTTATCAGAGCCGATTCATGATTTTGAATCGACTTGATGACGGCATCTTTTTTAGGATTTGATTTTTTTGATTGGGCGGATAGACTTACAATCGCGCTGATTATAAAAATAGCTACAAATGTTACTCTCATGGGTAGTGACCTTCAATTCTAATGTTTAGGCGTTCAAATATAGAAAATGAATTGAATCAAAAAATTCCCTCATTTTTCTAATGATTAGAATGTTCCTTTTCATAATGCTCGCGCAAAATGTCTTCGCCGAAATCATTGGTAAGATCGCGAACTACGCTGTGGACATGGTTAGCATTGTTCTGTGTATTGTCAAGCTCGATCAACAGCATTGGGCCCTGGATGCGGTAGTAATGGCCCGCTCCAGGTTTCAGACTGCCCGCCCATGCAAACGTGAGTTTTTCCACACCTGCCTTTTTGATCTTTGCCATGAGTTTATTTGAAAACCCTAATTCATAATTCATTACATACACTTCTAGTAATTTCAGAAACAATGCCTTTTGCGCTTCGTTCATTGAAGAATAGCTGAGGCCCGATGGTGTCAATGCAGTGGCTTTCCTGGAGTTGGAAGAAACGATTTCCGGCAGCGCCGTATCTGAAATCAATACAACTTTCAATTTATCTGCATCGAAAGAATTAACCAATGAGAAAGCAAGATCCGTTTCTTCTTTCAAAATCTGTTTGCCTTTTTCCGGTCCACTCTTTACGATTCCTGGATTCGATCCAAAGAATGAAGGTGTTGAAGATTCTATCAGATTACTGACTGAAGAAAAATTCAATGCCATATGATGTCCTTCAAACCTCCAACCCCACGGCTTGGTATCGTCTGGCGTTCCGAAGATCGTTAGATAGTAGTTCTGAGGATCGCGGTATTTATCACTGGATTCCCGGCCTTCCACTTCTCGAAGGACATTCTCCAATTCCATTATTGCTGCTGCTTTTTGATACCCCTGAATACTCAGCGACGTTTTCAAAAGGTCCAATGCGGCATCCCTTTGTGTTGGATTGAACTCACGAAATGAAACACCGTTACGTGATTTGGGCACAAAATGCCAATTGAATCTTTCGTCGTCGTCAAACTTATACTGAGCTTTTTCTTTCATCGCCGCAGGCAGGGCAGCAAGGAACTTGTTGGCCTTTTGTGCGAGATCGTTTTGCGCCAGCACCGTGGAGTTGAATAAAACGATAAGAATAAGGGTCATTTTCATTGCGAATTCGATTTAAGAACTGAGTTTAATTTACCTCATTAATGTCCCCGCGTCCAGTAAAAGTTGATAAATTGTAAGGGCCGCGACAAATTCTCATTTTCTGAAACCCAAATTTTGAGTCAGTTCGTACATAAACAAGACTATGAGATTATGAGAGCTGTCATATTTTTTCTGATCATTTTCGGTTTGACGACACGAGGGTTTTCTCAGGGGGATGACCTTCGACGAAAACACTTCAACATCAAGGGAAGCATCGCGATGGACGGGTTTGATCCAGTGAGCTATTTCGATGGAACGCCTAAGGAAGGCAAACCACAATATAAATTCAGTTATAAGGGCGTAGACTATCAATTCTCCTCTCAGACAAATCTAAGTAAGTTTAAAACTGACCCTTCACGATACGAACCTGCCTATGGAGGTTGGTGCGCGTATGCTATGGGTGAGAATGGTGAAAAAGTAAAAGTCGACCCGGAGACATTTACGATTTTAGATGGGCGGCTTTACCTGTTCTATAACTTTTGGGGGAATAATACCCTAAAGGATTGGAAAAAGGATGAAAGGAAACTCAAAGAAGCTGGTGACCGTAATTGGAACAACTTTCTTAATCCCGAATGAGCCCACGCGTGGATACTTTGTTTCAAAAATGCGTCCTTTTCATTTATATTCGGATAATTAAACAGACCCGATGAACTTAAGAGAAGCATGTTCTGGTATTTTGACTCAGCTAACTGAGCTGGTCACTCAAATTGATGAACAGGATTTTACGAAGCCCGCAATTACATTGAGCAACTCAACAGTCGGACAACATATACGCCATACGCTCGAGTTTTTCCTGTGTTTTGAAAATGGGTATAACAGCGGAGTTATAAATTACGACAAGAGAGCGCATGACAAATTGATCGAGAGCGATAAATACATCGCTTTATCGGCAATCAGTCGAATACGGGAATTCATATCAACATTTACTGAAAAACCCCTCACGCTCGAAGTCGGATATGATCTGGTAAATGATGACTTTATAACCATTGAGACTACGGCGACACGTGAATTAGTTTATAACATTGAACATGCGGTTCATCATATGGCTATAATGAAAATTGGTATTCGCGAGATTGCAACGTACATTAAACTTTCACCCGACTTTGGTATTGCCGCTTCAACCATCCGCTACAAAGATTCAAAGGTTTCAATTCCTCATTAAGTTCTTAGATGCTCATTGTTGAAAAGATCACGCGGAGTAATTTTTTTATCAAATTAAGAAACTGGGAATATTGGCCGTTTGGCATCTTACACTTTCCGGCAATGTTATATTTCGTATGGCTGTCTTTGCGGGCTCGTTCGTTTTTTTTCTTTTCGGCATCGAACCCAGGTATTCCAATGGGTGGGATGTTTGGTGAATCTAAGTATGCCGTGCTTTGTAAAATCCCATCGAGATACATTCCAAAGAGCGCACTTGTTCGAGTGCCATCAACGAAGAATGAAATCTTAAATACCATCAGAAAACACCAATTCCAGTTTCCTCTAATATTCAAACCAGATTTGGGTGAAAGGGGCTATATGGTAGAACGTATAAACTCCGAAGACGACATTGATAAGTATTTGCTGAAGATGAAATTTGATTTCATCATTCAGGACCTTGTGGACTTGCCTCTCGAATACGGAATCTTTTATACCCGTTTTCCCGATCGTGAAAAGGGCCTTGTGACTTCCGTCGTGATGAAAGAAATGCTCACAGTAACGGGGAATGGAAAGTCAACACTACAGGACCTCATCCTGGAAAAAGACCGCGCTAAACTGCAGTGGCCCAAACTGAAGCTGATACATCTGGAGCGCTTACATGATGTGCTGAAAGAAGGGGAAACTATTGAGCTCGTCTCTATCGGAAATCATTGCCTGGGAACAAAGTTTCTTGACGGCAGCCACCTTATCAATGAGCAACTCTCCGAGACGTTCGACAACATAAGTAAACAAGTTGATGGCTTTTACTTCGGCCGGTTCGATCTTCGCTGCGCCCGCGTCGAAGATCTTTATTCAGGAAATGTAAAAATCATGGAGCTCAACGGCTGCGGAGCGGAACCTGCCCATATCTATAACCCGGGCTATCCAATTACAAGAGCATTAGCAGTTACCTTGATGCACTGGAAGAATATTTTTATTATTTCGAGAGAGAACGCGAGGAGAGGCATAGCGTACACGTCTTTTAAAGACGCGTTGGTTTACTACCGCCGCTTCAAAGCAGCTATTCAGTAAAGAAATGCCTCTAATAACAAATTTCTGCGTTGCCTTCATCTTTAGTTTCATTGGGACAATTCCTCCTGGTTCGCTCAACCTGATCATCCTTCAGCTCGGATTCCAGCAAAAGATCAATATCGCATGGAGATTCGCATTAGCTTCTTGCTTTATCGAATACTTCTACGCCTGGATCGCAGTAAAATTTGAAGCGTTAATTACTGCATCTCCCCTAATCGGAAAAAATGTTGAACTCATCGCTGCTATAGTAATGACGGGTCTTGGGGTTTTTAGCTTATTGTCAGCTGTCAAGCCGTCGAAGTTTACCGAAAGATTCAACAACAGTGGATTCAGACGGGGTATTGTGCTAGCCATTTTAAATCCCCTTATTCTGCCATTTTGGGTAGGTACCACGGCGTACCTCAATGGAATGAAATGGATCGATCTTTCCTCAAATCCAAGCCTTCACTCATATTTGATCGGCGCTTCTTTAGGCAGCCTGTCTGTATTTGTATTGTTTATTTACCTCGCCAAGAAAATCGTTGTAGAACTTCACCATGAGGCTACTTTACATAAAATTCCGGGTATAGTTCTTCTCTGTCTTGGTTTATATGCTTTCATTAAATATTTGTTTTAATTGGCATTGAGCCAACTGAATTTTATATCGCCATGACTCCAACACCCTGGAAAATATGGGTTGACACCGGAGGCACGTTTACGGATTGCATCGCTGTAGACCCACACGGACAAACGAGATATCTTAAGGTATTAAGCAGTGGTATGCTGAGGGCGAGGATTACACGGATTGTCGGCAACAAAATCACCATAAACCTACCGTTAATATTTGTTTCAAACATCTTTAATAGTTTCTGTATCAAAGTGGGTTCTGAAATAAGAACTATTGTTGACTACAGTGTGTCACTGAAAGAAGTGACAGTTGACCGCCGCTTTCAGCACATTCAGGATAATATTGCCGAAGTCTATAGCGGCGAAGAAGTACCAGTTTTTGCGGCACGACTTCTCACGGAAACGTCAATAGGCAATAACTTCCCCCCAATTGAAATGAAATTGGGCTCGACCCGTGGCACAAACGCGCTACTGGAAAGAAAAGGAGCTAAAACGGTATTTCTTGTAACGAAAGGTTTTAAGGATCTCCTTCTAATCGGAGATCAACAAAGACAGAATTTATTTACGCTAAATATCGCCAAACCACTCCCTTTATATCACAAGGTCATCGAAGTAGCAGAGCGGATCGAATCTGATGGGTCCATCCATGTTTCACTAACGGATCGTGAAGTTGAACGAATCATCAATTTGCTGAAGAGAGAAAAAGTTGAAACAGTTGCCATTGCGTTCTTGAATAGTTACAAGAATTCTGAACACGAACAACGGATCGGCAAAGCGTTAAAGGCGTCGGGTATTACATACACTTCAATGTCTCATCAACTGTCATCTCAGATAAAAATACTTTATCGGGCAGAGACCTCAATTGTAAATGCCTACCTGGAGCCGATCATTCATAAATACATTTCCAATATTCAGTCATGTCTGAAGTCCGCGTCAATTAAAGTAATGTCAAGCGCAGGCGGCCTGCTTGCTGCCGACGACTTTAAGCCAAAAGATAGTTTGTTAAGCGGCCCCGCAGGTGGTGTTATTGGAGCGTTAAAAAAAGCCAGGCTATCAGGTGTATCCGACATCATCACCTTTGATATGGGTGGAACCAGCACAGACGTTTCCCGTTGCAATGATCGGCCAGACTATCGCTTTGATTGTACAGTTGGCAATCTTAGGATATTAACACCTTCTGTAAACATAGAGACGATTGCTGCAGGTGGTGGCTCGATCTGTTCATACGATGGTTTCAAGCTTGCTGTCGGACCTGAAAGTGCTGGAGCAAACCCTGGTCCTGCCTGCTACGGAGCGGGTGGCCCTTTGACCATCACAGATGTAAATCTTCTTCTTGGACGAGTGGATCCCGACAACTTTTCAATTCCTATTGACGTCGAAAAATCGAGGGCTGCGCTTCAACACGTCATTCAAAAGATCAAACAAAAAAGAAGGCGAGTGCAATCCACATCTTTACTTGAATCGTTTGTTGACATCGCAAATGAAAAAATGGCCGAGGCTATACGAAAAATATCCATTAAAAAAGGACACGATCCAATGGACTACACCCTGCTTTGTTTCGGTGGAGCGGGCGGGCAACACGCATGCTCGCTCGCGACATTGTTGGGGATTCAACGCGTCATCATCCCTTACGATGCTGGGTTATTAAGCGCATATGGAATCGGGCATTCCGTCCTGGAGGTGGTAAAGGAGAAACTCGTACTCAGCAAACTTCGTGATGTACTAAGTCACCTTGACAGCGAAAGCAATTTGCTGATTGATACCGCCAAAGACGAACTAATAAAAAATGGGGCTGATCCCAAATCTAAATATCGAATACGGCGCATGATATTCCTTAGACTTAAGGGTCAGGAAACATCACTTGAGGTCGAGTGGAATACAGTAACTGATATAGAGAACTCCTTTATCCGTCAGTATCAAAAACTCTATGACCATTGGCTTGAGGATCGCGACATTGAAGTTGAGTCAATCCGTGTTATCGTTACGCCGGATAACGAGCACAAAGATGCGGCTCTCGAACACGCAGAATGGTACAAGCCAAAACACGAGAAGACAAAACGACTTCGAGCGTCTGGACTGTGGGTGAACTGTCCGGTATTCAGGTGGGAATCATTTCGTCCGGGCGCACGCCTGAAGGGACCAGCTTTAATACTAAGTGATAGTTCTACTCTTTTCGTTGAAGAAGGCTGGGTATTTGTGCTTGATGAAAGTAACAATGGAGTTGTGCAGTTTTCGAGTGTTCGTCGAACGGAGAAAACAAAAAACGAAATAGCCCAGCTCGAACTTTTCACAAACCGTTTTACGGCTATCGCAGAAGAAATGGGCACACTTTTGCAGCGAACCTCATTCTCCGTTAATGTGAAGGAACGACTTGACTTTTCCTGCGCATTACTTGACAGAGAAGGTAACCTTGTAGTGAACGCACCTCATATACCCGTACACCTTGGCAGCATGGGAGTTTGTGTTCGCTCCGTAATGAGAGAAATAACTCAAAAAGAAGGAGACGTCATTATTACAAATCATCCTGCCTACGGAGGTTCACACCTTCCGGACATTACATTGATAAAGCCCATTTTTGTTAAGAAGTCGTTGGTGGGCTTCGTGGCTAATCGCGCACACCATGCCGAAGTAGGTGGTATCCGACCTGGGTCAATGCCTTCCGATGCAGTTTGTCTTGAGGAAGAAGGAGTAGTCATATCTCCTACATACCTCGTCAAGACTGGGACTCCGCAATGGACTGCGATAAGATCACTATTTGCGAATGCACCACACCCAACGCGGGCGCTGGAGGAAAATCTCGCCGATCTGAATGGGGCCCTCATGTCGCTTGAACAGGGCGCAAATTCATTCAAAGACCTGTGTAATTCCTTTAGTTCAAAAGAGGTACTGAAGTATATGAGGCTCCTCCGGCTACATGCCTGCAACCTGATCAATGAAAAGATCAATAAAATAGGATTGAGTTACCGGGCCGAAGAATTTCTCGATGATGGATCAAAACTGAAGGTCAGCCTTACGAAAAAGGGTAAGGGCTTTTATATTGATTTTAAAGGTTCTGCTCCAATTCACAAAGGAAATCTCAATGCAACACCCGCGATCGTGAACAGTGTAGTACTCTATGTGCTGAGGTTGCTTGTCAATCAAGCTATACCGCTTAATGAAGGCCTTTTACAAAACATTCACATAAACATTCCTACTGGTATATTAAATCCTTTGTTTGATAATGATCACAAATTATCACCTGCAGTCGTCGGGGGTAATACGGAAATCAGTCAAAGGTTGACCGATACATTGTTAAAAGCGCTAAAGCTTTCGGCTTGCAGCCAGGGCACGATGAACAACTTTCTTTTTGGAAACGCTAAGTTTGGATACTACGAAACCATTTGCGGCGGAGTCGGTGCGGGACCCGGGTTCAACGGGGCAAGTGCAGTTCATCAACACATGACAAACACGAGAATCACCGATCCTGAAATATTAGAATTCCGATATGGTATCCGACTGGAGAAATTCGAAATCCGTAGAAGGTCCGGCGGCGGGGGAAAGTGGCAAGGTGGTGACGGTGTTGTACGAGAGTTTTACTTTAAGGAGCCTTTTGAAGTCAGCATCCTTTCACAGCACAGAGTTGTACCTCCTTTTGGAATGAATGGCGGCAAGCCTGGAAAAAAAGGTGAGCAATTTCTCATCCGCGACAACAAAACAAAAAAATTGAACGGCACTGATGGCATCGCCGTACTCGCGGGAGATGTGATAATAATTAAGACTCCCGGCGGGGGAGGGTGGGGAAAATGAGTACATAAGAAAAGAGCCCTGATTGACATCGGGGCTCTTTCCTGAAACTAACTACTAATCGAAATTTTAATAAACTAAACTCTTTTCCATCATGAACTCCGCGATCTGCACAGCGTTGGTTGCTGCTCCTTTACGGAGATTGTCAGCAACGATCCACATATTAAGAGTATTTGCCTGAGACTCGTCGCGTCTGATCCTTCCGACAAAAACCTCATCGCGATTCTTAGAATTTATCGGCATAGGATAAATGTTGTTTTTCGGATCATCCTGTACAATTACGCCAGGTGTTGTTGACAGAATTGATCGCACTTCACTCAAATTGAAGTCTTCATAGAACTCCACATTCACAGCCTCAGAGTGACCACCGATTGAAGGGATCCTTACCGTTGTCGACGTAACGCCGATCTTGTTATCTCCAAGTATCTTACGCGTCTCATTAACCATTTTCATTTCTTCCTTTGTATAACCATTATCCAGGAATGAGTCAATGTGAGGCAACGCATTCATGTCGATTGGGTGAGGATATACTTTTGGACCATTAATACCCTTGCGTTCATCCATCATTTGCTGCACGGCATCTTTACCAGTACCAGTAACGGATTGATATGTTGAAACTACAATTCGCTTGATCTTATACTTGACGTGCAACGGTGCCAACGCCATCACCATTTGAATTGTGGAGCAGTTCGGGTTAGCGATGATTCGATCATCAATTGAAAGCTCATTACCGTTAATCTCCGGTACGATGAGTTTCTTGGTCGGATCCATTCTCCACGCGGAAGAATTGTCGATAACTATAGAGCCAGCTTCCGCAAACTTAGGAGCCCATTCCAACGACGTTCCTCCTCCAGCCGAAAAGATGGCAATGTCCGCAGCTAGTTTGCACGCTTCTTCGATACCCTTTACCACATAGTCCTTACCCTTGAAAGTGATCGTTTGTCCAACAGATTTTGCCGAAGCAACCAGATAAAGTTCATCAAAGGGAAAACTTCTCTCCTCTAATACTTTCAGGATTTCCTGGCCCACAAGTCCTGTAGCGCCTACTACTGCGAGTTTCATTTTTCGTTAAATTTATTTAATGGTTACAAAAATAATGCTTTCCCGTTGTGCTTATGAAAAACAACCCACAAAAATGCAGGTTTTCGAACCTGAAATCGATTACGGCAAAAGTTTTTCTAATGTTTGCCGTGTTCAACTACAGCCAACAACTGTTCGCTCAGTTTACAGACGACTTCTCCGATGGCGATTTCGTCTCTGATCCCAGGTGGTCGGGACACGATTCAAAGTTTATCATTGAATCTACCAAACTCAGCTTAAAAGCGCCTCCTGCTACTGACAACGCTTATTTGTCTACCGCCAGTAGAGCGATAAACGACGCCACTTGGGAGTTTCTTATTCATCTCGACTTTAATCCTTCAGCATCTAACTTTGCTAGAGTTTATCTGGTATCGGACCAGCCCAATTTATCTGGTGCCTTAAACGGATATTTTATAGAGATAGGCAATACCACTGATGACGTTAGCTTCTATCGCCAGACTGGATTTACAATTACTCGTCTCATCGATGGGGCCGATGGAAAAATTGACCTCGCAGCGGCTACAATAGTGATAAAAGCTCAACGCGACCACAATGGAGTATGGACGTTATACTCAGACCTCGGAGCAACGGGAACGTATGTTTCTGAGGGATCGATTTTCGACCAGGAGCATGTAATTGCATCATTCTTTGGTGTTTTTTGCAGTTACACTTCGACAAGATCTGACAAATTTCACTTTGACAACTTTTCAGTAGCAGGCGAAGTAATATCGGATGTTATCCCGCCCGAATTGACAAACGTAGAAATCCTATCATCACAATTGCGTCTCACCTTTTCCGAAGACCTTGAAAAAGAAGCTGCTGTTGATCCCAACAACTATTATGTCGATGGGATTGGCCATCCCATCAACGCTACGTTAAAAGACAGCCAGGTTGTTGACCTCACCTTTGAACAGGACTTTGCCGATGATGTTTTGTATGTACTCCATGTTACCGGTATCAGCGACAAGAATGGAAACCTGATGAAGGCGACGGAAAAGAGTCTTCAAGTCGTGCCTTCGGTTCCGATCATTTTTAAAGACATAATTCTTACTGAAATATTCGCAGATCCCTCACCAAGGATTGGCATGCCGGATGTAGAGTTTGTTGAAATCTTTAATCGAAGTGAAAACACAACAAATCTGGACGGTTGGAGTCTTAGTGATGGAAGTTCAACTATGAGACTTCCGGAAAAAGTTATCGCTCCTGGAGAATATGTTATCCTCACTTCCGATTCCTCCTTATTTCACGCGAATATCAAATCAATTGGCTCAAGTGATTTTCCGTCGTTAAATAATTCAAATGACAATCTGACCTTAACAGACGCGTCAGGCAAAACAATTGACTCGGTGCACTATTCGATTGATTGGTATAGACAAGACCAAAAGAAGGACGGTGGCTGGTCATTGGAGTTAATTGATCCAGACAATGAGTGTGCCGAAGCCGAAAACTGGATGGCATCTGAAGATGCGTTTGGAGGAACTCCGGGAATGCAAAATTCCGTCTTGGCAAACAAACCCGATCTAACTGGTCCGGTACTGCATTCAGCGGTTGCAGTATCATCCGTCAACATTCGACTAATTTTTAATGAAAGACTGCAACAAGAAGTTCCATCACCTGACTTTGTTGTGATTGAGCCAGCCATTGGTGTGAAGAGTATTTCGATCGTTGGCCGATCCCATTCAGAGATATTGGTTGAATTAACAGCGGAACTATCGCCTGGTATTTCGTATGGCCTCACCGTTAGCTCAATAACTGATTGTGCCGGCAATTGGATATCGGAATCGTTTAATCATGTCAATTTCGGCTTGGCTGAAGAGGCTTTATCCTCCGATCTATTAATCAACGAGATCTTATTTGATCCGCGTCCAGGGGGGGTCGATTTTGTCGAGATCGTCAATGTATCGGAAAAGTTCCTCAATCTTAAAAACTGGACTATCGGCAATTATGAAAACGATACCATAACCCGGGCGTTATTAATATCATCAGATGATCTCATACTTCCTCCGGGAGGATACCTGGTATTCACCGAGGACGTCGACGTATTAAAGGGTGACTATCCGTTGGCATACGAACGGAACATTTTTGAGGTTGATGAATTGCCTTCTTTTAATGATGATGCTGGTTCGGTAGTTCTCATATCAGGCAACGGTGTGATTTTAGATTTTTTCATTTATTCAAAGTCACTTCATTCAGTATTTATTAATGATCCAGAAGGCGTATCGCTGGAACGAATAGCGCTTACGACTTCGAATGCCAGTCAAAACTGGAAGTCAGCCAGCACAGCATCAGGTTATGCCACGCCGGGATACCTCAACTCCAATAGCAGGAGCGACCCGACGCCGAAGAAGTCAATCCAGGTTGAGCCGGAGGCTTTTATTCCCGCTTACGGCCAGCCTGATTTTGTAATGATCTATTATGAGTTTGATAACGGTGGGTATGTCGCAAATGTAAAAGTTTTAGATGCCCATGGTCACCGGGTGAAACAGCTTGCAATTAGCGAGATCCTGGGAACAAAAGGTGCGTTCCGTTGGGATGGAGATCGGGATGACGGGACTAAGGCGAGGGTTGGTTATTACATGATTTGGTTTGAGGTGTTCGACGATACCGGCGAGGTCAGAACATTCTTCAACCGAGTGGTTGTTGCAACAAGATTTTAACCCATACTCCCGTTTGGTAGACATTGTTAGTGCTCATGGCCAAGTCAATTCCAGAATTTGAATCAGAAGTAGCAGCAAAATTTGGCCGAATTGAGGCTTTGGGAATTAATTGGCCAATATTTTTTGTTTTCGGGGCTGAGCGCATAATTTTGCGCATCTTTTACCAAACGGCGATACAACATTATGGCTAAGAATAAAAAGTCAAGTTCGAAGACAGCGAAAAAATCCGCTGCTAAGCCCAAAGCAGCTAAAGCAAAGAAGACTATAGTTGCTAAGGCAAAAAAAGCTCAGCCTAAGAAGGCGGTTGCAAAGAAAGCAGTCTCCAAATCACCGGGTAAAAAGGCTGTTGTGGCTAAAAAGGTGGCTCCTAAAAAAGTCGCTGCACCAAAGAAAGTACAGAAACAGAAACCAGAACCAAAGGCGGAAAAGGCACCAAAGGTATTGGCACCGAAGAGGGTAGAAAAGGTTGAGAAGCCAGCACCCGTGAAGCCAGCACCGGTTGTATCCAAGCCAGCGCCTCCACAGTTAAACATTTTTCCAGTGCCAAACCAACGACCAATTGCACATAAACCAGTAAAAGTAACTTCGACCGATGACAGAACAAGATATTCGGAGGATGAGTTATTAGAGTTTGCATCCCTAATCAACAAGAAACTGGATAAAGCCAGGGACGAATACAGGATATTGAAAGAGACCCTGAACCGGAACAATGATGAGGGAACGGATGCCACTTCAGGTGGAAATACAAAAGTACTCGAAGATGGAGCGGAGACGGCAGAAAAAGAAAATCTTAGCCAGCTTGCTGCACGTCAACAGAAGTACATCATGAACCTGGAGAATGCGTTGGTAAGGATCAAGAACGGAACGTACGGCATCTGCTCTGTAACAGGCAAGCTTATTCCAAAGGAACGTCTGATTGCTGTCCCTCATACTACGCAGTCTATCGAGGCTAAAATGATGCAGCAAGACTAAGCAATACTTGTTGTTTGTCTGCTTGTATCAGCACGAGAAGAAAATTTAAACGATCACCTAACCACTATCACGTTGGACTTCTTACAAAATCATATTGAAGCCCTGATCTTCTGCACGCCCAGTCCGATCAAAGTAGCAGATATCAAGGGCTGCTTGTCGGAGATGTTTAATGCTGATGTTCCAGAAGAGGATATTATAAGTGCTATTCAGCGGCTCGAGGAAAAATTCCAAAGTGATGAATTTTCCTTTCAGCTGTCTAGAGCTGCAGGGGGTTATCAGTTTTTAACCAAACCAGCGTATCAAGCAAGCATCGGTATCATGCTTAAGCAGCAGTCGAAAAAAAGGCTATCAACGTCTGCAATGGAGACCTTATCGATTATTGCTTATAAGCAGCCGATTTCTAAGACGGAAATTGAAAACATCAGGGGCGTCAATTGTGATTATGCCGTCCAAAAGTTACTTGATAAAGGATTAATTGAAATTACCGGAAAGGCTGAAACGATTGGCCGACCAATGTTATACGGCACTACGCAAAAGTTTATGGAGTACTTTGGTATTAACGACCTGGCTGAGCTTCCTGTACCAAAAGATTTCGTTAATGAAGTGAACACAATAGGCGAGAGCAACGAGTCAAAAGAACCCGATGCCCAGCCGTAATTCATCGGGATCTTCGAAAGGCCGTGGCCGTCCGTCCCGACGAGTCAGGGGCAATAATTTCGAGGATAAGCGTTCTTCTGACAAAAGCGGGGACAAAAGCGACAAGAGAAGTAACGAGGGCCCTTCATATCCGAAGCGTTCAAGTCGTCCGACAGGTTCCAACCGATTTAAAGACAGTGGAGAAAGAGGCGACAAGAAAAACGATGAGCGCGCATCATATCCAAAGCGCACGAATCGCCCGAATCGTTCCGACAGATTTAAAGGCAGCCAAGGCAACAGCGACAAAAGAAGTAACGAAGGTACTCCGTATTCCAAAAATACGAATCGCCCGAATTCCAGCAGATATAAGGACAGCGGAGACAAAAGCGGCAAAGGAAACGACGAGCGTGGAGCATATCCAAAGCGCCCGAGTCATCAAAACCGCTCAAGCAGATTTAACGACGGTACGCACTCTCCTAAGAAAACTTGGCGAAAGTCATCAGAAGATTCAAGTCATAATCCTGAATTCAAGAACAGAAAGAATGAGAGGAACGAATCGTTTGGTTCCGAGAAAAGGACTTATTCTGGTGGCAAGGACCGTTTTCCAAAATTTGATAAAGGTCATTTGCGTAAAAGAACCGGTGAGTCGCAAGATTCAGGAAAGAAGTCTCATGCTGAGGAGCCGGTACCAACAGGAAAAATCCGATTAAATAAATATATCGCTAACAGCGGCGTGTGCTCGCGCCGTGAAGCAGATCAACTTATAACATTGGGGCTCATTTCAGTAAATGGCGTCACGATAACAGAGCTTGGTTACAAAGTAGATCCGAATGATGAAGTCCGGCATGAGGGAAAACTGCTTCGCCGTGAAAAGCCTGTTTACATTTTAATGAACAAGCCGAAGGGTTTCTTAACCACCACGTCTGATCCGGAGGAAAGGAATACGGTAATGCACCTGATCAGCAACTTTGTAAAAGAGCGAGTATATCCGGTTGGACGATTGGACAGAAATACAACGGGATTACTACTGTTGACAAACGACGGTGACTTGGCTGAAAAGCTTATGCATCCGTCGTACAATGTCAAGAAGATATACAAGGTAGAACTCGACCGTCCCCTTACAAAGGGAGATGCGCAGAGAATTGTTGACGGTGTTCGATTAGAAGAAGGTGTAGCTATGGTCGACGATCTCGCGATTGTCTCAGAGGACCGTAAAACCGTCGGCTTGGAAATCCACATTGGTTGGAACAGAGTGGTAAGAAGAATATTTGAATCTCTCGAGTACGACGTTGTAAAACTTGATAGATCTGTTTACGCTGGGCTAACCAAAAAAGACCTTGGCAGAGGTGAGTGGAGATTCCTGAAGAAAGAAGAATTGGTTATCCTGAAGCATCTACAATAGCTGTTAGCGCTAAGTAATCTTCAGGCATCATCCAACACGACCTTGAAAGTGCTTCCCTTTCCCAACTCAGAGTCTACCAGCACAATACCCTTTATTTTAGTAAGAGCTTCCTGTACTATATATAATCCAAGTCCCGTCCCTTCTGTATTCGAGGATGCACGATAAAACATATCAAAGATCCTCGGAAGATTATCGCGGGAGATACCCTGGCCATTATCCTGAATTGCAATTTCGACTACACCCTTGATCCTTTTGAAGGATACTCGTATGAAAGGATTAGGTTGAGCAAGATTGTGATATTTAACTGCATTAGACATCAGGTTGATCAGGATGATCTTGATCTGATTGTAATCTGATTTAAAGACATGACTAACGTCGGCTTGGTAATCCAGCTGAATTGACGACACTCCTTTATTGAATCTGATATCGGCCATTGTTTCATCCAACAATTTCGCAAAATCCAGATCCTCGATCTTAAGATCGATTTTTTTGCTTCGAGACAAACTAAGGATATCGCTGATGATCAGGTCAAGTTTCTTTATACGCTCTTCGATCATATTCATGAAAGAACGGGCTTTTTCTTCCTGCAATTCGATCTTCCCTAAATACGTCAGTCCGAGTATTGAAGCAATAGGTGTTCGCAAGTCGTGCGAGGTGTTGGATAAAAAACTATCCAGCTCTTTATTTTCTTTGTTTAGGTTTTCTCGTTCATCCTCCAGGAACCACATAACCATACTCATTCCCATCAACGAAATAAGTAATAAGTCTGCTGCACCAAACAAATCGAGAACACCGACAGGGGTTCCCAGGATCCTGAGCAATCGAACTGTAAAATCATAAAGCTGATAAATACTGAACAAGATCAATGAACTGGAGAGCAATTGTTGCCCGAAACCTTTTGTGAACTTCCTGTTTGTCCACACAACCAATCCCGCTACTAGAAATCCTATTCCGGTGATAATTGCCCTGCTTCCAAAGCTTACAAGATATCTTGAGAAGGGACCCGCGCTTCCAAACGCCGTTACTGAAAACAAGGCGAAAACAAATGTCAGGAGAAATATGATTCTGAACTTTCGCCTCGAAAATGCTTTTTCATAAATGAGTTCATACGTGCCACGAAGGATCAAAATTATCTGAAGGAAGCAGGCGAGTTGCGCGATGATGCTCACTGCGTCTCTAAGAAGCGACTGTGTCCCGATCAGAAAAACTTGAACAGTACCTGATGTACCCATGAAGGTCGCATAAGCAATCCAGCTCAGTGCCCACGTGATGAGAAATCTTCTCCGATAAAGGAGTCCGAAATGGCGAAAAATGAAAAAAAAGATCAAGCCTAACGTGACTTCGGCAATGTAGATGTATAACAAACGGGTTGAAATTTCTTCGACCTCAAGCACACCCATTCGTTTTCATTTTAAGAGAAAAAACACATATGGAAATAGACAATCTTTGCTAAATTACTAAAATAGACTTTTTATTAAACAGAAAAACAAAAAAGCCCCACTTGGAAAGCGGGGCTGGCTAACGTGGTGACGGAGGGAATTGAACCCCCGACACAAGGATTTTCAGTCCTTTGCTCTACCAACTGAGCTACGTCACCGAAAATGAGGCACAAAAGTATGTAATTTTAGTTTCCATGCAAAAAAGCATCGGCTTTTATTGATTACCGCTTGACAGGCTTATTTTTAGGTTTTTAAGACATCTATGCTGCAACAGATAGCCTTTGCGATCACTCTGGTCGTTGCCTCTTATTTCATCAGAAAACGCGTCCTGGAAATCAGAGCTAATATTGACCTGGGTAAGGATGTAAAGATCTCGGACAACGCGGGACAAAGATTTCGCAACATGCTTCTGGTGGCTTTTGGTCAAAAGAAGATGTTTAAAAGGGTTGTTCCGGCAATCCTGCACCTATTCATATACGTCGGATTTTTGGTAATAAACCTGGAGGTGTTGGAGTTTATCATCGACGGCCTTGCGGGAACACACCGGATCTTCGCGCCGTACCTTGGTGGGTTTTATAATGTGTTGATGAACGCCTTTGAATTCCTTGCAGTCGCGGTTCTCCTATCATGTGTGGCAATGCTATTTCGAAGGAATGTTCTTAAGCTAAAAAGATTTTGGTCTGCAGAAATGACATCCTGGCCAAGGCTGGATGCCAACATAATCCTATTCACAGAAATTCTGTTAATGTGCGCCATCCTTACTATGAATGCCGCTGATCAGCTATTACAAGGCAGAGACCCACACTATGCTTCGACAGGTGCGTTGTTTTTCAGCAGTTTTCTTAAACCGGCTTTTGATAATCTTAGTACAATCTCGTTGGTAATAATCGAGCGGGTAGCCTGGTGGTTTCACATCATAGGTATTTTAGGATTCGCTGTCTATATCACGTTCTCGAAACACTTGCATATTTTCATGGCATTCCCAAATACTTATTTCGCCAACCTTGAGCCTAAAGGCCATCTCAAGAACATGCCGGTGGTAACAAATGAAGTTAGAATGATGCTAAGTATTACCAGTTCAGAAAATGCCCCGGCCGCCCAGCCGGGACGTTTTGGAGCAAAGGATATTAATGATCTTAACTGGAATAACCTGATGGCTGCGTAT